>WNFF01005568.1_pt1 | contig 10288 bp, 10 predicted proteins | sample 5400441 | NCBI WGS metagenome assembly WNFF01 (sample SAMN13153345, study PRJNA577476) | soil metagenome | isolation source: 120 cm saprolite under Douglas fir tree site 2 hole 3 replicate 1 | place: USA:California | collected 2015-04-18
TGGCCCAAGCGCTACGCCATCTGGGGCCGCTTGGTCGCGGCGCAGCCCGACCAGATCGCCTACATTATTTTCGACTCGACGGTTCTCAATAGTTTCATGCCGACGCTGTTTCCGCCGATCAGGGCCGATCGCATTGCCGAGCTCGCCGGCAAATTCGATCTCGACTCCAACGCGCTGGAAAAAACCATCGCCGACTTCAACGCGGCGGTGCGTCCCGGCACCTTCGATCACACCATCCTCGATGATTGCCGCACGGAAGGATTGACCCCGCCCAAGACCCACTGGGCGCGGCGGATCGAGACGCCGCCTTATTATGCCTATCCGGTGCGGCCCGGCATCACCTTCACCTATCTCGGCACCCGCGTGAACAAGCAGGCGCGCATGCTGATGAAAGACGGCAAGCCGGCCGCCAACATGTTCGCCGCGGGCGAGATCATGGCCGGCAATGTCCTCGGCAAAGGCTACGCCGCCGGCATCGGCATGACCATCGGCAGCGTGTTCGGACGGATCGCGGGACGGGAAGCGGCGCAAAATGCCCGGAACTAGAGGAGTGATCATGTCAGATATTTTCGGCGTCACCCTCGCCGCCGCGTTGACGGCCTTAACGTCGGTGGCGGCAATTGCCGCCGAGCCCATCGCCTTGCGCGACATGGGTTCATTCCATGTCGGCGGCCGGCTGGTCGAGATCAGCGGCAAGCCCGTCAAGGAAATCACCTTCGCGCCGGGCGGTGTGCCAGCGAAGATCGACCCCAACGGCACCTATCAGGTCGAGCAGATGTATGTGCAATATTTTCTGCCCGCCAACGAACGAGGCGTCTATCCGCTGTTGCTGTGGCATGGCGGCGGCCTGACCGGCGCGACCTACGAGACCACGCCGGACGGCCGGGAAGGCTGGCTGAATTATTTTTTGCGTAAGGGCTGGAGTGTTTACAACTCCGACGCCGTCGAGCGCGGACGCGCCGGCTGGGCGCAATATCCCGATATCTTCAAGAGCGAGCCGGTATTTCTGACGACCAGCAACCCGTTCGAACGGTTTCGCATCGGCGCCGGCCCCGGCTCCTACGATCCGGACCCGGCGAAGCGAAAACTCATGCCCGGCAGCCAGTTTCCCGGCGAAGGCTACGACAATTTCGTCAAGCAGAACGTGCCGCGCTGGACCACCAACGATGACGCTACCTTGGCCGCCTATATCGCCGAAATCGACCGCGTCTGTCCGTGCATCATTCTGTTTCACAGCCAGGCCGGCACCTTCGGCTTCAAGGCGGCGCAAGCGCGGCCCGACAAGGTCAAGGCGCTGATCGCGGTCGAGCCTGCCGGTGTCGGCGATCCGGCAAAGCTCGATGCGTTGAAAGCGATCCCCTCGCTGGTGATCTATGGCGACTTTATCGAGCGGGATTCGCGCTGGCCGAAGATTCGCGCCACCGGCGTCGCCTTTGCGGATGGCATCAAGGCCGCGGGCGGCAGCGTCGATGTCGTCGATCTGCCCAAGGCCGGGATATCGGGCAATTCGCACATGATGATGATGGACAAGAACAACACCGAGATTGCCGCGCTGATCCAGGCGTGGCTGGAGGGCAAGGGGCTGACCAAAACGCCCTGAGCACATTTTTCGCAAGCGGGAAGCGGCGCAACATGCACGGAACCAGAATCCTCGAAGAGGCCGACCGCCTGATGACGGTCTGCAATTCGTGCCGCTATTGCGAAGGCCTCTGCGCGGTATTTCCGGCGATGGAAATGCGCCGCTCGTTCTCCGATGGGGACCTCAATTATCTCGCCAATCTCTGCCACGGCTGCGGCGCCTGCTACACCGACTGCCAGTTCTCGCCGCCGCACGAATTCAACGTCAATGTGCCGAAGACGCTTGCCGTCGCGCGCGCCGAATCCTATGCCGCCTATGCTTGGCCGCGCGCCTTCTCCGGCCTGTTCGCGCGCAACGGCCTCGCCATCAGCATCATTGCGGCCATAAGCGTTGCGGCGTTCATTTTCGGCTTTGCCGCCTTCAATGACCGGCAGGTTCTGTTCGGAGTCCATACCGGACCCGGCGCGTTCTACAAATTGATGCCGCATAACGCGATGGCGCTGCTGTTCGCTGCGGCGTTTCTTTATGCGATCGCAGCACTGGTGATGGGTGTGCGCGCGTTCTGGCGCGATATCGGCGAGCCGATCGGGATGCTTGTCGAGCCCAAGTCGCTCTGGCAGGCGATGAAGGACGCGGGCCAACTGCGCTATCTCGATGGCGGCGGCGTCGGCTGCGTCAACGAAGACGAACGGCCGAGCGACCTGCGCAAGATCTATCACCATTTTACATTCTACGGCTTCATGCTGTGCTTCGCGTCCACGACGGTGGCGACGCTGTATCATTACCTGATCGCGCGCGAGGCGCCGTATCCGTGGTGGGACCTGCCGGTGGTGCTGGGCACGCTGGGCGGGATCGGCCTTCTGATCGGGCCTGCCGGCCTGCTGGCGGAAAGATGGAAACGCGATCCGGCGCTGGTCGACGAGCAGCGCACCGGCATGGATGTCGCGTTCATCGCCATGCTGTTTTTGACCAGCCTGACAGGCATGGCGCTGTTGCTGTTGCGGGACAGTGCCGCGATGGGGCCGCTGCTGGCGCTGCATCTCGGCATGGTGTTTTCCCTGTTCATCACCATGCCCTACGGCAAATTCGTGCACGGCATCTACCGCTATGTTGCGCTGGTGCGTTACGCGCGGGAGCGGCAGCAGATGGCGCACAGCGTTTAATACCGTCATTGCGAGCGCAGCGAAGCAATCCATGAGCGCGAAATGAGAACTGGATTGCTTCGTCGCTGCGCTCCTCGCAATGACGGCCTGGTCTATAAATCCACCACCACGTAGTCGCTTTCCACGGATACCGCGAGCGTCTCCGCCACGTAGGGTCCCTTCACCACGCTTGCGCCCGGCTCGACGTTGACCGGATAGGCCCTGGCGCGAAACCGTTTTGGATCGCAATAGGATTGGCCGGAGCGGATATCGAATTCCCAGCCGTGCCAGGGGCAGCGGATGATTTCGCCGAGCCTGGTATATTCGATCTCGCCGGGATCGGACGACTGCGCCAGCCCGATCAGCGGCCCCTCGCACAACGCCGCGCCCTGATGCGGACAGCGGTTCAACAGACCGAAGAACTCGCCCTTGATGTTGAACACCGCGATCGGGCGCTCATCGATGGTGAGGAATTTGCGCGTGCCCGGCGGCAGTTCCTCCACCGGGGCGATGACATGCCGAACCATCAAGCAATACCGTACAGATTCCGCGCATTATCCAGATAAAACGCTTCGCGGTTGGCGTCGCTGACGCCGGCCGGCAGCACCCGCGACGGATCGTCGTAATCCCAGTGCGGATAGTCGGTCGCGAACAGCAGCTTGTCCCAGCCGACCCAGTCGATCACCTCGAGCAGATGATCGCGCCGTTCAGGGTCTTCCATCGGCTGCGTGGTCCAGAAGATGTGGTCGCGGATAGTTTCCGACGGCGGGCGCTTGACATGCGGCACCTCGCTCTTCATCCGCTGCCAGCTCTTGTCGAGCCGCCACGACAGCGACGGCGCCCAGCCGAAACCGGCCTCGATCATGACCATCTTCAGTTTCGGGTGCCGCCCGAACACGCCTTCCAGCACGATGCTGGCGAGCGCGGTCTGCTGGCACTGCGAATGCCCGACCATCTCCTCGATGTAGTAGCTCGGCCAGCCCGACGCCGTGATCGGATTGCCGCCAAAGCCAAAGGCATGCACGCCGATCGGAAGCCCCGCCTCCTCGGCGGCTTGATAGATCGGCCAGTAGCGGCGCTGTCCGAGCGGCTCGACGTTGCGGCTGAGCAGCAGCACCTGCACAAAATTCTTGTCGCCGGCGCGCTTGCGGATTTCGGCGGCAGCCGCCGGGCCATCCTCGTTGGCGACTACGACGGAGCCTTTCAGGCGGCTGTCCTGGCTGGTCCATTTGTCGATTTGCCAGTCGTTGATCGCGCTCGCCAGCGCCGCGCTCAGATCCTGGTTGCGAATGCCCTGCCCGGTGTTGAGCGGACACAATATGCCGAGCGCGACGTTGTTCGGATCGAGATGCTGCGCCTGCATGAACGACAGCGACGAACCCTGCGGGCCGCCTTCCGGCGGCCAGGCGTCGCGGCGCGAGGCGTTCGGCTGCGCCTTCGGATAGGGCGGGCCTTCGATCATGCCCTGATAGGGATGCTAGGTTTCGAGATGATCGTGCCAGCGTTTGGCGAGGTACGGGTAGAGCTCGGTCGCGGTCGCGCGCGCCGGATGAATATCGCAATCGGCAATCGCTGACTTGACGGCGACGGATGAAACCGGTTCAGCGCCGGCTCGGAACTGCACATTCATGGCGTGGTCTCCTGCGTCACCGCGCTCTTCAGGCGGGGGTAGGTCGCGTGCGGATTGTCGATCATGATCTTGCGCACAAGATCCGAAGACAGCCCCTCGGGCAGCACCGCGTCATCGTCGAATTGCCAGTGCGGATAGTCGGTGGAGAATAGGAGCAATTCATCCGACTGCATATGGTCAAACAGGCGGTTCAGGGTTGCTGGATCCGGCGGCGCGTCGATCGGCTGCAGCGAGAACCGGATGTTGCTGCGCACAATTTCCAGCGGCGCGCGATCCACCCACGGCGTTTCCATGCGCACGCCGCGCCAGAACTTGTGCAGCCGCCACAGATAGGACGGCAGCCAGGTGAAGCCGGACTCCAGCATCACCATTTTCAGCTTCGGATGCCGTGCGAACACGCCCTCGACGATCACGCTGGTCAGCTGGGTCTGGAACGCCTGCGCCTGCGCGACGTAATCCTCGATGTGATAGGAACCCCAGCCGACCGATGTCGGCGGGTTATGATAATTGCTGCCGGCGTGAATGCCGACGGCCAGGCCCAGCCGCTCGGCCGCCGCATAGATCGGCCAGTAGGCGCGTTTTCCCAGGGGCATGTCGCCCATGACAAGCATCAGGACCTGGACGAAACGCTTGTCCTTGGCGCAGCGCTCGATCTCCGCCACCGACTTCTCGATGCTCTGCACCGGGATCACGATCGAGCCGCGCAGCCGCGTATCCTTGTCGAGCCATTCCTTCACCAGCCAGTCGTTCAGCGCGCGGCAGAATGCATCCGCCATATCCTCGGAGAATACCATCTGCACGCCATACAGCGGATTGCAGATGGCATAGTTGACGCCGAACCGGTCGAGCGCCTGTGCCTTCATGTCGTCAAGGCTGGAGCCCGGCTTGCCCTCTGCCGGCCGCCAGTCCGGCCGCGACGTGATCGGCGAATTCGGGGGATAGGACTGCGACACCAGATCGGTCATTCCCCGGGTCGTGACCTGGTCGCGCCAGTAGTCGTTGAGATAGGGCAACAGGCTCGTCAAATGAGGAACGGCAGGATGCAGATCGCAATCCACGCCGCCCGCGATCGGTGACGTCATGACGTTGGTTTCCCCTGGCGTTTCTTCTTGCGCGCGGCGCCTGTTGACCTCGGTGCGGTTTGGCTCAAGGCGGATACCATATGGCGCGCGGGCTGTGCCGTCCATCGGCGGGCCCTGTGATCCCGAGTCGGCACCCATGCAATCCTGTGCTAGGACATCCGAAAATCGTCGCGAGGGAGTTGCCATGCACCGGGTGAGAATTGCCGCCGTCACGGCCATGATGGCATTGTCCGGGGCGGCCTTCGCGCAAACGCCGCCGGCCGCGGCACCGCCGGATTTTTCCAAGGTCGAGATCAAGACCACCGACCTCGGCGACAACTGCTACATGCTCGAAGGCCAGGGCGGCAACATCACCGTGGCGGTGGCGAAAGAAGGGATCATCATGGTGGACGGCCAGTTCGCGCCGCTGCATGACAAGATCAAGGCCGCCGTTGCTGTTATCTCGAACCTGCCGATCAAATATCTGATCAACACGCACTATCATGGCGATCACACCGGCGGGAACGAATCCTTTGCCAAGGACGGCGCGATCATCGTCGCGCAGATCAACGTCAAGAACCGGCTCGCGGCCGGAACGACGAATGGCCTCACTGGAGCCAAGACGCCGCCGGCCCCGCAGGATGCGCTGCCGTCCGACACCTACACGAACTTTTCCAAGATCAGGCTCAAGGGCCGCGTCGCCGACCTCAAGCACATCGAGAACGCTCATACCGACGGCGACACCTATGTCTGGTTCAAGACCGCCAACCTGCTCTCGACCGGCGACACCTTCACCAATGGCCGCTATCCCAATATCGACTTCGCCAACGGCGGCAACATCAGGGGCATGATCGCCGCCACCGAAATCTATCTCAAGCTGACCAACGCCAAAACGCGCATCGTGCCGGGCCATGGGCCGCTCGCCGACAAAGCGGCGCTGGTGGAATACCACAAGATGCTGATCACGGCGCGCGACCGCATGGCGAAACTGGTCAAGGAAGGCAAGAGCGAGGCTGACGTGGTGGCGGCCAAACCGTTCGCGGATCTCGATGCCAAATGGGCGCCCACCGAACTGGCCAGCACGAATTTTATCCGCGTGGTCTACCACTCGCTCGCCGACAAGGCCGAGACCAAACCGCACTTCTTGAAACGAATCTTCCGCAGGAGTTGAGAACAGATGAAAGATCTCGTTGCGATCGCCGAGCAGATCGCCGCCAAGCTGATCGAACGGCGCCAGACCATCGCGGTCGCGGAATCCTCGACCGGCGGTTTGATTTCCGCAAGCCTGCTCGCGGTGCCCGGCGCGTCGGCTTATTTCCTCGGCGGAGCTGTTGTCTATACCCGCGACGCACGGCGTATCCTGATGGACATCCCCGACGAGGCCATGAAGGGAATCCGTTCGGCCTCGGAGCCCTACGCCAAATTGCTGGCGAGCCAGATGCGCACGCGCTTTGCCACCGATTGGGGCCTGTCGGAAACCGGCGCCACCGGCCCGACCGGCAACCGCTACGGCGACGCCGCCGGCCACAGCTGCATCGGCCTCGCAGGTCTTGAGCCCTCCGCGATGACGCTCGAAACCGCCAGCGCCGACCGCCTCGCCAACATGCACGTGTTCGCAAGCACCGCGCTGAATTTCCTGTTGCAGAATTTGTCGCAGTGAGGATTCGTAACGCGACCTACCATCATCGTCGTCCCAGCGGAAGGCCGGGACCCCCAGCGTGAGCGCAATTGCGCTCATCGCGGCGCCGTGTCGTCTCGATGAGGCACTGAAGCGAACACATTCCGCAACCACGCACGCCGGCGATTATGGGTCCCGGCCTTCGCCGGGACGACGTACAATAGTAGATCGTCATTGCGAGCGCAGCGAAGCAATCCATGTCGCCACAGAAAGAAAGATGGATTGCTTCGCTGCGCTCGCAATGACGGCAAACCGCAAATCCAAACACACGCGCCCTCGCGACGCGAAGCGCCCGAGGCGTTGATGAAGCTTCCGCCCAAGGAGGGCGTGGGGAACGCCGGGTGCCCGTTGCACCCGCGGCCTCGCGTGCACTTTGCATTGGTAGAACGCACACGAGTAAACGAGTACACCGGAATCGCCCGACGTTCCCGCACGCAATGGTTTTAACGGCTTATGTCGAGTTCTCCCCGGTGACCGGGCTCTTTTGCCACCGTCGTCCAACGGATTAAGGTTTTGTCCGCGCCCGGTAGGGCCGACTAACCTCCGCGAACTTGACGCCAGCGTCGGGGCGTCAGGACCACACGATTTTGCCGTCCGCGTCAGTGCCGTTCGTCTGCTCGCTCAGTGATCGCTCACAGGCCTCATCGACCTGCCCTGCAATTCCATCGCGCGCCAACGCTGCCGCGTCCCACCCCGCGTCCGTGACGATCGCGATACGCCCCTCTTGTGGGGTGGGATGCGAAAAGTTCTAGATCTGATTTGGGGTAAGTGGGAAGAGAAATATTTTTCGGAAAATCGGAAATAAGACTCGACACGCCTCTCGACAAACAGCCCGACGTGCAAATCACTTGAGCCGATCTTGTCGTCAATTTGTAGGATGGGTTGAGCCCCGCGAAACCCATCACCTCCACGACATGCAATGGATGGGTATCGCTTCCGCCTTCCGCCTTCGCTCCACCCATCCTACGCGCTGCTCGTAGCCCGGATGGAGCGCAGCGCAATCCGGGATCGCAATTTCAGAAACAGCCCCGGATTTCGCTTCGCTACATCCGGGCTACGATAGAAGGCCTGCGCGACCGCGCACCTCGTGTCAGCGGAAAAAAATGAGCCTCCTTTGTCCTTCACAATCCTGAGAAAATCCACCTACCGAGTTCAAGCAAACCGCTGACACAAGATGGACACTACTACCGATACGTGCAATCATTCGATCAAACGCGTTCGATGGGGAAGCCGTTATGCGTGCTTATTTGCTCGCAACTGGGCTGACAATTATTCTTCCGATTGTCGGAACCGAAATACGCGCCGCAACCCCATTCGTTACGAATCGCAGCGCGCCGCTTTCCGCTACGGGCAAGATGTGCGGTGGAAATATCAATCTCTCACAAGCGGTCATACCGCCATATAGACCAATACTGCCGCCAGTAGTCGCGCCACCAGCCATTTCACCGAGTGGTGCCAATGATCTGTCCCCGTCGATACCGAACGTGCCAATCGTCCCAATTCCTCCGCTAAACCCACCCGGCGGTGGCGATGGTGATCTCTGCAAGGGATTGTCGCCCGAGCAGCGGAATCAAATTCCAATTTGTAAGGAAGATCGACCGTGACGCTTCGGCGATTCGTTTCGGCTTGTGCAATTTCGGTCGTTATGGCAATTGCCCTGATACGCCCTGTCTGCTCGGAAGTAGCATCACAGCCCAACCAAGCTGTACAAGCTGAGCGCACTGATGACGTTCAAGCCAAGCTCGACAAGGCAATCAGCCGTTCGAAGCAATTAGAGCAGATCATTCAGTTATTGAACAAAAACGTCGAAGCCGGAAATTCCCCCGTTCAACAAAAATATCGCGAAGCCCAGATTGCGGAATATGACCACAGCATCGCGCTGATGAAGTACACGCGATCGATGCTGGATTGGGTATTATACGCCTCAAATTTTTGTCTGTGGCTTGTTTCGATCATCGTGTTAGCGGGCGTCGCATTCTCTGGATTTCAACTTTGGCAGGCTGCGAGGTTGGGCGTGCCACAGGCGGAGACGAAGCTTGAGATAGCGACGAACCAGTTTCGGCTGACATCATCCGTTGTTGGTATTGTAGTGTTGGGAATGTCATTTTTCTTCTTCTACCTCTTTGTTAAGGAGATTTATGCCGTCAAACCAATTCCGGTTGCCCAAGCTTTGGAGGTTAAGAACAACAAATAGCCCGTCGGATGGGTGAGCCCCGCAAAACCCATCACCTCCACGAAATGCAATTGATGGGTATCGCTTCGCTCCACCCATCCTCTAGCCCGTAGGGCGGATTAGCCGAAGGCGTAATCCGCCATGCCACGCCAACGCCGCACGATCATCGTCGTTCACCGAAATCACCGCTCGTCCCGCTATCGCCACCCCAATCTTCTGGAAATAATCCCGCGCGGACATCGCGATGAAACGAGGAATACGGCCAATCGCGCACGCGCGTGACGAGCCGGTGCTTGAGTGGATTTATATAACAATATTCGACATGGCGCGCATAATCAGCCTCATCGCGGATCAGATGCTCCCAAAATCTGCGTTGCCAGATGCCGCGTTCGTTGCGTGCGACGCGCACGGCGCTGAGCCGCTCTCGCTTCGGCAACGCTCGCGCGAAGCGGTTCTTGATCAGCCGCCAGCGCGTGGAAAAATCGCAATCGCCCGACGGCAGGTTCCAGATCGCATGCAGATGATCGGGCAACACGACGAATGCGCCGATCGTGAAGGCATGGCTTTGGCGGGTCGTGGCGACCGCCTCACGCAAGGTCGCGATATGATCGACCAGCAAGGTTTGCTGCCGCTCCAACAGGTTGACCGTGAAGAACCAGCATCCGCCCGGAACGAACGCGCGACGATAATTCGACATGAGACGCAGGATAGCACAAGTACATTGGTGTGTATCTGCGCGGCGGATTACGCCTTCGGCTAATCCGCCCTACGACTGAAGGCGCCCCCGAGAACTCACTTCTCCCGGAACGAGCGCATCAGCTGGTCGCTGAGGGGCTTGATCAGATACGACAGCATGGTGCGGTCGCCGGTTTGCACGAAGGCTTCGACCGGCATGCCGGGGATCAGCTTGCTGTCGCCGAGGCGCGCGACTTCTTCGCGCGGCATCGACACGCGGATGGTGTAATAGGATTGCCCGGTGCGCTGGTCGGTGGTGACGTCGGGCGAAACCCGGGTGACGACGCCGT
>WNFF01005571.1_pt1 | contig 10287 bp, 6 predicted proteins | sample 5400441 | NCBI WGS metagenome assembly WNFF01 (sample SAMN13153345, study PRJNA577476) | soil metagenome | isolation source: 120 cm saprolite under Douglas fir tree site 2 hole 3 replicate 1 | place: USA:California | collected 2015-04-18
CGCCTCCGCGAAGAACTCACAAAAATGCTCACCGAAGGCGCAGCCCGGCAGGCGTTCGAATTGCTGGATGAAACCTGGCTGCTCCAGCAGGTTCTTCCTGAAATCGGCGCGATGAAAGGCGTCGAGCAGCCTCCGCAATATCACCCTGAAGGAGACGTGTGGATACACACGCGCATGATGCTCGAAGGTCTTCCTGCGGGCGCGTCGTCGACACTGGCCTGGGGCGTTCTTCTCCATGACGTCGGCAAACCGCCGACGTTCCAATCCGCGGCGGAAACCGGCGACCGCATTCGCTTCAACAATCACGTCGAAGTCGGCGTGCGGATGGCTGAGGCTATCTGCAAGCGACTGCGTTTCTCCAACGAAGACACCGAGCAGATTCTCGCACTTGTGGCTAATCACATGAAGTTCGGAGCGGTCGCGGAGATGCGCGTTTCGACACTGAAGAAGTTTGTGCGACTCCCGCGCTTCGAGGAACACCTCGTGTTGCACCGGTTGGACTGTCTTTCAAGCCACCGGCATCTGGAGTCCTACGATTTCGTCCAGCGGTTTCTGGAGGTGACGCCTCCGGAGCAGGTCCGGCCAGAACGTTTGTTGACTGGGGATGATCTCCAAGCGATGGGATTTGAGCCCAGCCCGCTGTTTTCAAAAATCCTCCAGGCCCTGGAGGATAGCCAGTTGGAGGGGCAAATCCGAACGCGGCGAGAGGCTGAGCAGTATGTGCGGGACAATTTCGTCCCGAAAGGACGAAAGGCGTCAAGCAACTGAGCCCGAATTGAATGGGGGAATGCCGCATTTGGTGAAGACAAACAATCTGAGTCTTGCGTAATATATTGAAATAAAAGGTGTTGCTGTACATTTTGTGCAGGAGCCTGAATTCTGGTAGAATATGAGTGTTGCATACTAAGATTTCATGCTAGCAACTTTCATACTTTTGTGCACCCTTTCCGGCATGGTTGCATCTAAAATCACATCGACGAGCTCCACGCGAGCTGCGTCGGTGACTAGGGGAAATCATGGCTGAAAAAAAATACACTGTGCCAGAGGTTCTTCCCATCCTGCCGGTTCGTGACACCGTCCTGTTTCCGGGCGCTGTCCTGCCTCTGACCGTGGGACGGGAGAGCTCTCTGTCGTTGGTAAATAGTTTGCATGGCGACGAGAAGTTGCTGGGAGTGGTGGCGCAGCTCGATCCGCGAATCGAAGATCCTGCGGCCGCCGACCTCCACAAACTCGGGACACTCGCCAAGGTTCATAAGACCGTAAAAATGCCGAACGGCAACGTGGTCATCTTCTTCGAAGGCCTCCAGCGCATTCAAGTGCTCGAATTGATCGGCTTGCGCCCGTTTTTGCAAGCCCGCGTTCAAGCGGAACCGGACATCATCGGCGAATCGGACACCGAACTGGAAGCGCTCCAGCGCAATGCGCAGGATCTTTTCCGCGACGTGGTTAGCCATTCGCCGCAACTTTCCGACGATCTGCAAACCGCGGCAATGAACATCGATCATCCCGGGCGTCTGACGGACTTCATTGCCGGCACGCTGCCGTCGCTTTCAACGCTGCTGCGGCAGGAGTTGATTGAAACTTCCAGCGTGCGCAAGCGCCTGGAAACGCTGATTCGCGAACTCTCGAAGGAGCTCGAAGTCCTCGAGTTGCGCTCGAAGATCCACGAGCAGGTGCAGGAGCAGGTGAGCCAGAACCAGCGCGAGTACCTGTTGCGCGAACAGATGAAAGCGATTCAGAAGGAGCTCGGCGAATCCGACGATTCGATGCAGGAGATCGACGAGCTTCGCAAGAAGGTCGAAGAAGCCGGCATGACGGCGGAAGCCAAGAAAGAGTGTGACCGCGAGCTGAAGCGGCTGTCGAAAATGACGCCGGCATCCGCGGAGTACATGGTTTCGCGGACCTATCTCGAGTGGATGACTTCGCTGCCCTGGAGCAAGTCTTCCGGCAGCTCGGAAATCAACATTGCGAAAGCGCACGAAATTCTGGACGAAGATCACTACGACCTGCAGAAGGTGAAGGAGCGCATCCTGGATTACCTGGCTGTGAAGAAACTTCAGCCAGGCATGAAGGGACCTATCCTCTGCTTCGTCGGACCTCCCGGCGTGGGCAAAACTTCTCTGGGAAAATCCATTGCGCGTTCGCTGGGACGCAAGTTCGTGCGCATCGCCCTTGGCGGCATGCACGACGAAGCGGAAATCCGCGGCCACCGGCGTACCTACATCGGCGCGCTGCCGGGGCAAATCATTCAAGGACTGAAGCGCGGAGAAACAAACGACCCCGTCATGATGCTGGACGAAGTGGACAAGCTCGGGCGCGATTTCCGCGGCGATCCGTCATCGGCGCTGATGGAAGTGCTCGACCCGGAGCAAAACAACGCGTTCCGCGATCACTACCTGGACGTGCCGTTCGATCTCTCGAAAGTGCTGTTCATCGCCACTGCGAACTGGATGGATCCCATCCCGGAGCCGCTGCGGGACCGCATGGAAATCATCGAGCTGCCCGGGTACACGGGAGAAGAGAAACTGCACATCGCGCACAAGTACTTGATTCCCAAGCAGGCCAAAGAACACGGCCTGAAAGTCGGCGAGCAGATTGAATTCACCGACGAAGGGCTGCGCGAAATCATTCACAGCTTCACACGCGAAGCCGGCGTGCGCAACCTGGAACGCGAGATCGCGACGATCACGCGCAAGCAGGCGCGGCGCATCGCTGAAGACAAGATGGAAAAAATGACCGTGACGCCGGAAGTGGTCCGCGAATTCCTGGGCGTGCCGAAGTTCCGCACGGAAAAGGAAGTCGAGGAACGCGTCAAGAGGCCCGGCGTCGCCGTCGGACTGGTCTGGACACCGGTGGGGGGCGACATTATCTTCATCGAAGCCACCCGCATGCGCGGTGGCAAGCAGTTCACCATGACCGGTCATCTCGGCGAAGTCATGCAGGAATCGATGACGGCGGCGCTGACCTGGACACGCGCGAACTGCGAGCGCTACGGCGTTGATCCGGACTTCTTTCGCAAGCAGGACATTCACATCCACGTGCCGTCGGGCGCGGTGCCAAAGGATGGCCCATCGGCCGGAGCGGCGATGGTGACGGCGCTCGTGAGCCTGCTCAGCGGGCGTCCGGTGAAGGATCGCCTGGCGATGACCGGAGAAATGACGCTCTCGGGCGTGGTTCTGCCCATTGGTGGCGTGAAGGAAAAAGTGCTCGGAGCGAAGCGGGCGGGAATCACGGAAGTGCTGCTGCCGGCGGATAACGAGCCGAACGTCGTGGCGGATCTTGCGCCGGATATTCTCGGCGACATCAAGATCACCTACGTGCGCACGCTGGACGAAGTACTCGAACATGCGTTGCAGAAGGAAGCGGTGACGCCGCCGATCGTGCCGCAACCCGAGCCAAAACCGAAACGCCTTGGCCCCGATAGCCCGCGGGCGATTCACTAAGGCACTTTGATTCCCTGGCCATGGGGCGCCCTGACCCGGTCAAGGCGCCCATACACAGAATAAATGAAAAAGCCCGGAGAACTTTTCCGGGCTTTTTCATTTCCGACACGCAGCGCAAGTGAGGAGCAGACTCCTGCTAACATGTTCGCTGGAACATGCCACGCGAAAAACCAATTGCGATCGACGCGCCCGCGGAACTCGCGCAACGCCTCTCGGAAGCGTTGCTGCGAGAGCGCCTGGTGCCGCGATTCGTGGATTCCTACGTCGTTGAGAACGGCCGCCACGCGCTGCAGGTTCACGCCGCGCTCTACCGCGATCTTCTGACGCTGTTGCAGCGGGAAGCGCTGCTGGCTTTGACAGTGCGGGCGCTGGCGATCGTTTGCGACGAGCCACAACCCGTGGGCAAGTCCAAACCGCGGCCGATGCTGCGGAGAGATGCCACGGCGTTCCGCCGTAAGTTTCTGGCGTCACTGACGAGGCAACAGGGCTGGACGGCGGGCGACGCGCTCGATTTTCAGAGCGACCTGCAAATGTATGAAGAGCTGCTGGCGCGCGCTGCAGCCAAGCGGCGCACGCGAAAACCGTTCGAAGTAGCAGACCACCCCTTTGTGGATCGTTGCGCGTTTCTGCTGGATTCGTCGTTCATGGAGAAAGCGCGGCTGGCGGCAAGCAAGACGCTAACGGGGATCGAACGGTTGGCAGCTAGCCTGGCGGCGCAAGTTCCAGGCGTCGAAATCCACTAGGAACGGCGGAGCTAATCCAGTTACTCGAACAAGTCGTCCTTCCACAGACGCTGGCCCGCGAGCGAAGTATGAAAGCCCCACGCCGCAATCACTACAAAGCCGAGGAGCACGCTTAGAGAGCGGGCGGCATACCAATTGGAAAAATCCAAGGTGATCGGCACATTGAGGAGCGCATCGACGGTGAGAACGCCCAGCGCGAGAACAATCAATCCGAAACGGACCATGGCGATGGCGGCGACACCGTAAATGGCAAGCCATACAGGTATTTCCGTCAGAGGATGATCGCTGCCCAAGACTTTTGGCGTGGCAAAAAGCAGGACGAATATCGACGCGGCCAGCCAGCGATTCTTCACCAGCACACGCAAAAGAACAATCAGGAAAAAAAAGGTGAAAGTGGTTTGGATGGAGCTGACGATGTTGCTCAGGCAAACCGCCACAGTCTCGCGAGTACCCTGGAGAAAATCCGTGCTTGCAAGAATGGGCCGGGCACCCGCGCGAATTAGGAAGAGGCTGCCAAGCTCGAAGACCAAGCCCCAACAGATGCCGAGGATCACGCCAAACAGGAGATCGCGGCCTACTAGCGGATCCCGGAAGTGCCCGCTCAGAAAACGGCTCCAAGAGATCATAGTTTGTGGCCAATTGCGGCGGACATAGGGCTCCAGGGCAATATAGAGCATCCAGATGAATGCAGAAACAAAGAGGCCAGTACTGAGAGCGAGAATGAGCAGACCGACGGTGTCCAGAGTAAGAACAAAGTGGGAGCGAAACAGGCAGATGGAAACCTCGAGAGCGAAAACCAGGGAAGCGAGGCGCAGGGCGCCCTGGCGATCGCTCCTGCCACGCGAATAGTTACGATAGGCAAGGAGCAACCCTCCAGCGAAAATGACCAGGGCGACGGAGAGGCCAATGATCCGGCTGAGCTTGCTTGCGCGAGTCTGATCGGCTTGCTTCATGCGCGCCGGCTTTGTCCAAGGTCCACTCAAGGCGAAAAAAACGGGCTTGCCGCGGCGAGCGGCGGCTTCAATGTGCAGTGGACGGGCGCTGCCGGGCCAAACGCCGTCCCAGGCGGCGCGCGTGTCTGCTGAGGCGAGCGACTCCCAGACAGATTCCACGGAGTGAAATTGAGCGGCGTCGAGTCCCGCGGCGGTGAATAGGGCACGCCAATCGGGGGGACGGGAGGGTTGCGGGTTCTCTTCTTTTTCAGAAGGAATCGCCTGGAAAGAGAGCAGGCGGCCGTCGGGATCGAGTTCAAGATTGATCATGCCTGAGAGAGTGGTAGGCGGGTCCGAGAAGGTGACAACATTCGGAGTGAAGGAATTGGACCAGAAGCCGTTTGGGCTCATTTCGGTGGGACTTTGCCGAAACCAATAGCGGAGGACAGGAGGCTGCTCAGAAAGCACACGGTCCCATTGGGGACGCTGCGAATGATTCTTTTCGAGGTAAGAAAGAAAATCGTTGTCGTAATCGAAGCCGTCAGCTCTGTCGGCAGGCGAGCCGGGATAACCAATGGTCGAAATGATTTCGCGGGATTTTTTGGCGAGAACCTCGGGCGAATTTTCAGGATGCAGACGTTCGAGGCCGTTTTCCTTGCGGCCCACGACGATAAAGAAAACAAATCCCAGGATTACGCCGGTGAGACACGCGAGCGCGACGCGCGGAGCAAGCCCGGTTTTCTCGCCCGCGGCGGCGACCATTTGCGGTGAAGGCGTTTCGCCCGCGGCGAGCGCGGCGGCCAGCGGGTCACCGCCGGGCAGGGCTGCGGCCACTTGCAGTGCCGAAGCGGGACGCTTGTCGGGCTCATTTTCCAGGCAACGAAGGATGACGCGCTCGATCAGGGGATCGAGGTCGCGGACAAGAATCGAAGGATTGGTGATGGTTCCCGATTCACGCTGCTTCGTCAATTCCGCAAGTGTGGAGGCTTCAAAGGCGCGCTTGCCCGTCAGGATTTCGTAGAGGATAAGGCCGAGGGAATAGATATCGCTCTTGGTGCTGACGTCGTGGCCGGCGAGCTGTTCCGGCGCCATGTAGGCTGGTGTTCCGGCGCGAACGTCCGCGCCCTTGATGCTCGTAGCGATCCCGGCAAGACCAAAATCCGTCAGCCGAATTTTGCCAGCGCCGTCGAGCATGACGTTCGCCGGCTTCAAGTCGCGGTGGATGACGCCGCGTTCGTGGGCTGCGGCGAGGCCCGCGCAGATTTGCCTCGCGACCTCCGTCGCTTTGTCGGGCGAAAGCCGGCCGATGCGCCGGACGACCGAGGCGAGATCTTCTCCATCCACGTACTCCATCGTCAGGAAAAGAATTCCGTCGGCCTCGCCGATGTCAAACATGCGGCAGACGTTCGGATGCGAAACTTGCCGTGCGGTACGCACCTCCGCGTGAAACCGGGTAAGCGCAGCAGCATCCTGCGAAAGCGCTTCCGGAAGGAATTTCAGCGCCACGACCTGGCCGAGTGTCAGGTCTTCGGCGCGATAGACTTCGCCCATTCCTCCGCGGCCTGCGAGGGCCACAACGCGGTAGCGCTGCGCGATAATCTGGCCTGGTGCAAAACGGCCGCCGCTGATGGGGTCGGAACTTGTGAGCGGATTGCTCGAAGGCGCGCGCGGAGTTCGCACGGAAGGACGCGGAGACGCAGTCTTGCGCGGCTCAGGGAACGCGGGCGCAATGGTCGCTCCCTCAGGACTGGCTTCATTCCCGAGCAAAGTCGCGCCGGTGTCCGCGTCGACTGATTCTCCGCACGCGGAGCAAAACCTTCCGTTCGGGGATACCTGCCTGCCGCATTTCGAGCAGAACATAGGAGGCGGGGATTCTACCATTGGTCCAGGGCCCGTTGTGAATGCCTGCGGGAACGGCTAGGAAATGCGTTCCACCTGGACTGCCGTGCCGTAGGCGAGCACTTCGGTGACGCCCTGCATTACTTCCGTGGCGTCGTAGCGCATGCCGATGACGGCGTTGGCTCCATGTTCCCCAGCGTGCTGCAAGAGGAGTTCGAACGCATCCTCGCGGGTTTTCTCGCAGAGATTCGTCAGGATGGTGATATTCCCACCAATGATGGTCTGCAGCGCAGCACCGAGATTTCCAATCACGCTGCGCGAACGCACGATGATCCCGCGCACGATGCCAAAATTCCTGACAATCCGGTAGCCGGGCAGTTCGAGGCCCGACGTCACCATTCCTGTGTCCACTCGTTGCATTTGTGTTCTCCTTGGAACCGGCGTTTACCGGTGCGATTCTAACCGTTCGAACGGTGCTCTGCGAACAAAGTTCCTCTGCTATCCTCAGAAAAGCGTGGAAACCCTTTTCTATATCCTTGCGGCCGTGCAAATCCTCCTGGGGGTGTACCTCATCTGGCGGGCATTGCAGTGGCTCGGTTACGTGCGCAGGCGTCTGCACGCGGATCCGGGTTTCTATTCACCGCGTGTGGCGCTGCTTTGTCCGTGCAAGGGCATCGAGCCGGGGCTGGAACGCAATCTTCTGTCGCTTACGGAATTCGAGCGCCAGAACTACGAAATTTTTTTTATTCTGGCCTCAGGTTCCGATCCGGCGCGCAGTATCGTCGAGCGCATAGCCAAGAGTTCAAGAGCGAAAGCCAATGTCATCATCGCGGGAAGCGCGAGCAATTCCGGCGAGAAGGTGAACAATTTGCGCGTGGCCGTGGAGCAACTGCCGCCCGAATTTGAAGTCCTCGTGTTCGCCGATTCCGACGGACGCCCCGGCAGAAACTGGCTGCATCATCTCGTGGCGCCGTTGGGAGACATTCGGATCGGCGCGACCACTACGATGCGCTGGCTGATTCCCAGTCGAACTAGTTTGCCGACTGCGATCCTCGCGGCGTGGAATGCGCCACTGGTCACCATGCTCAGCGAAAAAGGCAAAAATTTCTGCTGGGGCGGCGGAACAGCCATTCGCAGAAACATTTTTGAGCAGTCAGGCGTCATGGACGTCTGGAGAAACTCGGTCAGTGACGATTATTCTCTGACGCGCGCGCTACAGCGCAACAATCGCTCTGTCGTTTTTGTACCGGAGTGCTTGACACTCTCTTACGCCGAAACCGATTTCCGGGGCCTGCTGGAGTTTACCAACCGTCAGATCCTGATTACTCGCGTATATGCAGACCAAGTGTGGAAACCCGCAGCCATCACGCATCTGCTCTACTGCGCAACTTTGCTGCTCGGCTTGATTCTGATCGGGACCAACTTTATCGAGCAACGGCCCGCGTTTCACATCTTGATGCTGACTCTTCTTCCAGTTCTGCTTTCGTCCATCCGGAGTGCTATCCGGCTCATCGGAGTGACAGAAGTGCTCTCTGCCGCGCGGCCACAAATCATGGGTCAAGCATGGATCTACATTCTGTTAACAATCCTTATTCCCTTCCTTTACGTTTTGAATTTTGTGAACTCTCTCGTCACACGCAAGATTCGTTGGCGCGGTATGGCATACGAATTGATTGGGCCCGAGCAAACCAGAATCGTTTCACTCTGAATAATCCGGTACGCCGAGCCTGTTCGAAAACTTTTCCACAGGGCAGCGAACGAATGCGAGTCTTAGTGGACGGACTCTTCGGTTCCCGCCTCTGTGGAAATAAGATGGAAATATTTCGTGTACCGTGCAATTCCTACCGTCAATTGAGTTCGAAAACGCTCGAACCGTGCCGTAAGCCCTCAAGTTTTGAGTAACTTGCATATTCTTCCATTCGGAGGAATATTTGCAGTCAAGGAGGGTTCGGTAAAACTGTCCCAGGCGGACTTTCAGGGAGTCTCTGCCCTGCCTGGCAGTTCCCGATCAGTGGGTGAGAGTCTTCGAGCCAGCAGCCCTCTTTTGGCCTCTTACCTTGCTGTCTACGCCATCTGGGAATGATGCCTCGTCGAGGGGCGAATAAGAGAAAACCTAACTGGCTTCGCTTCTGTCAGGAAGCCGTATTCTGAGGGGGTGCATGTGAAGGTGATCCGCAGAAGTGAACACCCACAGCAACTTACAAATTCCCGCTCTGCTTTTCCTCGGGATGTTTTCTTTTTCTACGAGAAGAATACCGGTGTAGCCCACTTTCACGTCGAAGCTGGACCAGACGGCAGGTTTCCCGTGGACCAGGCCGCCGGACTCCTGGCCATGCACTGCATGGTGAGGGGCCAGACCACCGGCGATTATGTGGTGATGGTAAAGGCCGAAGACGAGATTTTAGAAGGCCTCAAGGAACGAGCGGACAAGCTTTTGGAAGCGGGCAAGTCGGTCGGCAGCCAGGTGAAGATGACGCGGCGGGAGGAAGAAGTGCTGTCCGGCCTGATGAAGAGCCTGGCCAACAAGGAAATCGCCGCCAACCTGAATCTCTCCGAGCGCACCGTAAAGTTTCACGTCTCTTCGTTGCTCGCAAAGTTTCGCGTGCGTGGCCGCATGGAGCTGGTTCGCGAAGCTTCACGGCAAACCGCCGGGGGCTTGCCAATGCCCATGCCGGTGGCGACACGGGAGGCAAACACGTTTACTCCGGTGCCGAGAAACTACAATTCGCCGCGGCGCTCAGTGGCCGTTGTTCCCCTGGCCAAGCGCCAATTGATGGCCTGATTCGGATTTATTTTATCTCACGAGGCAAAAGAAAAGCCCCCGACGCGGGGGCTTTTCTTTTTTGGAAATCTTGGGAGAGAATCTACCTCTTCGCTGCCTCGAAAAGTTCGGCGGCTTTGTCCCAATCGACGACGTTCCACCAGGCCTTGATGTAATCGCCGCGCACATTTTGATACTTCAGGTAGTACGCGTGTTCCCATACGTCCAGCCCCAGAACGGCCTTGCCGCCGCCTGCGAGCAGATAGGGCGTGTCCTGATTCGGCGTAGAGTCGATGGCCAGTTTTCCATCCCGCACCACCAGCCACGCCCAGCCGGAGCCAAAGCGGCCCAGCCCGGCGGCCGCGAATTTCTCTTGGAATCCAGCCAGCGACCCGAACGTCGAATTGATGGCTGCCGCAAGATTTCCCTTGGGCTCTCCGCCACCGCCCTTCTTCATCAGCGTCCAGAAGAGTGTGTGGTTCCAGTGGCCGCCGCCGTTGTTGCGGACGGCGTTGCGAATGTTTTCCGGGACCGAATCGAGGCCTTTGAGCAGATCATCGATGGACTTG
>WNFF01015598.1_pt1 | contig 10287 bp, 10 predicted proteins | sample 5400441 | NCBI WGS metagenome assembly WNFF01 (sample SAMN13153345, study PRJNA577476) | soil metagenome | isolation source: 120 cm saprolite under Douglas fir tree site 2 hole 3 replicate 1 | place: USA:California | collected 2015-04-18
TATCGCCGGCAATGTACACGGTGGGCTCACTTTCATTTTGCAAAACGTAGCCGCTTACCGGAGCCATGGCTTTGCCAATGTCACCTGTACCGTGATGCCCGCCAGTCCGCGTGATGCAGATCTTGCTCCAGTTTCTGGCGTCGTGAACGGCGGCGGCATTCACAAAGTGCGTGGATTCCATTTTGGGCAGGTCTTCAGGCTGGCAAAATAGCGGCAGGTCTTTGGGCACAAGCTGGATCGCCGCGTCGTCCCAGTGATCGCGATGCGTGTGCGTGACCAGTACGGCATTGATTCCGTCAAGCACCTGTTCCACTGGCAACGCAAGAGGTACGAGTGGATTCGGCCGTGGATGAGGTGAGTTCTGAATGGCAGCCATAGCGCCCGCATCGCTTAACATGGGATCAACCAGCAGCCGCATGTTCGCGTAGTCGATCAAGAGAGTCGCATGGCGAACGAGTTGGATCCTCATGATTGAAAGATCTCATTTGCTGCCTGCACCGTGTTGCAGTGGATAGTAACCGTATCTTCTACGCGATGGGCGTAGCCTCCGGCGTAAGTCACCATCACGGGAACGTTGCGAGTTTTTGCGACCTTCAGCACCAGCTCGTCGCGCTGCTTCAATCCTTCAATCGTCAGGGCGAGTCCGCCTAACTGGTCTTCTTTATAGGGATCGGCGCCAGCGATATAGCAGATCAGCTCCGGTTCGAAATGCCGGAATGCCGAGCTGAGCGCCTGGTCCAGCCAGCCCAGATATTCTTCGTCATTGGTGGCGTCAGGAAGATGAACGTCAATGGATGAAGGCGGTTTGTAAGCCGGATAGTTATGCGCCTGGTGCAGTGAGATGGTGAACACCTCAAGCTCGCCATGGCTGGGGCCGTGCAGGTTGAGATCGGTCATGCTGCGCCGCAAATCATGCCGGATACCGCCGGAACTGGGCAGGTTGTTGGGATTTTCCCTGGGCGGAAAAATGGCGGCCGTTCCGTTGCCATCGTGCACATCAAGATCCACGGTCATGGCACGAGTCAATTTGCCTTCATGATGCATGCGCCTGATCGCCACCGCAACGTCGTGCACCACACAGAAGCCTTCGCCATGATCGGGGAACGCGTGATGGAATCCACCGCCGATATTAACCGCGATGCCGCTGCGCAGAGCCAGGTCAGCAGCCAGAATGGAACCTCCCGCAGCCAGCCAGAATGCTTTAACCAACTCAGGCGAGTAGGGAACTTCCATCTGCATCTCTTCCGCAGCGGAAAGCGTTCCTGTCTTCAGTTTGCGGACGTACTCGCGCGTGTGTACCAGCAGCACGTCTTCGTCGCTGGCAGGCTCAGGTGTGACAAAGTCACTGGCTTCCGCCAGTCCCGTCTCCAGCAGACGCTTGTGGATCAGGCGGTATTTCTCAGCGGGGAAAACATGCGCTCCAATGGGCAGGTAGTAGTCGTCGCTATACACCAGTTTGAATGGGAGCATGACTGACCAGAGTAAACCGTGAGAGACTCGCTGCGCAAAGCGATTATCAAGTGACGTGTCCGCCGTCACAAAAGCGCCGCCTGGTTGACTGGGATAACCTGCGTGAATACAAATGACCATCTGCGTCATCCAATAAAGGCGCATTGCCTGGCTTCCAATTGGAAATCATGCAACAGGAGAACCCCAGAATGCCGAATCAGACGCAGATAAATTCCAGACTATCAAAAACTCCGCTCTCCATCCTCGATCTGGCGCATCTTCGCCAGGGTGGCACCGTGGCGGACGCCTTCAACAACATGCTTGACCTGGCGCGTCACGCCGAGCAGTGGGGTTATAAGCGATTCTGGTTGGCGGAACACCACAACATTCCCGGCGTTGCCTGCTCCGCTACGTCCGTGTTAATCGGCCATGTGGCAGCGGGGACATCCAGTATCCGTGTGGGCTCGGGCGGAATCATGCTGCCGAACCATGCGCCGCTGGTAATCGCCGAACAATTTGGGACTCTAGAAGCGCTCTATCCCGGACGTATCGACCTCGGTCTAGGCCGCGCGCCGGGCGGTGATTTCGCCGTAACACGCGCACTTCGCCGCGACCTTGGAACGAATGGTGAGGATTTTCCTGCCCTGCTGGAAGAACTGCGCGGCTTTCTCGCTCCCGCAAAGCCGACCCAGGCAGTACGTGCCTTGCCCGGAGCAGGGACGAATATTCCGATCTGGTTGCTGGGATCAAGCAATTTCAGCGCCCAGCTCGCGGCCATGCTTGGCTTACCCTTTGCCTTCGCCGGACACTTTCAGCCTGAAGGAATGATCCAGGCACTCGAACTATATCGCCGCAACTTCCGTCCGTCGGAAGCACTTGAGCGTCCGTACTCCATGGCCGGAGTGCCAGTACTGGTGGCAGAAACCGATGAACAAGCGCGATATCTGGCCACCACGCCACAGCAGATGTTCCTGAACCTGATTCGCGGCAATCCCGGACCACTGGTGCCGCCTGTCGATCGCATCGAATGGAACGCCCTGGAGCAGGCTGCGGTCCGCGCCAAATTTCGAGCCGCGATCTTTGGTAGTCCAGACACCGTACGCGAAGGGCTGGAAGCATTCCTGGAAGAGACGCAGGTGGATGAGCTGATGGTGGTGAGCAATCCGTTTGAGCATGGGGACAGATTGCGCTCGTATGAATTGCTGGCGGAGTTGGCAGGGACTGTGAAGAAGCCGGATGAAATTGCTGAGGCAGTCAACTTCTAGCGAATCTCGTTAATTTGACGGGCAGAGCTTCAGCTGTCCTAAAAAACTCCGTATTGACAGGGCATTCCATTCTTGCGGGTCGTTGCCCGAGCGATCATCTTTTACCCTGTCATTCCGAGCGGAATCGGAGTTCCGCAGCGCGGAACGACGCCGAAGAGAGGAACCCCGAGGATGCTTGTCAGACCAGGCTGATTCAGGGAATTTTCTCGAGAAAATAATAGCTTCGTCATCCCGAATCCCCGTGCATGAGGCAGCGTTCTCTTCAGCTGCCGAACCGGGGTCCCCGGCGCACGTTTCGTGCGTTGGGGTGGAAATAAGGGTGAAGACCCTGGGTTTTGCTTGTGGATCGAAGCACAAGGTCCCTCCGTCCTACTCACGCGTTGATGACGGCGCGCGTCCGCTTAACGGACGTCGGGATGACGAGGGAATTTTTGTTTTGTGATAATGCCTTGAATCTGCATTCAACGCTGCTTGCATCCTCGGGGTCCCCTCTCTTCGCGCACACCGCAAGCGGCCCGCGTTTGCTCGGGATGACAAGGTTTGGGAGTTCTGGTGACTACGCCCTTGTTTTGTTAAAATCTATGGGTAATACCAAACTTTCCCGTCCCTGATTTCCGGAAAAATCTTTCTTCTGCGAAAACTACCCACGGGCGAGGAGTGTGCAATCGAGTGAAGCGCGGCAAGACAGCGGTTATCGTCGGCGCCCAATGGGGCGACGAAGGCAAAGGTAAGATCGTAGACGTTCTCTCCCACAATTTTTCCGTTGTGGCGCGATATGCCGGAGGCCACAATGCGGGCCATACGGTCATCATCCAGGGTAAAAAATTTGTTTTGCAGCTCGTGCCCTGCGGCGTGCTGCGTGACGGATGCCGCGCCGTGATCGGTAACGGCGTGGTGCTTGATCCCATGGCTTTGCTGAAGGAAGTGGGCATGCTGCGCCAGGCCGGCGTAAAGGTGGACGGGAATCTGTTTGTCTCCAACCGTGCGCACGTAATCCTGCCCTACCACCGCATGATTGAGATGGGGGCGGAGAATGCACCCGGCCGCGTCAAAATCGGCACCACGTCGCGTGGCATTGGTCCTGCGTATGAAGACAAAATGGGACGCCGCGGATTGCGCGTGGCTGACCTGCTGGATTCCACTCTGCTCAAGACCACAATTGAGAATGCCTGCCGCGAAAAAAATATGATCGCGCATGCTCTATTTAATTCAGAGCCGATCGATGCGGAAGCCATGTATCGCGAATACGCGGAAGCCGCGGAGAAGATTGCGCCGTTCGTTACTGACACCGCACTGCTTCTAAATAAGGCGATCGCGGCGGGCGAGTCCGTGATGTTTGAAGGCGCGCAGGCGACCATGCTCGATATCGACCACGGAACTTATCCGTTTGTCACGTCATCGAGCGCCAGCGCCGGCGGGGCCGTGATCGGCACCGGTGTTCCGCCGAATGCGATTCAAACCGTGATCGGCATCACCAAGGCATACTGCACACGCGTGGGCGGCGGACCATTCCCCACGGAAATTCAAGGCCCTCTTGCTGAGGATCTGCGTAAGCGCGGCATGGAATACGGCGCAGTCACCGGACGTCCGCGGCGATGCGGCTGGGTGGATCTCCCACTGCTCCGTTACGCGCAGATAATCAACGGCGTGAACTGGTGGGTGGTGACCAAGCTTGATGTACTCGACGAACTGGACGAAGTGCCCGTGTGCGTTGGCTACAAAGTGAACGGCAAAAAGACTGATTCGATACCGGCGCTGGCGACGGGGTTTGACACCGTTGAGTGCATCTACGAAAAGATGCCGGGCTGGAAGACCTCAACCGAAGGCATCACCAGCTTTGACAAGCTGCCGAAGAAAGCCCAGACGTATCTGCAATTCCTGGAAAAAGAAAGCGGAGCGAAAATCGGGATGGTTTCAACCGGGCCGGACCGCGACCAGACCATGTTCATGCCGGAATTTGAGGCGGATGTGGTCGGCAAGCAAGATGGCAAGATCGCCCGGGCCAAGTGAGCTTCTTTGAAGGGGCACGGCTTCAGCCGTGCCGTTTCATGCAAAAAAGGATTTTGGGCTTTTAGCCCCTGAGGTTTTCCTTTCACCTGTGAGGATCCAATGATCGTATTGAAAGTTGACATGCTGGTGAAGCCGGGTGCCGAAGACAAATGCAAGGAAATCATCCGTCATCTGCATGAACACTCCCGCAATGAGCCTGGATGCGTTCAGTACGTGGGCCATCAGTCCACGGAAGACCCGCGCAAATTCATGTTCTACGAAGTCTATAAGGATGAAGCCGCACTGCAGGCCCATCGTGATTCAGCACACTTCAAGCAATATGTGATGGGTGGGCTGGATGGAATTATGGAAGACAGAACGCGCATGCTTTACCGGGAAGTAAAGTAAGTCTCTGGTGATGCGTTTTGTTTGCGCGGCCGCGAACTCCGTCGAGAAATTTGCAGACCGCACAGTTGGATCACAAATCTATTTCACCATTTCGCAGCCACGGAAGAAATAGCTGAGTTCAAAACGTGCGGTATCATCCGCGTCAGAGCCGTGGATCGCGTTCTTCTCAATGCTATCCGCCCACTTCTTGCGGATGGTGCCGGCTTCTGCATTGGCCGGGTTGGTCGCGCCCATCAATTTGCGCAGATCCGCGATGGCGTTGTGCTTCTCCAACGCCAGCACAACAATCGGGCCGCTGGACATAAACGTGGTGAGCGAATCGAAAAACGGCCGGCTGGCATGGACGGCATAGAAACCTTCCGCCTGCTGCTTGGTGATCTCCACCATTCTCATTCCGATGATACGGAAGCCAGTTTGCTGGATCGTTTGAATGATGTCGCCGGTTGCGCCTTTGGCCACCGCGTCAGGCTTCACAATCGAAAAAGTTCTCTGCAATGTATCCATGTTCTGGTTGCTTCTCCTGAATTTTGTGCGACGTTCCACGAACGTCAGTGTGTTTTTCTTATTTCGAAGGCTTGATTCCCGCACGGTCAAATAGTGTCTGGGCAATCATCGCTGGAGACTTAGCCACAGCGATACCAGCCGCTTCCAGTGCTTTGATCTTGTCTGCCGCTGTGCCTTGCCCGCCGGAGATGATTGCGCCTGCGTGGCCCATGCGCCGGCCAGGGGGTGCGGTTTGTCCGGCAATAAATGCCGCCACCGGCTTTTTGACATGCTTCTCCACGTACTCAGCGGCGGTTTCTTCAGCGTTGCCGCCGATTTCGCCGATCATGATGATGGCTTCGGTTTCCGGATCTTCATTGAACAGCTTCAGCGCGTCGATGAAATTGGTGCCGATGATGGGATCACCGCCAATGCCGATGGCCGTTGATTGTCCCACGCCCCGCGTGGTGAGCTGGTATACAGCTTCATAGGTCAGAGTGCCGGAGCGAGAAACAATACCGACGTTGCCCTCTTTGTGAATGTGGCCGGGCATGATGCCGACCTTGCATTTGCCGGGTGAGATAATTCCGGGGCAATTCGGCCCAATCAGCCGCGACTTGCCTTTGATCTTCAGATATTCGTAGGCGCGGACCATGTCCAGCACCGGAATACCTTCCGTGATGCAGATGATCAGGGGAATTTCTGTGTCCACGGCTTCCATGATGGCGTCACCGGGAGTCACGCCTCCGACTACGTTGGTGCCGTAAGCCTGCGCCCCCTTGGCGTGGAATGTGCCTTCGCGTCCGGTAATGCCCTGGACAATGAGTTTGGTCGATTTATTGACTAGAACAGCCATGTGTCTTTTTTCCTATCGCTCTCTTCCAATCGCTCGTTTCCTGTCAGCTCTTTCCGCTTTATGCGCGTCCTGCCGCGGTTCCAACTTTTTCCGCAGCGTCCTTCATCGTGTCGGCCACCTGGAAGTTAAGTCCTGAGTTTTTGAGGATCTCGCGACCCTGTTCCACGTTGGTTCCTTCCAGACGCAGCACCAGCGGCAGCTTGAGATTGGTGGCTTTGGCAGCTTCCACAACGCCGTTGGCCAGTGTGTCCACACGAAGAATGCCGCCAAAGATGTTGATCAGGATTGCCTTCACATGCTTGTCGCTCAGCAGGATCTCAAAGGCGTGGCGAATCTGTTCTGCATTGGCGCCGCCGCCCACGTCAAGGAAGTTGGCCGGCGATCCGCCTGCATACTTCACGATGTCCATGGTCGCCATGGCCAGTCCGGCTCCGTTCACCATGCAGGCAATGTTTCCATCCAGCTTGATGTAGTTCAGGCTGTACTTTGAGGCTTCCACTTCCAGCGGATCTTCTTCGTTCACGTCACGCAGTTCGCGCAGATCCTTGTGACGAAAGAGCGCGTTGTCGTCAAAGTTGATCTTGGCGTCGAGCGCGAAAAGCCGGCCATCTGTCGTCGTGATAAAGGGATTGATCTCCATCAGCGATGAATCGGTATCCACGAAGGCGCGATAGAGGCCCGTCATGAATTTGACGGCTTCATTGATCTGCTCAGGCTTCAGACCCAGGCCAAAGGCCAGCTTGCGCGCATGATAAGGCTGGAAGCCGATGGTGGGATCAATGGCTTCTTTGATGATCGCTTTCGGATCTTTCGCAGCGACTTCCTCAATTTCCATACCGCCTGCGACTGAAGCCATGAACACTGGGCGGGCAGTCACGCGATCCACGACGATGCCGAGATAGAGTTCACGCTCGATGGGCAGCGTTTCTTCGATCAGCAGCCGCTGCACGATCTTGCCTTCGGGGCCGGTCTGGTGTGTAACCAGCTTCATGCCCAGAATCTTGTCTGACCAGCTTTTGGCTTCATCAAGGGTCTTCGCGATTTTCACGCCGCCGCCTTTGCCGCGGCCTCCGGCATGAATCTGGGCTTTCACCACCACCCCTTTTGCCCCGTTATGGAGGAGCCGTTGGGCCGCTGACTCTGCTTCCTCGCGGGTCAAGGCCACCTCGCCGCGGGGAATGGCCACACCGTATTTCGCAAGGATTGTCTTTGCCTGATACTCGTGAATTTTCATGTCGATTGGGTTTTACTGATGCCGCTGCAACGTTGAGAGGAACCTGTGATTTTATAAGAGGGGCGGCAGATTGAGCAATGCGCAGGGACTTTTGAGCAACGGTTTTGGGAAGTGAAATGATTGACACCGGATGTTTCGCCCATTTAAATCGCTGCTATGAGTTCCGTCAGATTTAAAGGAAGCATCTACATTGGCGTTCGCGACCTGGCTGCTGCAATCGCCTGGTACAAGGAGAAGCTTGATTTGAGGGAATCGCGAAAGCCAATGGATGATGAGATTGGCGATGTGGCGCTGGTATCCGATCACGGCGACGCTTTCATCGCTTTTGGCGCGCCGAATGCCGCGAACGTAGAGACTCGAATATTCTCAGTCGGAAACACGCAAAAGGCCAGGGAATGGCTGGCCGCCCGCGGCGTAAAAGTAGGACCGCTACAAGTCGACAGGCAGGGCACACCTTACTTTGAGATGCGCGACCTCGAGGACAACATGATCGAGTTTTCTGAAGAGCCGTAGATTTTGCAGGCCTGGTTAGTGGCCAAAGCGATAGGCAAACCCAGATGATATGCGCATCAATCCCGCGCCGCGAGAAAGCGTGAATTCCAATTCGAGAGGCCGGAAAGTCAAATGGTCGCTTAGGTTCACGTCCACGCCAACGCCCGGAGCAATAACAAGGCTCCAGTTGACCGGTTGGCCTTGCTGGGTCCAGCGTTGACTGCCTACCAGAAACTGCACGAATCCGAATGCCGGAACGCCGGTGTGTTTATCAAATCCATTGTTTGCGAACCTGGAGTGGAATCCGTGATTATAAAACCTTGGGCCAGCCAGTAACGTAGTAAACCCAGCCTGCTCATCGGAAACAAAATGCCTGCTTACGTCAGCCACCCAACTCAGCTCTGGAGCTTCTCTCCATGCGCCTCCAACGCGAAAGCCGGCAGCCCCAGAGTCCCCGGGGATCCGAAGTCCGCTCCAGTGAGACGCCAGTCCATATATTTCCACGTTGTTGCCGTTAGAGTCTTGTGCGAATGCGGTGAGAGATGAAGTTGCAATCAATATGAGATACAGAAACAAGATTGAACGAGCCATGCTTTCTCCTTACCAGCCGGCAACAGGCTATGGTGTGGAAGACTCAGGGAAAAGCGGCAAAGTACGACAATTGGCGACGTTCAAAGCCACTCATCAGAAAACAACAGGATTGGCAAAGTTAGCCGGTAACGGGTACGCTGTAGTTCATCCAAATGATCACAGAAGCCATCCACAAGATTGCGCATCATCGCATCAATTTGAGCCGGGAAGAATCGCGAACGGTGATGGGCGAAATTCTGGCCGGGAAGGCCAGTGACGCCCAGATCGCCGCCCTGCTGGTTGCCTTGCACATGAAGGGCGAAACGGTGGAAGAGATCGTGGGGTTCGCGGAAGCGATACGCGCAGTGGCGCAGCCGATCGCCAACGCTGACGGCAGCGCGCTCGACGTGAGCGGCACGGACCGTGATGCGCTGGTGGATACATGCGGCACCGGTGGCGACGCCAGCGACACCTTCAATATTTCTACAATTACAGCGTTGACCATTGCCGGCGCCGGTGTGCGCGTAGCCAAGCATGGCAATCGTGGCATCACTTCCAAGTGCGGCTCAGCCGATGTGATGGAAGCTCTGGGCGTTAACATCACGCTCCCGGCTGCCCGCATTGCTGACTGCCTGAGAGAAGTTGGCATCGCCTTCATGTTCGCGCCGGCCATGCACACGGCGACGAAATATGTTCAGCCGGCGCGTCGCGAATTGCGGCCGTTGCGCAGCGTGTTCAATCTGCTGGGACCGCTGACGAATCCCGCAGGAGCTTCAGCGCAGGTGGTCGGCGTGTATTCGGCCGACCTGGTAGGCAAGCTGGCAAAAGCCCTGCAGATGCTGGGACTCAATCGCGCGCTGGTGGTGCATGGCGCTGATGGTCTGGACGAAATCAGCATTACGGGGCCAACCAGTATTGGCGAAGTGCGTGGTGAGTGGGTTCGTGTTTACGAAGTTACGCCCGACCAGTTCGGTTTTAAAACGGCCCCGCTGAGCGCCATCTCCGGCGGCGACGTGAAACAGAATGCGGCGATCATCTGGAGCATTCTGGATGGAGAAAAATCGCCGCGTCGTGACATTGTGCTGATGAATGCTGCGGCGGCGCTGGTGGCTGCCGGCAAAGCCGACTCGCTCAAAGACGCCATTCCTCTGGCCGTGGAGTCGATTGACTCGGGCTCGGCCCGCTCGAAGCTGGGGGCGCTGGTGGAGTTTACGAACCGCCGGTATCTTTAAGATGAAAACCGCTTAAGAGATTCGATCGCCTAAATATCCAAATGCTCCTGAAACGCATCGGCTCTTAGAGTGCAACGGCGTTTGAGAGCAGCCGCTTTGAATGAATGCGCGGGAGCGAAAATCGCTCGAAAGAAATTCTTGTGCGAAAAATCGGTCTGTTTAGAAAATCATTTTGCTAAAAAGCCCTGCCCGTGATGAGTGCGTGTACTCCGGCGAACAAGATCAGGCCGGCAGCCGCCATAACCAGTAAAGCAAAGAGACAACCCAGCACTGTGCCTCGTTGCAGGGCCGAGTCGTCAGTAAGCGGTT
>WNFF01005573.1_pt1 | contig 10285 bp, 7 predicted proteins | sample 5400441 | NCBI WGS metagenome assembly WNFF01 (sample SAMN13153345, study PRJNA577476) | soil metagenome | isolation source: 120 cm saprolite under Douglas fir tree site 2 hole 3 replicate 1 | place: USA:California | collected 2015-04-18
GTGGAGCCGATGGGATTCGAACCCACGACCTCCTCGATGCCATCGAGGCGCGCTCCCAACTGCGCCACGGCCCCACCGGGGTGAACTACCTTCTTGATTTTACCTCAGGGGATTCGCGGCGTCCATCTCCTGTCACCAATCATTGTGGACGGGCACGTCTCGCTCTGGTCATCGCGACAAACCACAAAATATGTTCGGCTTAAGGGAGCATGCGCAGAGAAGACGCGCGGAGAAGAGAGAGAAATGCATTGTGTGCGCGGGTGAGAGAGCGGCCGCGGAGAATGACGGCGCCGATGGTGCGGACGGCATGGTCGTCGGCGATGCGAATGTAACGGCATTGAGATTTTTTCTCGATGGCCATTTCGGGAACGATGGAAACGCCCATGCCCGCGCCAACCATGCTGAGCAGGCTGCTGAATTGGCCGCTTTCAAAGACGATTTGCGGATGGAGACGCGCGCGGTCGCAGGCGGCAACGGCGGTGTCGCGGAAACAGTGGCCGTCGCGCAGGAGCAGGAAAGGTTCGGCGCGAAGATCTTTGAGCGAAAGAGACGCGCGCGAGTTGAGTTTATGTTTTTTGGGGAGTGCGGCGAAGAGCCGCTCGGTCAGGAGAGGAACGGTTTCGAATTCGTGGCCGCGGATGGGGAGCGCCAGGATGGCGACGTCGATGGTGCCAGCTCGAAGACGGTCGAGAAGGACAGGGGTAATTTCCTCGACGACGGTGAGCCGAACCTGGGGGAATTTGCGCGAGAAGGCAGTCAAGCGCGGCGGAAGGAAGTAAGGGGCTACCGTGGGAATCACGCCGACGGTGACGGGGCCGCCGACGAACTCTTTGCCTTCGACGACGTCCCCTCTGGCAGCTTCCAGTTCGCGCAGGACGGCGCGCGCGCGCGGAAGAAACGTTTTGCCCAGCTCGGTAAGCCGGACGGAGCGGCCGAGGCGGTCGAAGAGGCGGGCGCCGAGTTCGTCTTCCAACTTGAGGATCTGCTGGGAGAGCGAAGGCTGGGAAACGTGCGATTGTTCCGCGGCACGGCTGAACGAACCGGTTTCGGCTATGGCGCAGAAGTATCGAAGCTGGTGAAGTTCCATAGGCTATGCCTATCTATCGTATCCGAACTATATATTGGAAGTATAGGTCGCAGCCTTCTAGGCTTGGAGGTGCGATGGCAGGGATCTCGCTTTGCAGGACCGCTGCCATCGAACTGAGGAGGATTCATGACGGAAGAAAAAAAGAAAATCATGACGACGGACGCGGGCCGTCCCGTGGGCGACAACCAGAATTCGCTGACGGTGGGGCCGCGCGGGCCGGTGGTCTTCGAAGACTTTCTGCTCTTCGAAAAGATGGCGCATTTTAACCGGGAGAGAATTCCGGAGCGCGTGGTGCACGCCAAAGGCTCGGGCGCGTTCGGTCATTTCGTTTGCACCAGCGCCGAGATCACCAAGTACACCACGGCGAAGTTGTTCAGCACAGTTGGCAAGAAAACGCCGACGTTCCAGCGCTTCTCGACCGTGGGCGGTGAAAAAGGTTCGGCGGACACGGCGCGCGACCCACGCGGGTTTGCGCTGAAGTTTTACACCGAAGAAGGCAACTGGGACATGACGGGAAACAACACGCCCGTCTTCTTCATCCGCGATCCCCTGAAGTTCGGCGATTTCATCCACACGCAAAAGCGCGATCCGGAGACCAACCTGAAATCGCCGACGATGATGTGGGATTTTTGGTCGCTCTCGCCGGAATCGCTGCACCAGGTGACGATTCTCTTCTCCGACCGCGGGACTCCTGACGGCTACCGGCACATGAACGGCTATAGCAGCCACACTTTCAGCCTGATCAACGCGAAGAACGAACTCTTCTTCGTGAAATGGCATTTCAAGACCAAGCAAGGAATCAAAAATTTCTTCCGCGAACAGGCGGGTGCGCTGGAAGGAACTGATCCGGACTATTCGCAGCGCGATCTTTTTCACGCGATCAAGCAGGGCAACTTTCCGAAATGGCGCGTGTGCGTGCAGATCATGCCGGAGAAGGACGCGGAAACGTATCACATCAACCCGTTCGACTTGACGAAGGTCTGGCCTCACAAGGACTACCCGCTGCACGACGTGGGTGAACTGGAATTGAACCGCAACCCGGAAAATTATTTCGCGGAAGTGGAGCAGGCGGCGTTCGAACCGCGCAATGTCGTGCCGGGCATGGGCTTTTCGCCGGACAAAATGTTGCAGGCGCGCTTGATCTCTTATCCCGATGCGCACCGCTACCGGCTGGGTGCCAACTACGATTCGCTGCCGGTGAACAAGCCGCAGTGCCCGTACCACACTTACAACAAGGACGGGGCGATGCGCTTCGATGGAAACGGCGGCTCGTCGGTGAATTATGAGCCGAACAGCTTCGGCGGCCCGACGCAGGAACGTTCGTATGTCGAACGGCCGCGCCCCGTCAGCGGAACCGTCGCGCGGCACGATCACCGCGCGGACAGCGATTACTACACGCAGCCGGGAAATCTGTTCCGCTTGATGCCCGCGGATGCGAAGCAGCGGCTGATCGACAACATCGTGTCGAGCCTAGGCAACGGCGTGCCGCAGCGCATTCAAGAGCTGCAAATCCAGCACTTCTACAAAGCTGATCCGGCGTATGGGACCGGCGTGGCCAAGGGGCTGGGGCTAAACATTGAATCGATCATCGCAAAGGCCAAGCAGGCCGTCGCGGCGGATTGAGAGGTTTTTCCGCTCCCAGTTCTTAGTGCTCACTTTTACGTTGTTTCCTGTTGCTTGAAAGACAAAGCGGAGCGAGTTCGATCGAAACACTCGCTCCGCTTTGCTTTTTCAAAGGGCATCAAGGTGCGTCTGCGGAATGTGAACAAATTCTGTAGAATGGCATGCCTATGGCGAAACTTACTTTTCTGGGCGCGGCGGGAAGCGTTACGGGTTCGAAGTACCTGGTCGAGGCGGTGGGCAAGCGGTTGCTGGTGGACTGCGGAATTTTTCAAGGCTCTCAAGAGCTGCAGGCCCGCAACTACAAGCCGTTGCCGGTCGACCCGAAGATGATTGACTATCTCGTGCTCACGCACGCGCACCTGGATCACACCGGATGGCTGCCGGTGCTGGCAAAATCGGGCTATCGCGGACCGATCTTCGCGAATCCGGCGACAATCGAACTCACGACGATCTTGCTGAAAGACTCGGCTCATCTGCAGCAAGAGGACACCTTGCACGCGCGGATTCATAAGGACAGCCGTCACGCCAATCCTGAGCCGCTTTACACCCCGGAAGATGTTGATCCCACATTGAAGCTGATCAAGAGCATGCCGCGCAGCGGCAGCTTCAATATCAGTCCGGAGTTTCGCGTGACGTCTTATGACGCGGGACACATCCTTGGATCTTCGAGCCTGGAACTGGCAATCACCGAGGGCGACAAGAAAAACATTGTAGTGTTCTCCGGTGATATCGGACGGTATAACCAGGCGATTTTAAAGGATCCGACCACACCGCCCTCGAACGCGGATGTGCTGATTTGCGAATCGACTTACGGCGATCGCGAGCATCCTGAAGGCGACCCCGCGGAAATGCTGGCGCAAATCGTGAATCGCGTGGCGAAACGCGGCGGGTCGATTGTAATTCCGTCATTCGCCATCGGGCGGACGCAGACATTCATGTATTACCTGCGGCAGTTGGAGGATCAGCAGCGAATTCCGCGCCTGCCGGTCTATGTGGACAGCCCGATGGCGCTGGATGCGACGGATTTGTACTTGAAGCACAAGGAGGACCACGACCTGGAATATGTTCGGGAAGAAGGAAGCGACGGAAAAGGCGATCCCCTGAACGTGCACGAATTCCATTTGACACGGTCGGTGGAGGAATCCAAGGCCATCAATAACGTCAAGAAGCCCTGCATCATCATCTCGGCTAGCGGGATGGTGAGCGGCGGGCGGGTGCTGCATCATCTGGTGCAGCGGCTTCCGGACGCGCGCAATGCGGTGATCCTCGCGGGATTCCAGGCCGAGGGCACGCGCGGCCGCGCTTTACAAGAAGGCGCAAAATCGATCAAGCTCTACGGCCAGGACGTCCCGGTGGCCGCGGAAATCACGGAGATGGGGCAATTCTCGGCGCACGCGGGCAAAAGCGAGCTGCTGCGCTGGCTGTCGGCGCTGCCTGCGCCTCCCAAGCAGACGTATCTGACTCACGGCGAACCGGCTGCCGCGCAAGCATTGCAGGCAGCCATCTCGGAAAAGTTTCATTGGAAGGCGTCGGTGGCGCGGTATCTGGATACCGTGGCTCTGGGTGAATAGGCTCTTGACGGGCCGCAAATTATTTTCATGAGGTCAGGAAACTAATTGCGGGCTCACCTCGTCTATATAGGCAAGACCACTCGCGGGGTAGGGGGCTAACCACCACAGGGCAACCGACCGTCAGTCTCCTACCCCTAAAAACCTTGGAAGCCCTGAAGCCGTACAATTTATATAGAATTTAGAAGCAGGGAAGCAATCCTGAAATCCAGGCGCGTGGATTCCTATGGGCCCATGAGCTTTCTAGACCTTGCGAACTATTTCGCTGCGAGCGCGATTCGCGTTGTAGGGGTTTCGCGAGACATCGGCGGGATTTCCTCGAGTTCTAGGCCCGCGACAAACATAGGTGTCGGGGCAACTCTGCCCCAGCGGAACAACTCCCAGCGAGCACGGATGAATTTCGTCTCCGGACGCAGCGAGAGGTCAAGGATCATCTTGGTCGTTCCTCTGTAGAACTGCTGCGGCAGCATGAGAAGAGGCTTCTTCGACCAGGTTTCCCCGTCGGCAGAACCCCAGATCGACGCATCGAGCGATTCCTGTTCAATCTGATCCGCGACGGTAAGGCGGCAGAGAAACGTGCGCGTGGCGCTCGCGGAAATGTCGAATGCAGCGCCGTCGCCATTGGCTTCCAGCCGGGTATCGCGCGGAATGAGATCCAGTTTCGACGGCATAGCAGATTCCCGGATGCGAATTCTAGCACAAGGCGGCCAATAGCATGGCCCGAGAAAGCGGTTCCACCTGAAGCGACGAATTTCCTGAAGTGCGGAACGCGCATCGTCCCTACGGAGCAGGGTCGGGGGGTTGAGGCAAGTCGGGAACACCTGCAATCAAGGATGGATCGAGCGGTTTCAGTTTAAGTTGATGGCAAAGGAAGGCGATGCGGTCGCGGCGAGCTTCGGCGTTGAGAGCGTGCGGAGCGTCGTAGAGCTTGAACTGTTTGGGTTCGCTCACGTTCGCGGCGTATTGGCGAGCGCGCTCCGGCGATAAGAATGGCGAATCGTGAGTCCCATACTGCAGGAAAACAATGGCCGGCGCGGCATGAGAAACAAATTTTCCTGGGTCGAGCCATGCCCTCTTGGCGATCTTCTCGTCGAACTTTTCAGGCCCGTACTTTTGACGGAACTGCTTGTACTCTTCCGTTTTCATATCAAGTTCGTCCAACAATCCCCCGGCCATGAGGACGAATGCTTTGAAGCGCTTATCAATACCGCTCAGAAAAGCGCCGGCGGTGGCGTTATAGCTGTGGCCGACATACGCAAACCGTTGGGGATCGACATCTTTCCGTGCCAGGAGCAGATCAGCGCCGCGCCGCATGTCCACGATCTGGTGAATCAGATCGACGACCTGCTGATCGCTCAGTTCATCCGGATCATCCACGTGGCCAGGCCGCGCGCCGACCCCGGTGGGGAGAAGAGAGACGACACCGGCGTGCGCGAGAGCGACCGCTTCTTCTAGAAATTGCTTGCGGTTGAAGAAAGCAGAATTCGACCAGTACCAATGACCCCAAAGGACCGCCGCAAAGGGACCTTTCCCCTCTGGAACGACGAGATACGCCGGAACGCGGCCACCCTTCGGGCTCGCGTACGAGATGTCGTGGATGGCAACGCTGCCGCGATGTTCCACGCCGGCTTCCTGAATATCCAGAGGCGCGTTGGAATCGTAGTCGAGGGCGTGGGAGGAGCCAGCGTCTTGCGCGAACAAGGACGCCGCGGAAAGAAAAAGGATGAGGGCGACAAGAGTTCTCATGACGCGTCTCCGTGGTCTGTTAAGGGTAGACTTATACCCTCCTCGAAGGTGAGCGAAATTCCGGGCTGGGAAAGCGCCAAGCCAAGTGCACCTGCCCCAACTTGCGGCCAAAATTGGGCCGGCCGGCCGTCCGCGGCCTTCATCCTGCGACTGGCAGGGGATTTCCGATTGAAACGTTTCGTTCGTGGCGTACTTGTGTCAGGATGCCCCACGCACCCGTTTTTTTGTCGAAGAGTGCGGCTTACTCTCGGTTCGTTTTCAACAAACTATTCCATTAAGGCCGCAACTTGGAGAGCCGCTCTTCGGCGGCGGCGAGCGTCTCTTCTTTTTTGCAAAAAGTGAAGCGGACTTGGGAGGCGCCGTCGTGCGCGTTGTTGTAGAAGCTGGAACCGGGGACGACGGCGACGCCGATTTCCTCGACGAGGAATTTGGCGAAGCGCACGTCTTTCGTGTCAGCCTGGAAACGGACAGGATCGGGATCGGCGAAGCGCGCGATGTCGGTCATGATGTAATACGCGCCGCGCGGCTTGAACACGGTGAAGCCGGCGCTTGTGAGAATTTTCAGCAGCCGTTCGCGTTTGGCCGTATAGGAAGCGGCAAGCTTGTCGTAGTAGCTCTGGGCAAAGTGCAAGGCGCTCGCGCCAGCTTGCTGAAGCGGGGCGGCAGCGCCGACGGTCAGAAAATCGTGGACCTTGCGAATCGGCTGCGTCGGCTCCGGCGGCGCCAGCACCCAACCGACACGCCAACCGGTTACGCTGTACGTTTTCGACAGGCCGTTGATGACGATGGTGCGGTCGCGCATACCGTCGATGCGCGCCATGGAAATGTGTTCGGCGCCGTCGTACAGAATGTGCTCGTAAATTTCGTCGGTGATGCAATAGGCGTTCCAGCGGACGCAGAGATCGCGGATGAACTCGAGTTCGGCGTGCGTGAAAACTTTGCCGGTAGGATTGTTGGGCGTGTTTAGAATGATCGCTTTGGTGTGCGGGCCAAAAGCGGCCGCAAGTTCTTGCTCGTCGAAGGACCAATCGGGAGTGCGCAGCTTGACGAAACGCGGCGTGGCCCCGCTCAGAATCGCGTCCGGACCATAGTTCTCGTAGAACGGCTCGAAGACCACGACTTCATCGCCGGGATTGATGATGGCCATCATCGCGGACATCATCGCCTCGGTCGAGCCACAGCAGATGGTGATCTCGCGCTCGGGGTCGTACTTGACGCCTTGGGTGCGCTCGAATTTTTCGACAATGGCGTCTCGCAGCGGCTTCGCGCCCCAGGTGATGGCGTACTGATTGATGTCATCGGAGATGGCTCGGCGCGCGGCTTCCTTGATTTCTTCGGGCGCGGCAAAATCCGGAAAGCCCTGAGACAGATTCACGGCGCCATGCTTCAGGGCCAGGCGCGTCATTTCCCGAATAACGGATTCGGTAAATTGCTCGGCCTTAGCGGAGAGCATGCGGCGGGAGATTTGCGCCATCGATATGTCGGAAGCCGTCATTGCACCTTCTTAATAGGATGAAATTGTAGCCGCCGGGGCACAGCATCCCGACAGGGTCGGGACAAGTGCTGCGCCCCCACGAAGAAAGAACTAAATTATACCTGCGATTTCTCAGCGCGCGTGGCCGGTGGCGGCTTGCGTGGCCACGCTGGGCTGCCCATAAATCATGCGGTAGACGGCGGTGTTGCGCAAGACGACTTGCACGTATTCGCGCGTTTCCGTGAAGGGAATGGACTCGACGAGTTCCGGAATCTCTTCGTAGTTGCGCTCGGATTTCCAGGCGGCGATGCGGTCTTCGCCGGCGTTATACGCGGCGGCCGCGTATTCCAGCGCGCCCGTCTGGCGCACCAGGCCGGCAATGTAGGCCATGCCAATTTCAATGTTGTAGTCCGGCTCGAAGAGTTTGTCCCTGGTGTAGCGAACCCGGAGCTGCCTGGCAAGGAGCTTGCCCGTTTTTGGCAGAACCTGCATCAAGCCGATGGCGTTTGCGGGAGAGACCGCGTCGGCCTGAAACGTGGATTCCTGGCGAATGAGGCCCGCGGCGAACATGGGATCGAAATCGTTCCTGGCGGCTTCACGGCGCAGCGCGGCTTCGTAAGGAAGAGGATAGAGCGCCCTCCAAGCGGCGACGGGCACCTCGTTGATCTTGCGCGCATCGAAGTTCGGCACGATGATCCGCGCATAAGCCATGCCGGCGCCGTAGTGGCCTTGGTCGAAAGCCGCCTGCGCTGCTTCCAGCAAAAAGCGCGGCGAAGCAGTCGCGAAGTAAGCGTTCTTCAGCTCCTGCTCGGCCGAGGAATCGAAAGCGATGGCGCGGAGCGCCTGCGCGCGCGCCCAGCGGTCTTCGGCGGCAGCTGGGACGGGCTCGTCAAAGGGATGAAGCGGCGGCGGGGGCGGAATTTTGTCAACAAGCTCCGCGGGATTCTCTTCCCCGGGACCGAGTTTGGCCAGCCGGGCGGCCGCGGCGTTGCCAAAATAGGTCTGCGGGAAACGCTCGACAGCCTTGTTGTAATAGCTGCGCGCACGCCCGGGATTCCCGCCGCGCTCGGTGATGCGGCCAAGCCAATAGAGCGCGTCGACGGAGTTGGCCGACGCGGGGTACTTCAACAAAAATGTGGAAAGCCGATTGTCAGCGTCGGGCTGGCGATTCAGATAAGCGACCCAGGCGATGCGCCATTCGCAGTTAAACGCGTATTTTCCGTTCGGAAAGGAATCCAGGACGCGCTGGTAAGCGGCGGCGGCTTGCTCGCGTTCGAGTTCCACCCAGTGGTAATTCGCCGCTGCCATGAGGCCATCTTCGTTCCATTTGCTCTCGGGATAATTCTTCGCCAGGGTGTTCAGCGCGTTAAACATCTCCGTTTCTTTTTTGGCCGAGCGGTAAGCCTGCGAAAGGGCGTAGAGCCGCTCGGCATCCACATCCAGATCCGTGGTCTTTACCTCGGCGATCAAGGAAGGCGAACCCTTCAACTGCACGCGGCACTCCGCGACGCGAAGCTGCGCACGCTGCCGCGCGGGATTCGCGGGATCCTTGAGCATGGTGAGAAGTTTCTCGAATTCAGAGCGCGCTTCCTTCCATTTGTGCGCATCGTAAAAAGCCTGGGCGCGCTGTTCCTGCAATTCCACGCCGGGATAGACATATTCTTTTCCCAGGGCGTGCATCAGCGGCGACAGAGCGGAACCGGCAGGCTTGGCTTCGTCCGCCAGGGGAAATTTGTAGAAGACAGTCTGATAATCCTTGGCGGCGCGCGGAAGTTGATGCGCGGCCTGATAGGCGTGGGCGCGGTCGAAAAGAAGCGTGGGCTTCGATGCCGTGGCGGAATACGTTTCGAGAGCGTCGATGGCTTCCTGCGCGTGCCCGAGCTGAACCGCGGTGGGCGCGAAGGCCTCCAAAAGTGGCTCGCGCATGGCGGTGTTCGGGTAATCGTGCTGGATGGTTTGCAGCGCTTTGTAGGCTTCCGCATTGCGCCCCAGGGCCCGCTGTGCTTGCGCGGTCCAATAGAGTGCGTACTCGCGGAGCAGCGTGTCGTTCTGCGCCTTCAGCAACCACCCGAGGGCTTGCGCGGCGCGGTTCTTCGAATATTCTTCATAGCCGAGAGCCAGCGCGGCGCGCGCACCCGAAACATTGGTAGTGTGTTTGACGGCGAAGGCCGAAAGTTTCTCGTACGCACCGGGCGCGCCGTTGCGCAGCGCACGTGCCAATTCGGAAAGCTCCTTTTCCGCAGCCTCGTCTTCCGGAGTATCCGCGGCCACTTGAGGAGCGGGCGTGTCCAGCTTGCAGCCGGTCCGGCAAGGCGGCGTCTTGGGCTTTTTCGATTTGCGCTTGTGCTGGGTCGATTGCGCGACGGCGTCGCACGCGCTGCCAAGGGTCAATCCGAGAATGAGAGTCAACGCGACAAGAGCCCGTGACATAGAAACACAGAATAATACGGCGCTCCGCGAAGCGCCACAAAAGCGCGCCGCCGGCGTTCGATCAGTGATGGCGGGCGGGCGTGGCGTACGGGTAGTCGCCGAGGGCGTGGGCGTCCCCTTCGGCGAGGATTTCCACCATCCAGCGATAAAAATAATCGACGGGATGGTCCATGATCGGTTTGAAGCGGCGGTCATATTCTCGATGAGCTTTTTCAATGTCGTCTTTCAATCGGACACAGAGGTCCCTGTTTTGGCGGCCCAGGCGCACCTGCTCCGGCCGGAGCATCTTAATATCCTGCATGGAAACTTTGGCCACCCGGTTGGCGCGGCGGTGCAATTCCTGTTCTTCGGGGGAGA
>WNFF01005575.1_pt1 | contig 10284 bp, 5 predicted proteins | sample 5400441 | NCBI WGS metagenome assembly WNFF01 (sample SAMN13153345, study PRJNA577476) | soil metagenome | isolation source: 120 cm saprolite under Douglas fir tree site 2 hole 3 replicate 1 | place: USA:California | collected 2015-04-18
TCCGCCCTGGAGAATTCGTGGTCATCCCGCGCCGTGTCGATTACCGGCCGATGGCTTAAGCTGAGGTTCACGCCATCTTGATCGAGCCGAAAACGACGTTGAACACCGGCAACGTCGTCGGCCAGACCGTCACCGAATCTCGGCAAAATATGAGGCGCACAGGATCCACTTGATCGCTTACGCATCCTTTCCTCATGCGAAAAAGCTAGCTCTGCTGTCTCGCAGCGCAGGGAAGAAGTGCGTGACCGTCCCTGCGTGCCGGCTCGCGGGGCTAGCCCAGGCGTTCCTCAACAACGACAAAGAAGCCGTGGTTTTGTGGACACGGCGTGGACACGAAACAAAAGTTGGCGCTAGACCTAAGAGCGGATGCCTATAAGTACTTAATTGTAAAGGATATTTTGGTGAGCCGTCCGGGACTTGAACCCGGGACCCTCTGATTAAAAGTCAGATGCTCTACCGGCCTGAGCTAACGGCTCAACATAGCGAATTGAAGAATCCAAATCTTTACAGGGATTTGTGCCCATTGGAAGGCCCGGCTACGCCCGAAATTGCGCCCATTCGACCAGGCTTCTCTCTCCTGTACTCGATTTTAACGTCGTGGAAGAGGCCGAAGATTTTCCGTACCAAATCGGAGGCATCATCCTGGCTAAACCGGGAGGCGTAATTTTACCAAAATTGGTGTACGATGACTTTGCGCATAATTAGCTCGATACTGCGCAGTACCCTAGGGGAGGGGGAACATGCCGCAGAACGACGATCCAGTGTTGGATCTTCATGAGATCCAGGGTGACGTACTGATCGGGCTGCAAAAGAACTTCCAGAATTTTATTTTCTTCAGAATTCTCGACGTTCCCGCCTTCAAGGCAGCGATGAGGGGGAAGGTCATCAGCCAAATCACCACGACGCTGCAGGCGCACGAGCGCGACCTGATAAATCAGCAGCGCAAGAAGCTCGGCGAGAAAGTGATCGAGCCGTGGCTGGGTCTGAACGTGAGCTTCACCAAGGTCGGCCTGACGGCACTGCTCGGCGATGGGCGGCCTCAAATCATCGTTCAGAAGAATGGCCAGAACGATGACCGCTTTGAACTTGGCGCCGCGGACGGAACGGTGATAGACGCTCTGAATGACCCGTCGCCTACTACGTGGAAATCGACATTCATCTCCGATACCATCGACGGTGTTTTTTTTGTGACCGGTCCACACGAGAAGTTCGTAAAAGATGCCACTCGGGACCTGCGTACGGATCTCGGCGGCTCGGTGACAGCGATCCATACTGAGATGGGGCGTGTTCGCCCGGAAGCCCAAAGAGGGCACGAGCACTTTGGATTTCTTGATGGCGTTTCTCAGCCCGGAATTCGCGGACTCACAAAAAGATCGAATCCGAAGCTCGAACCCAACCAGGGCCTTCCAGGTCAAGATCTCATCTGGCCGGGGGAGTTCGTCTTCGGGTACCCAGGACAGCACCCCACCAACCCTGTAGAAAGGGGTCCTGTTCCCGCCGCTCCGAATGTACCGTGGCTCAGTAACGGTTCTCTGATGGTGTTCCGTCGCCTTGTCCAGCTAGTGCCGGAGTTCAACACCTTCGTCAGGGGGCAGGCAGACACGCTTGGGATGCTCCCGGAGCAGCTCGCGTCGCGGATGGTGGGGCGCTGGAGGAGCGGTGCGCCGCTATTGCTCGCACCACTTCAGGATAACATCGCACTTGGCAAAGATCCGGCGCTAAACAATGATTTTGAGTACGCGAGCGATCCCACTCAGCTCGCCTGCCCGTATGCGGCGCATATCCGCAAGACCAACCCGCGCGACGATCCGAGCCAGAACAAGGCCGGTGTACAAACCCATCGAATCATCCGCGCCGGCATCCCGTTCGGTCCCGAGGTTGGGCCCGATGAGACTACTGCGACGGCAATGTCCATATCACGCGGACTGATGTTCGTCAGCTATCAGACATCGATCCAACAGCAATTTGAGTTTATACAGCACTCGTACGCGAATGACGTTCGGTTCGTCAGTGATAAGACGCGGCGCGGCGACGGCGGTAGGGTAGCCGTCATGCCCGGCTTCGACCCGATTATTGGGCAGGCTCCCGGAGGAGGATCCCGTTGGATGGAGGTTGTTTCGCCGGTGGACAACACCCCCCACAAACTCGACATGCCGAATCCTTGGGTTGTCTTGACGGCGGCGGCTTATCTCTTCGTGCCGTCGATTACAGCGCTCCGGACGGTCCTCACTGATCCCTAATCCAGCTCTTCGAGCAGGGCCCTGGCCTCTTTCAAATCGCTCGTGTCGAATCCTTCGGTGAACCAACCGTATATTTCTGCGAGCAAGCGTCGGGCTTCTTGCTTTTTACCTCGATGCTGCCAGAGATGGCTAAGGCTCGTCGAAGAGCGCAGCTCGAGTGATTTCGCCTGCTGCCGGCGTGCAATCTCGATTGCCTTGAGAAAACAACCCTCAGCCTCCCCGGTCGCCGATTCGTCCTGATTTCTGCTGCCCCGCGTCGACGCTAGTAACAATTCGCCCCTGAGGCGATAAAGTTCAGCCTCGTATTGGCGTTCGCCGGTCTTCTCGACTCCGGCTAGCGCCTCAGCCACAACGCTTATTCCCTCCCCTGTCCGCCCCAGTCTTCGATATGAATCGCTTAGCAGGGTAAGCATCCAAGGCCGTGCGACCTCCGCCCCGGCAGCCCGCCAAGCCTCCATGCCTTGACGAATCTCCTGAATTCCTTCTTCGCCTGGTCCCTTCCTGACGACTGCCCAACCCCCTAGGACGCCTCCCCAAGCGCCCCATAGCGGAAACCCATGCTTGTTCGCGAGGTTGACAATCTCCTGCGCCTGCTGCCACGCCGATTGCTCCTCTCCGCGAAGTTGGTGAAGTATAGCCGCCCAAGTCCGGGCAAAAGTCGAATTGTATGGATGAGCAATCTCCCCGGCCAGCGTGAGCGCCTGTTGGCTCATCTTCAGGGCCTGATCCGGAAAGCCAAACAACCATAGGACAATAGCTTCATAAGCCAGGCAAATTGTTCTCGTATCAGTCCCATAGACAAAAGTATCGGACCGGCCCTGTTCGGAATTGTAGAGGGCAATCCCCTGCTCGCAGTTCTCTCGCGCTTTGACGAAATCTCCCAGTACGTAAAGGACTTCCACTTGCATCAGGTGGGCTCGTGCGGCGCGACCGGAATCTCGCGGACTCTGGGCCAAGGAAAGGAGTTGCGTTGCCAGCTCGAGGGCAGGCTGCAGCTCGCCCCGATGAAAATAAAAGCGCCGCAGCCCCAGCAACACAGAGAAAAGCTCAGGGCCTTCTGTCGCCTGCTGGCACAATTCACGCGCCCGATTGTAGGTTGCTCCGACTTCTGGAGCCGAATGACCCTTGGTGAGTACCAGCGGTACACCCAGCGCGAGTTGGAGTGAAAGCTCTTGCTGCGCATGTTCAGGTAGCGCCTGGTTGGTTTTGAGCAACTCCAGCGCCTTAGTCAGATAACCGACCGCTTCTACATTCGCGGAGCGTTGAACAGCCTGCTCACCTGCCATCCGCAGGTACCGAATGGTTTTGCCTGTGTCAGCGGCCGCGCCAGCCTGCCATAAGTGATGACCGAGGTCATCGGCGCGTTCCTCCAGTGCGTCGGAATATAGGTGCTCGATCGCGTCCGCGACGCTCAGATGGAGTCTCTGGCGTCGTGCGTCCGATAGCCTGCTGACCACCGCTTGACGAATAAGCTCATGAGAGAACTTGAATCGCGCCTCAGGGTACTGCAGCGTTGACGAAATCAGGCCGGCCCTTTCCGCTTCGTCGAGGCAATCCAGGAGCGAATCCGCGTCCGCGCGGGTCGCGGCTTCAAGGAGTTCGAAGCTGAAGGATCGTCCAATTACGGCCGCGGCGCCGAGAACTTTTTGCGTGTCCTGGTTAAGCCGCGCGAGCCGTCGTCCGATGACAAGGCGCAAACTGTGCGGCACGTCGATCTCGGCGAGATTGAGAGTGCTGTGGAACTCGCCGTCCGGATCGGTAAGCTTGCCCCGTTCGACGAGATGTCGAAACATCTCCTCGACGAAGAATGGGTTACCGTCCGTGCTTGAGTAAATTAGGGTCACTACCGGTTTCGGCGGCTCTCGCCCGCTCAGAGCCCGAATCATGTCGGCCACACCATTCTGCGAAAGGCCGCTAAGGCTCATTCGGTCCACTAGGTGGAGCCGAATCAGATTGTCGAGGGTCTTTGCCAGCGACCCTCCCGGATCGATCCCGCCGTCGCGATAGGTCCCGATGATCATCACCGGCATTTTCGCGACCGACTGCGCAAGGTGATTGAAGAGCGACAAGGTTCCTTCATCAGCCCAATGCAAATCTTCGAGCAGAAGCAGCATCGGGCTGAGCGCCGCCGTGCGGGCGAGAAGTTCTACGACAGCGTTGAAGAGGATCCGGCGAGACTGCTCAGGTGAAACTTGTAGCGGCGGCGGAATGTCCGGGAACAGCCGCCGCAGTTGCGGCATCAGCCGGGCCATCTCGGAGGCGTCTTTATCGAGAACTTCGCGGAAGGTCTGTGGGTTCGGTGCCTGGGCAAGCGCCGTCTCCAGAATTTCGACAAACGGAATGAACGGGACCGAGTCGTCGCGATCGTAGCAACTGCCTGCTAGCACCAAGAAACCTCTCTGCGAGGCTTCCGCACCGGCTTCGGCAGCAATCCGGCTCTTGCCGACGCCCGCCGCACCGCCGATCATCACAACTCTTCCCGTGCCGTGCGGTATCTGCTCGAGGTGTCGGCGGAGCGAGGCGCGCTCCTTTTCCCTCCCGACGAATGTGGTTCGATCTGCGAGTGCGTACAGAAACGTGGTTTCGCTGCGCAGCAGGAGCGGTGCAGTGGCCTCGGCCCCGACCGATGGTTTGACTCCTTCGAGTGAGAATTGCCAGGTTATTGGAACTCCAGGATCGGGAACGTAACAGCAAAATAATCCGGTTCTGACTGAACGGCCGAGCACTTCTCCGAGTGAGGTCTGGTGCTCGGAAATTTTCTGCACCGCAGCTTTGATCGCGCGTGTGACGCTGAGTCGCGCTCGCTCGGCAGCAGAGCCCGCCCGCCGGTCGCGCCCCCCGAGTCCGACCGCACGTGCGAGTTCGCGGGCGAGGAAATCGATCTCTGATTCGACCTTTGCCGCGCCCTCGTGATCGCCGCGTTCGCGTAGATCTTCGAGTTCTTCCCTGAGGTCGAGAAGCCGGCGTTTGTAATCCTGCTTCGCCGAAGCATCAAGCATCTCTCCCGCGTCGCCGGGTCTGCCGATGCTGACGCCGCCGGGCAAAGAAGTGCTGTCAATGTTTGCGTCCTCGGTGCTCGCTACAGTGCCCGGGCCGCTGAGCAGATCGAGTGCGTGAAACTCTTCCCCAGGATGCTGCAGCAGGCGCTGAGTGTAGCTGAGGCCCTTGACGTCCTTCAGCGAAAATGTCGTCCCCTCGTAGCTGACGGTCCAATATTCGCCACTGCGAGCGAGGGTCGCCGTCTGCGTCGGTGGAGCACCGCGCAACCCGGATTCGCTCTTACGATCGACGGAACCGACAGCAACTTGTGCCACTGTTCCCCCCAGATCGATACAACTCGCAACCGGCTGCTCTTACAAGCCTCGGACTTCCCAAGGCAGAGTAAGAGTGGGATGAGGAATCGCTGCCAAGCCCTGCCGCGAAACCCTAGCACCCACTGTAACTACTGTAAAACGCACAACTCTAGCAAAAAAAAGAGCCCATTGATTTGTATGGATTGACATCGCGCTGGCCGCGATCAATTCACCTAAAGGCGGAAAGCAGCCCAGTATGAATCATGAATCAAGGAGCGCGCGTCGATTCGTCCGCACTAACAATTGTTAGAGGATGCATTAGGACGAACGAGTTTGACAATGCTCGGTGGATACTGCAAAAGGTAGGTCTAACTCACCAAGGAGGGGTAAAACCATGGCTGCAATACCTGTGATGAGTGAGGCTCAGTGGGCGCGAATCATCGCTAAGGCGTACCTGGAGAAGACAACTACGAATTTCAAAAACACGCTTGAGAGGGACCCCAAAGCGGCCGTCGACTACGTGAGGCAAAATGGCGGCGATCTTCCCAACATGGACCTCCCTGCCCCCGGTGCCCCCCTGAGGCTCATGAACTTAGATTACTCGAATTGGGTGGTACTAGACAGCGTGGCGATAGATCTCCTGGCGATTTTCAAGGGCTCTTCGCATGTGGAGCTTCAGGAGATATTCAACAAGGGGACGCTCGATGGGCAGCCAGTCGAACTGCCACCTGGCGAGTGGGTAACCGACAAAGGGCTGATAAGGCTCTTTCTACACAGCGGCCCCCCCACCATTTCGCTAACAGATTGGATGCGGATATACGCTTATGTGTGGGATCAGTTCAGATTTCCGCCGGGTAACCAGGCGATCCGGGAGCTTTTTGAGGAGGACCCAGCTCAAACGCTTCTTAGCAAAATCGCCGGACCCTTAAATCTGAGTTACAAGAAGGGAGACCCCTTATTCACTCTCGGCGGTCCAGATGACCCCCCAGGAAACCTCGCGGACATCAAAGCTGACAAGGGTGCGAAGCAATTCCGTCATAGAATCAGATTGTGCTGTTAATTTCGCGTGACGTTTAGCGAGCGAGGTCGCTCGAACGGCGAGGCTTTGGGGACAAGTGATCTCGCGACCGCGATTCAAGCCATGGTTCCGCTGCGAGACCATCCCCTCCGAGGGCGTAATTCTGTTATCTGAAAGGGGGCCTGTCCTTCTCCCCGGAAGGCTCTACCAGCTCGTAGCACCACTTCTTGATGGTCAACACACGGTCGACGAAATTGCGGATTGCCTAAGAGGCAAGCTTGCCGCCGCGGATGCATTTTATGCCATCGAAATCTTGCGGCGACGGGGTTACCTTACGGACGTAGATTCGTCCCTGCCGTCGGAGCAGGCGGCGTTCTGGGATATCGTAGATATAGACGGGGACGCAGCGACTCGGCTTCTGCAGGAAGCGGCCGTTTCTGTCCGCTCCTTCGGAAAGATTGATCCCACCGCTCTTCTAGCCTTGCTCACCTCTCTCGGGATTCGGATTGATGACGATGCCGATCGTTGGATCGCATTGACCGATGATTACCTGCGCGATGAATTGCGCGCCTTTAATCAGAAAGCATTGAAACAAAATCGCCCGTGGCTTCTGACCAAACCGGTTGGTTCGGAGCTATGGCTCGGGCCTCTCTTTATTCCGGGAAAGACAGGTTGCTGGACCTGTCTGGCACATCGGCTTCAGGGGGCTCGCAAGGTCGAGAGTTACTTACAGACGGTAAGAAAAACGAACGATCCATTTTCCGTTCTCCCTGCCGGACTTCCTTCGACGGCCCACACCGCATTCAGTATAGCTGCTACGGAAATTGCAAAATGGATTGCCGGTGGACGAAACGAATGCCTCGAAGGTCAGATCGTCACCCTGAATACGCTCTCACTCTCGACGCAGAGTCACGTGCTGGTCAGGCGCCCCCAATGTCCCTCCTGTGGAAATTCGGAAGCGTTTGCGGCGGGACTGTCCGCGCCTGTGGTGTTGCAAAGCCGTGAGAAGCATTTCACGGACGATGGCGGTCATCGCGGCTTTTCGCCACAGGATACGCTGAAGAAACTCGAACATCACATCAGCCCGGTCACTGGTATTGTGAGTAGTCTGTACCCCACTTCCTCGTGGGCCGGAGAGGAAAGCTTGGTGCCTACCTATGCAACGGTCCACAATTTTGTCGAGATTTTTAGTGGAGAATCTTCGGGGGTGGACTTTCTGCGGTCGAGTCTCCAGGCGAGCGTCACCGGGAAGGGGAAAGGTTCCGTGCAGGCGAAGGCGAGCGCATTGTGCGAGTCGATTGAGCGTTATTCCGGGGTCTTTCAGGGTGATGAGGCTCGCTTCCGGGCGCGATTCAGCGACCTGGGCGAGGCCGCGATTCACGTAAATGACGGTATGCTCTTCAGCGAGCGGCAATTCAGGGACCGCAAGCAATGGAATGCGGGGCCCTTATTCAGTTGGGTGCCAGAGCCGTTCGACGTGAACGCTGAAATCGAATGGAGTCCAGTCTGGTCCTTGACCTTCAACGTACGCCGCTATGTTCCAACGGCATACTGTTATTACGGCTATTCGCAGAAGTATTCCGCCTGGTTCACGCGCGCTGATTCAAATGGATGCGCCGCAGGACACAGTAAGGAAGAGGCAATCTTGCAGGGCCTCATGGAGCTAATGGAGCGGGACAGCGTGGCCTTGTGGTGGTACAACCGTTTGCGCAAGCCGGCGATAGATCTCGCTAGTTTTGCTGAACCATATTTTCACGAATTACAGACGTACTATCAGACACTTCATCGCGACCTGTGGGTGCTGGATATCACGAGCGATCTGAATATACCTTCCTTCGCTGCCATCTCGCGCCGCCATGACAAAGAGACCGAAGATATCATTTTGGGTTTTGGCGCCCACTTCGATTCACGTTTTGCCATCCTCCGTGCGCTAACCGAGCTCAATCAATCACTCGCGGCAGTGCACTCAGGAACATTCGATAATGCCGAGGACTATTTTGATAATGACCCTGCAGCTATCTCATGGTGGAAGACGGCCACGATCGAGAACCAGCCATACCTGGGTCCGGACAAGACCTTAATTCCAAAGGTGCAGGGAGATTATGCCAAATGCTGGAGTGACGATTTCCTCGCCGATGTCATGACTTGCGTGCGGATTGCCAAAGAAAAGGGGTTGGAAACACTCGTGCTTGACCAGACTCGGCCGGACACCGGACTCCATGTGGTGAAGGTGTTTGTTCCCGGTTTGCGGCATTTCTGGCCCAGATTTGCGCCCGGCCGCCTATATGATGTGCCGGTAAGCATGGGATGGCTGGCAGCACCTCTGACTGAGGATCAATTGAATACTCAGCCTATCTATTTCTAGCCTTCCGATTCTAGCCGTCTTCCGACGAGCCTGACTGAATGGTTGAGGAGCCCTTTCAATGCTCGATGACAAGAGAGCAGAGTCCTTCGTGCTGTCGTTTAAGGATGGCATCGCGCTACTGAAGCAACCAGATGGTGACACAGTCTTGCGGTCGCCTGATGCAGAAATAACCTTGGAACGCCAATCGTCGGGTTTCCGGACCGCTTTGCGCGTGCTTGCCTCCGACGGCGCGACGCAAGAACAACTCCTGGATTTGGTATCACGCGAGGGCGGTGGTGAAGGCGACGCGTCAAAAGTGTCCGATTACCTGCGGTACTTTACCCAACATGGCATGCTGTGTCACACAATCACATGGAACGGAAGCAGACTGGCTACTCTCGTCCCTCTTGCACCTGCCTGGCGCGAAATACCCAACGAACCAGCTCGCGAGACGCATTTTGAGCTCTCGCGATTTATCTACCTTCGCAAAGATGCCGGCCAATTCGTCCTTGAATCGCCGTTGGCGAATGCCAAAATCGTGCTTTATGATTCGCGCGTAATTACTCTGCTAGATACGCTTATCGAACCCTGTAGCGTGGAAGACTTGTATCGCGCACACGAAGATATCCCCCGTGTTTCCATCGCCATGTACGTGCGTTTGCTGCTGAGATGCCAGGCGCTCTCTCAGGTGGGCGAGCAAGGGTGCTTGGAAGAAGAATCTGCGTTGGCACAATGGGAGTTTCACGATCTCCTTTTTCATACCAGAAGTAGACTTGGTAGAAATGCCAATCCCTACGGCGCCACCTTTCGTTTTCGGGGCAAGATCGCTCCGCTTCCCGCCGTTAAGCCGCTGCCCTTGTCGGATGAGGTGGTCCGTCTGTACGCGCCGGATATCCAGGCCCTGTGCGAGAACGACATCCCATTTACGCGGGTCCTCGAGCAGAGACATTCGATCCGCAAGCACGGAGAACAGCCCATTACGGCGGATCAACTCGGCGAGTTTCTCTATCGTACTGCCCGACTCAGAGTGCTCTCCGAAGTGACGGAAGAGGGTTACGAGCGCAGTGGCAGGCCCTACCCGAGCGGCGGGGGCTGCTATGAGCTGGAATTCTACGTGGCGGTTAGTGTTTGTGAAGGTCTATCGCCCGGCCTCTTCCACTACTGTCCAAAGACCCATCAACTCTACAGGGTGGCGGGTTGGACACGCGAACTCAACGAACTCTTCGAGGGAGCGTACTACGCCGCAGATCAGCAGAGCATGCCGCGAATTTTAATCATCCTGTCGGCGCGCTTCCAGAGGGTGGCGTGGAAATATGAGGCCATTGCATACGCGGCTATCTTGAAGCATGTGGGCGCCGTGTACCAGACGATGTACCTTGTTGCGACTGC
>WNFF01005581.1_pt1 | contig 10282 bp, 12 predicted proteins | sample 5400441 | NCBI WGS metagenome assembly WNFF01 (sample SAMN13153345, study PRJNA577476) | soil metagenome | isolation source: 120 cm saprolite under Douglas fir tree site 2 hole 3 replicate 1 | place: USA:California | collected 2015-04-18
GCATTGTTCGAAAAGGCGGCGGCAAACGGCCATCTGGCCGCCATGTTTGCAATCGGCGTCGTCTATGGAGGCGGTCACGGCGTGCCGGCAAATCATGGTGCCGCCCAGCATTGGTTCCGCGCGGCGGCCGAGCACGGGCATCCGGCGGCGCAGATGATGCTGGAGCGCCATGTCGCCGCAAACGCTGCGGGATCGAGCCGATCCGGATGACGCGCGTCACCGACCGGGCGAGGCCGCCCGCCGAAGTCCAGAGCGAAGGCGGGGAGGGTCTCGCTGCGCCCTCCACGGAAGCTGCAGGCGACGAAGCAATACCGATTCGCGGGTTTACCCGAGATCGGCACATTTTGAGCGCAAGTCGGATTTAACCGACCTTGCGCGCTTTGAATGCGGAGCTTGGGCAGCCCAGTTCCGGTCCACTTAGCTTGATTGCGCGCCAGGTTCCAGGACGTCATCCGGGTTTCAAGTTCTTCGTCGCGCGCCTTGCCCGTCGCAATTCTGCAAAGCAGTCTGGTTCATTTGTAAGAGACGACAAACGTGCGTTCATGAGCCCGTCTGACGACGACGATGAGCAGGAGACCGATCCACGCACCAATCGTGCTGATCGCGAAATCGCCGGCGCTCGCGGTCCGGCCTGGGATCCACAATTGAACGAACTCCAATGAGCCGGCGCATATGGGGAGCAGGACGCCACTCGATAGCAACTGCATAGGGCGCAGATATCCAATGGCCAACAGGCAGCCTGTGATGAAATACGCGGCGAAATGCTCGTAATAATCATTTCCCAATGCGTGAGGACGCATGTTGCCTGGCACCACCGACAGAACAATGATCGTCAGCACGGCTAGCCAGGCGCCCAAGCGGGTGAGCATCACAAGCTTCGTCACCGAGTCGGTTCCGTCTGGACTGCGAAGCCCACCGTCTGCGCGGGCTTGTCCATTCCAGCCCTGTCGTCCAAACTCAAGGCAACCTCGACGACATCGCCCGGCTGGAGCTCGGAGTCCTCGTCCACGATAATGCGTTCGCGGCCGCTTTTGCCCTTTCTGATGACCGTCAGCTCCTGCTTGAGCTCGTTTCCGCGCACGAGCTGCGACCTCGCCGCCGTGTATCGCAACTTCTCGCTAGTGCTCTGCAGCCTTGCTCGAACCTGGCCGAGCCTCATGCGCGCATCCTGAAGGTCCTGAAGCAACTTGATTCTCCGTTGGTCGTCGAGCCGCTCCAGCTGCCTTGCAATATCGTCCTGCTGCTTCTTGACTTGCATCAACTGCGCAGCTGTCTGCAGTTTTCGGGTTGATGATAGCAACACAGCACGACGGGTATCGGTCACGCGAGGGCTCGGCAAGGCGCCTTTGCCGAAGAGCTCGATGACCCTCTGCAGTTCCTCGGCGTCGGCCTGCGTTCCTTGTTCCTCCTTCGTCTCCTGCGCCGAAAGCACGTTGATTTGCTCCTCGCCCCGCTTGATGGAGTGCTGAAGGAAGGCTTTTTCGCGTTCGTAGTCGGATTGTTCGGTCCGCAAATGCTCGGCTTCGACGCTTACGATTTCAGCCTTCCGAGATGGAGGAAGAGGTACATCCGCCAGGAGTTTTTGATCGAGAGTGTCCTTCTCTCCCAGGTCGGTGTTCAACCGCGATACTCGTGCCCGTTCTTTGGCGAACTCAGTCAAAAGCGACTCATACTCGCCTCTCAAGTCTGCCGACAGAAGAATGGGATTCTCCATTCGGAGTCGCAGGATGTCGTAGCCGCCCGATAGGGCTATGGCTTGGCGCACGGTCATAAATGGACGAAAAGCTTGCTCACCAGGCTTGGACACGTCACCATTCACGTATATCGGCCCATACTGCACCACGACGGCGGTGACCTCGTCGGGCTCTATCGCCACCGCGTTTTCGCGTCCGTCTGACGTCCTCTGCCGAAAGACCTTGGTGGCCAACGTGGCTTGAATCTTGGCCTCGACCTCCGATGGAGACAGGCCGGCTACCAGGAGCGTGCCGAGCAGTGGAAATGAAATGCTGCCATCCGATCTCACCGGAACGCGACGCTGCAACTCGGGCACCCTTGCGACCAGGATTTCGATCACATCTCCAACGTTGATTTGATATTCTGCTGCCGCCGGAAGGACCGAACACAGGAAGCCGGCTGTCAGCAGGCCCCATTTGATGAAACGGGACTTGCCGATTCGAAAAGCGCCAATCCCGCGATAAGTCCGTATTCGGAAATTTGACATTGCGATCCCTCCCGGCGCGACCTGGCCGCGGACGCGGCGGTTATTTCCTCGCAGCTGTTCCCGGCCACTTCACCCGCGCAACGTAGTCCGCGACAGGACCGCCGGTCCTGGCGCAAGCGGATCAATCGTTTTTCCCACCAATACCCTTGCGGACGAGACGCACGATGCTCGGCAACGCGACATGGCTCGCTCCTTTGAGTTTGAGCGTCGGCGATAATGCTGATCCGTTTTTGTGCCCTGCAGAGAGGATTTGTGCGACTTCCAAACTGGGGAACGGCTCGACCGGTAGCTTCCCCAAGGCAGGCGAAGCGTCGTCCTTTGCCGAGATGAACGGGCCATTACTCATCGCCCAAATCGCGGCCTGCGTGCGGTTGTGGACCCGAATCCTCCGAAGGATCGCCTTGACGTGAACCTTCACGGTGGCCTCGGCGATGGCCATCTTGCGCGCGATGGTCTTGTTGGAATCACCCTGGATCAGGCAGCGCACGATGGATTGTTGCCGAGCCGATAGCGCCGGCGTGTAGCTGCTCTTGGCTTGTAGTACATGTTCACTCGTTCCAACCTCGGTTCCGACCATTTCACCGTCGTTACCATCATCATCGTCGTCATCCGCGTGTCTGTCGTCGGCGCCATCTTCGTCATCGACTGCGTGGCCGTTGTGACCGCCTGCCCGGTCGTTGCCGCCGCGATCTTGCCGGTCAGAGATGAAAGTCAAAATTTCTGGAGGCAAAAGTGTCACACCGAGCATGACCAATTCGAGGGATTTGATAAATGTTTCGCACGTCGCGACCTTGACCATATATGCGTTGGCGCCCACGCGAAACGCTGACACCATCTCGGTCAGCTGATGCTGATGAGCCAGCACGGCGACGCGCCCCGCCGGATACCGTTGCTTGAAAGACTCGATTTGTCCCAATGCCGTATCGAAATCGTCGCTGACATCGATGATGAGCAAGACGGATTGCTCTTGCGGGAGCGAGCTCAGGACGGGATCGTCAACGCCGGACGCGGAAGCAAGGATGCGAAAATCGGCCGCACTCAAAATCCGAGCTATGCCTTCCCTCAGCAGCGCATCTGGCCCGACAAGAACGGTCCCAACAGGTCCCCGCTCCATTGTAGCCCCCGCTGATCTGAGACGGCCTGCGCTTGGCGCGCGGTTACAAGAATAACGCGTTCGCCGCCGGCCATCGTTGAAGTTTGCTTTGTGTTTCCTTGAGTGTGCTGGCTCAAGTATACGCCGCAGCGTAGGCATGCGCGAATATGGGGTCAAGAACGTTCCACCAAATGAGCGCATCATCTACTTAATTGCGGCGATTGGTACAGCTACTCCCTTTTGACTACCTCGATTGCGACATCGACAAACAACCCATGAAGGCTGTGTCATGAGAAACAACCGCGCTCTAAGACCTAACTTGAGTTATCACGATGGGCTTGCAGGCAATTGAGGCGGCACCCAAGGACGGAAGCTCGGTTTTCCTAGTGGACCAAGATATCGGTGACATGACCACCGCTCATTGGGTAGTGCGCCAAGGCGTTTCGTTTCAAAGGGAGGGCACGACGATTGCTTTTTCCCCAACCCATTGGCTACCGGGATCCAAGACGGTCGAGGGCTCACGCAGAACAAGCAGAGTCGTTGCACGTGGATTTGTTGCCGTAGGAGTGTGTGTTCTCTCGCTTTTCGTTGGAGCTGTGGGGAACAAAGGACTATGCGGTGAAGCCAATACCCGCGCCCAGGCTTTCGTTGCACCAACCGAAAAAGAACGCAAGATCGTGCAGCCCAACGCCATGCGGGACGAATCCTCACCGGTCTCGCGGGTTGTTGAAACGACGGTCGTCGAGCAGAAGCAGATTTTGGAACTCGGCCGTGAGAAAATCGATATTCTCGCAGATCGGCTGACTCCTATTCAACGGTTAGATGCACCGCAGGGCAAAGCCGCGCAAGCCCCGCAATCCGGCCCGGCGTGGGCGCGAAAGCAGGCGCTTGAACACGAACAGGAGTGGGACAGGGCTGAAGTCCTTGCACCTGCGCTTACCTCGTCGCTCCGAGGAGAGCTCGATGCGCTGCGGTCAGCGGCTGAAGCGGCGAGGATCAAGCAAAGGCAGGCGCTTGGTCAAGAGCGAGACAGGGCAGACGCCCTTGCGCGCGAACTAACCTCCCTCCGGGCAGAACTCGATACGGCGCGGATCGCAGGTTCGCAAGCCGTGCAAGCCCCCGAGGCGGAGATCAAGCAAAAGCAGGCGCTCGAACAGGAGCGGGGCAGGGCAGACGCCCTCGCGCGTGAGCTTACCTCGCTGCGGGCGGAATTCGATGCCGCGCGGATCGCAGGCCCGGAAGCCGCCGCGGCAGCGGTCGAGCAACAGCAGGCGCTCAAACAGGAACTCAAACAGGAGCGAGACAAGGCAGAGGCCGTTGCGCGCGAACTGACCTCGCTGCGGGCGGACCTCGATGCCGCGCGGATCGCGGGCCCGGAAGCTGCGAAAGCCGCCGCGGCAGCGGTCGAGCAACAGCAGGCGCTCAAACAGGAACTCAAACAGGAGCGAGACAAGGCAGAGGCCGTTTCGCGCGAACTAACCTCGCTGCGGGCAGACCTCGATGCCGCGCGGATCGCAGGCCCGAAAGCCGCGAAAGCCGCCGAGGCAGCGGTCGCGCAACAGCAGGCGCTTAAACAGGAACTCAAACAGGAGCGAGACAAGGCAGAGGCCGTTGCGCGCGAACTGACCTCGCTGCGGGCAGACCTCGATGCGGCGCGGATCGCAGACCCGAAAGCCGCGAAAGCCGCCGCGGCAGCGGTCGAGCAACAGCAGGCGCTCAAACAGGAACTCAAACAGGAGCGGGACAAGGCAGAGGTCGTTTCGCGCGAACTAACCTCGCTGCGGGCAGAACTCGATACGGCGCGTGCCTCGGGCCTAGAGACCGCGCGAACCGCTGAGGCAGTGAAAATCGAACAAAAGCTGGCGTTTGGGAAGGAACGCGACAAGGCCGAGACGCTCGCCCGCGAGCTCGCCTCGGCGCGGAAGGAGGCCGAGGAGCGTTCCGCACGTCTCGCTGCCGCGCACGCCGAGGTGTTACAGGTGATAGAGACAAGCAGCGCCACCGCAGCGGAGCAGAAACTGGCTCTCGCCCGCGAGCGCGATCGCGCCGACGCCCTTGCGCGCGAGCTTACCTCCGTCAGGAACGAGCTCGAAGCCGGCAACCGGCAGATCGCTGCCTTGAATGCTCTTGGTGCCTTGCGCTCACGCGAGCCGGTCGTTGATAGCGCGCGGGAATGGATGGCCGAGCACCCTTCGAGGACGATCGCGGGAAAGGGGCGCTTACCGGAACAGATTTCTGGCGAAGCCACCGCTTCGACCTCGGGACGGTCGTCCGCTTCGCCGCGTCCGGTGGCGGAGTCGACCGCTAGCGAAGTCGCGTCGGATTTGGATCCGAAAGTCGCCATGATGACAGAGCGATCTGCGTCGGCGAGCGCCGCTTCGCACTCCCCCGTGGACGAACAGAGGCTGCTTGCTCGGGCAAACGCATTGCTCCGGCAAGCTGATATTAGCGGCGCCCGCCCGTTGCTTGAACACGCTCGCGAGCATGGCAGCGCGCGGGCTGCCTTTATGCTGGCCGAGACTTACGACGCGCGCGTGCTGCAATCGTGGGGCGCACGCGGAATCTCCGGTGATCTTGCGAAGGCGCGCGAGCTATACGAATGGGCGCAGGCAGGCGGCATTGGGGATGCGAAGGAGCGGATCGAAGCTTTGAAATAGGGCTCAGCTCGTAGCTCGGCCGACCCGCGTTAGTCAGCTGGAGGGAGATGATCATGTCGCTCATGAAATTTTCTACGATGGCATCAGCTACGATGGCACTAGCCATGCTCGGCCTCCAGTTGCCCGCCGATGCTCAATCCCTCCCGAAGCGCGAGACGCCGGCGGCGGCGCTGGCGAGGAAGGCCGACATAGCCGCGAAAGAACGCATCAACGCATGGACCGTGGGTCTCGCCGGTGGGTTCATCGAAGGCGCTCCGCTTCGTCTTGCGGCAGAGATCGCTCGCGTTGTGAACGAGCAGGACAAACTTCACGTCATCCCGATCGTGACGCAAGGTGCAACCGAAAACGTCAACTCGCTGCTATATCTCAGGGGTATCGACGCGGCCATCATCAACACGGACGCTCTCGACGAGTACAAGGCTCAGATGCCGTTTATCGAACGGCGCATTGTCTACATTCTGAGCCTCTTTCCGTCCGAATTGCACATCTTCGTCCGTCCGGAGATCCGGTCGCTTGACGACCTCAGGGGCAAAAAAGTCAACTTTAACACGCAAGGCACGGCGGCCGCCTATTCCGGTCCACTGATCTTCAGCCGTTTGGGTTTAAACGTGGACAAGATGTTCATTCCGCACCAGGTGGCATTGGAACAAATGAAGCGCGGAGAAGTCTCGGCCGTCGTGTTTGTGACGTCGAAGCCCGTTGACGCCTTTCTGAAGGGACGCTGGGATCCAGGCTTCAAGTTTCTCGCGGTCGAATACGACACCAAATTCGAGGACTACTATCTTCCGTCATCTATCGAGGCGACGGACTATCCGAGCCTGGTGCCGAAGGGTGAGCGGATCGCGACCATCGCCGTCCCCACCATTCTTGCGGCCTACAACTGGCCTCAACAGTCCGACCGATACGGGCGCGTGGCGCGCTTCGTAGATCACCTGTTCGGTCGCCTCGACAGATTGCAGTCCGCCGGCTTCGATCCAAAGTGGAAGGAAGTCAACCTGCGCGCCAAGGTGCCGGGTCTCGAGCGGTTCCGGCCGGCGCAGGAATGGCTTGATCGTCCGCAGGCCGTAACAGCGGGGCCGTCACAATGAAGGGTGTGGGCGCTCTCGCTGTGACCGTGCTCTCAAGCCTGAGCCAAGCCGTGTGTGCTCAAGCCGGTGATGCCGTCGATCGCCTGAAGGCATGCTCACAATTTGAAGGCATCGAGCGGTTGAAGTGCGTCGACGAGCTCTTGCAGGAGATGGCACCTGACTCCGCGCAGCCTCAAGGCCCGAACTGGATCATCAGCGAGACGACCTCGCCGGTCGACTATAAGCCGCAGATCACTGTGCTGACAACGGCGCGCACGTCGTCGCAAGACGCCCCGTCCTCGCTCGCCATTCATTGTCGCGCCCGGCGCACCGAGCTGATAATTTCCACGACGGGCTCCTGGAAACAGGCCACGGATGGTGAGGTGAAGGTCGTATACCGGATCAACGAAGAGCCGCCCGTCGAACAGCGCTGGAGACCCGCGGAGACGGGGAGAAGCCTCGCCTTTCAGGGCGACGTCGTTCGCTTCCTGCGCTCGATGCCGGATAGCGGCCAGATTCTCGTTAAAGTGTACGCTGGTAAAACTCCGCCGTATGAAAGCACGTTTCAATTGGTCGGCCTGGATCCCATCCGACGTAAGATAGCGGCGGCGTGCAACTGGCCCGAGCGCTGATCGACGGCCATCGAGGGCTTTTGTGTCGTTGCACGCGAAAGCACAAGATTTTCAATCAAGCGCAGCCTGGGCATAGCAAAAACATTCTACCAGGTTCCTTGCCGGGCAACTTCCTCCTTAGTTTCGGCAGCAAGTGGAGGCTTGGGCGAGAGGCCGAGAGCGTGCTACGTGCCGCGATCGGGTGAAAAGCCCAAGCTCGCCAGTGACCATCAATCGCCGTTACCTGCTCACTTTCAAATCCTGCTGCCGCCGGTAGAGAAAATCGCCGAAGCGGCTCGATTGCCGGCTATTTACGAAGCCTGCCATCAGTCCTTTTGGGTCGATGCCTTGCAGATCAGCCGGTCGATGCGAGACACGTTACCATGATTTGCATCGTGCCCGATCGCGCCCAGCGGTGCCGATGCTCCGATTTGCTTGATCTCGGAGATCACCTCGACAGGATTGAGAAGCTGCGTGCTCACATTGATGGTTGAGAGCGGAGAGCTGTTGTTTGCGAATCGTGTCACCGACCCGTTGTTCATCCCCCAAATCGCCGCCTGTGTCCGGTTTTGGACCCGGATCTTGCGAAGGATCGCCTTGACGTGGACCTTCACGGTCGCCTCGGCGATATCGATCTTTCGCGCTATGCATTTGTTGGAGCCGCCTTCGACCAGGCAGCGCAAGATTAATTTCTCCCGCGTGGAAAGCTGTGGCGCAAGTGTGTTGTCGGTCCCAATGAGGATCGCCTGGTTTTTTTCGTTGCGCGGCGCGGTCTGCTCGATGCAATCGCCTTTGGGATCGAGAACGAATGACAGAAATGCCGGCGGGAAAATTGTTTCACCCATCATCAGCAGTTCAATGGATTTGATGAATACATCGCAGGCCATGACGTCGACGAAATAGCCGTTGGCGCCTGCCCGAAATGCTGAAACCAGTTCGGATAGCCGATAGTGATCGGCCACGATGGCAATGCGCCCGCCAGGGTGCTGGTTCCTAAACTGTTTGATTTGTTCCACCGCGGCGTCACAATCATCGCCGGTATGGATCACAAGAAACAGCGGTTGGTGTAGTTGGAGTTTGCTCGGGAGCAAATCATCGGCGCATGATACCGAGGCAAGGATGCGAAAATTTGCTGAGCGCAGGATTCTGGCAAGTCCTTCTCTGAGTAAGATGCTTTTCCCAACGAGTATGATTGCAGAAGATTGTCGCTGGCGCATGGTGACCCTCTCAGCATGCACGCCTTGATACTCGACCGGCCCATTGAACTCAGGCCCTCTCATTTTGTGACTTGTCGACCGGTTAACGAGCGCTTCTTCGGTGGAAGTGTTGTTCTTCGGTGGAAGTCTTGGTGTCGAATATTTTGGCTTCTTCAGTCGGTGGGGCTCTCCCCTTTCATAGGAAATGGTTCGTGGTCAAATTTGAAAGCTCCGCGCTTGTTTCCGTGAAGCTTTACGAAGCCTTCATGATATTAGATCGATATCCCCGATATCCCTATATACCTATACAGGTGGGTGCGCCGGGGAATTGCTGGGCAGCGGTGTAAAGCGCGCCTCCCACTACCAGAATTCCAACCGCCAAGATCGTCGACAAAACACTGAACGCGGTGACGTTCGCATCCCATAACCACGGTCCTACCGGCGATCGAAAGGGCGGGTAGCCGTTTTGATCATAGAGTGCGCCGCCAAACAGCTTTCGTACAAACAGCGTGGCGAAAAAAAGCCCCATAAACTGCGGCGCCCAGCGAGTCTCTCTTTCGGAAGCGGTCCTTTCAGCCAAATGAGACAGAGGGCGATGACAGCGAGCCGGTATAGCTCAGTACCTGCCACACGACGTGGAAGCGTGCGTGCGGCGTCCATAGTGGATTAGTTGCATGGGTGCGATTGAAATCGGCTTTGATCGTCACGAAGCCGTAGCCGATGGCGGCGAGCGTCAAAAGAATTCTGGATAGCAAATGTCCGTCGCTAATGCTTTCCATCGGTAGCCTCACTGTTGAATCTAAATCGAGAATTGTGATCTTCGTGCCCGTCGATCATTCCGGCTGTATCCAATCACAATTAAGACCGGGATGGCTACTTCCGCTGTTGGCACCTTTCGGACTTGGCCCTTATGGTCGGCGATGTCCGATCATCGAGCTAAAGCGGACATGACCTCGCTGCGTCGTTATTTCCGGAAATGACGGATCGCCGCGCTCTTTTCGTCAGCGTCAGGCGTAGCCAGGTCAAAAGATGGTCGGTGACTGCGGCATCGCGAACCAACAGCGCGATGGCTTCCTAAAACTGGAAACTGCGTCACTCCTTCAGCGCACAATCACGCCGAGATTTTCCGGCGCTATTGCGGCGTTCTTGGCGTGCCACATGCGCTTCAAATTTTGGACTCAAATTTGCCTCCCGACTCAATTCACTTTGGATAAGGCGACTGGGGGCGCGTTCGGCTATCTGTATTGGGGTATTAGTCATGGGAACAGAACGTCTGCCGCGTAACAAGCAAGGCCGCCTCGCTGAACTTTCACTTCGTGTTGACAAAAGGGATGACGAACACGGCCACGACATGCACTCGCTGCTTGAGGAGAATGCCCTGCTTCGAAGGATTTTGGTTAAATTGGATCTCGTCCTTAAAAAGGTCGTTGAATCAAG
>WNFF01005584.1_pt1 | contig 10281 bp, 10 predicted proteins | sample 5400441 | NCBI WGS metagenome assembly WNFF01 (sample SAMN13153345, study PRJNA577476) | soil metagenome | isolation source: 120 cm saprolite under Douglas fir tree site 2 hole 3 replicate 1 | place: USA:California | collected 2015-04-18
GGGCGCTGAACCCTTCGGGAAGCTTGGGCTTATAGCGCCAGAGCAGCTCGCCCGTGGCCGCATCCAGCGCGATCACCTGGCTGTACGGCGTCGAGATAAACATCACTCCGTTGTTCACGATCGGCGGCGCTTCGTGACCAGAATCCACCCCCGTGGAGAAGCTCCACACCGGCACCAGCGACTTCACGTTGCTGGTGTTGATCTGATCGAGCGAGCTGTAGCTCCATCCCTTGTAGTTGCCGCGTATCATCAGCCAGTTGCCCGGCTCCGGATTTTCCAGCCGGGCTGCGGTCACCGGGCTGTAATTCTCGATCGATCCTGCGCCGGCAGCGGTTGAAACAAGCGTTGTGAACGCGACAACGCTCGATAGAAGCCATTGCTTTCTGGTCATAGCCATCTCCCAATGTTCCTCACCCACCCCCATGGTGGGTGGTGCGATCCAACGGCCCTGCGCCATCGCTTTGGAGCGCAGAGTCATGAGGGTTTTGCATAATCAACACAAACATCCGCTGATCGTTCTGTCGCCTGCAAAACTTATTGTAGCATGCGATGATCCCCCGAGAGCTTGGCACGGCGATCCCCCCGCGGCTCCCAGGCACATGCTCCACGGATCAACGATTCCGACCCCAAGCAGATGCCCGCGATGACGCGCGGCGCGGCAGGAAGACCGAACATCGTCGTTGGCGGCCCGCCGGAGTTTAGAGGCGGGCCGGACATCTGGGCGCCCGAAGAGCTGCCCGTCGGCTCGCTCAATAAGTACATGATGCTGACATTCCTCACGCTCGCTCACGCCCGAGGCCTGACCCCGGTCGGATACGAAAGCGAAGCCAAACTCGAGCCTGCCCGCAAAACCATGGAAGGCGTCGAAGCCCAATGCTTCATCGCAAATTCCGTTAAGGCCAGGGTAGCGCTCACCCCGGAGTTCGTCGTTGCTCCCCCACCAAAGTGAGAACGTCCTCCGCATCAAGAGAACGCTCAATCGTCTGGAAAACGATCTGAACCGATCGCCCGAAAGCACGTCGGTGCGCATTGGGCATCACATACACGCCAAACACTACGAGGCCAGGCGGCGGGGCTGGTAAAAGCAGTCACTCCGCAGAAACGCGGCTGTGAGGACGAATATAAGCGCGACTGAACGCGGTGCGCGAGGCGGGCAATCCGCTGCGGTGCACGAGTCCGTTTGTGGCACCTTTGAGACAAGCCGTGCCGGTCTGGAGATGTCGGTTGTTCGGGGAGGACCGGAAGTGGCCGAACCACGGTCTAATGTGACGCGATTGACCCTGATGTATGGTCCGGCCGTGCGTTGCAAGAAGATTTCGGCGAGCTGGCGGTAAGGCCTTTTAGCAACGTATCCGGCCTTTGGTTGGAGGCGGTGCTGCGGGCCATCATGGATATCATCGCGCCTGCGACCTTGTTAGCGGACAGGCCCCTACATCATGCTGCCGGGCATGAAGTAGCGGATCGAGGTCCCGAGCGGACTCTTCATTGGCCAAACGATCGTCCTGCCCGCCCGGTTCGGCTCGGTGATAACAGCATCATCGGGGACGTCGATCCATTCGTTGTCGAGACGGACGCGATAATGGCCTTCATGGGATTCCCAATCGACGTCGGCTAATGCCACGCCGTCCGCGAACGAGCAGCACAGGCCCTTGCCCGAAGCGAGATGATCGAACCAGCTGTTAAGCTCCGGCCGACTGGCGTCGTGTGCGAATGCTGGAGTGCAGAGCAGCGGGACGATCAGAGCTAGTCGCTTCATCCGCCGTGTTTCCTTACGCCACTCCACCTACCGTTCGCACCGCGTCACGCTGCCCCGGCGGAAATATATTAAGGACACGCTTGGCGTCCTCAACAGCCCGAATAACGGTATCTTGATCAGGATCGGCCGGCGACGCGCCGGCCTCAAGGAACGCGGCATTGATGATCGTGCCAAACAGAAACGGCGCTGTTACCAGCGCCGTTCTAGTGCACCTGCACTGTCGATATTCTTTGTCTTTCGACCACACCACCTCGGTAGGACACAGCCACGGAGGCTGGAGGCCGCAAGCAGTGTTGCTCCTCCCGAAACTGACTCGATGCCTCGCGAATAAAAGTTGGCGAGCAACCATAGCTCCGCGAGCGAGGGATTAACTTGCCGCTCCGACGCATGAATGTCTGCCAATGGGGAAAAGCGGACCTCGCAATTAAAGGGCGTCAGGTCCGAATTTGACCCTGGCTGTGTGAAAACGCTTTGCTGCTGTTATGATTCTCTCGTGATTCTGCGGGGGAATTGATGAGGCGCTTCGTTGAAGAGGCGGATCGTGGGCAATGGACGCTATTGCCCGAATACCTCGATGATTTCATTGACGAGAGCAACCCTGTTCGCGTGATCGACGTGTTTGTCGATGCCATCAGCGACATCGCCCCCCACTCGGCATCTCCGCGCATGACCACATCATCGTCGGCAAGAACGGGCATACGCGTCTGGAAGGGCTGAAGCTGATCCCGTTAGCAAGCTCCACCACTGCCCGGGACGCGACGATTTGGCTGTTCTAGTTGGTAGGGAACAGGAGTAAGATTGCAACATTCGCGGATCGCCAAGGAGACGATCCGCCTTTGGTCTTCCTTCAGAGGGAGGAACCATCATGGAGAAGACAACACCTTCAGTAAATCGTCGCGCCTTTCTCAATACGTTGGGCGTGACCATAGGCGGGACAGGCCTCATCAGCGCCGGGGTAGTCGGCGGCTCACAGATGCTGAAGGCCGCGCAAGATCCTGCCAAGGGGCGGGTTCCCGACACGCCCTTCAGAACCGGCCATATGACGTTCCTGACCGGCGCCGGCGCGGTGCTGGGCGAACCGTCGATCAAGGGTCACACCATGGCGGCGGAAGAAATCAACGCGCAGGGCGGGCTGCTGGGCAAGCGCAAGATTGAGACCATTACCTCCGATGAAGCCGCCGGCACCGACGCCTGTGTGAAAGAGGTGCGGCGGATGAAGCTCGACGCCAAGATCGACATGTTCACCGGCGTCATATCCAGCGGGACCAGCCCGGCGGTTGGTCCGGTTGCCGAGGAGCTCGGACTGCTGACGATCCTGACGGACGGATGCACCGACTTCCTGTTCGACAAGGCGATTCCCAATCCCAAATACGTCTTCCGCATCACCAACATCCAGTCGTCGGACGGGATCACGGCCGCCATCGGCGTGGCGCAGACTTGGCCGCATGTCCGCAAGATCGCCCATATCCATCCGGACTACGCCTACGGCCGCAACGCGTCCGAGCATTTCACTCTCGCGCTCGAGCGGCTGGTGCCTGGAACCGAGGTCGTCTCGGAAAGCTGGCCGAAGCTCTTCACCACCGACTTCACTGCCCACATCACCAAGATCATGTCGGCGCAGCCCGACCTTTTGGTGGCTTCGGTGTGGGGCGGCGACTATGTGGCCTTCTACAAGCAGGCGCTGCGCTACGGCCTGTTTGACAAGATGAAGGTCGCGAGCACGATCGCCTTTGGCGTTGCCCCGCATGCGATCGGCAAGGATCACCCCGAGGGTGTGCTCGCCGGGGTCCACTCCAACTATTACTTCACCTATCCGGGCGGCGACCGCTGGCCGCTGAACAAGAGCTTCGTCCAGCGCTACTTCAAGCGCTGGAACGAGTACCCCAACTTCCAGTCGGAGGGCGCGTATATGGCGCTCTACCTACTGAAATCCGCCATCGAGCGGGCCAACAAGCTGACCGGCGGCTGGCCCGAGGACGAAGCGATCATTAGCCAGCTCGAGGGCCTCGGCATAGATGCGCCATCGGGCTATCTCTACATGCGGCCCGACCACCAGGCCTACAAGGACGCGGTCACCGGGTTCAGCAAGAACCTTCCCGATTATGAGTTCGCGAGCTGGGATCCTGCCCGGATCATCACCATTCCGATCCGGAACATCACCGCACCGCTCGGCTGGCCGAAGCCCGGCACGACCCACAACGAGTCGACCGCGGCGGCGAACTGGATCAAGACCACCTGGCCGAAGGTGGTCGGGTGAGCTCGGCGAAGTGACTTCAGTGAAATCCCCTCGCGCCCTTGCAAACGGGCGCGAGGGGCTCTTGTCGGCGATAATTGCACGAAGCTGTGTCACGTGACCCGTGAACCAGCGGTTCGAGGAAGCTTGGGCGTCCCGGACCTTTGCGGCGACCTCGCGTCAGGATCCAGGGTTGCGTCATAAGCGCCAAGGCGGAGGAGCACCGGGTGGCCTTCCTGACGATTCAAATCCTGAACTCGTTGCTCTATGCCTCGGTGCTCTTCCTCATTGCCGCTGGTCTCAGCCTGATCTTCGGGGTCATGCGGATCATCAATCTCGCGCATGGCAGCCTCTATGCTGTTGGCGCCTACGTCACCGCGTGGCTGGTCGGCCGGGGGATTGCGCTGGGCCTGCCGCCGGGCTGGCTGTTCCTCCTGCTGCCCTTGGGGGCGCTGTCGGTGGCGCTCATCGGCATCGTCATAGAACCTTTGTTGCTTCGACCCTTCTATCGCCGCGCCGAGGAATACCAGTTGCTCGTCACCTTCGGCCTCATTCAGATCCTCGAGGATTCGATCCGTTTCATCTGGGGCGGGACGCCCCTTTCCGCGGACGCGCTGATGGACGCGCTGCCGATCATCCATATCGGCGGCCTGCTCTATCCTGCCTACAATCTGGTGGTGATCGGGATCGGCGTGGTGGCGGCCTTGGCCCTCTGGGTGGCAATCTATCACACCAAGTTCGGCGTCATGTTGCGAGCGACGTCCCAAGATCGGCGCATGGCTTCGGCGCTCGGCCTCAATGTGGGCCTCGTCTATGTGATGGCGTTCGGGATCGGCTGCTTCATGGCGGGTCTCGGCGGAGCCATCGTGGTTCCGACCCAGGCGGCCGTGCTTGGCATGGGGATCGATGCGCTGGTCATCGCCTTCGTGGTCGTGGTGATCGGCGGGCTAGGCAGCCTCAAGGGGGCTCTGGTCGGGGCCCTGGTCGTGAGCTTCGTGCGGACCGCAGGAATTCAGTTCTTCCCGGAGCTCGAGTTGGCGGTGCTGTACCTCATCGCCGCCCTGGTGCTGCTGGTGCGGCCGACCGGGCTGTTTGGAACCGCGTGATGAAACCCGATCCAAACGCGCCGCGCGATCATTCGTTGGCACGGCTCGCAGCCGCGATGGCGCCGGTCCTGCTCCTGTTGATCTTGCTGCCGACCTTCGTCGAGACGTATCAGATCCAGCTCGTGACCTACGGGCTGATCGCGGCGATCGCCGCGCTCGGGTTCAATCTGCTGCTCGGCTACACAGGCCTGTTGTCGTTCGGTCATTCCGCCTATTTCGGCCTCGGCGCCTACACCGTCGCCTTCGTGGTGCAGCGTCTCGGACCGCATTCCATGGAGTTCTATATCCTGATCGGGATTCCGGTCGTCGCGATTGCGTCGGCGCTGTTCGGTTATGTCTGCGTCCGGCATACCCGAATCTTCTTCGGCATTCTTACGCTGGCGATTTCGCAGGTGGTCTACAGCCTGGCGCTAAAGTTGTATTGGGTGACCGGCGGCAGCGACGGTCTGCGGGTACCCCGTCCGGCTTTGTTGCTGGGCTTGCTCAATTTCTCGGGCCCCCGCGGCTTCCAGCAATTCATCACGTCCTATTACTACTACGTACTGGCCATCTTCGTCGTATGCGTCGTCCTGATGTGGGTGGTCGTGCACTCGCCGTTCGGCAAAGCGCTTCAGGCCATACGAGATAACGAGGTCCGCGCGCGCTTTCTCGGCTTGAGGATCCGCCGGTTCCGCTGGATATCCTTTCTCGTTTCCGGAACTTTCACCGGGCTCGCGGGCATTCTCTGGGTGCCGCTCAACGGCTTAACGACACCCGACGTCCTCTACTGGACCTTCTCGGGCGAGATCGTGTTCTCTGCGCTGCTCGGCGGCTTCCGCAACTTTACCGGCCCGATCGTCGGCGGCATCGTGTTCACTTATTTGAAGACCTACGCGGTGGCCACGACCGAATATTGGCAACTTCTGCTTGGCGTGGTTCTGGTCACTCTCGTGCTGGTGCTGCCAACAGGCATCGTCGGGGGGCTGTCGACGCTCGGGCTGAGACTGAGGAAGGGGAGATCCTGACATGCCCCTTCTCAAGACAGTTAACCTGAGGAAGCAGTTTGGCGAGACCCGCGCCTGCGACGGCGTCAATTTCGTGGTGAACAAGGGTGAATTCCTGTCCCTGGTGGGATCGAACGGCGCGGGCAAGACCACGCTCGTCAATCTGATCAGCGCACATCTGCAGCCGGACAGCGGTCAAATCCTGTTCGAGGATCGCGACATCACCTTTACTACGGTGACCGACCGCATCAAGGCGGGAATTGTCCGCAGCTTCCAGATCGTCAACCTGTTCGACGGACTTTCGGTTTTCGACAACGTCGCACTGTCGATCTTCTCGCGTGACGGCAAGGCCGTGCAGATGGCGGCCTTGGCCGACCACGACTATGATGTGCGCCGCGAGACGATCGAAGTGCTGGGCGAGTTCGGCTTGACGAACAAGATCGAGGTTCCGGCGGGGGGCCTCGCGCAGGGCGAGCGCAAGCTGCTCGACGTGGCGGTCGCCTACGCGCTGCGTCCCCGGCTGCTGTTTCTCGACGAGCCGACCAGCGGCGTGAGCACCCACGAGAAGGCGCAGATCATGGATACCGTGTCGTCGGTGGTGCGCAGAGGAATGGTGACCGCGGTCGTCATCGAGCACGACATGGACGTGGTGTTTCGCTACTCGGATCGCATCGTGATGATGCATGAGGGCTCCTTCCTCGCCGATGGCACGCCCGACGAGATCCGCGCGAACAAGGACGTCGCCAGCATTCTGCTTGGCGCGCCGCTGGCGAGTTGAGGCGAGAAAACTGTGCTGCTAGAGGTCAAGGACATCAACACCTATCGGGGCCCCGCCCACATCCTGCGCGGCGTGTCAATCAGCGTTGATACCGACGAGGTCGTCGCCCTGGTCGGACGCAACGGGGCCGGACGCACGACCATCATCGAGAGCGTCACCGGCCTGCTCCCCGTCCGTTCCGGCCAGATCCGCTTTCGCGACGAGGAGATCACCTCGTTGCCGCCACATCGGCGCGCCAAGCGGGGCATCGGCTATGCGCCGGAGGACTCCGGCATTTTTCCCGAGCTGACGGTCGCCGAGAACCTGATGATCAGCCGTTGGCTCGCACAGAAAACGGAGCGCAGCGCCGCAGGCGATGGCGATACCGAAGCGCGAGCGTTCACCGTATTTCCTGAGGTGCGCCAGCTTGTCGACAGACAGGGGCAGAATTTGAGTGGCGGCCAGAGGAAAATGGTCGCGATCGCCAGGGCTATGGCGCTCGCCCCCTATCTCTTGATCCTCGACGAGGCTTTCGAAGGGCTCGCGCCTGCCGTCGTGAAGCGTTTCCACGAGGCGGTCATGGCTATCAAGGCCATGGGCATCTCGCTGCTGATCGCCGAATCGAATCTCTTGAGTGCGGCCACGATGGCCGATCGGCTCTACGTGGTCGATCGTGGCGAGATCGTCTTCCATGGCAAGCCGCAGCAGGCGCTCGCCGATGACCAGGTGATGCGCACGCTGCGCGGGTGATGGCCGTGTCCGATTCTTCCAGGCTGCGTCCCATGGTGAAGCCGCTGAGCCTGCTCGCTGCCCTAGCGGCGACATTGGCGATCGCAACCGTGGCACGCGGCGGCCACGAGCTGCCAATGTACCCGTCCTATTATCCGCACGAGATCGCCATCGAGACCATACCGCCTGAGCGCGCGGCTCCATTGCTGCTCGAAAACAAGATTCAGGCCTATCTCGGTCCGCAGCCGCCCTTTTCCGGCGATGTGCCGGCCTCGATCCGCGCGGTGGAGTCGCTCGGCAGTTTCGTGATCGTGCTGCGCAATCCTGCCGCGCCCACAGACGCCGCGTCCACATGCGCAACCGTCGAGACGATCGTCGGCGACATCGCTGGAAAGCAAGGCTTTGTATTTCATCCCTATCCGATCACGCCTTTTCACGGCGATTATCTCTATTACGCCGATCTAGCCGAGACCGCGAAGGCGCGCTTTCTGCGTGCGCGCGACCGGACATCGGCGGCGCCCGGAAATTTCAAGGTCAAGGCCGGCGGCGCGTTTCAACATCTCATTCGTCCCGAATGGATTGCGCAGGGTCCGGAATGGGATGTCGCGGTCGAGGAGGTCGGCGCGGCGGACCTCGTCGCCTCATCAATGACCTCGGTCAACGGTTGGCTCGGGCCTCCGTGGATGAAGGCCGGGTGGTTTCATGCCGAGCGCATCCTGGCTGATGCGATCGAGGATGGCGATACCAGGGCTCGCGCCGACGCCATGGCGGGGCGGCTCAAGGCGAGCGATTATCGCGATGCGATCGAGCGGATAAACTTGCAACGCGACCTCGTGACCACGCTCACCAGCAGTTGTCGCAAGCTCATCGTCGGATACACCATCAAGCGGGAGTATCTCAGCGTCGAATTCACCGATGGCATCGAGAATATCGGATTCGATTCCATTGAGGGTCTCAATTCGCCTATGTTCATACGCACGGTGAAGCTCAAGAATTTCCCGTGGAACGGTTGGCTCAGGCTGGGGATCGACAAAGCGCCGAACGCAGCCTGGAACCCGATCGCCGGATTTAGCGACGGCTTTGGGCGGCTGCTTTGGTCGGCGGTAGGCGATCCGGCCCTGGTGCCCGCACCCTATGATTCGGGCTGGATGCTCAATCGGCTCTCGGACGTTAAGCCTAATTCCGGTCGGTGAAAGGCGAGGGAAGCCAATGTTTAACGTCCGCTTCGTGCTTGCCACGTTTGTATGGGCGTTCTCGCTGATCGCAGCGAGCAGCGTGTTCTTCGGCACCCTCGCCGCGGAGCTTACCTTCGACCTCAAAGTCGCGCATGGTCACATTCCTGACACCATGCGGCTCATCCGCGTCAAACAGGGCGACGTTGCAAGGCTGCGATGGAGCACGGATCAGCCGTTGACTCTGCATCTGCACGGCTATGATATCGAGAAACACGTCGAACCGGGCACCACTACCGATCTCGCATTCACGGCTTACGCAACGGGGCGATTTCCGGTTCACGTCCACGCGCAAGGGGCGCGCCCTGACGCTCACACGCACGAGGATGAACCACTGGTGATTATCGAGGTTTATCCGCGCTAGACCGCGCGGCGTTGAGCGTGAAGCAGCTTCCTCACGGCGAGCATATGTTCGGATGTCTTTGATGACCCAGGCTCGCATTGCCTCCCCGCTCCATGGCGGGCCTGAAAGCGACGAAGCCGTATGGTTCGGCCATGCGAAACGCCCGGCTTTCACCTTCGCCGCCGCCGTGGCTAGTGTTTGCTCGCTTGCTGTCCCGGCACATGCCCATGGCTTCGGCCAGCGCTACGACCTGCCGCTGCCGCTGTCGCTCTATTTGTTCGGCACGGCCGCGGCCGTCGTTCTGTCGTTCGTCATCGTCGGACTTTTCGCCCGCCATGTGCCAGGCGCGGGCGGCTACCCGCGCATCGATCTCCTGGCACGCCCGCTGGGCCGGCAGATCGCGCGCGCTCTTGGGACCCTTCTCAAGCTCTTCTCGATCGGCCTGTTGGTCTTGACCGTCATCGCCGGATTTTACGGAAGCCAGAACCCGTATCAGAACATCGCGCCGACACTTGTGTGGATCGTCTGGTGGGTGGGGCTCGCGGTGTTCTCGGCTTTCTTCGGAGACCTGTGGGTATTGATCAATCCATGGCGTGCCCTTTTCGACTGGGCCGATCGGCTCTACCGAACCGGCGGCGGCCGCGGTTTGGGCTTGCGCTGGCCCTATCCCCAGGCGCTCGCAGTGTGGCCGGCATTCGCATTGCTGCTTGCCGTTTCCTGGACGGAGCTCGTGTTTCCGAGCCCCGCGGTGCCAGCCAACATCGCTTCGTTGGCTCTATTCTATTCGCTGGTCACCTGGACCGGCATGGCCGCGTTCGGCAGCGAGGCCTGGGTCAGACATGGCGAGGTCTTCAGCGTGTTCTTCGGCGTATTTGCTCGCTTTGCGCCGACCGAAGCGAGCATCCACGATCGCTCCGGCGAATATGGATTGGCGCTAAGGCCCTTCGGAGCGGGCCTCCTCGCCAACGAGCAGGCCTCCACCTCGATGGTCGCTTTCGTCCTTCTCGTGTTGTCGAGTGTTCTCTATGACGGGTTGCTGAGCACGCCGGAATGGGCGGAGGTCGAGCGCCAACTCCTCGGTGTGCTGCCCGGTCTTGGGGAAGTTGATTCCATCATCGTCAGGACTATCGGTCTCGTTGCGT
>WNFF01023486.1_pt1 | contig 10279 bp, 7 predicted proteins | sample 5400441 | NCBI WGS metagenome assembly WNFF01 (sample SAMN13153345, study PRJNA577476) | soil metagenome | isolation source: 120 cm saprolite under Douglas fir tree site 2 hole 3 replicate 1 | place: USA:California | collected 2015-04-18
TCTTTCGAACGAGGACACCAGCATTTCATGGCGGTCGTGAAATTCCTCTGAGTCAAGATGAAATCGCTCCAGCGCCTTCTCCCTCTGTTCGCGATCCCATGCATTGCTTAGAAGTACGCCACCAACATCCCAGAAAATGGCGCTGATCTCAGGCAAGCAAACCCTCGGTGATCCTCAAGTCATTTTCTCAGCAGGTCATTGGATTATATGACTCGAGAGGGTCCGGAAATGAAAAAAGCCCCGATCGCACTAAAGGCGACCGGGGCTTCGGGTTGGCTAGTTTCTTAGTAAGGAGTGAAGTCTTGCCGGTAGTTCACATTGTCCACGTCGCGGAACATGGGCGTGCCCGGCGGCAAGTTCGTAGGATCCAGGAACAACACGTCAAAGGAGTAATCGCGAGTTGGTGGCGAGTAAACCACTGTGCAACACTTAAAGATGCCAGTGGCATACTGCGAATAGTACAAGCTGACCAGCGATCCCTGATAGTGCAAGGGCTGACCCCAGCTCTCTATGTAGCGCAGGAAGTTGTGGACTCCACCATCGGTTCCAAAGTCCTGCGATGCCGCCCATGTGGTCGGCCTCGGGAACGGTATGTTCTTGCCTCCGGCGATCGCCAGGCGATACCACGTCTGACTGGCCGACCGGCTGCCCGGGATAGTCGTATTGATCGTGCTGTTCAGATCGCTCCAGCCGTTCGAGAGCAGCGTAACCGCATCAGCGATTACGGCAGCGGCAGCGTGGGGGTCGGCCCATGAGGCATCGGCCGCGGATGCGTTGTAATCGCCCTGAATATAGACCGGATTTTCAGACCCGACGGTGAACCCTCCCTTACCGTCCGGCCGGGTGGGAAGATTACCGCGCGTGCCGTCCACTATCTTGAGCACGTGACGAGCGCCGGTGACGGCGTTTTTGCGACCGGTGGTCACACAGCTTGCAATGCGTGGGGTGTAAGGGTTGGGAGAGACGAGGCTGTGTGTAGCGGCTGTCGTTGCTGCGCCGAACGCTTCACCTACGTTCCACGCGCCCCAGATATCCAGCTTTCCATTCTGGTCGACGTCCTCAGGTGATTGCGTAGTGCCAGGGTTACTCGGCTCAAGGGCACCATCCGGTGTGCCGGTCGAAGAACCAGCGTTAACCACATCTTCGAACCCGTACTCACCAACCTTCGTGTTGACAGCGTTAGGATCCGGCAACATGCCACGACGGTCAGAGAAGTAAAGAATGTAACCATTCATTACTGCCCAATCCACTTGTGTACCCGTTCCCGGGATTGTGCCAGCAAGCCAGTCCCGAAGGTTGCGTACGTCGAGTTCAACGGCACTAAGCAAACCGTTTGGTGTGCAGCTGCCATTCCCGAGGTTGGTATCACGGGCTTCGCCTTCGCGCGGGTCGTAGAAGTTAATCGGAAACCAGTTGTACTGGCTCTTTGCTCCGGTAAAGACAGTTGGATCAGTGCCATCCAAAACGCCGTTTCCATTGCGATCGGCGGGTTCCTGGAAAAGAAGGATAGCCTTGGGATGAATGGAGTTGGGGCGTCCGGCCGAAGAGTCAGGGGGCTGCAGCGGGCGGCCGAATCCAAGTCCTAACCATTCCCGGGTGACGGCATGCCATGTGCTGTCAGCGTATCTGACCTCCACTCGTAGAAAGCCATCGATCAGCGGCCACTGTTGCTGTGTGCCTGGCATGGGGTTGCCATGGAAGTTCTGTGGAACAACGAAATTGGCGTCTGAACTGCCTTTTGTGCTGTCAAGATTTGCCTGGGCGAAATAAGCCAACCCCGCAACGCCGCTTACAGTAACGCCGCTTTGAGCAAAACCGCTTCCGCTCGGGAAGAGGTTGCCACCCGGATCGCTTGACTGGACACTAGCCAACTCAACGTCGTCCAAGTCAACAGGCTTGCCGTCATAATGATTTTCCAGGGGGGCGTCGCTTAGCATGACGCGAATCTGAGCCTGGTTATACAGCCTGGAAGTCGCTAGCGTAGAGCCGGGAAGCTCACCGGGTGCAGGTCGCCGGATGATTTGAACCGGCGTGGCTCCGCCGCCCACAAAAGGTAAAGTGAGGGGCGTGGCGCCAGTGGAATGATTGATAATCCAGCCGTTGTAGATGCCCGTTGAGATTCCACTCCACGCTGGGTTATTGGCACTATTCGGGTCAGTGACCTTGCTGCCCTGAGCGTAACCCAAATTAATGCAGTTAGTGGCCGGGACTGCGCCATTGCAGCCCGCCGGAGCATTGGGAATGTATACCGATCCCGTGTAGTTGGTGGCGGTATCCCAGCCGTTCGATAGCCGGGCGCGAATCACCTCTCCGACTGCGGAGAGCTTGTCCTTAAACGTTAAACTTGAGCCCGAGGCTAGGAATAGATTGCCATTGGTGTGAACTCGACCCGCAAAAGCGAAATTCGGACCGGGGAAGTAGCTCAAGTCGCTGTCAGAAAATACGCCGAACTGGAAAACCGGAATCTGTGCCACCTCGACGGTGCGCAACATATGCACCTGGTCGCCCAAGGGCCGTTGTGCCGTCACGGAAAGCGTCATGGGGGTGATTTCGGCGATAAGACCCGCGTTGGGTCCGGCATGTACTGTGTCCACTGCGCTTACCGGCGTGCCATCCGGGTTTGTGGGGATAGTGATCGAGTAGTCTACGAAGTTGACCCCTGTCATGGCCGGAGGAGACCCGCCCAAGGCCACGATATTGGCAACGGTTGGTGCCTGACTGGAAGCGTAGAGGGTTGCCAGATCGGCCGTCATTTTTTCCATGCCGCCTTCCGCAGCATGGTAGGCCAGACTGTTTTCCAGATCGCTGCCGCCAACCCGCGCCTCGGTGTTGACCATATACATCAACCCCATAGCCAAGGCCGACATCAGCACCATTAGCAGCAGAACTGCGATTAGCGTGAATCCGCGTGCACGCTGTGTGTTTGTACTCATAGCAAATCTCCTGAACCTTTCCCTCACTGGTATCGGTCGCGGAAACTCATGTCTCGAACGCTGACCGACGTCGCCAAGTCAACTGCTTGAAAGCCCTGGGTACCCTTCGTACCACTGCGAGCCGTCATGCTGACGATGTTGACCTTGCGAATCTGATTGGGGGACTTGCCGCTGGACATGCCTGCATCCGCCAAATTCGCGGTTGCAGTTCCAGTAGTTTCATCGAAAATGTCGTAGGTAAATTGCAGGTCCGCGATATTCTCTGCAACCGGGACGGGGGGCTGTCCGTTAACCTGCCGCATCAAGCGGGTTGGCGGATCGTCAGCCGTGTAGCGAATGCCATCCGAGCCGGGAGGAACATCAACGTAGTAGGTGATGGCCAAGATACGAGTTGCGGTCGTTCCTGTTCCTAACGGGTTTGCCGGGACGAGGATGGCCTTGATGTTGCCAGTAGCAGCGCCGCTCTGATTGATTCGCAGCGGATCCAGATCGGCGAAGTTGATAGTGTTGTTGTCCGGAATTCCGGTAACTTCCCCGATAGCCGATCCCTTGTTATTGCTCAACAAAATCAAATCGCCCACTTTGATTCCGTACGCCGGATCCAACAGGGGAGGAACCGCCGGGACGGGCTGTGGATTAGGTGGAATCAAGGAAATCGAGACGCCGTTAGGTCCGAACGCCGTGACCTTGTACAGATTCAACGCGTAAGTGTTGTCGCTGTAAACCACGGTGATGATATCGGTGTTGGTGCCGCCCACACTGGTCGGCAAACCAATTCCCGGACTCGGGATCACCCCGTAAAGGTGATTGGTGGGAAAGGCGATGCCGGCCGGAGTTGGACCAGCCACGTAGCATTGAACCTGGTCACAACCGTACTTTGAATTCGTCCCCGTGGCGGTCGGCAACTGCACGCCGCCCACGGGTATCCCTGACCCTGCGAGGCTGATATCTTTGCTGGTCAGACCGACGGCGGCACGGCCATTCTGTTGCATTTCCGCTCGCTGGCTGATCACGAAGCTCGCCTTGAGGGCCTGGCTGAACAGATAAGTCGCCGACGCCAGGATGATCAGACCCACGAACAGCGCAGCCATCAGTTCGACGAGTGTAAAGCCCCGAGTAGAATTTTGACGTGAAATCCGCATGTCTCACCCTTCAGTCTTACCGGAACTGCGAGATGTAAGCGCTCATAACGTAGGTCTTCTGTACCTGCCGAAATTGTGGCGTCGTGTAGTTAATCGTGACCGTAACCTGCCTCAGGAAAGGGTTGTTCCCGCCAGTTGGTGACGGCACGGGCACAATCTTGATCTCACGCGTGAACTGATTGAGCGGCAGATAAACGTCGTCGCTGGTGCCAAGCATCCCGTCTGGACCAGGCGTCTTCAAGCACCTGGCCGGTCCGGGGCATTTAGGGTCCGGATCCGCGACGTCGTCAGCCGTGCCAACGAGACCGTCAAGCCCCGGATCCTGTACTACTTGAGGCCCGTTTTTGAAAATCCCGCCGTCCGCCACATTCTGAATCTGCGCCCATGTGACTTGCGAGGTATTGCGCGCCGTGAAGAGGCTTTCCATGGCTTCAGAAGCTACTTGCTTCGCGATCATGTCTTCCTGGGCTGACTGAGTCGCGGCCACAGAAAGGCTGAACACCGCCAATAGCGCAACCAGGCCAACCACCAGGATGGCGCCTGAAATCACGACTTCCAACATCGTGAAGCCGGATTCCGATTTGCGAACTGTGAGATTTCGCGCCGATCGGTTTGATTTGTTCATATTTGAGTCCACTGCCATGTTCCGGCACTCAGATTCTTCTGTAGCTTCCAGCCCCTGAGACGACCGGTGAGCCCATAAAGAGTTATGGCACGCGAGGTCCCCATTTCTGCGGGGCGAGTGACGTAAACGACACCGTTGTTGACTCTGCCTATGTTGTCGTAAGCCCCGCCATCGGGTTTGAAGTAAATGACATTGCTTCCACCGGTGCCATTGTTGACGTTGAAGTCGATGGGGTAAGCGCCAGTGCCAAAATTGTCTGGCGTGCTGCCGACCGCTACCTGCAGAAACTGAACGTCCGGGGGAAGCGTAGTCGTGCTGATAAGAGGGCCAACAGCTCCTGCATTCAGGACGTTAAGCGTGATGTTGTCAGGAACCGCAGGGGCGCCGCCGTGATTGAACGTGTCCATGTAAGTCTTTCGTTGGTCCACCGAGAGCTGCCGCGCGCGGCGCAATATGAAGCCGATACAGCTGATGATCAAAATGATGGCTAATACGACCGACATTTCGAGCAAAGAAAAGCCGCCGATTCCTCGCCGTAGTGAAACTGCGTTCTCGCTGGTATGAATGCCGCTGCGGTCTTCGTTCACAAACGTCATGCAGCCCCTCCGCTACGCTTCTCCGTCCACCCACGTCCGTCGTGGGGTGAAAATGGGGAAGTGTTCACACCCCAGAGGAGGAGTGTTGCCGGTCGCCTTGGCTCAGAAGGGCGACACAGACTCTTTTCATCGTAGGGAGAGTGCTGAAGCGGGTCAAAGCACTAGGGTACAGTGCTGGGACGCTGGACCTTCGTAACGTAATGGAGACAAGTAACGTTAGTCATGTGATCGCTTTGATATCGGCCTGCCAGCGTCAAAATGTCTGCCTCAACATCCTCTAAACAAGTCAGTTCACCGATTTACTGGAACTATCGATTGTCTCTACCGTTATCTCCATGCGATATTGGCGGAGAAAATCAAAAATCAGGAGTGTCAGCCGCTCGAAACAGCCGTAAGAGAAATAGAAACTATTTGCTGCGGATTACCGCAGTAACTTGTCGTGGCAGTCATGTGATCCTAGGATTCTGAGAATATGGTACTTAAGTCCCTCTTGATGTGCGCAGATGATAATGCAACCGAAATACTGCGGCGCATCCTAGAAGAGCTCGATATCGAAGCTGAGCGCTGTTGCGACTCAGCTTCTGCTACAGCAAAACTTACGGAGCATCGCTTTGACGCGATCATTGTGGATTGCGACGATCAGAAGTCAGCGGCTGAAGTTCTGAAGAAGGCCCGCCTGTCAGCGGTTAACGGGACCTCTTTAGTGATTGCGCTTGTTCATAGCCGCGACAACGTGAGGCAGGTATTTGCGATCGGTGCGAATTTCATCTTGTATAAGCCGATTTCCCCAGAACGCGCCCGAAGCAGCCTGCGTGCGGCACGCGGTCTAATGCGGCGAGAGCGGAGGCGGCACCCTCGGATTCCAGTTCACGCCGAAGCCGGAATCGCCTACTCGAACGTAGAGAACGCTGGTGCTACGCTGATCGATCTAACTGAAGAAGGAACAGCTCTCCAGTGCCAGCATAAATTGCCAGCTTCTGAGAAGGTTTATTTCCAATTCACTTTACCTGGACATAGCAGCGTGATACGCCTGGCCGGTGAAGTCGTATGGCAGGATTCGTCGGGCAGAGTCGGAGTGCGGTTCGTTGACGTGCCACAGACATCGCGCAAATTGTTGAAGGAGTGGCTGCGCCAAAATGCTTTTCGCGGAGCGAAGGCAGTTCCACGAGTGCCGGCTCAGATAGAACAAGCAACTGTTTCTAAGTCGTCAGACGCAGTTTCCACTTCAGCTGACACAGACGACAGTCTGGCTCGCTTTCGTGCCACACCGGGCAATCGCCGCGGTGAATCTCGCCACGCTTGTCGCCTTGGAGCAGAGGTCTATCAGTTGGGTATCCCCGTCCCGCATCGTTGCAGCTTGAGCGATATCAGTGAGGGTGGTTGTTATGTGGAAACGACCTCACCATTTCCTCCGGAGACAGGGGTCGAAATCCTTGTCCGCACGCGTGACCTGAAAATACGTACTCGGGGCATCGTGCAGTCGGTCCATCCCGGATTTGGAATGGGAGTGCGGTTTAAACCGAAGACGGCGGAGGAGCGCGACGACGTACAACAGTTGATCAGCCTCTTACATGCGCAACAGGCTCTCGAGCCGGGATTGCCATGAATGCGTGAGAAGCTTTTAGCGTCGCGGCGAATTTTACTTTTTGGTTAGATGTCCCGAACCTCCTGCTCAAGCGCTGCCGTCCTGAAGTAGTCCAGCGACATTTGCAAGCCAGTTCGCAGATCAATCTTCGGCTCCCAATCAAGCAATCTTTTCGCTTTACCGATGTCAGGCCGCCGCTGCTTGGGATCATCTTGTGGCAAAGCTTCGTATCGAATCTTGCTCTTCGATCCCGTGACCTCTAATACGCGTCGCGCACACTCAAGAATCGTGAATTCGTCCGGATTTCCAATGTTGACGGGCTCGTGCTCGGACGATCTTGCCAGCCGCATAATGCCTTCTATCTCATCGCTGACATAGCAGAAACTCCGAGTCTGGCTGCCGTCCCCGTAAACCGTTAACTGCTCTCCGCATATTGCTTGCTTCATAAAATTGGGGATAACGCGCCCGTCATTGAGTTGCATCCGCGGACCATAGGTATTGAAGATGCGAAGAATTCGAGTGTCGACGTGATGATAGCGATGGTAGGCCATTGTGCTTGCTTCGGAGAAACGTTTGGCTTCGTCATACACCGAGCGCGGCCCGATGGGGTTGACGTGCCCCCAGTAAGTTTCTTTTTGCGGATGCTCTAGCGGATCTCCATAACATTCCGACGTTGAAGAGATCAAATATTTCGCGCCGTAATTCCGCGCAATCTCCAGCGCATGAAAAGTGCCCAGTGAACCTACTTTTAAAGTGGCAACTCCGTGAGTCATGTAGTCGACCGGGCTCGCAGGGCAGGCAAAATGAAAAACGTAGTCCACGTGGCCGCAGTCAAAAGGGTCACAAATATCGAGTTGTCTTAGCTCAAAGCGCGATTCGTTGCGCAGATGATCGAGGTTGGAAATACGGCCCGTGAGAAGATTATCCACCGCTACAACGGCGTAGCCTTCAGCCAGTAACGCGTCGCAAAGGTGAGACCCGAGAAATCCGGCTCCGCCGGTGACGAGGGCGCGTTGCTGGCTCATGCTCTCTTGTGGTTGTTCCGCAAACCACCGGCCGCTCCCGCCGGTTGCTTGTCAGGTATGGCAGGGACTCGCCCCACGCTGTAGTAAGTGAAGCCATGCTCAGCCATGATATGCGGATGGTATAAGTTGCGCCCGTCAATCACGATGGGGTATTTCAGTTTTTCATTCAGACGTTCTAAATCAAGCGTAGCAAACTCCTCCCACTCCGTCAGGATAAGAAGCGCGTCGGCATCGGTCGCTGCTTCATAGGAGCTTTCGGCGAATTGAATGCGAGATTTGAAAATCTCGCGGGCGCGGTCCATAGCGGCCGGATCGTACGCCGAAATCTGACAGCCTTCCTGGAGCAATGCCTGCACCAGTAGCATGGCAGGGGACTCGCGAATATCGTCGGTACCTCCTTTGAAGGCCAGCCCTAGTACTCCTAGGCGCTTTCCGCGTAGGGTCCACAAAGCGCTGCGCACCTTCCGCAAAAAGCGTTGGCGCTGTTCTTCATTGATTCTTATGACTTCGTCCAGGAGGCGGAAATCATAGCCACACTCCCTCGCCACGGATCGGAAAGCCATCAGATCTTTCGGGAAACAAGATCCGCCATATCCAATTCCTGGATTTAAGAAACGTGGACCAATTCGCGAATCAGTCCCGATCCCCTGGCAAACCTGCTGTACATTGGCGCCGACCGATTCGCAAATCGAAGCCACCGCATTAATGAACGAGATCTTCATCGCGAGAAACGCATTGGAGGCATGCTTAATCAGTTCAGCGCTTTTGGTGCTAGTCACGATAATGGGGGCGGGAATGCGCGCGCGATCAGGCTGGGGTACAGCATCCTCGCGCTGGTAGTAGGTGCCATCGGTCAGAGGTCTATAGATCTCGCGCAGGACGGATGCGCAACGTTCGCTGTCCACTCCCACAACTATTCGATCGGGGTAAAGAAAATCGGTTACCGCCGTACCTTCCCGCAGAAATTCTGGATTGGAAGCGACATCGAACGAGTCGGGATCAGTTCCATTCCGCAAGATGATTTTGCGGACCCATTCGCTGGTGTACACCGGCACCGTGCTTTTTTCGACGACAACCTTATAGTCATTCACTGCTCCGGAAATCTCGCGAGCCACCGATTCCACGTACGACAGGTCGGCGTCGCCGCTGTCGGTTGGAGGGGTACCCACCGCAATAAATATAGCTGTGCTGCTACGCACTGCCTCGTGCAAATCGTCGGAAAAATCCAATCTCCGGCCGCGGTGCCGCTGCAGCAGTTCCGGCAAGAAGTATTCGTGGATCGGAACGGCACCGCTTCGCAGCGCAGCTAGTTTCTGCTGGTCGTTATCTACCAGAATCACGTCATGTCCGAGATCAGCAAAGCAAGCGCCCGCTACCAGACCTACGTAACCCGAACCTACAACCGCAATTCGCATCGCCTTCCCCCCAAAAGATTCGGACTAGAGCAGTGGCAGTTATTCCGCTAAGAGACTTCTGTGCAGTTCTTCGCTTCCCAGGGAGTTCCCGGAAAATCGATTCCCAGAAAAAGGGGGACTGGGTGACGAAGCCCAACAGGTTGATCCTAAGAACCTGTAGACTTCACTTCGGCTACTTTAGCAGCTTTTCCCGTGACGGGGGAGAGAGAAATGGCTCCAGCCGGTCGTCCACTGTCCAAAATGGAAATCTTGGGGTGAAACCTCCCGGCTGCAGCTCCTAAACACCACCTATCAAGTGGTCAGCCTCCTCCTAGAAAATTCTTGCCTTTGCGTTCGGAGCCAAGTGCTACCACGATAGCTAACAGAATAATGTTAGCGGTTTCGAATCCGGCAAGCGCCCAGGCATAGCCGTAGCGGTCGCGCAGCGCGTACTCGATGTTGTTGGTGGGAGCGGCGAACAAGATCCCGAGCTGGTAAGCAAAACCTGGCATCAGTCCCCTAACCTTATCGGGGGAGAGTTCATTGAGATGGGCCGGTATGATCCCCCAGGCGCCCTGTACGCCCATTTGCATAATGAAGGCACCGACTATCAGCATTGCCCGCGTGCTGCCAAAAGACCAAGCCGGGATTATTAGCAATGAAAGTGCCAAGGCAGTAATCATCGCCCTGCGCCGCCCCAAAGTCTCCGAAAGATATCCGAAGATGATTGCTCCTAGCATTGCCCCCACGTTATAGATAATGGCAATGTAGGCGACAGTCGCGGACGAGAATCGATGCACTGATTTCAGGAAGTGCGGGTACAGATCCTGTGTTCCGTGGGACAGGAACATCATGAGCGTCATCAGAAGGACCAGGTATGCAAACATCTTCCAGTGACCGCTGGCGGCCCGCACAATTGCCGTCAGGCTCGGTGCGCGATGCTGCTTCCAAGCTTCGGACTCTTTTACTTTTGAGCGTA
>WNFF01005585.1_pt1 | contig 10278 bp, 12 predicted proteins | sample 5400441 | NCBI WGS metagenome assembly WNFF01 (sample SAMN13153345, study PRJNA577476) | soil metagenome | isolation source: 120 cm saprolite under Douglas fir tree site 2 hole 3 replicate 1 | place: USA:California | collected 2015-04-18
CAGGCGCGCGAGACGACGGCGCGCGAGCGCACGCTGCGGACTCTGCACCGGAAGCCGGATCTGATTGTGCGACGGCGCGGGCGGCACGAAAATGCGCGCCACGCGATCGGTGCTGCCGATCGACGGACGGCTGTCTTCAAGGTGCTTGCTCAGCTCGCTCAGCGGACGACGCGACATGCCTGGCTCTGTTGACGCGACCTTTTTCCCAATGTCCGGGAGCGAATTGGAGCGGGCGAAGGGATTCGAACCCTCGACCCCAACCTTGGCAAGGTTGTGCTCTACCCCTGAGCTACACCCGCGTCCTGGTGCTGGCGATTTGGCCGCCAGCGCCTCTCCTATGGCAAATGCACCAAACCTTGGCAATACATCGATGAAATCAACATGAATTCACATGGACCGCAAGGTTCCGACCCCGCGGCCCTTCCGTGGATATGGTGACCCGCTACCATGCCTGCCACTCCCGCCGAGCTGTTCGCGTACCTTGACCGCCTCGGGATCGCGCACCCGACCGTCACCCACCCGCCGGTGTTCACGGTCGAGGAAGCGCGCGAATTGCGCGGCCAAATCGCGGGCGCCCACACCAAGAACCTGTTTCTGCGCGACAAGCGCGGGGCGCTCTATCTCGTCACCGCGCTCGAGGACGCCGCCATCGAGCTCAAGTCGCTGCATCGTCGGCTCGGCGCGAGCGGACGCTTTTCGTTCGGCTCGGCCGACCTGATGCGGGACACGCTTGGGGTCGAGCCGGGTTCGGTGACGCCGTTCGGGGCGCTCAACGATACGGCCGGTCGCGTGGCGGTGGTGCTCGACGCCGCCATGATGGCGCACGAGACCCTCAACTATCATCCGCTGGTCAATACGATGACGACCTCGATCGGACGCGACGATCTGACCAGGTTCCTCGATGCGACCGGCCACCAGGCCCGGATCGAGGCGGTGTCGGGCGGCTAGATTTATGGGACCCCCGGACCAAGTCCAGGGCAGGCTTTCGCCGGGACACGCGCCGATCCCGCGCTATAATGTGCCGATTGCATTCGCGGCCCGTATCCACCATGTAATCGCCAACGGAACCAACCATTTCGACCAACCCTTCGGGGTTGAGGGACACCAGCGATGCTGCAGAACAGCGTGGGTGCGACGACCGCCGCGGCCGCTGACGGCCTCGTCAAGGAAACCACCACCAAGACCTTCGTGAAGGACGTCATCGAGGAATCGAAGCACCAGCCGGTGCTCATCGATTTCTGGGCGCCCTGGTGCGGACCCTGCAAGCAGCTCACCCCGATCCTCGAAAAGGTGGTCCGGGCCGCCAAGGGCAAGGTGAAGCTCGTCAAGATGAACATCGACGAGCATCCGGCCATCCCGGGCCAGATGGGCATCCAGTCGATCCCGGCGGTGATCGCCTTCGTCAACGGCCAGCCCGCCGACGGCTTCATGGGCGCGCTGCCCGAATCGCAGGTTACCGCCTTCCTCGAACGCCTCACCAAGGACAAGCTCGGCGGCGGCGCCCAGGATCTGCTCAAGGTCGCGGACGCGGCGCTCGCGCAGGGCAATCCGGCGGGCGCGGCCGAAGTCTATGCACAGATCCTGACCGAGGAGCCCGACAATGTCGCGGCGCTCGCCGGGCTCGCGCGCGCCTATCTCGAGACCGGCGCGGCGGACCGCGCCAAGCAGACGCTCGCGCTCGTCCCCGAGGCCAAGCGCAACGATCCCGCGGTCGCCGCCGTGCGCGCGGCGCTGGAATTGTCGGAGCAGGCCGCCGCCGTCGGGCCGAGCGCCGAGCTGGAACAGAAGGTCGCCGCCAATCCGCTCGACCATCAGGCGCGCTTCGATCTCGCGGTCGCGCTCAACGCGAAGGGACAGCGCGAGCAGGCGCTCGACCATCTGCTCGAGATCGTGCGGCGCGATCGCAAGTGGAACGACGATGGCGCGCGCAAGCAGCTCGTGCAATTGTTCGAAGCCTGGGGACCGACCGACGAAGCGACGGTCGACGGGCGCAAGCGGCTGTCGTCGATCCTGTTCGCGTAAGGGCAAACGCGCGCGTTGCGGAGGAAAGCGCGATGCCGATGAATGCGGTGTATCGCGGCCCCATCGATCTGCCGCCGATCATCCCGGTCTTCCCGCTGCCGGGCGCGCTGCTGTTGCCGCGCGGACAGATGCCGCTCAATATTTTCGAGCCGCGCTACATCGCGATGGTCGACGACTCGCTGCGCGACGGGCACCGGCTCATCGGCATGATCCAGCCCAATCCCGCCCATCCCGGACCGGAGCACAAGCCGAATCTCTACAAGATCGGCTGCGCCGGCCGCATCACCCAGATCGCCGAGACCGGCGACGGCCGCTACCTGCTCCAGCTCACCGGCGTCGCGCGCTTCCGCATCGAGGAGGAGCTGGAGGTCGCGACCACCTACCGGCAGTGCCGCGTGACCTTCGCGCCGTTCCACGACGACTTCATCGCGCGCAAGGGTGAGGAGGCGGTCGACCGCAAGGCGGTGCTCGACGCGCTCAGTGCGTTCCTCAAGGCAAACGATCTCAAGGCCGACTGGGACGGCATCGAGAAGGCGCCCAACGAGGCGCTCGTCAATGCGCTCGCCATGATGTCGCCCTACGATCCGGCCGAGAAGCAGGCGATGCTGGAGGCGCCCGACCTCAAGACGCGCGCCCGCATCCTGGTCGCCGTCACCGAGATCGAGCTCGCCAAGGCGAAGACCGAAGGCGACCCGCCGCTGCAGTAGGATGGGTTGAGCGAAGCGAAACCCATCATCGCGAATGCTGACTCGGCCGGTGGGTTTCGCTGCGCTCAACCCACCCTACGAGCTTCATTTTACAATCCACCGCACTCGTGCTATGCGCGCGCCCATGAAACGCTCGATGCAACTCGTCATCCACTACGTAGCGACCCGCCTCGGCGGGCCGGTGGAGGACGTTTTGCGCTGAGATTGCAGGTGCATCCATCTTCCAACAGGCCCCGCCGGCACCGGACGGGGCCTTTTTCGTGACAGGTCCCTCCGCGCGGCTTAACGCACACAGGAGCGACCCATGCTGACCAAAGAGACATCTGAAGAGCCCTTACCCGCGGCCGCTCGCGCGCGCCCCGACGGGCTGGTCATCCGCGCGCGCGAGCCGAGCGACTTTGCGGAGATCACCGCGCTGATGGCGTTGCCGCGCGTGCGCTGGGGCACGCTGCGGCTGCCGTTCACGAGCGCCGACGCAACGCGCAAGTGGCTGGAAAAAGCGCCCGAGGGTCATGTCGCCATCGTCGGCATCCTGGATGGCCGGCTGGTCGGCCTTGCCGGTTTGCACCCGGACAAGGGACGGCGGAGCCATGTCGCGAGCATCGGCCTCAGCGTCCACGACGACTTCCATGCCCGCGGCATCGGCTCGGCGCTGGTGGCGGCGCTGGTCGACACGGCCGACAACTGGCTCAACCTGCGGCGGCTGGACCTCGTCGTGTATGTCGACAACGCGCCGGCGATAGGGCTCTACGAGAAGTTCGGGTTCGTGATCGAAGGCAGGCGACGCGGCGACGTGTTTCGCGACGGCGCCTTCGTGGACTCCTTCATCATGGCGCGCCTGCGCGGGTTCGAGCCGCAGCCCGGGCCGGCCGCTTGAACACGGCATGGCGGGACCGCTAAGGTCATGGCACACAGTCAGTTTGGACTTGCGCCATGACCGAGCGTCCCGCCAACACCGTCGATCCGAAACTGCTCGAAATCCTGGTCTGCCCGCTCACCAAGAGCCGGCTCGAATACGACGTCGAGAAGCAGGAGCTGGTTTCGCGCGCCGCCAAGCTCGCCTATCCGATCCGCGACGGCATCCCGATCATGCTGCCGGAGGAGGCGCGGAAGCTGGATTGATTCTTTACCGTCATTGCGAGCGAACCCGTAGGTTGGGTCGAGCGTGAGCGAGACCCAACACCACGAACTCAGCGCTCGGGATTGTTGGGTCTCGCAAGAGCTCGACCCAACCTACGGCCTCGCAATGACGATCAATGGGAGGACACCATGAAAATCTGGGGCAGGACCACGTCGTCGAACGTGCAGAAGGTGATGTGGGCGGTCGGCGAGATGGGCCTCAAGCACGAGCGCATCGACGTCGGCGGGCCCTTCGGCAAGAACAAGGAGCCGGCCTATCTCACGATGAATCCGAACGGCCTCGTGCCGACGCTCGAAGAGGACGACGGCTTCCTCCTGTGGGAATCGAACTCGATCGTGCGCTATCTCGCGGCCAAGCATCAGTCTGCCGCGCTCGAGCCGAAGGACCTCAAGACGCGCGCGCTCGCGAGCAAGTGGATGGACTGGCAGCTCTCCGTGCTCGGGCCGGCGGTGACGCCGATATTCTGGGGCCTGGTGCGCACGCCGCCGGAGAAGCGCGATGCCGCCGCGATCGCGGCCGGCAAGACGAAGACCGCCGACGCGGTGAAGATGCTCGACGCCCAGCTGGCCAAGACGAAATTTCTGGCGAGCGACAGCTTCTCCTATGGCGACATCCCGGTCGGCATCATGGTGCGGCGCTATCGCGACCTCGTGCCGGAGCGGCCGCAGTTTCCCAATATCGAGCGCTGGTACGCCGCCATCGCGGCGCGCCCCGCGTTCGACGAGCACGTGACGAAGATCCCACTGGTGTGAGTTCGGGGCACGTGGGCACGGCGCGCGTTGCGCGCCTTTGCCCACCCTTACGATTTCTTCACCGCCGGCCCCCGGCGCAGCCCGACCGCGATGCGGTTGAGCGCGTTCATCAGCGCGACCGCGAAGGTGAGATGCGTCGCGTCGACTTCGGAGAAATGCGCCCGCATGCGCGCGTAGACGTCGTCGGGCGCGCGCGTCGTCGCGACGTGGGTGAGCGACTCGGCCCAGGCGAGCGCCGCCTTCTCGCGCTCGACGAAATAGGGCGACTCGTCCCATGCCGCGAGGCCGTCGAGCCGCTCGGGCGGCTCGCCCGCCGCCCGCAGGTCGCGGCCGTGCAGGTCGACGCAATAGGCGCAGCCGTTGATCTGCGAGACGCGCTGAAAGATGAGGTTCATGAGATTGGTATCGAAGCCGCTGCGCTTGAGCGCCGTGTGCGCGCCGATCAGCGCCTTGTAGACGTCGGGCGCAACGGCGGCGTAGTCGATCCTGGTCATTACAGCGCCTCGCCTTTCAACAATTTCGGCACCTCGCCGGTGATCCCGGCGGCCTCGCGGATGAAGAAATCCTTCAGAACGGGCAGGCGCTCGACCACGCCGAGACCGATGTCGCGCGCGAGGCGCAGCACGTCGGAGCGATTCGAGAAGAGCCGGTTGAGCCCGTCAGTCGCCAATCCCATCGCCATGGTGTCGAAGCGCCGCCAGCGCTGGTAGCGATCGAGCACCGCGGCGCCGCCGGGATCGAGCCCGAGGCGCGCCGCGTCGACGATCGCCTCGGCGAGCGCCGCGACGTCGCGCAGTCCCATGTTGAGGCCCTGGCCGGCGATCGGATGGATCATGTGCGCGGCGTCGCCGACGAGCGCGACGCGGTCGGCAATGAACGAGCGCGCGACCGAGAAGCCGAGCGGAAACGCGCGGCGCGGCCCGACGACGCGGATGTCGCCGAGGTGCAGGCCGAAGCGCTTTTCGAGCTCGGCGTGGAAATCGGCATCGCCCAGCGCGATGATGCGCTCGGCCTCGGCCGCGTCCTCGGTCCACACCAGCGACGAGCGGTTGTTTTGCAGCGGCAGGATCGCGAACGGACCGGCGGGCAGGAAATGCTCCTCGGCGCGGCCGTGGTGCGGCCGCTCGTGCGCCACCGTAGTGACGATGGCGGATTGCCGGTAGGACCATCCGACCGAGGAGATGCCGGCAAGCTCGCGCACGATCGAGCGCGCGCCGTCGGCCGCCACCAGGAGCCGCGACGAGGCGACCGCGCCGCTCTTGAGGCGCACGCTCACGCGCGATCCGCTGCTGGAAAAATCCGCCACCGCATCGGCGAGCAGCACGACGCCTTCCGCTTTCGCCTTGTCGGTCAATGCCGCGATGATGTCGCCGTTCTCCACCATATGGGCGAAGGGCTCGCCCGGCGTGACGTCGCCCGCGAAGCTGAGAAACACCGGCCGCACCGCGTCGTCGAGCTTCGAGTCGGTGATCACCATGTCGAGGATCGGCTCGGCCTTGGCGGCGACCTCGTGCCAGATACCGATGGTCTCGAACAGGCGGCGCGCCGCCGCCGCGATCGCGGAGGAGCGCGCGTCCTCGCCGCCGCGTCCGAACGCCGGATCGGCGACCGCCACCGCGAAAGTGTTGCCGAGCGCCTGGCGCAACGCGATGGCGAGCGCGAGCCCGGCGAAACCGCCGCCCGCGATCAAAACATCCGCGCGCTCATGTGGGTCCGGCACCGACGATCTCCTGCGCTCCCTCGACCTCCTGGATAGGGCAGAATAGCATTCATGAGCCATGAAAGTGGCGCACTCGTGAATTGATCGCCTGTGGCCATGGTTCGAGACGCGCGGCTTCGCCGCGCTCCTCACCATGAGGCCGAAACAAAGTCGGAGCGATTTCATGTCGTCGGCCGTCCAGGACCTGCTCGCCATCCTCGATCTCGAGCCGCTCGAGGCGAACCTGTTTCGCGGCCGCTCGCCGCAATCGGGCTGGCAGCGCGTGTTCGGCGGCCAGGTGATCGGACAGGCGCTGGTCGCCGCATGCCGCACGGTTCACGATGTGGCGGCCCGCCCGCCGCATTCGCTGCACGCCTATTTCCTGCTCGCCGGCGACCCCAAGGTGCCGATCATCTACGAGGTCGACCGCATCCGCGACGGCAAGAGCTTCACCACCCGGCGCGTGATCGCGATCCAGCACGGGCACCCGATCTTCTCCATGTCGGTCTCGTTCCACCGCGACGAGCCCGGCTTCTCGCATCAGGCCCCGATGCCGGACGTACCCAGGCCCGACGCGTTGCCGAGCGAGGCGCATATCAAGCAGACCGTGCTGCCGATGATGCCCGATGCGGTGCGCCGCTATTACGAACGCGAGCGGCCGATCGAGTTGCGGCCGGTCGAGTTCGAGCGCTATCTCGGCAAGAAGGTGGGCGACGCCAAGTTCCATGTGTGGATTCGCGCGACCTCGCGGCTGCCGGACGAGCCGGCGATCCATCAATGCGTCCTCGCCTACGCGTCCGACATGATGCTGCTCGACACCGCCATGATTCCGCACGGCCGCACGCTGTTCGAGAAATCGATCATGGCGGCGAGCCTCGACCACGCCATGTGGTTCCACCGCCCGTTCCGCGCGGACGAGTGGCTGCTCTACGCACAGGACAGCCCGAGCGCGGCCGGCGGGCGCGGCTTTACGCGCGGGCTCATTTTCACGAGCGACGGGACGCTGATCTCGTCGGTGGCGCAGGAAGGCCTCATCCGCGAGCGGCGCCCGGCTCCCGAATAATCCACCGGGCCCGGCCAGCCTGTTTCAATCGTGCCCAAAAGCCTGTAATCAAGCGGAGCGCGCCGGGCGCAGCGTCCTGGGAATCCATGCAATTCCCGAGAGCAGATTTTTCATTGCGGCCGGCCGTTCCGTCGGGGAGTGCCGGTCATGAAACTCATCATTGCAGTCATCAAGCCGTTCAAGCTCGACGAGGTCCGCGAGGCGCTCAATCGCTTCGGCGTCAGCGGCATGACGGTCACGGAGGTCAAAGGCTACGGCCGGCAGAAGGGACATACCGAGATCTATCGCGGCGCCGAATACGTCGTGAATTTCCTGCCCAAGGTGCGCATCGAAGTGGCCGTCCCGAGTGACCGGGCCGACAAGGTGATCGAGGCCATCACATCCGCGGCGCGCACCGGACAGATCGGCGACGGAAAAGTTTTCGTGGCGCCGCTCGATGGGGCGGTCCGCATCCGCACCGGTGAAACCGACAACGACGCGCTCTGACCATCACATCGAGGGGGGAACAAATGAAGATTCGCGCCGCGCGCCGCCTGACCGCGCCCGCCATCGCGATCGCAATTCTGCACGCCGCCTCGCCGGCCTTCGCGCAATCGACCGCGAAGATCGATGGCGCCGATACCGCCTGGATGATCGTCGCGACCGGGATCGTGCTGATGATGACGATTCCCGGTCTCGCGCTGTTCTACGCCGGCATGGTGCGCAAGAAGAACGTGCTCGCCACCATGGCGCAGAGCCTTGCAGCCGCCGCGCTGGTGTCGCTGCTGTGGTTCGCGGTCGGCTACAGCCTCGCCTTCACGGGCGATGGCCCCTTGATCGGCACTCTCGACCGCGCCTTTCTGCGCGGCGTCCAGATGGACACGATCAGCGCGCTGGCGCCGACCATTCCGGAAGCCCTTTTCATGCTCTACCAGATGACCTTCGCGATCATCACGGTCGCGCTGGTCGCCGGAGCGGTCGCCGACCGCATGCGCTTTTCCGCCTTCCTGCTGTTCGCGGCGCTGTGGCTGCTCGTGGTCTATGTGCCGATCGCGCATTGGGTCTGGGGCAACGGCTTCCTCGGGAAGGCCGGCCTGCTCGACTTCGCCGGCGGCACCGTGGTGCATCTCAATGCCGGCATTGCCGGGCTGGTTGCGGCGCTCGTGCTCGGAGCGCGCCGCGGCTACGGCAGCGACAATCTCTCGCCGTTCGATCTGTCGATGGCGGTGGTCGGCACCGGGCTTCTGTGGATCGGCTGGTTCGGGTTCAACGGCGGTTCGGCGCTCGGCGCCAACGGGCGTGCCGTGATGGCGATCACCGCGACGCATCTCGCGGCCTGCGCCGGGGCCCTGACCTGGATGGCGATCGAATGGCAGACCCGCGGCAAGCCGTCGGTGCTGGGCATGATCTCGGGCGCGGTCGCCGGGCTTGGCACCATCACGCCGGCGTCCGGCTTCGTAATGCCGTGGCACGGCCTGGTCATCGGCATGATCGCTGGTGCGCTCTGCTTCTGGGCCTGCACGGCGCTGAAGCTGCGGCTCAGGTACGACGACTCGCTCGACGTTTTCGGCGTGCACGGCATCGGGGGCGCGACCGGCACACTGCTGTGCGGCGTGTTTGCGACGGCGGCGCTCTCGGTCTCGCCCGAACTTCCCAACGGAGCGCCCGGCTTGTTCGAGGACAATCCGAAGCAGGTGCTGACGCAGCTTTACGGAATCGTCGCGGCCGCGGCGTGGAGCGGCATCGCGACCTACCTGCTGCTCAAGGTCGTTCAGCTGTTCGTCCCGCTGCGCGCCTCGCCGGAGGATGAGACCGCGGGCCTCGACATTTCGCTGCACGGGGAGTCGCTGCAGTAGCGGCCGCCTGATCTCGCAACATCCGATCGCCGCACGGGCGGGCGCGCAGTTCCATGCGTGCCCGACAACCCGTGCCCAATAAATAGGCCGGCGTGACCGGTCTTTGAGCGGCAGGTTCGGCGCGGTGCGGCAGCCCGGCCCAAAGCGGCGCGAAAAGCGTCTACGATTCAACAACTTCCGACGAATTTCCGAGTCTGGCATGCGGCTTGATACGCGCTCTGGCGCATCAGCCGCTCGGCCGCACGGCCCGCGGACTTGCGTCGCGGCCTGACCGATCTCCGAAGTCTGTCAGTGCCGGCCTCAATGGATCGAACCCATGAAAATCGTCACGGCCATCATCAAGCCTTTCAAGCTCGACGAGGTCCGTGATGCTTTGACCGCGATCGGCGTGCACGGAATGACCGTCACCGAGGTCAAAGGATACGGGCGTCAAAAGGGCCACACCGAAATCTACCGCGGCGCCGAGTATGCCGTGAACTTCCTGCCCAAGCTCAAGATCGAGGTGGCGATCGCAGCCACGCAGACCGACAAGGTCACCGAGACCATCGCCAGCGCGGCGAAGACCGGCCAGATCGGCGACGGGAAGATCTTCGTGATGGCGCTCGACCACGCCGTGCGCATCCGCACCGGCGAAACCGACGACGCGGCACTCTAGGCACATCATCAGGAGGAACCATGACCGTGAAGAAACTGTCCCGCGCCGGCCTCATCGCACTCGCGTTGGCGATGCTGGCGGGGCTTTTCGTCGCGGCGCCGCCGTTCGAGCACTCGACCGCTTACGCGCAGGCTTCGGCCGCAGCGCCGACTCCGACGCCCTGTGACGCCAAGGTGCAGCAGAACTGCGCGCCCAATCCGGGCGACACCGCCTGGATGCTCACCTCGACCGCGCTCGTCCTGCTGATGACGATTCCGGGCCTCGGCCTGTTCTACGGCGGCATGGTGCGCAAGAAGAACGTGGGCGACACCGTGATGACGAGCTTCGCGATCGCGTGTCTCATCACGATTCTCTGGGTCGTCTGCACGTACAGCCTCGCGTTCCGCAGCGGAAGCGCTTTCATC
>WNFF01009225.1_pt1 | contig 10278 bp, 11 predicted proteins | sample 5400441 | NCBI WGS metagenome assembly WNFF01 (sample SAMN13153345, study PRJNA577476) | soil metagenome | isolation source: 120 cm saprolite under Douglas fir tree site 2 hole 3 replicate 1 | place: USA:California | collected 2015-04-18
CGGCGGACAGGAAGTACCCATGGATGAGCAGGCGTGGCAAAACGGGCATCAGCCAGGGCCTGGGCAAGCGGCCCTCGCTTCTCCGGATGGACCACCCGGTGAGGACCGCGAAGAGGGCCAATGCGAACAGAAGGGAAGGGAAGCCCCCGGTCGGGCCTCCGAAGAACCGCTGCTGGAGAACGATGAACGGCACAAGGGCGAGCAGCAGCGTCAGGTAGGCCGGAACGGGGACGAGTAGCTGCAGCCACGATGAAACGGGCCGTGCGTCAGCGCGAGCACGAACCCATCGGGTCCACGCGCTGAAGCCGAACGCGACAAACAGCCAACCGTAGTAATTGCCGGCCGGGACGCCGAAGAAGCCCGCGTTGAGCGGGATATTCCAGTGCCAGAGCCCTTGCCGGATTGCGATCGCGTCGAGCGAGAGATCGAGGAGGATGGCGAATACGGCGTCGGCGAAGGGCGCAAGCCGGGGCGAGATGCCGAGCCGATCCGACATGAACATCGAGGAAGTGATGATCATGGCCCAGGCAAGCGCGATCGCGAGAGGGACCGAACCCAACTTGATGAAGAAGCCCTGGTTATACGCATACGAACCGAAAATCGTGATGTCGCCTTGCTCGAGAAGAAGGCCGAAGGGGACCGCGCTGAGCAGCTCGACCAGACGCTGGCGACCGCCGGAGCGATAGGCGAATCGCGCGGAGAGCGCAAACAGGATCAACATCACGACCTCGACCAGTCCAAAGAGGATGCGCGGCATGTCGCTCGAGCTTTACGCCCGCCCCTGCGGTTCGGATGATTCAAACGGCTGGAGAACATCGCGCAGCAGCGCGCCCAGGGCGGACTGTTGCTCTGGTTCCAGGGCCTGGTCCAGCAGCCGGGCGTGGCTCCCGACGAATACCGGGAAAGCCGCCCGCACCAGACGACGTCCGGCGGCGGTCAGCTCGACGACGACGGCGCGGCGGTCGTCCCGGTCGCGATTTCGTTTGAGGAGGCCGAGGCGCTCGAGTTGATCCATTCGTCCGGTTAGCCCTGCGCCGGAGAGCATCAAGCCGCGCGCCACTCGCGAGGGCGATCGGCGATAGGGTGGTCCGGCTCGATACAGCGAAGCCAGGACCTGGAAGCCACCATGGGTGATTCCGAATCGCGAGAACAAGGCCTCTGCCTCGGTGTTGACGTGCAGGGCCGTCCTGGCCAGGCGGCGGCTCGTTCCATCCACGGAACCGTTGAAACCCGACTCCACGCTGATCAGGAGCCGCTCGAGAAGCTCATCGAGGGAACGCAGGGATTCCACGCCGAGTGAGCCTTCGAAACGCTCCTGACTCTGCCGCTGGCCCGCGCCTGCCATCGTGACCATCTCGGACCCCCTCCGCGTCAGCGCGACGAGCACGCGCCGCCTGTCATGAGGATCGGGCGATCGGCCGACCAGCCCCAACGAGGCCAATTGGTCGACGAGTCCGGTGATCCCGGCGGAGGACATGCGCTGGCCTCTTGCGAGCACTGTTGGTGATAGGTGGTGGGAGGCGGTGGCGCGCAGCATCACGAGGACTTCGAACCCCGAACGGGTTAGCCGGTACCGTTCGAGGTGGTCGTCGGTGCTTCGATCCAGGTAGAGAGCAATTCTTGTAACCCGACCGGTAATGCCGATCGGGGTCGAATCAACGGCGGGACAAGCCCGACGCCACTCAGTAAGGATTTCGTCGACATGGTCACCGTCCGTGGTTGTCATCAATCCATCCTTGCACGCCGAGCACGAAGCAGGCCAAGTCGGAATACAAACTTTGACTTCATGATAACTAGTACGTTAGCGTCTTAGTGACGAGTATTTCGGTAACGAGATACCAAGTCAGATTCGTTAGGAGGCTACATGAACATCTGGAAAGCATTGATCATCGTTGCGGGAAGCGCGGTGACGCTCGCCGCCTGCGGCGGCGGGAATTCCAACACCGGAGGGGCCGACACCGGCTGCACCGTCAAAGGGAACAGCACTGCGGCGGTTACCCCGGCCATCGTGTCGAACGTCGTTCCTGATCCCGATACGGTCGGCCGGTTCTCCCCGAACAACATGACGGTCAAGGTGGGCCAGTCGATCGAGTGGGACTGGCAGGACCCTAACGTCGCGCACACCGTGACCTCCGATGACGGCACAAGCTTTGACTCGTGCCTGCAAAACAAGGGCTACAAGTTCGTGGTCACCTTCAACCAGGCCGGAAAGATCCCCTACCACTGCACGATCCACCCCCTGATGGTTGGCACCATCACGGTGACCCCGTAGCCGGGCGTGCGAGGTATCGCGAGGCATCAATGGAAGAGCGGCAGGCCCGAGCCGACCGATGGAGCCGGCGGCTCAGTACGCCGGCTTGCGGCGAGTCCTGCGGCGGGCGGAGAAGCAGTTCCGGTCAGCCTTGCTGGGCAAGAGCCGCCGTATTTCTTGATGGATGGCCCGTCAAAGATCGACGTCACTCGCCGACACGCGCCGGCCACGCCGATGGCATGTCGATTGGTGGGCGTCCGTACGGATCGCCTTCGGGGTCATCTGGCTGATCGACGGTGGGCTGGAGTGGCAGCCGGCCGACTTCCACAACCTCTTGCAATTGATCACGGCCATGAGTCAGGGTCAACCCGCCCCACTGGCGGCCGTGATCAGCGCGGGTCAGGCGGTCGTTGCGATCAATCCGGTCCTGGCCAATGCTGTGCTTGCGGCTCTCGAGACGGCGATCGGTCTCAGTCTGATCACCAACAGGCTGAGTCGCTGGGCACTCCGCATCAGTGCGGTGCTCGCAGTCATGATCTGGGTGTTCGGCCAGGGCCTGGGGATGGTCTTTATGCCCGGAGCCACGGACATCCAGTCGGGCCCCCTTTACGTCCTCGTCAGCCTGATGCTGCTCAAGGCGCTGCCCGCCCGGGCGTATCGCCGCCCGTATCTCCCTTTGCGCTGAACCTCGCGGGAAACCGTTCCCACTTCCAGGCCGTCTCCCCACTCCCCTCCACCGGGACCCCCCTCCCCAGCGGGTCCCGGGTTTTCTTTTTTCCATCCCCTGTATCCCGCCGCGTATCGATAGGCCGTGGAACACGACCAGCTTCGCGTTCTCGCCGCAGTCCCGGGTGGCTTCGCCGTCGGCAGGCCCGCTATCAGCGGGTCACCTGAGGTCCGTGTGGTCGAGGGCGCCAAGTATACCGACTGGGAAACGATCTACCAGGACAACGTGGTCAAGGTCTACCGCCTCATGTTCGCGCGGGTCGGAAACCGACCGGACGCCGAGGACCTGACCTCGGAGGTGTTCGTCAAGAGTCTGCCGAATCTGAGCCTCCCGTCTCCAGTCATCCAGGTCAATGCCTACATCAACGTCGCGATCCGCAGCGTGCTGGCTGATCACTGGCGCCGGCATTACGGGGCACCGCAGGCGGATGTTGAGGTGGACAACATCGCCCGTCCGTACGAGCTGATGCCCGCTGCCGATGAGTCAGGCCGCGCCGGCCGGATTCTTGCTCTGCTCCCAGACCGCTCGCGCGCGATCCTTGAGCTCCGTTTCCTTCGGGGCTGCTCGATCAAGGAGGCCGCCCGCGAGATGGGCGTCAGCCCGGGGAACGCGAAGATTCTCCAATATCGTGCGCTTCGGCTCGCTGCTGAAGTCGGACAGAGGATGTTGTCATGAGAAGTCCTGTCGATCGGATCGCTGCGTTCGTGGATGACCTTGTCCACAATCGCCGGCCGTGCCGATTCAAGCCAACACCGGAGGAGATGGACGCGGTCCGCGCGGCCGCGGCGCTGCGCTCGGCTCAACCAGGCGCCGATCTTCCCAACCGTGATTTCATCGACCGCCTCGGCCGGCAACTCCGGTCGCAGATGGAACCGCGCCCGGTGCATGAGTCCCTCACGCGGCGTGCCTTACTGCGCACTGCCGGGCTGGCGGCCGCCGCAGGGGTGGCCGGTGCCGTCATCGACCGAACGATCGTGTCGCAACCAGGCGGACAGCAGGCGACGCTGATGCCCGATCACGGCACCTGGCGGGCGGTTGCCGCGGTTGCCGACGTGCCGGCGGGGGAGGCGGTTCGGTTCTCGAGTGGTCCCGTCGAAGGCGTCATCGTCAACGACAGGGGGACAATCAAGGCGGTGTCCGCGGTCTGCACCCACCAGGGTTGCCTCCTCCTTCTGGACGCGGCCGCGCACCGCCTTCGTTGTCCCTGCCATCCGACGGTCTTCTCGGTGACCGGCAAGCTGGTCTCATACCAGCTCGCCACGCCGCCGGCCAACCTGCCGGCGTTGCAGGCCAGGGTCCGCGACGGCCAAATCGAGGTCCTGGTCGTCTAATTCCTGAGTTGTATCCCCCGTCGTATTGGTCAGTGTTATGAAAGCAACTCTTCGCACCACCCAGATCCGACCCGACCGTGGCTTGCGCCGGCTTCCGGCTAGCGGAAATACGGCGCTTGCCGCCTCCGCGCTCATCCAGACCGCCCTTGGCATCGAGTTCATCCTGTCTGGCCTCAATAAGTTCGCCGATCCGCACTACGTGCAGAATTTCAGCCAGTTCGTTAGCTCGAATCCGGGCACGAAAAACGGAATTCTTTCCGGCCTGGTCACGGGACTGGTTTTGCCGAACGTCGCATTCTTTGCCACCTTGCTGCAGTTCTCGGAACTTGCTCTGGGGATCGTCCTGCTGTTGGGTGCCATAGAGGTTGGCCGCCGGCGGTTCTCCGGTCGCGTCGGGCGCGAGCACGGGTACGAGGCGCCGGTGGCATTGGTCAGTGCCCTCGCGGGATTGGCGGTTGCCGGCCTGTCCTTGTCGATTGCCGTCCTGATGGGCGAGCAGCTCCCAACGATCATGCCCGGGCGTGCGTTCACCACCGCGATTCCGGTCGAGCTCTTGATCGTGCCGCTGGGCGTCGCCGTCGCCTGGATGGAGGCTGGCCGGTTCCTGGTGCTGTGGCGCCATCGGCCGGCTCGGGTGATTGCGTAGGTCGGTGGGGAGCTTATTCCTGTTTCCGAACGCAACCCTGCCAGCTAACCACTGACGTGCTACCAAAATGCTCATCCGCACCGAACTGCCCTACGAGGGTCGGCTAGTCGAACGGCACGCGCGTATGGCATCCTCGTCCCGAGGGCTATGAGCGTGGCGCAGGCGCTAAGGGTGGAGACCCGGTTGGAAGCGCTGCTTCGGGAATATCCCGGCCATCCTTATAAGAAGTGGCTGGGTGGACAGGGCTCGTTCCCCGCGCGTTATCGCTGCTCGGTCTCATCGGCTACCCGGCGTTGCTGCTGGCGGCGGTGCTGGACATGCTGGGATTCGTCGACACGGTTGGTGGCGCCGGACTGGTCGGGCTCGTTCCGGGAGGACTGTTCGAGCTCGTCCTGCCGATCTGGCTCATCGCAAAGGGATTCAATTCGGTTGCAATTGACAGAATGCGCGTCGCGCGCGTCGCCGGCTAACCCCGAAATGCAGAGGCCCTCGCCAGTGACGTTATTGGCGCGGGCCTCCATATATGGCTCAGGCCGCCCGGATCGGAAAACGCAACAAGACTCCGCATCAGCCCTCCTCGTGCGCCGGAACCTTGCGCCCGACCATCCACAGGAAGTACCAGCTCCCGGCATCGCCGACGAAGGCGAAGCGCTTATGCAGGTCTTTCTTGCTGGCCTCGAAGTCGCCCAACGAATCGAGGTAGCGCTTGAAACCCTTGTATTCGGTGTCGAGCGCGAGCATCTCTCGCGCGTTTTCGCGGATCGCTTCGAGCTTCTTCCGATTTCGAATGACTCGCGTGTCGCCCATCAGCCGGTCGATGTCGGCCTCGCGGAATTTCGCGACCCGTTGGACATCAAATCCATGGAAAGCTTCGCGGATGCCAGGCCATTTCGCGTCGACGACACGCCAGCTGATGCCGGCCTGGAACATCACCCGCGCCAGTGCGTCCAGATAGCCCGAAAGTTCCTTCGGCGGGGCAGGTTGTTTGTGCTGCGCCATCCCTAGGCGATCTTAGACCGCCGTCGGCCCGGTTGCATTTAGCCAACTCACTGACAGAAGTCATCCAGACGCCGGATCGGCGTTTTGGCTAACGCTGGTGGCGTCCTGGCCATTTCCCCAACGCCGCCGCTCGGATAGCGTCGTTTCATGGTTAAGACGAATGCAACTGACGTCGTCGATCGATATTCGAATGCCCCGGGATCTCGCGATTTCGTCGCGCGCGCGCCTTACTGGCCGACAACCTGCGATTCGAAGGCCCGATTGACTACGTGCTCGACACGCCACTGGCCAAGGCGCCGGTGGCGGAGTGGTACACGGTTGGGGCCGGGAAGATCGTGCTGATTCGGACCTACTTCGATGCCAGACCGTTCGCCGGGCCGTCACCATCTCAAAGCTGATCCCCTCCTCTTGAGGGGTGCAGAATAGGGTTTCACCAGGTACGCTCGTAGAGCCTGAGGTGAGATTCGTCAGCTTCGTGGAACCATGAGGAGGCAAGCTATGGCGGAAGCCAAAACTGCGATCGCTAACAAGCCAACGTGGGTTGATCTCGCGACGACCGATGCGGCGGCGTCGCGCGAGTTCTACTCGAAAGTGTTTGGCTGGAAGATCGAGGTCAACCCCGATCCGCAATACGGCGGATACGGGATGGGCGAAGTGGGCGGCAAGCGAGTGGCGGGGATCGGACCCAAGATGTCACCCGAAGCTCCGACCGCATGGTCGATCTACATTGCAACGGATGATGCCGATGCGCTGGTCAAGAAGGCGGAGGCCGCGGGCGGCAAGGTCGTGGCGCCGCCTTTCGACGTCGGCGATCAGGGCCGGATGGGCGCCATTCAAGATCCAAGCGGCGCGGTCATTTCTGTTTGGCAGGCTGGGGCGATGAACAGCGCCATGCCCGTCGGCGAAGCGAACACTTACGGCTGGGCGGAGCTCAGTGCCCGCGGCGTCGACAAGGCGCTTCCGTTCTATCAGAAGGTGTTCGGCTGGACCACGAAGACCAATGACATGGGCCCGGACCAGCCGGCTTATTACGAGTTCCAGTTAGGCGGCGAGAGCGTCGCCGGTGCGCAGGAGATGCAGAAGATGGTTCCGGCCCAGGTACCGAGTTACTGGCTCGTGTACTTCACGGTTGCGGACGTCGACAAGTCGTTCAAGACCGCGACGCAGGCCGGCGCGCGCGAACTCGTTGCGCCGATGGACTTCCCGGGCGGGCGCTTCGCGATCGTTACTGACCCGCAGGGCGCATCGTTCGGCCTTCTCAAGATGGCGCCTCGCTAGACAAGAATCACGGATGCGGGCCGGCGCCGGTGCCGGCCCGCATTCTCAGGACAGGCGGCAGAGGGCATGCGGGGCTTCAACATCAAGGTCACACCTCTCGGCGCGATTCTGCGCGGCTTGGTCGCCGGGGCTGTGGGGACGGCCACTATGGACCTCGTCTGGTACCTGCGGTATCGCCGGGGTGGTGGGAAGGAGAAATTTCTCGACTGGGAGCTCTCCACCGATCTGACCAGCTGGGACCACGCACCAGCCCCTGCCCTGATTGGCAAGCGGATTGTCGAGGGCTTCACCGGTCAAGCTCTCCCTCCAGAACGAGCTGCTTTTGTGAACAATTTCATGCACTGGGCGTACGGCATCGGTTGGGGGACAGCATATGGTGTTCTCGCTGGCTCGCTGCCGCGCCCCTTCGTAGCCCTTGGTTTCCCGTTTGGCACTGTCGTATGGGCTACCGGCTACGTGGTATTGCCCAAGGCTGGTGTCTACAAACCGATCTGGGGGTACGATCCCAAGACGCTGTGGAGGGACCTGAGTGCCCATCTGGCCTACGGAACAGGCACCGCCGCCACATTTGCGTTGCTCACGAGGGACTGAGCCAGGCTTGCGCTAGCTCCTATCGAAATCGAAGACCGAGCTCTCGCCGTTGACGTCGTAGACTTGCCGGCCGAGCAAACTGTTCGCAATGATGGCGCTGCGCCACGCCATCAGGCTGAGGTTAGGATCGGCCACCCCGCGCATGGGCCGGGCCGCATCCTGCGCGTAGATGCGGAGCCCGGGCGGTCCGTCCCACTCGACCGAGAAATCGGCTCGAACGGGCAGGCCATCCCGATCCCAGCTGATTCGATCGGCGAGCGGCTGCATCGCCTCGGGCAATTCGTAGCCGTAGCCGGTCCCGAGCACGATCATGTCGGCGCGGACCGTCCGCCCCGCGCCCCATCGGTCGCGCAGGGAGAGATCGCAACCAGGGGATCCGCGCTGCAAGTCGACGACCTCATTGCTCGGCAGCAAGAGAAAGCGACGCCCCGCCGGCTCGAGGAACTCGAGGTCGTAAAGCCGGTCGTAAATGCGTTGCAGCAGGGCTGGAGATACGCCGTCGCTCGCCAGCTTCTGCTCCGCAAGGAGGGTGTTGCGCTGTTCCTGAGTAAGGCTGAAGAAGTAGTCGCTGTACCTGGGGTTGAAGAGCTCGTTGGTGAAGGGCGACTCGTCCAAAGGGAGGAAGTTCGGGCGATGCGAGATCCATACAAGCTGCCCGGGCAGGTGCGCCGTATCGAGTAACAGATGCCAGATGACCTCGGCGCCACTCTGACCGCCGCCTACCACGGTGACAACCCGGCCCGTCGCGTCGATGGGATGGCGCAGGTAGTCGTTGGAATGGAAAACCTCGTTGCCGAGGTACGGTCGAGCCCACTCCGGAATGTTCGGCACGAGGCCGGTCCCGAGAACGATGTCCCTTGCGCGGAGCGTCCGCCGGTCGAGCCGGACGGTAAAGCTTTGCTGATCGACACGGACCTCACGGACGTCCGCGCCAAATTCAACATTTGGCAGGCGGCCTGCCACCCATTGCAGGTATTGATTGAATTCCTTACGACTGACACGAGTCTCCGTCCGGTTGATAAACCGGTATAGGCGCTTGTTGGCGCGAAGGAATGCCACGAAGGAGTACTGACTCGTGGGATCGACCAATGTGACAAGGTCTTTCAGGTAGGAGACCTGGATGGTGGCCTCTGGAAACAGCAGACCGGGGTGCCATTGGAAGTCCGCGCTCTTATCGAAGAAGCGGGCGTTGAAACCGGTTGGGGCTAGCAGTGCGGCAAGGCTGAGATTGAAGGGGCCCACGCCAACCCCGACCGCATCCAGCGTCACATCAGAGTCCATACCTTTCTGGTTCAGGCGTTCCTTCGCAACCGGTATAACAGGCTCCCGACCAGTTGCGGGTCTGTGGAGGCCCAGAGACGCTAGAGAGGCAGGCGCCGGCAACCTGCAGGCCGGTTAGCAAAGAAGGCCGCATCACGAGACGCGGCCTTCATTCGCTGCTTCCGGTTTAGAAACCTACTGCGCCCACAAAGATATCCGAGTTACCGAAGAGTTGCCCGCTGGCGCCGGGCGGGCAGGCGTTGTCGGGATTCGGCTTGCTGGCGGTTCCAGACCTGAATGCGTCGACGGCGGCACACGCCGTTTCGTTACGGGTGTCGGTCCAGACAAACCAACCGGTGGAGTCACTGGCGACCGCCGTGGCGTAGTCGCCCAGGAACTGGGCCCCGAGACTGTTAGTGCTGGATCCGTCGGGATCACCAGCTGCCGTGCTGAGCAGGTGGGCACCGCCCCAGGTGCCGTCGCTCCGAACCTGGAACGCGGCAAATTGACTGACCGGAGGAGCCGCGGGCGGCTTGCCGTTCGCCTTCCAGGTCTGCGCCGGCCAGCCGACGAACAGGTGCCTGCCGTTCGGGCTCGCCGCGACCGACGGGAAGAAGGCGTTAGCTCTGCCGGCGGCGCCGCCAACGGTGGTGGGGGTGCTCCAGCTGAGCCCGCCGTCGTCCGACTCGGTGAACTTGATCAGGGCTGTCGGCGGCGTGCCCTCTTCGTTGGCCCAGACCACGTAAAGTGCACCCGTCTGCTGGTTGACGTCCGCGGATGGGAAGCTGTTGTCACGGAAACTCGAGCCGCCAAGCGGGCTCGGGATATCGTTCACCGCGGCGACCGGCATCGGGCCGCCGAAGGTGTCACCGCCATCGTGCGAGACCGCCACCAGCTGCTCCGAATGGTGGTTGATCGCCCCTTCCCAGAAGACGTAGACCGTCCCGTCGGGACCGGTGCGGATCAAGGAACCCTGCCGTCCGCCCACTGCGCCGTTGTTGGCGCTCTGACTGAGGCGAATGATGTGGGTCCAGGTCTGTCCACCGTCGGTCGACCGGGCGAAGACGATCGGTTCTGGCGAGAAGGTATTGCTCTTGCCGAAATTGCCGCTGCCGATGAAGAGCGTCCAACTCGCGTACACGTTTCCGAAGAAGGGACTCTTGGAGTTGGCGTCGGCCCAGATGTAGTCTTTGTC
>WNFF01020761.1_pt1 | contig 10275 bp, 7 predicted proteins | sample 5400441 | NCBI WGS metagenome assembly WNFF01 (sample SAMN13153345, study PRJNA577476) | soil metagenome | isolation source: 120 cm saprolite under Douglas fir tree site 2 hole 3 replicate 1 | place: USA:California | collected 2015-04-18
TCTCGCCCCTCGCGACGATCTCCACCTCGGCCTGGAGCGAGGATCCGATTCTGCCCTCGGCGCGGTGGTTCTCGAGGAGCTTCTGCACGTCCGAGCGAACGTCGCGCAGGGCCCGCCATCTCGCGGAGAGCGCCCCCGCTCCCGAAACTTCGGGAAGCCGATAATAGGTGTGCGCGAAGATCGTGTCGTCGCCCGGCTGGAACACTCTCCACGCTTCCTCCGCGGTGAAGCTGAGTATCGGGGCCATGAGGCAAAGCAGGCTCCGGGTGATGTGGTAGAGCGCGTTCTGCGCCGAGCGCCGCGCGGGCGAATTCGCGGCGCTCGTATACAGGCGGTCCTTGAGGATGTCGAGGTAGAACGCGCCGAGGTCCTCCGAGCAGAACGTCTGCAGCCTCGCGACCGCGGGATGGAACTCGAATTTCTCGCAGTCGGCGAGGATCGCGGCCTGCAGCTCGGCGGCGAGCGCGGTCGCATAGCGGTCGATCTCCAGCCAATCCTCGACCGGCATCGCGTGCCGCTTCGGATCGAAGTCCGAGGTGTTCGCGAGCAGGAACCGCAGCGTATTGCGGATGCGCCGGTAGCCTTCCACTACTCTCTTCAGGATCTCATCCGAGATCGACAGCTCGCCCGAATAGTCCGTCGCCGCGACCCACAGGCGCAGGATCTCCGCGCCGAGCGTGCCGGATACCTTCTGCGGCTCGATCACGTTGCCCTGCGACTTGCTCATCTTGCGGCCTTCCCCGTCGACGAAAAATCCGTGAGTCAAAAGGCTCCGGTACGGCGGCACGCCGTTCAGCATGCACGAAACCAGGAGCGACGAGTGGAACCAGCCGCGGTGCTGGTCGGATCCCTCCAGGTACAGGTCGGCGGGAAACTGCAGCTCCCTGCCGTGCGAGCCGGCGCCGGTTTTTTGCCCGTCGGGTCCGCCCATCACGGTCTGATGAGTGGAACCCGAGTCGAACCACACGTCCAGCGTGTCCTTCATCTTGGCGTATTGCTCGGCCTCGGCGCCCAGCAGCTCCCGGGGATCGAGGGTCTGCCACGCCTCGATCCCCGCCTGCTCGACCCGCTGCGCCACGCGCTCGATGAGCTCGAGCGTGCGCGGATGCAGCTCGCCGGTCTGCCGGTGGATGAAAAACGGCATCGGCACGCCCCACTGGCGCTGGCGCGACAGCGTCCAGTCGGGGCGGCCGGCGATCATTCCGTGCAGGCGCGCCTTGCCCCACGCGGGGAAAAAGCGCGTCGCTTCGACGCCGCGGAGCGCGGTGGCGCGCAGCGGCTCGGGCGGTTTCGCGCCGTTGAACCCCGGCGGCTCGTCCATGGCGACGAACCACTGCTGGCTTGCGCGATAGATGACCGGCGTCTTGTGACGCCAGCAGTGCATGTAGCTGTGCTCGATTCGCGCGTGGCTGAACAAGTTGCCCGACTCCCTGATCTTATCCACGATCTTCGGGTTCGCCTTCCAGATGTCCATGCCGCCGAACAAAGGCAGCGACGGATCGTATTTCCCGTCGCCCATCACCGGCGTGAGGATCTCGCCGTCCTTCATGCCGTAGCGCCGGCAGGAGACGAAGTCCTCGACGCCGTAGGCCGGAGCGCTGTGTACGACGCCCGTTCCCTGCTCGAGCGTCACGTATTCGCCCAGATACACCGGCGACAAGCGATCGTAGAAGGGATGGCGAAAACGGATCCCCTCGAGCTTCGTCCCCTTGCACGAGGCGAGCGTCCTGCCGGAGAGCTGGTAGCGTGCGAGGCAGGCGTCGCGCAGATCGTCGGCGAGGATCAGGAGCCCGCGCTCGGTCTGGACCAGCTCGTAGGTGTTGTCCGGGTGCACGTTGAGCGCCTGGTTGGCGGGGAGGGTCCAGGGCGTCGTGGTCCAGATGACGATCCAGCCTTTTTCGGCCGGGAGCTTTTCGAGCCCGAACGCCTTGGCCACCTTGTCAGCCTCGACGAAGGGAAACCCGACGTCGACGGCAAAGTCGGCCCGGTCCATGTACTCGACCTCGGCCTCGGCGAGCGCCGAGCCGCAGTCGAAGCACCAGTTCACGGGCTTCAGGCCGCGGTAGATATACCCCTTCGCGAGGAGCTTCGCGAGCGTCCTGATCTCGTCGGCCTCGCTCCGGTACGCCATGGTGGTGAAGGGATGGTCCCAGTCGCCGAGCACGCCCAGGCGCTGGAAATCCTTCTTCTGCCGCTCGATCTGCTCGGCGGCGTAGGCGCGGCACAGGCTCTGCGTCTTCTCCACCGGCAGGCCCTTCCCGTGGCGCTTTTCGATCTCGCGCTCGATCGGCATGCCGTGACAATCCCAGCCCGGCACGTACACCGCGTCGAATCCCGCCATGTTGCGCGACTTGGTGACGATGTCCTTGAGGATCTTGTTGATCGCGTGGCCGAGATGGATATCGCCGTTCGCGTAGGGCGGGCCGTCGTGCAGGATGAATTTCGGCCGGCCGCGGCTCGCCTCGCGAATCCTCTGATAGACGTTCCTCTCCTGCCATTCCTTCACCCATTGCGGCTCGCGCCTGGCCAGATCGCCGCGCATCGGAAAAGGCGTATCCGGAAGATTCAGGGTTTTCTTGTAATCGGTCTTGTTCTCAGGCATCGCGGTGATCCAGAAGGAAGCTCCTCGCGGCCTCGCAGTCGCGCCCGATCTGGGCCTTGAGCGCATCGAGGTCGGAGTACTTCTCCTCGTCGCGGATCTTGTGCAGGAACTCGACGCGCACGTGCGCCCTGTAGAGGTCGCCGGAAAAATCGAACAGGTGCACCTCGAGCACCGCGCGGCCGCTCGCCGTGATGGTGGGCCTCACGCCGAGGCTCGCGACGGCGGGGCGGGCGGCGGCGCCGATGCCGTGCACCCTCACCGCGTAGATGCCGGTGAGCGGGGGGCGGTTGTGCTTGAGCTGCACGTTGGCGGTGGCGAAGCCGAGCTCGCGCCCGAGCTTTCTCCCATGGACGACGCGCCCGCTGATGCTGTACGGCCGGCCGAGCAGCGCTTCGGCCGCCGCGAGCTCGCCGCCGGCGAGCGCTGCGCGGACCGCCGAGCTCGACACGCGCGTGCCGGCGCGCGTCACGACCGGCATGGTCTCGACCTCGTATCCGCAGCGGCCGCCGAGCGTCTTCAAGAGTGGGAGGTCGCCCGCGCGCCTCGCGCCGAACCGAAAGTCCTGCCCGACGAGGATCCAGCGCGCCTTGAGCCGTTTCGCGAGCACCTGCTCGACGAAGACCCCGGGCTCGAGCGCCGCAAACGACCTCGCGAAGCGCTGAACGTGAACCCGCTCGACTTTGTGAGCTGCGAGCAATTCGAGTTTTTCTCGCAAGGAGGCGAGCCGGGTCGGCGCCGACTGCGGCGCGAAGAATTCCCGCGGATGAGGTTCGAACGTCAGCACGCAGCTGACCAGAGCGCGCCGGCGCGCCTCGCCGACGAGGCGCTCGAGCATCGCCCGGTGCCCGAGGTGAATGCCGTCGAAATTGCCCACGGTCAGCGCGACCGGTGGCAGCGTGGCGTCGGAAGCGCCGTGGGTAAGCAGCATGAAGCGGGAAGACAAACGCAAAGTTTTGAATTATAGCGGCTTCCCGTCGACGCCAAATTCCGGGAACGGTTTCGGCGCCCCGCAGCGCAGAATACGCGCCGGCACAAGGCGTAAGATGTCCGGCAAAAGGACCGATGATCAGATGAAATCCCTCGACGAGCAGATGGCGATCTACGCCGCCTACCACCGCAATCAGTGGAACAAGCTTACGCACTTCGTCGGCGTCCCGGCGATCGTCTTTGCGATCCTGATTCCGATGAGTTGGGTCCCGCTCGGGGCCGGCGTCACGCTCGCTCACGTCTTTCTTGGAGTGGTCCTCGCGTACTACCTGTTGCTCGACTTCCCGCTGGGCCTCGCAACCGGGGTCATGTCGTTTGCGCTCCTCTACACCGCGGAGCTCGCTGCCGGCAGCGGTGTCGCGTCGGGCTGGATCTGGTTCGGCGCCTTCTTCGTCGGCGGGTGGATCTTCCAGCTCGCCGGCCACGCGTTCGAGCGCCGCAAGCCGGCGCTCGCGGACAACCTGTTCCAGATTTTCGTCGCGCCGATTTTCCTGATGGCGGAGGTCTTCTTCGCCCTCGGCCTGAAGCGCGAGGTGTTGAAAAAAGTAGAAGCCCGTTTGGCACAAAGCCCTCCCGCGAAATGAGCCGCCGTCAGGCCGGCTCGATTTCGCGGACGTAAAGCGGCGCGCAACGCGCGTCCGCCTTTACGCTTAGTTGAGCCGCGCGGCGGACTGCCTGAGCTCGACGAGCTTGCCGTGGATCTCCGAAGCGTCCGGCGCCTGCGGGCGCCGCCGCAAATAGTTCTGGAGATCCGACAGCGCCGGCCGGAAGCACTCGAGTCGCTGGTACACCAGCCCCCGGTCGCGCAGCTCCTCGGCCGACTCGGGCATCACCAGCAGCATCCGGTGCATCACCGCGAGCGCCTGCTCGAGCTTTCCGGTCTGCATGTAGATATTTTTCAGATTGCGCAGGACCCGCGCGATGATCTGGCGCGGGGTCGCCGGCTCCAGATACCGGTCGAGCTGCGCCTGCTTCGCCTTCCCCGAGGGCAGCACCTGCTCCAGGCGCTGGCGCAGATCGGCTTCGGACTGGGCCTCGCCGCCGGTGAACGGGTCGAGCACGAGCTGGCCGCGCCTGACCGCGAGCTTGACGAGAAAATGCCCGGGGAAGGAGACGCCCTTCAGGTTGAGGCCCAGGCGCTTGCCGACTTCGAGATAGAGAATGGACAGCGTGATCGGAATCCCGGTGCGCCGCTCCATGACCTCGTTCAGATAGCTGTTGCGGGGATCGTAGTAGTCGCCGACGTTGCCCGAGAAGCGCATCTCGTTGAACAAGTAGTAGTTCAGCGCGAGCACTTTCTGCTCGGCAAAAGCGTCGCCCGCGACGCGCTTCCTGATCGCCGCCGCGATAGCGTCGAGCCGCCCGAGATAGGCCGCTATATCGATGTCTGGATAGATATCCTGGGCGAGCATAAGGCTCGCTTCGGCGAGATTGAACTGGTCGCGCGAAACGATTTCGGCGAAATGCTCGAGCATCGTATTCATTCCGGCCGGGCGCTCACGCCGCGCGTCTGGTGAAGTCGCCGGGCCGGAATCCGAGCAGCCACAGGCAGGCGAAATAAGCGGCGGCGCCGAGGAGCACCAGGCCCGAGATCGCGACGGCCCGCGTCGCCCCGGAGGCGCCGAGCCACCAAGGCGCCGGGCCGATCGCAAGCCACAACGCGACCGCCATCACCGCCAAGGCGGCCGCCACCTTGAGCGCGAAGCTCCCCCAGCCCGGTAGCGGCAGGTAGATCCCGTGCCTGCGCAGCTGCCGGAAAAGCAGGCCGGCGTTGAGACAGGCCCCGAGCCCGATCGCGAGCGCAAGCCCCGCGTGCTTCAGGGGAACGATCAACGCGGCGTTCATGAGCTGGGTGGCGATCAGGGTCACGATGGCGATTCGGACCGGCGTCCTGATATTTTGCCGCGCATAAAAGCGCAGCTTGGAATATTCGCCTTCGTCAGAGGCGGAGTGGTATTTCGACAGGCTCGGCAGCAGGACGGTCCCCAGCGCCACGCCCAGCAGCGCGGTGGGAAATTCCATCAGCCGGTCGGCGTAGTAGAGCCAGGAGACGCTGCCGTTTTCGAGAAACGACGCGAATATGGTGTTGATCAGCAGGCTCACCTGGCCGACGGAGACGCCGAGCGCGGCCGGCGCCATCAGGACGAGAACCCGGCGCACGCCCGGATCCGAAAACGACAGTTTCGGCCGCGGCAGCATGCCGATCCTCGCGAGCGCCGGAAGCTGCAGCGCGAGCTGCAGCACGCCGCCCGCGAACACCGCCCACGCGAGCACCATCACCGGCGGCTCGAAATACGGCGCGAACAGCAAGGCGCCGAAGATGAAGGAAAGATTGAGCAGCGCCGGGGTCAGCGCCGGTATCGCGAAGCGGCTCCAGGTATTGAGAATGCCGCCGGCAAACGAGACCAGCGAGATAAACAGGATGTAGGGAAAGGTGATCCGCAGCATCGCCACCGTCAGATCGAACTTCGCCGGTTCCGCCGCGAACCCCGGGGCACTGACATAGATGATGAAGGGCGCGGCCGCGACGCCGAGCGCAGTCGCAACCAGGAGCGCGAGCGCGAGCAGCGTCGCGGTGCGGTCGGCGAGCAGCCGGGTGGCCGAGTCGCCCCGGCGCGTCCGGTACTCGGACAGGACCGGCACGAAAGCCTGCGAGAAAGCGCCTTCGGCGAACAGGCGCCGCAGCAGGTTGGGGATGCGGAAGGCGACGAAGAACGCGTCGGTCGCCACCCCTGCGCCGAACAGCCTCGCGATCACGACGTCGCGGACGAATCCGAGAACTCGCGACACGAGCGTCATGCTGCTCACGGTCGCGAGCGCTCTCAGCAGATTCATGCGGGAATTATAGCTTTCGCCGGCGGAAAACCTTGCGCCTGCGTGCCCCACCGATTACAATTGCGCCCTTTCGTTCAGGGACGGACATGGCGAATACGAAGGGCGCGCGCAAGGCGGCCCGTCAATCCGAAACGCGGCGCAGGCACAACGCGAGCCTGCGCTCGGCGCTGGGGAGCGCGATCAAGAGCGTCACCCGGGCGATTCAGGCCGGCGACAAGGCCGCCGCGCGGAAAACCCTGAGCGATGCGAGCGGCATCATCGACCGCATCGCCGACAAGAAAGTGATCCACAAGAACAAGGCTGCGCGGCACAAGAGCCGCCTTGCGGTGCGGCTCAAGGCGATGGCCGGCTGATTCGGCGCCGAACGGTCGCCGGATAACCGGCGACCCGACCGCGTCCGACGGATATTTGCCCTGCCTGCGGGTGCTGAAGCCGGCCGAGGAGCGCAGCCCGCGCCGGCTTGGGTGACGAAAGTCATATTTTCCTGAAAAGTCATATTCTCCTGACTTGCGACCGGAAAAGCGGCATGTTATACAAGGCGTCCCGGTCGAGATCATGCTGCCGTCATTAAATACGACGAAATTCGGCTTCCGCATCCGCACGCGGCACGGCCTGGTCGTCGAGCACCTCATGATCCACGGCCGCGACGAAGCCGACGCCGAAAGGAAGCTTCGGCAGATGTACCTGCATTGCGAGATCCTCGAGCGCTTCGTCATGCAGCCGGCGATGATGCAGCCGACGCTGGTGCCGCCTGCGACCGTCCAGCCGGCGAAGACCCCGATCCCTTGAGCTTCGAGGAAGTCGTCTCGCTGGTCAGTCGTTAACAGGCTGTCGAAAAGCGTTTCTCTTACCGCTCACGCTTTTCCAGAAATCCCGAGCTCAGCAGTTCCTCCAGCAGCTTGGCGTGGGCGAGCGCTCCGCCTTTCTGATCGAACGCGTCAGCCGCGTTCCCATCCCGAAATCAATGTGCTAAGCTGGTGGCCCTTCAGAGAAATTCGATTATCGCACGGGGCGACGAGATGACCTCACTCCGGCCGGCGCATCACTTGCGCGCTGCGGCGTCGCCCGTTCGGCCCGACACCCGACGACGCCGAGCGCGGCAGTAAAGCGCAACGTCCGCGCGCCTTGCGGCGCGCTCCAGAAGATTTTGGTGCAAGCTTCCAAAGCTGCGCCTAGAAAAACCAGCGGGTGAGTCATGTCTCATTTGATGAACACATACAGCCGGATTCCCGTCGCCTTTGCCCGCGGCGAAGGCGTATGGGTGTGGGACGAGGCCGGCAAGCGCTATCTCGACGCCCTCGCCGGCATCGCCGTGAACACGCTCGGCCACGGCCATCCCAAGCTGACCCGGGCGATCGCCGAGCAGAGCCTGCGCCTGATTCACGCATCCAATCTCTACCGCATCGCCGAGCAGGAAACACTCGCTGAGAAGCTCGCCGCGATCAGCGGGATGGAAAACGCGTTCTTCTGCAACTCCGGCTGCGAGGCGAACGAGGCCGCGATCAAGCTCGCGCGCCTGTACGGCCACGGCAAGGGCGTGGAGAATCCCGCGATCGTCGTCATGGACCGCGCCTTCCACGGCAGGACGCTCGCGACGCTCTCCGCCACCGGCAACCGCAAGGTGCAGGCCGGGTTCGAGCCGCTCGTCACGGGCTTCGTGCGCGTGCCTTTCAACGACATCGAATCGGTGCGCCAGGTGGCCGCGCACGACCGCAGCGTCGTCGCGGTGCTGGTCGAGCCGATCCAGGGCGAGGGCGGGATCAACGTCTCTGCAACGGAGTACCTGCGGGGCCTGAGGGAGATCTGCGACCGGCAGGGTTGGCTCCTGATGGTCGACGAAGTCCAATGCGGCCTCGGCCGCACCGGCAAGTGGTTCGTCTATCAGCACGCCGGAATTCGTCCCGACGTCGTGCTGCTCGCCAAGGGCCTCGCCTCCGGGGTGCCGATCGGAGTCTGCCTCGCCGGCGGGCCGGCGGCGCAGCTGTTCCAGCCGGGAACCCACGGCTCGACCTTCGGCGGCAACCCGCTCGCCTGCGCGGCGGCGCTTGCGACGCTCACCGCGATCGAAGAGGAGGGCCTCATGAAAAATGCCGAGCGCATCGGCGGGATATTGCTCCGTGGACTGCGCGACTCGCTCGGCGGACAGCCGGGCGTGGTGGAGGTGCGCGGCCAGGGCCTGATGATCGGCGTTGAGCTCGAGCGGCCTTGCGGAGATCTCGTCGAGCGCGCGCTCGAGGCGGGTCTCCTGATCAACGTCACGATGGACAAGGTCATCCGCTTGCTGCCGCCGCTCGTCATCAGCGAAGCCGAGGCGCGCCAGGTCCTCGCCATTCTGGTGCCGCTCGCGCGCGAGTTCCTCGCTCAGGCGTTCAAGGACTTCTCGCGCGCGGAGTACGAGCACCTGTTCGCGCGCACCCGCTGGATCAAGGAGAAGTTCAAGCGCTACCAGCGCTACTGGCCGCTCGAGGACCGCACGCTCGCGATGATTTTCGAGAAGCCCTCGACGCGGACGCGGCTGTCGTTCGAGGCGGGGATGCACCAGCTCGGCGGCGCGGCGATCTACCTCTACACGCGCGACACCCAGCTCGGGCGGGGCGAGCCGGTCGAGGACGCGGGGCAGGTGATCTCGCGCATGTGCGACCTCGTCATGATCCGCACCTTCGAGCAGGAGATCCTCGCGCGCTTCGCCGCGAGCTCCCGCGTGCCCGTGATCAACGGCCTCACCAACGAGTACCACCCCTGCCAGGTGCTCGCCGACATCTACACCTACGTCGAGCACCGCGGCCCCATCAAGGGGAAAACCGTCGCGTGGATCGGGGACTCGAACAACGTCTGCAACACCTGGCTGCAGGCGGCTGCGGTGTTCGATTTCAACCTGCACGTCTCCACGCCGCCCGGCTACGAGGTCGAGCCCGAGCGCGCCGGCATCTACAACGACGACAACTACGAAAGCTTCGCCGATCCGCTCGAGGCCGCGCGCGGGGCGGACCTGGTCACCACCGACGTCTGGACCAGCATGGGCTTCGAGGCGGAGAACGAGGAGCGCAAGCGCGACTTCGAGGACTGGCAGGTGGACGCGGAGATGATGCGCGCCGCGAAGAAGAACGCGCTTTTCATGCACTGCCTTCCCGCCCACCGCGGCGAGGAAGTCGCAGCCGCGGTGATCGACGGGCCGCAGAGCGTGGTCTGGGACGAGGCGGAGAACCGGCTGCACACGCAAAAAGCGCTGATGGAGTTTCTATTGCTCGGGAAGGTAAAGAAGTGAAAAGCAAAGTGAAGAAAGTCGTGCTCGCCTATTCCGGCGGGCTCGACACCTCGGTCATCCTCAAATGGCTGCAGGACGCCTACGCTTGCGAGGTGGTGACCTTCACCGCCGACATCGGCCAGGGCGAGGAGCTGGAATCGGCGCGCGCCAAGGCCAAAGCGGCCGGCGTCACCCAAATCTACGTTGACGACCTGCGAGAAGAATTCGTCCGCGATTTCGTTTATCCGATGTTCCGCGCCAACGCGATCTACGAAGGCGAATACCTGCTGGGAACGTCGATCGCACGGCCGCTGATCGCCAAGCGGCAGATCGAAATCGCGCGCGAAACCAAAGCCGACGCGGTAGCGCACGGTGCGACGGGCAAGGGCAATGACCAGGTCCGCTTCGAGCTTGGCTATTACGCGCTCGAGCCGGATATCCGTGTGATCGCACCGTGGCGGGAATGGGACCTTAGCTCGCGCGAGAAGCTGCTCGAATATGCCGCGAAACACGGCATACCCATCGAAATGAAACACAAGGCCGGAGGCAGTCCCTATTCGATGGACGCCAACCTGCTGCACATCAGCTACGAAGGTCGCGCGCTGGA
>WNFF01005588.1_pt1 | contig 10274 bp, 8 predicted proteins | sample 5400441 | NCBI WGS metagenome assembly WNFF01 (sample SAMN13153345, study PRJNA577476) | soil metagenome | isolation source: 120 cm saprolite under Douglas fir tree site 2 hole 3 replicate 1 | place: USA:California | collected 2015-04-18
GCGGCCGGGCGATGGAGATCGTCCACGACACAGCGGGGCTCCGGCGCTATATCCGCCGCGCCGTCACTGTCTCGGGCACCAGCCCGGTCTTGATCGACCGCTATCTGCAGAACGCCATCGAGGTCGATGTCGATGCTGTCGCCGACGGCATCGAGGTCTATGTCGCCGGGATCATGGAGCATATCGAGGAGGCTGGCATCCATTCAGGCGACAGCGCCTGCTCATTGCCGCCCTACAGCCTCGATACCGAGACAATTGCCGAGATCGAGCGGCAGACCGTTGCGCTGGCCCATGCGCTCGATGTCGTCGGGCTGATGAATGTTCAGTTCGCGGTCAAGGATGGCGAGGTGTACGTGCTCGAAGTCAACCCGCGCGCCTCGCGCACCGTGCCCTTTGTCGCCAAGGCGACCGGCGTGCCGATCGCCAAGATCGCGGCGCGGGTGATGGCCGGCGAGAGGCTGGCGGTGCTGCTCCCCGTCGGTTCGCGCTGCCCGCGGCCCGGCGCCGGCCATGTCGCGGTCAAGGAGGCGGTGTTTCCGTTCGCGCGCTTCCCGGGGGTCGATCTGATCCTCGGGCCGGAGATGAAATCGACCGGCGAGGTCATGGGGCTGGACACCGATTTTGGGCGGGCCTTCGCCAAGTCGCAACTTGGCAGCGGCACCGACCTGCCGCTCTCGGGCTGTGTCTTCGTCTCGGTGCGCGATTCCGACAAGGCGGCGCTAGTCGCGCCGTGCCGTCAGCTCGTGGCCTGGGGGTTCGAGCTTATTGCCACAAGCGGCACGGCGCGCAAGCTGCGCGAGGAGAGTCTACCGGTCAGTTCGGTCAACAAGGTTCGGGAAGGCCGGCCGGATATCGTCGACGAGATGCGCAGCGGCCGGATCCAGCTGGTGTTCAACACCACCGAGGGGGTCCAGGCCATCGCCGACAGTTTCAGCCTGCGGCGCACCGCGCTCACCCACAACATCCCGTATTACACGACGGTGGCCGGAGCACGCGCCGCCGTGCAGGCAATCCGAGCGCTGCGCGAGGGTTGTCTTGAAGTCGCCCCGCTGCAATCCTATTTTTGATCGCCTGTCGCGCTAACAAGGCACGAACCCGGTCTGATGAACAAGATCCCGATGACCGTTGGCGGCTACGCCAGGCTGCAGGAGGAGGCGAAGCGCCTCAAATCCATCGACCGTCCCGCGGTGATCCGCGCCATCGCCGAGGCGCGCACGCATGGCGATATCGCGGAGAACGCCGAATATCACGCCGCGCGCGAGCGCCAGAGCTTTATCGAAGGCCGGCTCGGCGAGCTGGAGGACAAGATCGCCCGGGCCGAGGTCATCGACGTCTCCAAGCTGTCGGGATCGGCGGTCAAATTCGGCGCGACCGTCACTCTCGCCGATGAGGAAACCGACGAAGAGCAGACCTTCCGGATCGTCGGCGAGGACGAGGCCGACATCAAGGACGGAAGGCTCTCGGTGACCTCGCCCTTGGCGCGCGCCCTCATCGGCAAGGGCAAGGGCGACAGCGTCGAGGTCTCGACCCCGCGCGGCGCGAAATCCTACGAGATCGTCACCGTCGCCTTCGGCTGAGCACGCGCCGTCTCCTCCACGTCCGGCTCTTCCGCGAGCGGCACGCCGGGGGCGGATTTGGAGGCACGCAGCACCAGCGCCGATTTGACATGCGCGACATTGGGCGCCGAGGTCAGTTTGACGCTGAGGAACCGCTGATAGCTGTCCCAGTCGGGCGCGACGATCTTTAGGAGGAAATCGGTTTCTCCGGCGAGCATGTGCGCTTCGCGCACTTCGGGCCAGGACGCGACCAGGTCCTCGAAGGCCTTGAGGTCCCTCTCGGCCTGGCTCGCCAGCCCGATCTGGGCGAAGACGGTGACCGCGAAGCCGAGCGCTTCGGGGGCGAGATCGGCGTGATAGCCGCGGATCAGGCCGGCCGCTTCGAGCGCGCGCATGCGACGCAGGCAGGGCGGCGGCGAGATCCCGACGCGCCGCGCCAGCGCGATATTGGTCATGCGTCCGTTGGCCTGCAGCAGCTGCAGGATACGCCGGTCGATCCGGTCGAGCCTTGGCCCGCGCATGCGCAATCCCGTTCCGTTCCGCGACGGAAGAATAGGAATTTCGCCGTCGCCGCGCAATTTTGTTGCGCGAGGGCGCGGGCAGCTTGGATGTGAGACCGTGTGACCGGTCGGCGGTGCCTCCGCTTCAAGTTGGATAAGCCTCGTGCGATCCTTCGAGACGACCGCTTCGCGGCCTCCTCAGGATGAGGTTCTTTCTTAATGCCATCAAAAGCTTACCTCATCCTGAGGAGCGCCCAACGGGCGCGTCTCGAAGGACGCACGACGCGCATGCCGCGCCGCTCGCCTTGCCGAGGCGCGGCGGTTTTCGTAAACCGGGCGGATGGTTGCGCTGTCCCCGGCATCGCCGAGCGTTTGGGTTTTGCACGACGGCAAGCCGGGCATGGCGAGCCAGGCGCTCGGCTTGGCCGAAGCCACCGGGTTTGCCTTCAGCGAAAGGAAGCTGTCGATCCGCCGTCCCTGGGCTTGGCTGCCGCCGCTTCTCTGGCTTGCCTCGCTCGACGCGGCGAAGGAGGCGGGGCAGTCCTTGACGCCGCCCTGGCCCAATCTGGTGATCGGCTGCGGCCGCAACACGGTGCGCCCGGCGCTAGCGATCCGCCGCGCCAGCGGTGGCCGCACGCTGGCGGCGCAGATCCAGGACCCGCAATTCGGGCGCGGCGAATTCGACATGCTGTTCGTTCCCGAGCACGACCGGTTGCGCGGGCCGCGCATTGTGGTGACAAGGGGCGCGATTCACCGCGTGACGCCCGAGCGCCTTGCCACCGAGCGCCGCCGGTTCCCGGCGCTCGATGCGCTGGTCCGGCCGGTTCTCGGGGTGTTGATCGGCGGCTCGAACCGAACCTACCGGCTCGATTTGCGCCGGCTCGGCGAGATCGCCGAGATGATCGCCGCGGTGTTGCGGCGCACCGGCGGGTCGGCCGTGGTAACGCCGTCGCGGCGCACCGGCGAGCCGGGCCTTGCCGTGTTGCGCGAGCGGCTTGCCGGCCTGCCGGGGTCGATCTGGGACGGTACCGGCGCCAACCCGTATTACGCCTATCTCGCGATCGCCGACGCGTTGTTGGTCACCGCCGATTCGGTGTCGATGGTCAGCGAAGCGGCGGCGACCGGGAAGCCCGTGCACATTATCGGCCTCAACGGGGGCGATGCCAAATTCGCCCGGTTTCACGAGACGATGCGCAACGCCGGCATCACCCGTCCGTTTACCGGCGAGATCGAGTGCTGGTCCTACGCGCCGCCCGATGATACGGCGCGGGCCGGCGCCGCACTGCGCGAGCTGGTCTTAACGCACCTCGCGATTCGGCCGCCGGTGTAGTATCGAGCCATCATGGCGCTGCGCATCGATACCTTCGACAATCTCCGCGGCGGCAATACGCTCTATAAGGCGCTGACCCACCCGCATGCGGCAGAACCAGCGCGCGAGCTGTTGGCCCGGCTCGCCGACGCGGCGCCGACTGCGATCGTCGATCCGCATGGCGCGGCGGAAGGGTTCGCCGAGATTTTCGGGCTCGATGGGATCGAGATTGCCGGGATTTATGTCCAGGATGTCTCGCGCATCGGAGCCGCGGTGCTGGGGCGCCGCGCCCTGCCGATCACCGAGCTCGCGGAGTGCCGCGCGCGCTCGGTGATGGTCGCCGGGTTTGGCGCCGAACGGCTGATCGGCCAGATCGAGCCGTATCTGCCGGCCGGCGCACAAACATTCAGCCTCGATGCGATGCGCATCCCGGAGGCGAGGCTGACCAATCGCCGCGCCTATCTCGATCCGCTCAACTTCGCGACCAATTTTGCGCTGTTTCGCGACACCGGCACGCTGCACACGCGGCTCGTCACGGTGAATTACTGGTCCGGCTACGGGTCGCCGGCGGCGACCTGCTGGCTGACCCTGTTCGACGGCAATGGCGAGGTGATCGCCGAGTGGGCCGAGAGCTGCGGCAACCAGGGCGGCGCGATCGCGATCGACAGCCGCCGGGTGCGCGAGCAATTCGGCCTCGGCGAGTTTGCCGGCCAGCTCTTCATCCATGTCGTCGGCGCGGCCGGTCACGACATCGTCAAATACGCGCTCGACACGTATGGCGATCCGGGTGGCGAGGGGGGTGGCGCGCGCGATGGGGCGCTCTCCTGCACCCATGACGCCAATGCCTGGCCGGCCGACCGCTATGCCGGCCTGCCGGCGCCCGGCCCCGGCGAGCGCGTCATCCTCTGGGTCCAGAACAGCCACCCGACCCCGATTCCCCTGGGCGCGATCGGGCTCACCCCGATGGGCGAGGAGGCCGCCGTCGCGATCCCCGAGGCGATCGGCCCGTTTGCCAGCCGCGCAATCGATGTCGCCGCGCTGCTGCCGGGCCTCGCCTGGCCGCGGCAGATCGAGCTGCGCGCCGGGAAGCACGTCGTGCGCCCGCGCTACGAAGTGATCGCCGGGGACCGGCGCCGCATCGCGCACGTCAATGTCGAGCGCGCCGATCTGGAGCCCGACCCGCAGCTGCCCCGTCTCACCAGCATGCTCGGCAAGGGCTACCTCCTGCCCGCGCCGATCCTGCCGCGCGAGGAATGGGAAAGCCTCCTGTTGCCGACCCCAATGGCGCTCTCGCAAAAGGAATTGCCGGTCGCCGCGCTGGTCTTCGATGCCCAGGGACGCGAGATCGCGCGCGTCCCTCTGGGCCGTCTGCCGCGCCACCACGCGACCGCGCTGTCGCTCGACGCGGTTGCCGAGGGGCTCGGGCCCGCCTATGGCCATGTCGAGCTGGTCTACGACTTCGCCGATGGCGGCGAGGGCGATGGCTGGCTGCACGCTCTCTTCCGCTATCGCCATCGCTTGAGCAACCATGCCGCCGAGACCAGCTTTGGCGCGCATCTGTTCAACACGATCCTCACCTACCGCGACGAGCCGCAATCCTATATCGGCCGGCCGCCCGGCCTCTCGACCCGGCTGTTCCTGCGCCTCGGCGAGGGGGACTACGACACGATCTGCCACCTGATCTATCCGGCCTCGCGCCCGTGGCGGCCGACGAGCGCGACCGAGATCATCCTCCACAACCGCGAGGGGGGCGAAATCGCCCGCGCGGCGCTGGCGATTCCTTGCTCCGGGTCCCGGCTCTTGCGCTATCACGCGCTGTTTAACGAGCATGTCCGGGCGCGCGCCGGCGCCGGCGCCTACGCCGTGATCCGCGACCCGACCTGCCGGCTCTTCGGCTATCACGGGCTGTTGGGCCAGGGCGGCGCGTTCAGCCTCGACCATATGTTCGGGTTCTGATCGGGCGGCTGGGGGGCAGCCGCGCCTTCGTCGCCGCAGCGCAAAAAAATGCTATATTATTCTGTCGATTCGATCGGCCCAGGGATTGAGACTCACGCGATGCCGGAGCAGCACAATAGCAAGGTCTTGATTATCGGGGCTGGCCCGGCCGGCTATACCGCGGCGATCTATGCCGCGCGCGCGAATCTTCATCCGATTCTGGCGACCGGAATTCAGCCCGGGGGCCAGCTGACGATCACGACCGATGTCGAGAACTACCCCGGTTTCGCCGACATCATCCAGGGACCCTGGCTGATGGAGCAGATGCAGCTCCAGGCGGAGCATGTCGGCACCCGCATCATCCTCGACCAGATCGTCTCGCTCGATCTCGACCGGCGGCCATTCCTCGCCATCGGCGATTCGGGCGATCGCTACGTCAGCGAGACGGTGATCATCGCGACTGGCGCGCAGGCGCGCTGGCTGGGCGTGCCGGGGGAGGAGACGTACCGCGGGTTTGGCGTGTCGGCCTGCGCCACCTGCGATGGCTTCTTCTTCCGCGACCAGGAGGTGTTTATCGTCGGCGGCGGCAACACGGCGGTCGAGGAAGCGATCTACCTGACCAATCACGCCCGGCGCGTGACGCTGGTGCATCGGCGGGACGCGCTGCGTGCCGAGAAGATCCTGCAGGACCGGCTGTTTCGCAACCCCAAGATCGACGTCATCTGGGACACCGTGCTCGAAGAGATTCTCGGCGTGCCCGAGCCGCCGCAGGTCAAGGGCGTCAGGCTGCGCAACCTGCGAACCGGAGCGGTTACCGAGCGAGCGTGCGACGGCGTCTTCATCGCGATCGGCCACACCCCGGTCACCGAATTGGTCGCCAGGCGGGTGCCGCTCGATTCGGAGGGCTACATCCTGACCGCGCCCGATTCGACGGCGACCGCGGTCCCGGGGTTGTTCGCCGCGGGCGACGTCAAGGACAAGGTGTTCCGTCAGGCGGTGACCGCGGCGGGGCTGGGCTGCATGGCGGCGCTGGAGGCGGAGAAGTTTCTCGCCGCCCAGGAGGATACCCCGGCAGCGCGCGCCGCCGAATAGGATTTGCGAAACGGGCGAGCGCGGGGAGGAGGCTCCCGGAAGGCAAGCAAATGGCGATGGATTGGGACAAGTTGAGGGTGTTTCACGCGGTCGCCGAGGCAGGCAGCTTCACCCATGCCGGCGAGGCGCTCAATCTGAGCCAGTCCGCCGTCAGCCGGCAGATCAGCGCGCTTGAGGAGAGCCTCAGCGTGCCGCTGTTTCACCGGCACGCGCGGGGCCTCATTCTGACCGAGCAGGGCGAGCTCTTGTTCCGCACCGCGCGCGAGGTCTTCGCCAAACTGGCGATGTCAGAGAGCCTCATCTCTGAATCGAAGGACCGGCCGAAGGGACCCTTGAAGATCACGACGACCGTCGATTTCGGCTCGATCTGGCTGACCCCGCGCATCCGCGAATTTCTCGACCTCTACCCCGAGATCCAAGTCAGCCTCGTCGTCGACGATTCAGAGCTCGACCTGTCGATGCGCGAGGCAGATGTCGCGATCCGCATGACCCCGCCGCGCCAGCCCGACCTGATCCAGCGCCATCTCGTTAGCGTCCAGGTGCATATCTACGGCGCGCCCGAATACCTCAAGAAATTCGGCACGCCGCAGCGCGCCGAGGATCTCGATGATCATCGCTTGATCGTCTATGGCGAGGATGCCCGACCGCCGGCGCCGGGGGTGAACTGGCTGCTGGATACCGGCGCCAAGCCCGGGCGCGACCGCCGGCCGATCCTCGCCGTCAACAATACCTACGGCAAGCTGCGCGCGGTGAATAGCGGCCTCGGCCTCGCTTCGTTGCCCGATTTTGTCGCGGCCGAGAACACGAGCCTCGTGCGCGTCCTCCCGGAGCTGTCCGGGCCGCCGAATGAGGCCTATTTCGTCTATCCGGAGGAGCTGCGCTCGTCGAAGCGGATCAGCGTGTTTCGCGATTTTCTGTTGCGCAAAGTAGCCGAGGGCCGATTGAGCTAAAGGCAGACTGCGGCGAGTTGACGCGGGTCTTTTGCGGCTCGACGACAGCATTGCGGTTTTTGCAGACGAGCCAGACCGAATTCCCGTTGGTGATGAGTCGCGCAAACCGCGATATTCCGCCCCGCGCGATAGTCAATCGCCGACAGTTTCTGGGGTTGGAATGCCCCGAATAAGTTTCCGGGACTTGCGCCCGGAAAGAGGGTCTTCGGATCCTTACGTCTCCTAGACGTGAAGCCTCCCTGTTCAAACTTGGCCGAGCCTTCGGGTTCGGCCAATTTCTTTTGCGGAATGTTGGGGCTTGGGCACCTCCGCCTGTGGCGAACGCTTTAATCCGACGTGATGCCGTAGGCGGAAAAGCGGAGCGCATTCCGTCGTGCCGACGGCGGATTACGCTTTGCTCATCCGCCCTACGCTTGACCAAATCTAGCGATACGATTGTTCGAAATAACAAGATATGGTAAACGCCCACTAACCCGATCGAGTCGGTGGGAACTCCCCCTCGGGAAGCGGCGTGTCACCCTTGACACCTGATGGATTGACACTCGGAGTCGATGCGGCGTGCGATGGGCAGGGCCCCGATGAAAATGACCAAATGTCGGAACGTGGCTGACGAGCCATCGAGAGCGCCAGCATGACGACAGATCATCCTCCGACGTCACACGCCGCCTATCGCGGTTCTGGTGTCGATACGGACGAAGCGGAGATCGGTCTCACCCGCTTGATCCAACGAATTACTCGTACCTGGCCGCCTCGCGGCGGTTTCGGCGGTGTTCAGCTGCCGATCGGCTACTTTGCAAATGTCATCGACATTGGCGGCATCGGGCTGGCTATTTGTACCGATGGCGTTGGTTCCAAAGTCATTATCGCCCAACTGATGCAACGCTACGACACGATCGGCATCGATTGCATCGCGATGAATGTCAACGACCTGATCTGCGTAGGGGCACAGCCAATTTCACTGGTCGATTACATTGCAGTAGAGCAGGCAAACGCGCAGATCCTTGAAGCCATTGCGATCGGGCTGGCCGATGGCGCCGATCAGGCAGGCATTTCGATCTCCGGCGGCGAGACCGCCCAGCTCGAAGATGTCGTCCACGGCTTTGATCTGGCAGGGACCGCGGTGGGCACCGTGGCGCTCGACAAAATCCTTACCGGCCGTCATCTGGAGCCGGGGGATCGGATCATCGGCATTCAAAGCAGCGGGATCCACAGCAACGGGCTGACCCTCGCGCGGAAAGCGTTCTTCAAGCGAGCACAGCCCCTTCCGTTGGATCGTCCGGTTCCCGGGTCGAATGCGTCTCTGGGCGACGAATTGCTCCGCCCAACCCTGATTTACGTTCGCGAAGTCATGGAAATTCTGCGGCAGGTACCGAGCGTCAAGGCATTGGCCCATATCACCAGCGATGGCCTGCTCAATTTGAGCCGCGTTGAGCACCCGAGCGCCGGCTTCGTCATCGATGAAATGCCGGAGACGCCGGGAATATTCAAAATGATCCAACAATATGGCGAGGTCAGCACGGCAGAAATGTTTGAAGTCTATAATATGGGCGTGGGATTTTGCGTAATTGTCAGTGACACGGATGTCGGGTCGGTTCTATCGATACTCGAAAAACATGATCGCAAAGCGTGGGTTATCGGCAAGGTCATTGAGGACCCGACCAAGGGGGTCTATCTGCCTCGTCAGCGACTGATAGGGCACAAGAAGCGCTTTAGGCCGGAATGAAAAATTATCGGGCCGCGGCGCGGTCCCGGCTGTGGACGAACGCCCAAAAGCTGTCATCCATCGCGACTGAACGGCTCGTCAAATACGGGAAATGGCCGTAAACGAGCGACAGCTCGCGGTCCGCTTCGACCGCGCTCGCCCCGGTCTCGCTAAAGCGATAGAGCGCCGCGACGAGGCCCGAGCGGTCGGCTCCGGATCTGCAATGGATCAAGAGCGGCTTGGGCGCCTTGCGCACGATGTCGAGAATCTCGTCGATCTGCTGGCTCGTCACAAATCGCTTCGCCGATAGCGGGTAATCGAAATGTGCGAGGCCAAGCTCGCCGGCCGCTGCGATCTCCTCGTCGTACCAGGACTGCCCGGCATGCGCGCCGCGCAGATTGAGCACCGACTTGATCGCATATTCGCGAACCGCCCACTGTGTGTCGGTTTTGCTCAACTGGGCCGAACGGTAGAGGATGCCCGCGCTGACCGCGTGCAGATTGCCCTCATATTGGAGAACCCCCCAATAGCTGCCGATCGCGGCGGCTATCAGCCCCACGGAACCTCCGGCGATCTTGAGGCACCGAATGAGCCGCGCGATCGGCCTCGACCGAGTGGACAGTTCGGCGGGTTTTGCGCCGGCCCAGTCTCGCGTCGCCGATTCAGCGTCCGACATCGTCTCTCCGAGGCAATCCCGCGCCCATTGCGCGATTGAGGTATAACCGAGGCTGACTGGGTTGCCAACGAGGGGCGCGATGAGCGAGGCCGCAACGATTGCCGCGATTTACCGCTACCCGGTCAAGGGACTGAGCGCCGAGCCTCTGGCACGGGTCGCGCTCGCGCCCGGCGAGTGCCTGCCGCACGACCGTCGTTTCGCGATCGCGCTGGCCGCGACCCGCTTCGATCCGAAGCGCCCGGAATGGTTGTCGAAGACCCATTTCGTCATGCTGATGCGTGATGAAAAGCTGGCGCAGCTAAACACCCGTTTCGACGCGCAGACCGGCGAACTGACCATCGCGCACGCCGGAGGCATCGCCGTGCAGGCGCGCCTCGGCGAGGCCGAGGGGTGCCGCGCCGTCAGCGAGTTCCTGGCGGATTTCCTCGGGCCCGCGGTCGAGGGTCCGCTGCGGGTGGTCGAAGCGCCCGGTCACGCCTTTGCCGACGCGCGCAAGAAGCCCAATGCGACGACCGACAAATACGTCTCGCTGATCAACCGCGCCAGCATCGCCG
>WNFF01008787.1_pt1 | contig 10273 bp, 9 predicted proteins | sample 5400441 | NCBI WGS metagenome assembly WNFF01 (sample SAMN13153345, study PRJNA577476) | soil metagenome | isolation source: 120 cm saprolite under Douglas fir tree site 2 hole 3 replicate 1 | place: USA:California | collected 2015-04-18
GCCTGGAATCCGAAACCGCAGCCGCCGCCGAGGGTGAGGGCATGCAGCACATCCGAGCGATGGGAATACAGCACGCCCTTCGGATTGCCGGTCGTTCCCGAGGTGTAGAACAGCGACGACGCCGACAGTTCATCGAAGACCGGCCATTCGAACTCACTGTCGCCCGTGCTGATAAAATCCTCATAACACACAAGGTTCGGCAGACGGCGCGCCGGCATCGACTGCCGGTCCACCATCAGAACATAAAGGCCGATAGTCGGCCATTCATGTGCCAGCTTCTCGACGAGGGGAAGAAAAGAACTGTCGAAGCAGAGCACGCTGTCTTCGGCATGGTTGACGATGTAGGAGATCTGGCTTGGGATCAGCCGCGGATTGATCGCATGCCACACCGCGCCAAGACCGGTGACGCCGTGTTCGATCTCGAAATGCCGAAAATTGTTCCAGGCAAGCGTTGCGACCCGGTCGCCCGGCGCGACGCCGTGACGGAGCAACGCATCGGCCAGCTTCCGCGTGCGACGCGCCGCATCTCCATATGTGTATCGGTGGATCGGACCTTCGACGGTACGCGAGACGATCTCGGTGCCGGCATGAAAGCGATCCGCATGCTTCAAAAGCGACGAAAGCAGCAACGGTTGATTTTGCATAGTCCTTTCATAGCACCCTCTTCCTTGTTGCTTTCAGGTTTCGCGGGCCGTCACTCGGACGTGGCGTCGAGAACGTCGCTGAACTGGTCCCAACGCGTGCCGGTCCAGCGCTGCAGCCTCATCTGGGTAAAGTCCATGTTGATCTTGTCTGACGTGTTGATCCTGATGCCGGGCAGGACCGTCGGCAGGACGACATCCTTCAGGCTCTTGGCCTGCTTGATGATATTTTCACGAGACAGGTCGTTACCGCATTGCCTGACAAGATGTTCAAGCAGCATGCCCTGTGTGTAACCGAACAGGTAATTGGTATCGGCGATGTCGATGCCGGGCATGTACTTGTCGACGAAGGCCCGGAAGTTCTCCATTCCCTGGTTATTGTCCCACTGCGAGTCGGTCGGATCCATCGTGATGGTCCCGACGATGACCCCGGTCGATTTGTCGAGGCCCGCAGGCTTCAGGGTCGCGCCAACCGAACTCGACGGGTAATTCAAGAGGATCGTCGGCTTCCAGCCAATTTCGAAAGCCTTGCGGATGGCTTGCGCGGCGAATTTCGGCGTGCCCGCCACCAGCAGCGCCTCGGCGCCCGAGCTTTTCAGATTGACGACCTGCGAATCCACCGTCGGATCGTTGATCTCGTAGGCGGCTGCCACGACCTTCTTGTCGAACTCGCTCTTCAAAAGCGCCTTGAAAGCACTGACGTAGTCCTTACCGAGGTCGTCGTTCTGATAAAGGATCGCGTACTTCGCGTTCGGCAGCGTCCTGGTCAGAAATTTGGCGTAGATCTTTCCTTCGGTATCGAAGCTGACCAGGCTTGTCGTCGTCAGCGGATAATCCGCAACACTGGTGAACTTGTTCGATCCGGAGACGATAGCGATCGCGGGTACACCCTTCGAGATCAGGTATTTTGCCGTCGCCGAATTGCCGGGCGTGCCGAGCTGGCTGAACATGAAAGCCACTTCGTCGCTTTCGACGAGCTTGCGCGCGTGCTCCACCGCCTTCGGCGGGCTATAGGCATCATCGTAGGCAATGTAATTTATCTTCCGCCCGTTAATGCCGCCGCGATCGTTGATCGACTGGACGTAGGCGAGGATTCCCCGGCCGACGAGCCCGATCGACGAGGCCGGTCCGGAGAACGGAAAAATCCCTCCGACCTTGACTTCGGTTGCCGTGACACCGGGGGTGTCGGCTGCAATTGCAGGCGATCCCAGCGCCAAAGCCAATGCGAACGCGACTTGCCATCCTCTCGACATTTGGATTCTCCCTCTGATCTGCGATCTGGGTGGATCGAAAAATTGCATATTGCGTCTGGAGTTTTGGATATCTGCAGCAGCAGTGATTGGCGTTTGTACGAAGCCTTGCGATCGCTTCCTGCAAACCCCGAGGAGCTAATCGGATCTCGCGTCGAGCACGTCGCCGAACAGCTCCCAACTGGTGCCGTTCCAGCGCTGAAGGCGCATTTGCGTCCAGACCATGTTGTTGGTCGGGCCGGTATTGATCTTGATGCCGGGCAAAGCGGTAGGGACAACCACATCCCTCAGGGATTTGGCCTGTCGGAGAATGTTTTCACGGGACAAATCATCGCCGCACTGCTTGAGAATTTGCTCAAGCAGGATGCCCTGCTGATAGCCGGTCAGATAGCTCGTATTCGAAATGTCCGATCCCGGCAGATATTTCTCGAAGAACGCCCGGTAGGCCTTGATGCCTTCGTCATCGCTCCATCTGGGATCGGTCGGATCCTTGTTCGTGGTGCCGACGATCACGCCCACGGCCTTGTCGAGACCCGCGGGCTTCAGCGTGCCGGCGATCGAACTTGACGGGAAATCGATGATCACCGTCGGCTTCCAGCCGATTTCCGCCGCCTTGCGGATGGCTTGAGCCGCGAATTTCGGCGTACCCGCGATAAAGAACGCTTCCGCTCCCGAACTCTTCAGATTGACGACCTGCGAATCCACCGTTGGCTCGGTGACTTCATAAGCCGCGGTCACGACCCGCTTGTCGAAATCGCTTTTCATGAACGCGCGAAACGCGTTGACGTAATCTTTTCCCAGATCGTCATTCTGGTAGAGAATGGCGTATTTGCCGGTCGGTACCGCCCTGGTCAGGTACTTGGCGTAGATTTGCCCTTCGACCTCGTAGCTGACCAGCCCGGTTGTCGTCAGGGGAAAGTCCTGAACGTTGGTGAACTTGCTGGAGCCGGAAACGATCGCAATGCTGGGGACGCGCTTCACGGCCAGGTATTTTGCTGTTGCGGTGTTTCCCGCAGTCCCGAGCTGGCTGAAAATGAACGCCACCTCGTCACCATCGACGAGCTTGCGGATGTGCTCGACCGCCTTCGGCGGGCTGTAGGCATCGTCCATCGCGATATAGTTGATCTTGCGGTTATTGATGCCGCCGCGGTCGTTGATCATTTGGACGTAGGCAAGCACGCCCTTGCCGACGAGGCCAATCGACGACGCGGGTCCACTGAACGGGAAAACGCCGCCGATCTTGATTTCGGTCGCCGTAACGCCCGGTGCATCTGCCGCAAATGCCGGCGCAGACAGCGCGAGCACCAGCGCGAATGCAAGTCTTGATTTCCCGAACATGACTTCCTCCCATCGTGGAAACGCAGGGATCTGCCCCTCAATGTGCGCCGAGCGGCGCGCCGCGGCCGCTGCGACCGGCCGTCTTGCTGTACAAATTACAGTTCTTTTTTGGAACTAGTCAAGCGATTCCGGAAATCATCGGCTGTGATACCGGTGACAGGTCCGACATCCACGTCAAGAAGCGAGCCATTGCGGCGATGATCCCAGAACCAAGTATGGCGCTGAAATACCAATTTTTATGTATCTTTTCAGTTTGTTGAGGCTGCACGACGCGGGCGGTCCGCTCGCGCAACAGGACTGCAGCCGCAAGGAAGACCGGCAGCTCGCACCCCGAACTGCCGTTCTATACAATTCTTTTATTGAACTTATAGGACAAGACCGCTAATCGAACTGGACCGCGCTGATATCGATCGACACCATCAGCAATTCCAGGATCGGCCGGCGTTCGGGACCACGCGGATAGGCGCGGCGCCGGGTTGGCAGGCGAATACCATCAGCCGTGACATAATCCGAGGTCAGCTGCGCGGCGGCAAATCCGCCGGCGATATTCACGCAATAGTCGTGGCGGCGCAGCATCAGGTCTTCCCCAAAGAAGAAATCCTGAACGAGGTTGTGCGTCTCGATCGAGCCGGGAAAGTAGGCGCGCAACACCCGCCACGTCTCTTCGCCCTCCCGCCAGGGTTCGGTCTCTTCGACCCGCACGCCTTCCATCGCGAGAAGAAAGGGTGTGGTGAGATAAGTCCATAGCGCCTCGCCGTTGAAAGATGCGCGATGCAGGGGGTCCCATGGCGTGTTCATCTGATGGCCGGCGAAGGAGTCCTTGGGTGCGTGGCGTTCGGCAACCAGCGTGCCATCGAGCTTCTCGATGGCGATACGGTCCGGGGTGAACATCGTGCGCTGATCGGGAGCCCCATAGGGCATGACGGACGAGCGTTGCTCGCGCAGCCAGACGGTCATGCGGCGTGGGTTTGGATCCTGCAGCACGCCCTTGAGCGCGAAGAAGCCGCCGCCGGTAACGATCGTGGCCCCGACCTCTTGGCAGCCATTCCAGCGATCCACGCCGCCGTGCGCGTCAAGAATTCTGGCGAGCAATTCGTTCATCCGGCCTCTCCGTCAGACTTTCGGCTCAGCATCCGTTCACGCTGGCTGCTTCAACCCCGCAGGGTCGACCGGCAGCTTTCGCAGCCGTTTGCCGGTTGCCGCGAAGATCGCATTCGCGATCGCCGGCATGATCGCCGATGTTCCGGGCTCCCCCATGCCGCCCGGCGCCTCATTGTTTCTGACGGTATGCACCTCGATCGCCGGCGCCTCGTTGATACGCACGGCCTGGTAGTTATCGAAGTTGCTCTGCTCGACGCGCCCGTTTTTCAGCGTGATCTCGCCATACAGCGCGGCCGAAATGCCGAAGATCACCGCGCCTTGCACCTGCGCCTCGATGGTATCGGGATTGACGACGCTGCCACAATCGACAGCACACACCACCCGCTTGACCCGGACGTTGCCGTCCTTCGTCACCTCGACCTCGGCGACCTGTGCCATGTAGGTGCCGAACACGAACTGCAACGACACGCCGCGGCCGGCACCCTTCGGCAACGGCTTCCCCCAGCCGGCCTTTTCCGCGGCGAGATCGAGCACGGCGCGTGCGCGTGGCGCGTTGTCGAGCAGCGCCCGCCGGTAGGCCACCGGATCGCGCTTCGCGGCGGCGGCCAGTTCATCCATGAAACTTTCGACCACGAAGACGCTGTGCGATGGCCCGACGCTGCGCCAGAATGCGGTCGGAATCCCCGGTGGCTCCTTGCGAATGAACTCGACGTGAAAGTTCGGCAGCGCGTAGACAAGATGCACCGCGCCGTCGATCGTCTCCGGATCAATCCCGTTATTGAAGGCCGGCGGCAGCCATCGCGCCAGGATCGATGAGCCGGCGAACCGATGCCGCCAGGCGACCGGCAGTCCCTTGTCGTCAAGACCTGCCGCGAACGTATCGGAGAAGAACGGCCGGTACATGTCGTGCTGGATATCTTCCTCGCGGGTCCACACCACCTTGACCGGCCCTTCGACCTGCTTGGCGATCTGCACCGCGCGGGTGACGCCGTCGACTTCCAGGCGCCGCCCGAAGCCGCCGCCGATCAGATGATTGTGCACCGTGATCTTGTCGAGCGGCAGGCCGGTGACGTCAGCCGCGGTGGCTTGGGCGCGCGCCAGCACCTGACTGCCGACCCAGATTTCGCAAGAATCCTTGCGCACGTGCACTGTGCAGTTCATCGGCTCCAGCGTGGCATGCGCCAGAAACGGCACCTGATACTGCGCAGAGACCTTGGTGACGGCCGCCGCCATCGCGCCCTCGATGTCGCCGCGGCTTTCCGCCACCGCGCCAGGATTTTCCAGCGCTGCGGCGTAGTCGCGGGCGAAGTCTTCGGTGCTGAGCGCTGCGTGCGGCCCATCGTCCCATGCGATCACCAGGGCAGCGAGGCCTTTCTTGGCGGCGCCCATGTGATCGGCCACCACGGCAACCGCGTCGTCCAGCCGCACGATCTGGCGCACGCCGCGAACCGCTTTGGCCTTGCTGTCATCGACGCTCTTCAGCCGTCCGCCGAACACCGGCGACTGTGCCAACGTCGCGATCTTCACACCAGGTGGCCGCGCATCGATGCCGAACACGGCGCTGCCGTTGACCTTCGCCGGGGTATCGAGCCGCTTGGCCGGCGTGCCGATCAGCTTGAAATCCTCCGGCCGCTTCAGCGTGACTTTTTCCGGAACCGGCAGGGCCGCGGCGTCGTGCGCCAGCGCGCCATACCCCAGACTGCGATGGCCTGCGGTGTGAATGACGTTGCCCTTCTCGGCGTGACACGACGCAGGGTCGACATTCCAGCGCCTGGCAGCCGCCATAACCAACATGGTGCGGGCGGTGGCGCCAGCCTGTCGCAGCGGCTGCCAGACCGTACGGATGGTGGTCGAGCCGCCGGTCGCCTGCACGCCGCCGAGAATCGGATTGCCGTAACGCTTTTCATCCGGCGGAGCATGCTCGAGCGTGATCTCGCTGAGTTCGACTTCGAGCTCTTCCGCGATCAGCATCGGGATCGAGGTGTAGGTGCCCTGCCCCATCTCGACATAGGGCATGGTCAGCGTGATCTGCCCGTTTGGCGCGATCCGGATGAAGGCGTTGGGAGCGAAATCGGCAGGCGGCGCGGCCGCATGTGCGGCAAGCATCGGCATGCGCATGCTGAGAAGAAGGCCGCCGCCGCTGGCGAGGCCGGCTTTCAGCAGCGTCCGCCGCGACAGATCATGTTTGCTTGCATCGCCGTTCGTCGCTATTGCCGTCAACAATCGATCGATAATCATCCCCGGCCTCCCTGCTTGGTGCCGGAGGCGGCCGCCTGCTTGATGGCATCGCGTATCCGCGCATAGGTGCCGCAGCGGCAGATGTTGCCGGCCATCGCGTCATCGATGTCGGCATCGGTGGGACGCGGGTTGGCCGCGATCAAGGCGGAAGCCGACATGATCTGACCGGACTGACAATAGCCGCATTGCACGACCTCGCGCTCAAGCCAGGCCCGTTGGATCTTCTGCCCGGCCGAGGTACGACCGATCGCCTCGATCGTCGTGACCGCGGACTTTCCGATGCTGTCGATCGTGGTGATGCATGACCGTGTCGCGACGCCGTCGATCTGCACGGTGCAGGCGCCGCATTGGGCAATGCCGCATCCGAACTTGGTGCCGGTCATCCCCAGCACGTCGCGGAGCACCCAGAGCAATGGCGTATCGCCGTCGACGTCGACGGAACGTGACGATCCGTTGATATTGATTTTGAAGGTCAAGGTGAGCTCCTGCTGGAATCGAACAAACATCGGCGCCGACGGCAGCATCGCTGCCGCGCGCTGCTACATTGTGGAGTTAAGAGTGTGCCTGCGCGCGGCAAAGGTCATTTACCCTTCGAATCAGGACAAGGCATCGATGGCCGTTCGAGCCTTCCAATCGTCCAGCGCGATCGGAGGCATTTCGAAGCGATCAGTTGTCTTTGTGTACCAGGCGCCTTCCATCCGGCCGATGAGATCGAGCTTGCCCGCATCGATATGCTGACGTCCGCGATCCATGACCGCTTCGTCGTGAACGTGAACGAGCAATATCCGTCCGAGAACCAGGCTGAAGCCGCCCAGCAGAACTTCCTGCATCAGCGTGCATTCCATCGAAACCGGGGCTTGCGCGATGCGCGGCACACCAACACGCTCCGACGGTGCGAGCAAGAGCCCCGCTTCCTTCGCCTCTTCCACGCCTCTTGGAAATGCAATCGAGGTCACCCGCATTTCCTGCGCGAGGGCGAATGGCACAAGATTGACGACGAATTGCTCGTTGGCGCGAATGTTTGCGCGCGTATCCTTCGGCTCACCCGGCCCTTTGCTGCCGATGCCAACGCCAACGGTCGCCGGGTCGCTGCCAAAAACATTGAAGAAGGAAAACGGGGCCGCGTTGATGGCGCCGCTCGGATCCCTGGTGGTGATCCACGCAATGGGCCGGGGCAGCACGGTCGCCAGCAACAGCCGATATCGCTCGGACGCCGACATTTCCTTGAAATCGAACTGCACCTGCCACTCCCAAGCGTGTCGTTGATAGCTCCTAGCTAAACCGTTACTATCCGGCCATAAACTCGCGAAACGTTCGTTATAAAAACACCATTGGTTTATAATCATGGACCGATTGACCAGCATGTCCGTCTTCGTGAAGGTCGCCGATCTCGGCTCCTTCGCCGCCGCCGCCAAGGAGTTGCGGCTGTCGCCAACGATGATCGGCAAACACATGCGTCATCTAGAGGGGCGACTGGGATCACTGTTGATCAACAGGTCGACCCGCCGGCAGAGCCTGACTGAACTCGGCCGAAACTATCTCGAACATTGTCGTCGCCTGCTGGAAGAAGCCGAGGCCGGCGACGCGCTGGCTGAAGAAGCGTTAAGGACGCCTCGCGGCAGGTTACGCGTGGCGGCTCCCATCGCGTTTGGATCTCACAGTCTCGCGCCGACCATCGTGAAGTTCATGAAAAGGTATCCGGAGGTAACGGTCGAGTTGATGCTGAATGACCGGACGGTCGCTTTCACCCTACAGAGCTGTGGTATGCGCCTCGCCCGTTTACCTCGCCGAACGCGGCACGCCGACCCACCCAAAGGATCTCGTCGATCACGACTGCCTGAGCTTCCCAGACTGGGCCGAGGGGCCACGATGGAGTTTCTTGGGACCGGAAGGCGAAGTGCATGTCGACATCAAAAGTCGTCTTCAGATCAACAATGGATTCGGCATCAGGTATGCTGCGCTGGCAGGTGCAGGCGTTGTGATGCAACGCGCCGAGCTCGTCGCCGAGGACATCGTGGAGGGACGCCTGCAGACATTGCTGTCAAATTACAAGACGCAGTCCCGGCCCCGGCACCTTGTCTGGCAGCGGCACCGGAGAATGCCGCCGAAACTTCGCGCGTTTATCGACTTTGTCGCTGAGGTCTATGGATGAGACCAGCAACGTAAGATCAACAGAGTGCCGCAAGAGCCAAGAACATGGCTGGCGTGATGCAGTCGGATCACCGTCTCCATGACGGCTTGGTCCGCGAACGCCCGTGCATCGGCCCCGAGGCCGCACACCTTGCGCAACGTCTCAAACGCCGCGCGTATTTCGCCATTGCCGGCGCGTAGGCCAACACCGGATTGATATTCCCGGTTTCAATCGCCTTATGAGCAGCTTTTGCGACTGGCCCGTCGAGCGAATCGCAGTGAGCCCGCGCGCTCTGTGCGCCAAACATCGTTCCGGCGGCACGGCTGCAGCGATCAACATCTTGAGCTTAGTCATGTTGCACTCCTGAATTGATGCTTGCACGTGGGCACAAATGTTCATGCGCACTCTCACGTAAATTTTTCTATGCACGTTCACGCTGGCGGATCGATCTGAATCAATGGGGTGAGTGCCATTCCAGTCCATGATGATCAAATTTTGGGTCGCTCCAGCAAACAGTCAAACTGATCCGCCTTGAATAGAGCTCAATGTCCGCTTTGCTGCTGGGCACTGATAGACTCTAGAAGAGGGAGCACATCATGACCATCCGCAAGACTGTCACTCTCGTCGAAGAGATCAATAGTGAGTACGGCGCGCCCGCCAGTCCCCCGCTGCGACGCGTCGCGATTGCCGCGGTGTTCGAGAACCCGCTCGCCGGCAAGGCGGCCGGCGCCGACCTCAAACCTCTGATCGAATATTCGCTCGAACTCGGGACTTCGCTCACCAAGACGGCGCTGGCGACACTTGGCGCGAACCCGGCGCAGCTGCGTGCCTACACCAAGGCGGCGGTGGTCGGCATCGGAGGTGACCTCGAGCATGGCGCAGCGATGATACGTCCAAGACTGGGCATGGCGATGCGCCGCGCGATCAAACGCGGTCGCGTCATCATCCCGGGCCACGCCAAGGTGGGACCGCCCGGCACGACTGTCGATCTGATCTATGGGCCCCTCGACGAGGGTTGGGATCTCGATGCGTTTGATTCGACCCCGGTGCTGATCCACGACGCGCCGCGGCCGAACGAGATTGTACTGTGGATCGGTTACGCCACCGGCCCGCGCGTCAACGCCCGCTGCAAGGGACCGGATCAGAAGGAAGTCGACGCACTCGTCGCATCCTTCGCCAGCTAGTGAAGCGACTCAAGCGTTAGTTTCCCGCGTTTTGACAGGGGCAAGATATGAACGCGGACGTGCGGTCCATGCTGCGATGTCAACCTTCGGGGTAGAGCGGACCAGGACTCAGCCGCCAGAAACGTCTGCAAATGACCCGGCAATCGGATGTCGCTTGTTGGGCACTTGGCCGACGTCGATAGTTTGCGAATGTCCGCTTCGCGCCGCAGCGGCCATTCCATAATCGCTTATTGCGCGAACTTCCGAAATGGCTTGTGCGGGCTCCGCGATATACCCGCGATCTTAGGACTATCCGATTTCTTCGCCGCACTATCCAATTCTACGATGGGCGTGCAATTGACCTGTGCGAACTGATGCGCGCGCTGTATCTCGTTCGCATGAGGAGTGAAG
>WNFF01005887.1_pt1 | contig 10272 bp, 11 predicted proteins | sample 5400441 | NCBI WGS metagenome assembly WNFF01 (sample SAMN13153345, study PRJNA577476) | soil metagenome | isolation source: 120 cm saprolite under Douglas fir tree site 2 hole 3 replicate 1 | place: USA:California | collected 2015-04-18
AGGAAACCGAGATAGATCAGCGGCGGCGGCGCCACGACGCCGGCCACATCTCCGCCGCCGCTTGAGTGCTTAGGCATGGGTGAATCCTTTTTGCTGACAGCGCCGGCGTGCCGCCCGATGGACTGGGATCGTCGACATCAGGCTGACGCCGCGCTCGGCTCCTAGAGAAAATTGTTCGGCCAGATGATGCTGCGCCACATATGCGCCACCGGCGAGCCGTCGAAGCCCAGCCCTTCCTCGGGCTGTTTGAAATGCCGGCCGATGATATCGGTGAACTCGTCGAGATCGACGACGGCCTTGGGATCGAAGGCGTAGACGTCGTGGATCGTGATCATGCGCGCCGACATGTACCAACGATGCGCGCGCGCGTCGCTATGGGCCTGGTGAATATAGGGCGGCGGCACGTAGTCCGGGCCGAAATGCGCCTGATGATAGCGCACCGCCCAGCTAACCTCCTCCTCGACATAAGGGCCGATGAGCTGCGCCCCCCAATAGCCGTGATCGCTGCCGACGAGCCCCACGTGGCCGATATCGTGCAGCAGGCAGGCGAGCACGAGCTTCTCCTCGAGCCCGGCCTTGAGCGCGAGGCTGGCGCTCTGCAGCAGATGATTGACACCGCGCGGGTGGAGGCGATGGCGGAAGAAGTCGAGGAGGTTCGGCTTCTCCGGCATTCGCGGCAGCGCCGGATTGTCGCCCATCATCAGGACGCAGTCGGACCCGAGCTGCTCGAAAAGCTCTGCCCTCGCGTCGTAGGCGGGCGTTCCCAAGGTGCCGATCGCCGGCGGATAGATGATCCGCCGCCGATCTCCCTGCGTGTGGCTTGCCTCGGGAGGGGCGCGTCCGGGTTCGTCGGGCATAGGCTTCCTCCGTCGCCGCGCATGATCGGCGAATCGCGCCGGCCTGTCCAGCGCCCGGGCGCGCGCACGACTGCATCACGGCCCGCAGGACGCCCTCGGTCTTCGGTTCGGCCGCGGAGCCGTGATCATCGGCTCGATCTTCAGGTACATCCGCCGCCGTGTAAGCGCCCCGCCGCGCGGCCTTGATCGCGGCGGCCGGGCGCCGAGCGCATGCTGTCGCGCCTCATCGACGCCGTGCTCGCCGCGCCGGAGGTCGACAAGAGCCGCATCGCCATCTATGGCGGCAGCTTCGGCGGCTATTGGTCGACCATGTTAGCCGCGACCGAGCGCGATCGCGTCAAGGCCGTGGTGGCGCAGTCGCCGCCGATCGACGAGACCTTCTCGGCCGAGGCGCTGGAGCGGGCGATGAGCAACAAGGAGTATCTCTTCGACTACATCCCCGCCTACCTGTCCGTCTACGCCGAGGTCGAGACGCTCGACGATTTGCGCGCGGCGCGCGCCAAGGCCTCGCTCCAGGCGCAGGGCATCCTCGCTCGGCCGATGGCGCCGATGCTGGTGATCGGCGCGTCCACGACACGCAGGTGCCGATCGCCGACATCGACCTGCTGCTGTACAGCGGCGAGACGCCGAAGGAAGCGTGGATCAACCCCGCCGGCGGCCATATGGGCCGCGAGGCCAAGGGCTGGACCGACCCGGTGATCTTCAAGCGCATCACCATGCCGTGGCTGCTGCGCGCGCTCGAGGTGAGGGCGGAGTAGCGGAGCCCGCACCCGAACCCTCTCCCGCCAGGGGAGAGGCTGCAACTCGCTCCGCCCCTTCGCCCAAGGCGGACATCTGTGATCCAGGCCGAGCGCATCTACAACGCGGTAGCTCTCAGGAGGCGCCTTCGGCAGGCTCGAAGCGACGTTTATCTTTGAGCACCGAGGTCGACAGCGTCTTGCGCAGCGAAGGCTCATCGGCGCACGAGAGACGGGCATGTTCCAGGCCATCCGCGCCGACAAACACGGCTTCGACAACCCAAATCCGTGCCTGATTGCCCCAAAGCCGCAATTGAACGTCGCGGAATCGCTGCCCTTTCTTGATGATCGGCGGCTCAGCCATGGCTCGATGCGCGCCCCAAAGCTCTGTCGCGGTTAAATCGCGCCCTTAGACGCCAGACTCAGTCATGCTGCCGGCGCGGGAGGCCGCGCTGCCTCTCATCGATCGCATGGCCACTTTCCGAGTCACCGGCGCCCAAGTCGCGCAACAGGCTAGATGAGGAAGAGAAAGCGCGTCGCAGACGTGACCGCTGGCACTACCAGGCGACCCACGGGGGCGCTGAGGTCGAGTGGCTTCAGCAGCATCTTCGTCGCCATATCGTAAGGGAAATGGCGCTTCGCGAGCGGCCTGAGGCTGGAGCGGAATGCCTCATAGTCGCTGCTTTGAAATCCCGCATTCGGATGGCGTCCGAGGAGGACATGCTTGAACGCGTAGAATGCGTCCTCTCCATCGACCTCACCGATCCGCCTCCAGAGCGTGCGCAGCACGGCAGCGCGGCTCGGGCGCTCGCGTTCGCGATAGCGCAGGAAAAAGCGGTAGAAGTGCTTATAGTGGCGCACCTCGTCAGCGCTGATCTCCGAGGCGATCTGGCGCAGCACCGGCTCGGGGCTCAGTTCTGACAGCGCGCGATAAAAAGCCGCGGTGCCAGTCTCGACGACGCACCGGGCCGCCATCTCAAGTGCCCGCGTCTCTGCGAGCTGATCGACTGAGCAGAAACGCGTAAATTCGGCGAGGAAGCTGCGGTAGGCGCCATGCCAATCGAACTCGGGCCACGCCGTCTGCACATAGCGCCTCAGCGCGGCGCCGTGTTGTAGCTCCTCCTTCTCCCAATCGAGCTCCAACCACTCGACGATCTCTTGGTCGTCGCGGAAGAACTCGACGAGATTGCGGGTGTAGATGTCCGAGGTGATCTCAACAAAGGAGGCGGAAGCGAGGATGTAAAACAGCAGTGCGTCCTCATATACCTGCTCGCGCGCAAGCGCGTGATAAGGCACCGCGTCCATCGACCACAACGCGGCGCCCGGGTAGCCGGCAGGTCCGACCGTCATGCAGCCATCTCCTCGGGCGGTCCCTGAGACCGCGCGATGCCCTCGCTGACAGCGGGGCGTTCTTTCATGGGCGCCGTGGCTTCTGGTCGAGCCACCGCATGGCGTCGCCTTCGGTAAAGCCGAGCTGGCGAATGCGCTTTACTGCCTCCTCGCGCGTCAACGTGACCTTGCTCTTGTCGCGCGCGAGGTGAGCGCGATACCGTTCCACGATCTCGTCAAGCTCGGCGCGAAGGCTTTCATATGAGGGCGACATGACAGTGCATATGGCGTCGCGTCAGGCCATAGGCAATCGCGAGTCGATAAGAACAAGCGGAAGGCGAGAAGGGAGTGACGGCACCAACGTCCAAAGGAACTTAGTCTCAAGCCGAGGCCCGAAAAATAAGCTGTCGGAGACGACCTGAGACAGCGGAACAGGCACTCGACTAATCTGCGGCTTTGGACCAGGATAGGCGTGGATGTCGGCCTCGGTGCGGCCGTGAAGTCGATTCACTTGCTGAGACACGCCAAGTCGAGCTGGAAAAAGCGCGAGCCGGATGATCATGACCGGCCATTGAGTAAGCGCGGCCGTCGCGTGGCGACGGCGCTCGCGCATTATCTTCAACGATCGCCGCTGGCACCAGATGTGGTGCTTTGCTCGTCCGCAGCGCGTGCACGGCAGACGCTGGACGTCATTGGCACAGCGCTCAGGCCGTCGAAGGTCGTGTTGGACAGGACCATTTAATGAAGCTGACCTGCGCGAGCTCTTGAAATTGCTCCGGCAGCTGCCAGAAAGCGCCGAAAGCGTCCTCCTTATCGGGCACAACCCAGCCCTGCACGAGCTGGCGGTGACCTTGGCGGGTGTCAAATCGGTGGGGAAACTGCCGTCACTCACCGAAAAGTTCCCTACCGCCGCGCTGGCCAGCTTTCAATTCGACGGTTCGTGGACAGCACTGCAGGCTCATCAAACAACCGTTATCGGCTATCTCGCGCCCGCGGCCATGAACGACGCCCATTGAACGCTCGCGCAGGCCTGCATAGCCAGCGTAAGGCCCGCCGACGGCGCCGCCTCTGCCGGCGCCAAGCCCCTCAAACGTCGCGCCTGCGCCAGAACCCACTCCGGGTTTGCATTGACCGCGTCGGACGACGATCACCTCCGTTAAACGCCGAAATGCGCCGTCCGTAGGATGCGGTGCAGGTAAGCCGCGGGCTTGAACAAGACGCCAAGTCGGGTATCCGCGGTCCGCTGCTCACGAGCAGCCAGTCTGCCCGCCAAGTCGTCCAGCATAGTCTCGCGCGCCTGATGGAGTACCCGAACCACAAGCGCATGCGTCGTCAGCGGATGGTCGTTGAACATCTCGATCCGCAGATAGTCCCGGTCGGTCACCTGCTTGATCGCCCGCAGGATCGGTGCCTTCAGCACATAAGTCGCGTCTGCTGCCTCCATGGCGCCGAGGATGCAGCGCCGTCCATCGAAGGTCTGCAGTCGCTTCTTGCACCAGCGCCTCTCGTCGCTGAGCAAGTCGATTACCTTGTCCATCTTTCCGAGGGCCTCGACACGGCCTTCATAGCCCGTACCGTCGAATGGCATGGCCTCCTCCTCGCCGAAAATGTGGGACTGACGCCTTCTGAGGGGCGCATCTGAAGTATTCTAGTCCTTACTCAGCCGCGTCTCGATGTCTTTTATCGGCATACCGGCGGATTTCCTCCGCGTGCCGATTGGCCCGCCGTATGACGCGGGCCACGCCTTTCGGGCGCTCCGGCGCAAGCATTTGCAAGAGCCGCCGCTGACGGCCGGGCAGGATGTCCCGAGCGAGGACCCGGCCCCGGACCAAAAACTGGAGCAGCGTCAGGCGGGCCGCGACCGCCCTTGCGGCTATTTGCCGAGTTGCCGGCATCGCTGCGCGAACCGGCGACGCTGTTCTCCGTGCACGAGTGGTCGCACCAAGACATTGCCGCTTTCGTGAGGGATTGACCCGCTACACCCTCCCCACCGGCGGCGCGGGCGAGCCGACGGCGCCGGGGAGGCGCAGCGGCGGCGCTGTCAGGAGGAAGCGGTTGCGCTGGTGCGCCTTGAGCCAGTCGGCGAGCGCGGAGAGGTACCAGATCGCGCCGAGGACGACGCCGAGCTTGAAGAGGCAATGCGCGTGCAAGGGTCCGCCTCGCAGGGGCGCGAGGGCGACGCCTCGACCGCGTCATTGTCGGCGATGAGCGAGACGAGGCCGCTCCTGGTGATCCAGTTGAGGAGGCGCTCGTCGCGCCCGTCGAGCGCGGCGCAGGAGTGGTGCAGCAGGGGGAGAGGAGATGTTGGATCCTCTCGAGAACCTGCGCGATTCCTGCGCCGGCGGCGACGCCAAGCCTATGCGGCGCGCACTTGATCGAGGAAGCGGGCAACCTCCGTGCGCAGCGTCTCGGTGAGATCGGCAAGCCGGCCGGTTCCGGCGCGCATCTCGTCGGCCGAGAGCCCGGTGGTGATCGCGGTGTTGCTCACCGCCTCCGCGGTGCGCGAGGCTGCGGTCGCGCCCGACGCGGCCTGGTGGATGTTGCGGGTGATCTCGCGCGTCGCATGGCCTTGCTCCTGCACGGCCGAGGCGATGGCGGTCGAGATCTGGCTGATCTCGCCGATGGTGCCGCCGATGCCTTGAATGGCTTGGACCGCTTCGCGTGTCGCCGCCTGGATCCGCGTGATCTGTGCGCCGATGTCGTCGGTCGCCTTGGCCGTCTGGCTGGCGAGGGACTTGACCTCGGACGCGACCACGGCAAAGCCCTTGCCGGCGTCGCCGGCGCGGGCCGCCTCGATCGTCGCGTTGAGCGCGAGCAGATTGGTCTGGCTGGCGATGTCGGTGATGAGCTGCACCACCTCGCCGATGTGCTGCGCGGCCTCGGCGAGACCGCGCACCGTGGCGTCGGTACGCGATGCCTCGTTGACCGCCTTGCTCGACATCGCCGCGGACTGCGACACCTGGCGACCGATCTCGTCGGCGGCCGCGGCGAGACTTTCCACCGCCGAAGCGACGGTATGGACGCTTGTCGTCGTCTCGCTGAGGACGCTCACCGCTTCCTGCGCCCCGTTGCGGTTGCTGCCGGCCGCCGCCGTGAGCCGTCCCGAGGTCTCCTGCATCGCGCGTGTCGCTTCCGCCACCTTGTCGACGACCGACTTCACCGTCGCTTCGAACCGCTCGGCCATCTCAAGCGTGATGCGACGGCGATCGGCCTGCGCCTGCTCTTGCAGGCGAAGCCTTTCGGTATTGAGCTCGGCCTCGCGCTGGCTCGTCGCCGCCATGCCATCGAGCGTCATCTGGCTCGCGCCGAACAGCCGCGTCAGGTACTGCGTCACCCAAATCAGGACGCCGGCCGCCGTGATGACGATCGCGGCGTGGAGCAGCACGCGCCAGAGGTTGGCGCCGTCGCGGAACACGGCGTAGGGCAAGATGAAGTTCAGGCCGAGATGATGAAGCGCCGTCGCCGCCCCGGCCGACACGATCACCCGCCAGTCACAAAAGGCGGCCAGCGCCGCGTAAACGGTGAAGTAATACATGTGCATGTCCGGCTGCAGCTCGCCCGCGGCGAGCCAGACCATCAGCGATACGATCGTGATGAGCGCGAGGCCGATCACATGGCGCGCCAGCGCACTCTGCTGGTCATGGAGCCAAGCCGCTGTCGCCACGCCGACGGCGACCCCGCCCATGAGCAGCGCCGCCGGCCATTCGGTGCCGTTGAGGATGCCGATGGCCGCGAGCAACGGAAGATGCAGCCATAACGCAATGACAAAGAACCGTCCGGCGCTGGCGCGGAGCTGAACCAAGCTTGAGATCTGCATCGTCTCCTCCGAACGTGCGTTCATACTGTCCGAGAACGCGATTTCACGAGGCAACCGCCAAACGCCACCGGATCGATCACCGCCCAGGCGCCGACGGCATAGAGCCGGTTGATCAGCCCGGAATTGGCGCCATGGACGACGAGAATGCTTTCGATGATGCCCTCGCGCATCACCAGCCCGTCCGCAGCCAGAACGCGGGCGAAGGCGTCGTCGCGCGTTGTCCAGGGCGCGAAAATCACCGCCACCTCGCTGGCATCGCGCGGCCGCGACTCGATCCAGGCGACCGGCGCCACGCTGGCCAGCATCATCACGGCCGCTGCGAGCGCCGCCTGCCATCCCTTGAAGCGCTTGGCAGACACGGCTCTGTCCTGCGACTGGGATCGGACCATCGAGGCTGCATTCTGGCAGAAACGGGTGAACCGCCGGTTAAACGTTCAGTAAATTTCGCGGGCGGATCACTCGTTTCGAGGGTGACATGCCGTGCCGCTCGCTCTCGCATGGCATCGAAACGCATGCGTCCCCTGCGTCCACGGCGGAGCGAGGACGAGCGCCATCGTCCTGGCGAGCGGTCTTTCGGGTTGGGGTTTCGTCTTAGGAAGCGCTGGCCGTCGTCGAAGTGGGGCGCGCACCTTGCGATGCGCGCCCGCTACCGATCGCAATCCGTCACTTGTAGGCGGCTTGAACGCCCCTGTTCCTGGGGTCGCTTTCGTCTTCATGCTCGACGCATTTGAAGCTCGATGCCTGGCTCGTGTCGCCCGTTCCGATATAGACGCCGCGTTGCGGGTAGGGGCACAGCGGCCGCTGGAAGGCGACGCCCTGCGCCGGAACGTTGTTCACGTAATGCGTGGCGATGATCTTGTCGGGAGCGACGCCCTGCTCCACCCAGCGCTCCAGGGCCTTCACCAGGTCGTGATCCGCGTCGATGACCGGCCCGTTGCTGGTGCCGTTTCCGAACGCGTTCGGACCGGCTCCACCGCTGCAATGCGCCATGCCGGGGACCATGAAGACACGATAGAAATCGTGCACATCCCCCATTTCCTTCGTGACTTTTCGGTAGTAGTTGAGCCCGTTCTCCGGTGCGATCGCGGTGTCCGCCCATCCGGCATATTGGATCAGCTTGCCGCCGCGGCGCTCGAACTGCCTGAGGTTCGGATTGACGGCGCTGACGATGGGAGCAATGTTCTTGGTGGCGGTGGCGAACTCCTGGTCGATGTCGATGCCGAGATAGGCACAGCTCGTGACCCCCAGCACCAGGTCGCACGAGAACCCGACGCCGAGAGTATTTTGAGCGCCGGGGGAAGTCGGCGAAGTTCCGGTTATCCAGGCGCTCCAATCACCCGTGGCCGACTCGCCGCCGGGCTCGTAACCGGGGAAGAGCAGCTCCCCATGCGCGCTGTGCGCCCCGCGATAGATCTTTTTCGCCGCTTCGACCTGAGCCGGCGTCAGACAGGTCGTGGGGTCCTGGCCCTTGTCGCACTCGGCAACTTTCGGGTCGAAATGGCACGCCCTCGGGTCGTTGAGGAAGGCATCGGTCGGAACGCCGCCATCCCTGCCGACGCATTTGGCCAGCGCCTTGCTGCTCAGCACGCCCAGCAGGCTCGCCGGAATGTAGGCATCCGGAACGCCGCCGGTTTGCGGACCGTTGAGGGTCGCCTCCATGTCCCAGTGATACGAGGCGCCGAACTCGCCGACGAAGTCGTTGGTGGGCGATCCGACGATGATGCCGTCGAAATCGTCGGGAAAGCGCTGCGCCTCCTGCAACGCTTCACGACCGCCGTCCGAGCAGCCGTTGAAATAGGAGTAGCGAGGGCTCTGGCCCATCAGCGCGGCGACGATGGCCTTGGCGTCGTCGGTCGTCACTTTGAGGGCGCGATACCCGTAGTCGATCAGGACATCCGGCTTGCCGATGAAGCTTGGGGCCCCGCTCGGAGGACCGGACGTGCCGTCATCCGTCGCCGCGGCGGCATAGCCGCGCGAGACCTGGTTGGCGATGTTGGACAGCGAAATCGAACCGGCGAAGCCGCCATTGCCGAGCTGCTCGTATTTGCCGTTCCAGCTCCCGTCGGTCGGTATCCAGACCTCGAAATGGATGTTCGAGCCGCTGCTCGGCTTGACCGTGCCCGCCACCCGGCAGAGACCGGCGGGAGCTACCGTGCTGCCGGACACGGTCTGGCCGGCAGTATAGGATTGCGCGAGCGTGATCGTCGTGTTCGGCAGCGACAGGCTGGTGAGGCTGGCGCAGGTTGCGGCGGCGGCCGCAGGACCCGCATAGAGCGCGACCGAAGACAGCAGACAGGTATTCAGAATGCGTCTGGCCTTGCGACGACGTTCGGCGACGGTATTCATGGCGCTTACTCCCTTGAATGGTCTTGCCTGACCGGGGTTTCGCCACGCGCCACCGTTTTTTGGGCCGCTCCAAAAGCGCCGGCCCTGTTGGGTCCTATTCGACAATAAGTGAAATTGACAGTAACCAGACTCGATCTGCAGTGCAAGAATGGGGGATGCTGACAGCCGGCGCGGGCGGTTTTCAGTCGCGGTTTATGGGTTCATCGCCGCGGCAAAGCCGGCTTGCGGGAGAGGATCGCGCGAGGGATTCGGGGACCACTACACCGTCCCCACCGGCGTCGCCGGCGAGCCGACCGCGCCGGCACGCCGCAGCGGCGGCGCGGTCAGCAGGAAGCGGTTGCGCTGGTGCGCGCGCAGCCGGCGGTCACCACCAGAAAGGCGATATGCACGGGCATGAACAGCAGCGGCAATCCGAACAGCAGCGGCAGGAGCGACAGCGCAGCTATAGGCACATGCACGGCGAGGACGAAGCCCATCGCTTTCTGCAAATTGTCGTGCTTCCGGTAAGAGAATGACGGCGCTTGTAACGGGCACGCTCCCTACGCACACTGCAACCACCGCCGACAAGGACTCTCCGTGGCGGCCGCAGCATCGTCAATCGCGTCTGTGAAGACGACATGCCGCGGGAATCCAAAGCGGACGTAGAAGCGCCGCTTTCGTAGCAGGTGATAACGATGTCTGTGCCGACGCACTCGGTCATCGACACGCGACGCCCACAGATGTTCCCGACGCTGGAGCTGACGGAGATCGAGCGTCTCCGTCGGTTTGGCGAGGTCCGCTCCTACGGCGCGGGTGAAGCGCTGGCGAAGGTCGGCGCAGTGGGCCACGGCCTCGCTATCATCTTGGCCGGCCATGTCGATATCACCCAGCACGACCAATGGGGTCGGCGCACGCCCATCGTCACCCACGGCCCCGGCTCATTCATGGGTGAGCTGGCTCAACTGGCAGGTCGGCCCGCTCTGGTGGACGCCTACGCGCAGGGACCGGTCGAGGCTTTGATCATCCCACCCGAGCGGCTTCGGGCGTTGCTGGTGGCGGAGGCGGAACTCGGGGAGCGTATCATGCGCGCCCTGATCCTGCGCCGCGTCGGCCTGCTCGAGACCGGGGCCGGCGGGCCGGTGATCGTCGGGCACGCCGGGAACGGCGACGTGCTTCGGCTCGCCGGCTTTCTCTCACGCAACGGCCA
>WNFF01026047.1_pt1 | contig 10267 bp, 10 predicted proteins | sample 5400441 | NCBI WGS metagenome assembly WNFF01 (sample SAMN13153345, study PRJNA577476) | soil metagenome | isolation source: 120 cm saprolite under Douglas fir tree site 2 hole 3 replicate 1 | place: USA:California | collected 2015-04-18
CACCATCAGCACGGCGTGCTCGGTGCCCGCGACCACGAGGTTAAGCTGGCTTTCCTTGAGCTGCGTCGCAGTCGGGTTGAGGACGAACTGGCCGCTGATGTAGCCGACGCGCGCCGCCCCGATCGGTCCGTTGAACGGAATCCCCGAAAGCGTCAGCGCGGCGGATGCACCGATCATCGCCGGAATATCGGGGTCCACCTCGGGATTGCAGGACATCACGTGCGTCACGACCTGCACTTCGTTGTAAAAACCTTCCGGAAACAGCGGCCGGATCGGCCGGTCGATCAGCCGTGAGGTCAGCGTCTCCTTCTCGGAGGGGCGACCCTCGCGCTTGAAGAAGCCTCCAGGAATGCGGCCGGCCGCATAGAACTTTTCAACGTAGTCGCAGGTGAGCGGGAAGAAATCCTGAGTGTCGTCCATATTGACCACGACGGCACCGTGCGCCTGGCGCGCAATTTCACCGGTCTCCAGCGTGACTTGGTGTGCGCCGTACGCAAAAGTCTTCTTGACGGGGGTTAGCGACATGGTTTTCTCGATCGGTTGACGGAACCCGGGCACCCGGCCCGGTAAGCTTGACCGGGCCGGTCCCGGCGGAGCGGCGCCGGGCCGGCCTTGGAAATCAAAACGCCCATCGCGATCGGATGGGCGTCGTGGGAGTTACTTGCGCAGGCCAAGTTGCTCGATCAGCTCGTGATATTTCCCGGTGTTCCTGCGCTTGAGATAGTCGAGCAGCTTGCGACGCTGGTTGACCATTTTCAGCAGGCCGCGCCGGGAATGGTGATCCTTGACGTGCGCCTTGAAGTGGTCGGTCAGCCCGTTGATGCGGGCCGTAAGCAGGGCGATCTGCACTTCCGGGGAACCCGTATCGCCGGCGGCGCGCTGGTGCTGCTGGACGATCTGCGCTTTTTGCGCAACGCTTGCCGGCATGCTCTCATCTCTTCGCGAAAGGCGGGCATTTTACCTTGAAATCAGCGCCTTCCACAAGCGCTTTTGGGCGGCCTTCAGCGCGGCGCGAGCAGCCGCTTCGGCTGCAGCGTCCCGCTCGCATCGACTTCCCCGGTGCCGAGGAACATTCCGTCCTCGCTGAAGACTGCTACGCTGCCGCTCGCGGAACCGACCGAGACCGCCTGGCCGTGCCGGAACTTCGCCGCGACTTTCGTCTCCAGCGTCAGCCGCGGGCGCGATCCGAGCAGCGCTTCCGTCGCCAAGAGCCGTTCGCGCCGCTCGGCGAGCGAAAGCGCCTCGAGCGCATCCAGGGTGATCGCCTGGCCCAGCCGGAACGCGCCGACCGCGGTGCGCTCCAGCGCCGCGAGATGCGCGCCGCAACCGAGCGCCGCACCGATGTCCTCGGCGAGCGCCCGGATGTAGGTGCCTTTGCTGCACTCGACGAACAATACGATCGAATCTCCCTCGAACTCCTCGAGCTCGAGCGCTCGGATCGCGATTCGCCTCGGGGCTCGCGGAACATGCTCGCCGCTGCGGGCGTACGCATAAAGGGGCCTGCCCCGGTGCTTGATCGCCGCATGCATGGGCGGAAGCTGCTCGGTCTCTCCGCGAAAGCGATCGAGCACGGCAAGCAGCTCGTCGCGCGTGATCATCACTTCCGAGCGCGCCAGCACCGCTCCCTCCGCGTCCCCCGTGGCGGTGCGCTCGCCGAGTTTCACCCGCGCGCGATAGGCCTTGTCGGCATCGAGCAGAGCGCCGGCAAACTTGGTCGCTTCGCCCAGACCGATCACAAGCAGGCCGCCCGCCAGAGGGTCGAGCGTTCCCGTGTGGCCCGCGCGGCTCGCCCCGAGAAGGCGCTTCGCCCTTTGCAACACGGCGTTCGAGCTCGGTCCGACCGGCTTGTCGATCAGCAGCACCCCGCTGACGGACTCGCGCAACGCGCCCCCCATGGGCCCGGCCCTAATCGGGTTTCTTGCCAGTGACCGCGGCGTCTATCAGCTGGGACAGGCGCACGCCGCGCTCGACCGAAGCGTCGTGATGGAACCGCAACTCAGGGGCGATGCGCAGCTTCAGGCGCCCGGCGAGCTGCGCACGCAGGAATCCCGCCGCGCGCGTGAGCCCCTCCTCGGTCCGGGTGAGGGATTCGGCGTCGCCGAGCGTAGTGAAAAACACCTTCGCCAGGGCCAGATCCGGGGACATCTCGACCCCGGTGAGCGTGATCATGCCGACGCGCGGATCTTTGAGCTCGGCGCGCAGCAACCCGGACAGCTCGCGCTGGATCTGGTCGGCGACGCGCCGCAGCCTCTGCGGGTTTGCCATGAGGTCATCGAATGCGGAGCGAAGCGATCGGCGGGCGGATCCTTCGTCGCGCTAGGCGCTCCTGGAGGTTGGCGCGGACACTACAGGGTCCGCGCCACTTCCTGGACCTCGTAAATCTCGAACTGGTCGCCGACCCGGAGATCGCTGTAGCCCTTCACCGACATGCCGCATTCGAATCCGGCCTTCACCTCGCGCACGTCGTCCTTGAAGCGCTTCAGCGAATCGATCTCCCCGGAGTGGACGACGACGTTGTCGCGCAGCACCCGAACCAGCGCATTGCGGCGCACCAGCCCTTCGAGCACCATGCACCCGGCCACGGCGCCGACCTTGGAGATCTTGAACACCTGGCGCACGTCCACCAAGCCTAGGACATTTTCCTTTTTCTCCGGCGCGAGCATGCCCGAGAGCGCCGCCTTGACCTCGTCGACCGCGTCGTAAATGATGTTGTAGTAGCGCACATCGACGCCCGAGGTTTCGGCCGCCTTTCGTGCGGTGGTGTCGGCGCGGGTATTGAATCCGATGATCACCGCCTTGGAGGCGAGCGCGAGATTGACGTCGGACTCGGTGATCGCGCCGACCCCGCTGTGCACGACGTTGACCTTGACCTCGTCGGTGGCAAGCCGGCCAAGCGCGTGCACCAACGCCTCCTGGGAGCCCTGCACGTCGGCCTTGATGAGCAACGCGAGCACCCTAGCTTCACCCTCGCCCATCTGCTCGAACATGTTCTCCAGATTCGCCGCCTGCTTGCGTGCGAGCTTCACGTCGCGGAACTTGCCCTGGCGGAACAGCGCGATCTCGCGCGCCTTGCGCTCATCGCCGAGCGCCATGACTTCCTCGCCCGCCCCGGGCACATCCGAAAGACCTTGAATCTCTACCGGGATCGAGGGCCCGGCCTCGGGAACCGAATTGCCGTTTTCGTCCAGCATGGCGCGTACCCGGCCGAACGAGGTGCCCGCGAGCACCACGTCACCGCGTTTGAGCGTCCCGGACTGCACCAGCACGGTCGCGACCGGCCCGCGGCCCTTGTCCAGGCGCGCCTCGATCACGATGCCCTTGGCGGCGGCGTCCACCGGAGCCTTCAGCTCCAGCACCTCTGCCTGCAGCAACACCCGCTCGATCAGCTCGTCTATGCCCTTGCCGGTCTTCGCGGACACCGAAACGAACGGCGAGTCGCCGCCGTATTCCTCGGGGACGACCGCCTGCGCCACGAGCTCCTGCTTGACCTTCTCCGGGTTGGCTTCGTGCTTGTCGATCTTGTTGATCGCGACGACGATGGGCACCTCGGCGGCTTTGGCGTGATGGATCGCTTCGATCGTCTGCGGCATGACTCCGTCGTCGGCGGCAACCACCAGCACGACGATGTCGGTCACCTTGGCTCCACGCGCGCGCATCGCCGTGAAGGCCTCATGGCCGGGCGTGTCGAGGAACGTGACCATGCCCCGCGGCGTCTGCACGTGATAGGCGCCGATATGCTGGGTGATGCCGCCTGCCTCGCCGGAGGCCACCTTGGCGCGGCGGATGTAGTCCAGCAGCGACGTTTTCCCGTGGTCCACGTGCCCCATCACTGTGACCACCGGCGCGCGGGCCTTCAGCTCCGCCTCGTGATGCTCGTCGGGCGCCTCGGCAAGCAGGGATTCCGGATCGTCGAGCTTCGCCGCCCTCGCCACGTGGCCCATCTCGGTGACCACGATCATCGCGGTTTCCTGGTCGAGCGCCTGGTTGATCGTGGCCATGCTGCCGAGCTTCATCAGCACCTTGATGACCTCGGCGGCCTTGACCGACATCTTGTGCGCGAGATCGCCCACCGTGATCGTCTCGGGCACCATCACCTCGCGCACGATCGGTTCGGCCGGCGCGCTGAACTGCGGGGCAGCCTCGGCGGCCGCGGCGGCGGCGGTCTTGTGTCGCGCTCCCTTGGGCGTATGCCAGCCCGAGGCCCCCTGGACGTCGCCGCGCGTCTTGATCGTGCGGCGCTTTACGCCTTCGTCCTTCCAGACCTTGACCTCTTTGGCTTTCTTGGCGCCCTTTTTTTCGGCCCCCGGCGCGACCTTGGGCTTGTGCAGCGTGGTGTCGCCAGCCCCCGGCGTGGGCGGCTTGCCCTCGCCCGGCTTTTGCTCGGCTTCACGGGCGAGCTTGCGCTCGCGCTCCTGCTTTTCGGCCAGCTCCGCGGCCTGCCTCGCCGCCAATTCCTCCTGCTGGCGGCGTTCCTGCTCGCGCAGCTCCGCTTCGCGCTCATCGATCGCCGGCGCGGACGATGGCGAGCCTTCAGCGGCGGCACCGGGCTCGGCATCCCGCTTGACGAAGACGCGCTTTTTCTTGACCTCGACCTGGATGGTGCGCGCCTTGCCGCTCGCATCCGACTTCTTGATGATTTCGGAGGTCTGCTTGCGGGTCAGCGTGATCTTGTTCTTCGGCTCGGAGGAGCCGTGGGCCTTGCGCAGGTACTCCAGGAGCTTGGTCTTGTCCTGGTCCGACAGCACGTCCTCGGCGACGCGCTTGTGCACCCCCGCCGCGCGCAGTTGCTCGAGCAGCACCGACGGCGGCACTTTCAGCTCGCCGGCGAATTGCGCAACGCTCATCTGGGCCATGGGGGAAGCGCTCTACTCCTGGGCAAACCAATGCTCGCGCGCCTTCATGATCAGGCTCTTCGCGCGCTCGGCTTCGATTCCGGTCAGCTCGACGAACTCGTCCAGCGCAAGGTCGCCCAGGTCGTCGCGGGTCTTCACGCCCGACTTGGCGAGCTTTGTCGCCAGATCGTTGTCCATGCCTTCGAGGGCGAGCAGCTCCGGGTCGAGGTTTTCGGCCTGCTCTTCGCTCGCAATGGCCTGCACCAGGAGCGCGTTGCGCGCCCGGTTGCGCAGCTCGTTCACCGTGGTCTCGTCGAAGCCCTCGATCTCCATCATCTCGTTGATCGGGACGTAGGCCACCTCCTCCAAGGTCGAGAAGCCTTCCTGTATGAGGGTATTGGCGACTTCCTCGTCGACGTCCAGCCGCTCCATGAAGAGCTTTCTCACCGAGGAGGCTTCAATCGCGAGATTCTCCTCGTCCACGACCACGTCCATGCTGTGCTTGTCCTCGTCGACCAGAATACTCGAGACTTCGGCGGGGGCCAGGGCCCCGATAACGAACTGCGCCGTGTCTTCCGACCAGAGCACGATATCGACGCGCTCCCCGGCCAGCTCCTGCGTCACCGCCTGCACCCGCGCGCCGCGCATACCGACGCAGGTCCCGATGGGATCGATACGCCTGTCCCTGGAATGCACGGCGATCTTCGCGCGAATGCCCGGATCGCGCGCCGCCGACTTGATTTCGAGCAGCCCCTCCTCGATCTCCGGGACTTCCAGGCGGAACAGCTCGATGATGAACTCGGGCGCGGTGCGCGACAGCACCAGCTGCGGCCCGCGCACGTTGCGGTCGATGCGCATCACGTAGGCGCGAACGCGGTCGCCCACCCGGAGGTTTTCCTTGGGGATCATCTGGTCGCGCGGCAGCACGGCCTCGACCCGCCCGACCTCGAGGATCGCGTTGCCGCGCTCGATGCGCTTAATCGCGCCGTTGACGAGCTTCTCGCCGCGTGCGAGGAAATCGTTCAGCAGCTGCTCGCGCTCGGCGTCGCGGATTCTCTGCAGGATGACCTGCTTCGCCGCCTGCGCGCCGATGCGCCCGAAGTCGATGGGCTCCAGAGGCTCCTCGATGTAATCCTCGAGCTGGATGTCCGGGTATCGCGACGCGGACATCGACGTCCTCGGAAAAACGCTTCTTCGTCGCCGAGGCGATCGCCATTTCCAGGGCGCCGAACACGACTTCCTTGTGGACGTTCTTTTCCCTCGCAAGCGCGTCGGCCTGGAGCAACAATTCGCGGCTCATGTAACCCTCCGGCGTCACAGCTTGGGCACCAGGTGAGCGCGATCCAGATCGGCGAGCTCGAAAGCGAGGCGCCCGCCGTCGAAGTCGAGCGCGACGCGCCCGCCGCTCACGCCCCTTAGCACGCCGACAAAATTCCTGCGCCCGTCGACCGGATGGCGCAGACGGACCTGGGCTTCGCGGCCGGCAAAGCGGATGAAATCGGCCGCCCTCTTCAGCCTGCGGTCCAGGCCCGGCGAGGACACTTCGAGGCGGCCGTAATCGACCCCCTCGACCTCCAATACCCGCTGCAGCTGCCGGCTTACCGACTCGCAATCGGCCACGGTGATGCCGCCCGGGACGGGCCCGGCGGCTACTTCATGTTGTTTCTCAATAAACACGCGTAATGTCCTGCTGTTGTTTATATATTCAAAATCGGCCAGCTGGAATCCCAAGCCGCCCACCGTGCGCTCGAGCAAGGGCTCAAGCGCGCTCATTATCATTGCAACACCCATGCATAAATAAAAAATGGGCTCGAAAGCCCATCCAGAAACGCAGAAAGTATAGCAAGAAACTTCAGCCGGAACAATGGAAAGACGCGCTGAGAGATGCCTATCCCTCCTTTTTTTCCGAACCGAGCATCCGAAGCAGAGCAACGGCTTCCCCTGGATCGAGCTCGCGCCATTGCCCGCGGCGCAGGAAAGGCGGCAGGCGGAACGGCCCGAAGCGCACGCGCATCAGGCGGCTCACGGGGAGTCCCAGCGCCTCGAACATTCGCCTCACTTCGCGGTTGCGTCCCTCGCGCAGCACCACCCGGTACCAGCGGTTCGATCCGGTGCCGCCGCCCGGCTCGATGCTGTCGAACCTTGCCGGACCGTCCTCCAGCATGACCCCGCGCGCGAGCGACAGGAGCTGCTCGCGTGAAAGCTCGCCGCGCACTCGCACGGCGTACTCGCGCTCGATTTCGTTGCTGGGATGCATGAGGCGGTTGGCGAGCTCGCCCGAATCGGTGAAAAGCAGCAGGCCGCCCGTGTTGAAGTCCAGCCTCCCGATCGCGATCCAGTGGCCGCCCGGCAGGCTCGGCAAATGCTGAAATACGGTCGGCCTGCCCGAAGGATCGCGCGTCGTGACGAGCTCTCCGGCCGGCTTGTGATAGACGAGCACACGGGCAGCGCGTTCCCCGAACCTCAGCGGGACCGCTCGCCCGTCAAGCACGATTCGATCGGACGGGCCGACCCGCTGCCCCAGCGCGGCGCGCACGCCGTTGACCCTGAGCCGGCCGGAGGCAATCGCGGCTTCCATGTCGCGGCGCGAGCCCAGCCCCGAGCGCGCCAGGACCTTGTGCAGCTTTTCGGTCGGCGCCGGGAGGCTAGGCCGGGCTCGGCTGGGCCGTTGCGGGCTGGTCGGGCGCGGGCTGCGGAGCGGGCGGCGGGGTCTGCGTGAGATCAAGCGTCTTGGCTATTTCTTCGAGCGGCGGCAGCTCCTGAAGCGAGCGCAGGCCGAGGTCGTCGAGGAAGGTCTTGGTGGTCGCGTACAGCGCGGGGCGCCCCGGCACCTCCTTGTGGCCGACGACGTCGATCCAGCCGCGCTCCTCGAGCCGCTTCATCACTTCGGTCGAGACGGTGACGCCGCGGATGTCCTCGATGTCGCCGCGGGTCACGGGCTGCCGGTAGGCGATGATCGCAAGCGTCTCGAGCACCGCGCGAGAGTAGCGCGGCGGCTTCTCGGGATTGATGCGCTCGAGGTACTTCTGGAACGAGGGTCGCGTCTGGAAGCGCCAGCCGCTCGCCGTGACCGCGAGCTCGACGCCGCGCTCCTTCCACGCCTCGCGCAATTCCTCGAGCAGCCTGCGAAGGGTGTCGGCACCGACCTCCTCGTCGAATATTTTCTTCAGCTCCGAGATCGGCACAGGCTGCTGCGCCGCGAGCAGCGCCGCCTCGAGCACGGTTTTCACCTCACTCGGGCTGAGCATGGGCGAGTTTCACGTAGAAGGGGGCGTAAGGCTCGGACTGCGTGACCTCGAGCAGGCTTTCCCGCACCAGCTCCAGCACCGCGAGGAAATTGACGATCAGCACCGGCACGCCGCGCGTGGGCTCGAACAGGTCGCCGAACTCGGCGAAGCCGCCGCTCCGCAGCCGGCGCAGGATCAGGCTCATGTGCTCGCGCACCGACAGCTCCTCGCGCGTGACGCGGTGGTGCTGGCTCATCTTCGCCCGGACGAGAAGCGCGCGCCACGCCTCCTGCAGGTCCGCGACCTCGACCCGGGGCAGGCGCTGCGCGAGCGTCTGCTCGATCCACACCTCCACCGGAAGAAAATCCCGCCCGAGCTGCGGCAGGGCGTCGAGCTTCTGCGCGGCGAGCTTCATCTTCTCGTACTCGAGCAGGCGCCGCACCAGCTCCGCTCTCGGGTCCTCTTCCTCGTCGCCCGGCATCGCCGGCTGCGGCAGCAGCATGCGCGACTTGATCTCCATCAGCATCGCCGCCATCACCAGGTACTCCGCGGCGAGCTCCAGGTTTTTCGTGCGCATCACCTCGACGTACTCCATGTACTGCTCGGTGAGCCGCGCCATGGGAATGTCGAGGATGTCGATGTTCGCCTTGCGGATGAGGTAGAGCAGCAGATCGAGCGGCCCCTCGAAGGTCTCGAAGAAGACCTCCAGCGCGTCGGGCGGTATGTACAGGTCCAGCGGCAGCTCGGTGAAAGGCTCCCCGCGCACCTTTGCCACCAGCGCGGGTGTAGGTGTCGGGATCGAAAGCTGCACCGGCTCGCTCATGTGTAAGCAAGCCCCATCGCCTCGCGCACCTCGCGCATGGTTTCCCGCGCGAGCTTGCGCGCCTTTTCGCAGCCGTCGGCCACGATGTTGCGCACGAGTGTCGGGTCGTCGAGGTATTTCTGGGCGCGCTCGCGCATCGGCGCCAACTCGGCAAGGACCGCGTCGATCACCGGCTGCTTGCACTCCAGGCACCCGATCCCGGCGGTGCGGCAACCCTGGTTCGCCCACTGTCGGGTCTTCTCATCGCTGTAGACCAGGTGCAATTGCCATACCGGGCACTTGTCGGGGTCGCCCGGGTCGCTGCGCTTCACGCGCGCCGGATCGGTCGGCATGGTGCGGATCTTCTTGCGCACCGATTCCGCGTCCTCGCGCAGCGATAGGGTGTTGTTGTAGGACTTGGACATCTTCTGTCCGTCCACGCCGGGCAGCTTCGAGGCCTCGGTGAGCAGCACTTCCGGCTCGACCAGGATCATGCGTCCGCCGCCTTCGAGGAAGCCGAACAGGCGCTCGCGGTCGGCGACGGAAAGGTTGCCCTGCTTCTCGAGCAATGCCCGCGCCTCGGCAAGCGCTTCGGCGTCGCCCTTCTCCTGATACTTGGTGCGAAGCTCCATGTATACCTTGGCCTTGCGGCTGCCCAGCTTCTTCGCGGCGGCCTTGGCTTTGTCCTCGAACCCGGGCTCGCGGCCGTAGACGTGGTTGAAGCGCCGCGCCACCTCTCTCACCATCTCGATGTGCGGCACCTGGTCTTCACCCACCGGCACGTACTTCGCCCGATAGACGAGCACGTCGGCCGCCTGCAGCAGCGGATAGCCCAGGAAACCGTAGGTCGAGAGGTCGCGGTCGGCGAGCTTCTCCTGCTGGTCCTTGTAGCTCGGCACGCGCTCGAGCCATCCGAGCGGCGTGATCATCGAGAGCAGCAGGTGCAGCTCGGCGTGCTCCGGGATGCGCGACTGGATGAACAGCGTCGCCTGCGCGGGATCGATGCCGGCGGCGAGCCAGTCGATCACCATGTCCCAGACGTTCTCCTCGATGACCTCCGGCGTTTCGTAGTGCGTCGTGAGCGCGTGCCAGTCGGCGACGAAGAACAGGCACGGATGCTCGCTCTGCAGTCTTATCCAGTTCTTGATCGCGCCGTGGAAATGTCCCAGGTGCAGCGCGCCGGTGGGGCGCATGCCTGAAACCACGCGTTCTTCGACCATGCGCGCGCGCCTACAACCGGAAGATCGCCCCGATCAGATCGATCGAGGCCTGCACCATCGGCATCATGATCACGCCCAGCACGTGGGGCGGCAGGAAGATCAGCAGGAGCAGGATCGGGAAGCCGAAGGGCTCCAGGCGCGCGTATCCGAGCGCCAGGCGATCGGGCAGCAGGCTCACGGCGATGC
>WNFF01005599.1_pt1 | contig 10266 bp, 10 predicted proteins | sample 5400441 | NCBI WGS metagenome assembly WNFF01 (sample SAMN13153345, study PRJNA577476) | soil metagenome | isolation source: 120 cm saprolite under Douglas fir tree site 2 hole 3 replicate 1 | place: USA:California | collected 2015-04-18
CCAGGATCATGGCGGCGAATCTAATCAGAGGGAATTTCATATTTCGCGCCGGGTGCAACGCAGAGGCGCCCGCAGTGGTTGGACAGCGAATTAACCCGAGACTCAAGCCAGAGGATCACAAATTTCAGGTAATAGAGTTCCTTGAAACCGTGGATAGAACCCAATGTGCCGATGCCTGACCTTAAGGCAGATGGCTTTCAAGCGAAGGAACCTGCATGGGAAGGAAATGATGACGGACCTGGGTTTGGCCCAGGAAGGAAACATGAAATTGAAGGAGGCGTACCATGAGTCTTTTGACGCAAACTCGAGAAGGGATTAGTGAGAGCATGACTCTTTCGGGCTCGCCAATGAGGATCCCTGATGGGGCTCGAATTCTGATCGTCAGTGACGATAACCCCGACACGGAACGGCTGAAGGACGTTCTCCGCGAGGCAGGGTTCGTCTCGGAATGTGCAAGAAGCATTACGGAGGGTTGTGAGGCTGCCAAATCCGGCCGGTTTCAGGTGGTTGTCTCGACGCCCCGGATGTGGGACGGGACGTGGAGGCGGCTGATCGACATTGCAAATCACTATGATCTCAGGTTTGAGGTCGTTCTATGGGCGCGCAGCTTTGATCTCCTCGAATGGACTGAGGCGCTAAAGGACGGAGCGTTTGACGTGCTTGATGCCATGTGTGAGCAACCAAAGGCTGTCGAGTCCACTAAACGTGCTTTGTGGGCAGCCTATCTTAAAGGCGGTGGACCCAACCCGAAAGTGACTAGTCCCCAGAAGGCGGCGTGATTCATTTCCCGTTCTTCAGAGAGAGGTAGGAAAAGGTGTGCAGCTCATTGAAGGTCGATCCAAAGGGCCGATTGAAAATTCCCATGACCCTTCTTACCACGCTCAAGGGGCGTGGCGCCGAGTTGTACGTCACCAGCGAAAATGGCAACTCGGTGCGCATCTACCCCATGAAGGTTTGGAACGAAGTCGAGGAACGGCTTGAACGCTTGTGCTTACACAACATGAGCAACCAGAGACTTCTTGCTCGCGTGAAATATTTCGGCCAGGCTGTCACGATGGACAAGCAAGGCAGGGTTCTAATCCCGATCGTCTTGCGGAATAGTGCGCAGATGAAGGGCGCGGTGGATGTACTCGACTACGCGAACTATCTGGAAGTTTGGAACCATGCCCGGTTAATGAACAATCTGAAGAGCAATCCAATTACGGCACAGGACGAGAAGACGCTGAATGTGCTGTTCTCCGCTTCTGGATCTTCTTCGCTAGTTGACTGGAAGAACAGGGAAGGTCGTATCCGTGGAAAGGAACGGCGATTTGTGGTCCACCGGCGAGTGCATGGGAATACACGCAGACAACTGAGCCACGCGATTCGGGGCGCCCGAAGCCATCCAACTGAGCGTGCCCGCGTGGCCTGACCGATGGTCTGTTCCAAGCGGATTGATAGTCAGCGTAACGGTCCTGGGACGTGAAATTGGATGAAGTTACGATTCCTGTCGGCGATCTAGGTATCGGTATCTTGATCCTGATCGTGCAATTTTGGCACGGCATTTTCGTCGAGCTCGCAGGGTGATCCTCGACAATTTGGCGATTACAACCCGCCAGGGATTTGGCATTTCAGGGATGGCTGTTGATATTTCCCCATGTCACCTACACCGTATACTGGAATTCGATCGCCAGGACAGATTGGGAGTGAACGGTCAAAAACCGTCCAGTTAGCAGATACTAGTGCAATCCGCCGGCTAGGCCCAGTTCAATGGCGCGATGCTGCCGAGGGTTCCTTTTGCGGCAAATATGAAACCATGAGATAATTTGAGTTGTTTTTGGTACATTTCGAGGTACTCTAGGCCGGGTTAGGGGGGCTTGAGCTTAACCCGTTTAGTGCGACTAATTTGTCTACGCTCCGTCAAAGGATATAGGCCTTCCGTGTGAAGGGGAGAATCGGCGTTCTGGTGTTCGCCCTTTTTCCTATCTCTTTGTAAAGAATGGAGAAAGTGCCATTTCCGGAATGGGCATGTCACCGGACGAGGCCAATTTGAATCTAATGGTACTGGGGAATGCCATTGTGTAGTTTGCTTAACGCCTCGTTGGCACTTAGGTGTGCCCAGGCTGACCAGACCTTACAACGGTATTTAGCTGCTTGGCCAAGGGGAGAAATACTTGTCGCTGACAACTGAAGAAATGCATGAACAGGTCCGCAATCTCATAACCTTGGGTAAGGAGCGCGGCTACCTGCTCTCGGAAGAGGTGGAACAAGTTCTGCCCGCCGAGTTGCACTCTACGGAGGAGATTGACGATTTGCTGTCCACGTTCGAGCGCATCGGGATCAATCTTTATGAGGACCTTGCCGCAGCGAAGGCCGCTCGCGCCACCGCAGACACCATCGTCTCCGAATCCCAGACAGCGGACTGGAGCGACAAAACCCCCGTTGCGGATGAGGGCGAGCTTGACCTTACGCCGGGGATGCTCGACAAGAACAACGATCCCGTTCGGCTCTACCTGCGGGAGATGGGCTCGGTTCCGTTGCTGAAGCGCCAGGACGAGGTGGCCATCGCCAAACGCATGGAGCGCGGGCATCTCATGGTGCTTAAATCAATCTCACGCTCGCCCATCGTGCTGAAGGAATTGATCGCTATCGCCGAGGAGCTTCGCAACGGCACCTTGTCGATTAAGAAGATTATTCAGTTCGACCAGGAAGAACTCACCGAGGAAGAAACTGAGAATAAGACACGCGACGTTCTTCGAGTCATCGGGAAGATCGAGCAGCTCTATGGCGTAGCCCTTAAGCGGGCAGCGCAACTCGAGCGAATCCCAAGGGCCAGAAAACGAGCTTACTTGCGGTCCCGGAACCGGCTGGCCCGCACGCGCGTGGAAATGTCCCAGCTGGTGCGATCGATCGAATTCCACGCTCTCGAGAAAAAGCGGCTGATTGGCAAGATTCGCCATACCGTTGAGCGTCTGCAATCCCTTGAGCGCGAAATAACCAAGCTCGAACGGCGGGTTGACGCCTCGAAGGGCGATCACGCCGCCGAAGCTCGCAAGGAACTTCGCTCCCGCCGCGCCGAGTTGCGCGAAATCGAAGTTTCCAGCGAAACGGGACTGACCGACCTGAAACGAATGCTCCAGGTGGTTCTCCGCGGAGAAGCCGAAGCGGACCAGGCCAAGAAAGAAATGGTCGAGGCCAACCTGCGCCTGGTGGTTTCGATCGCCAAGAAATATACGAACCGGGGCCTGCAATTCCTGGACCTGATTCAGGAAGGCAATATCGGCCTGATGAAGGGCGCGGACAAGTTCGAGTGGCGCCGAGGGTATAAATTTTCAACGTACGCGACGTGGTGGATCCGCCAGGCCGTTACGCGCGCTATCGCGGACCAGGCTCGCACGATCCGCGTCCCCGTGCACATGATCGAGACCATCAACAAGCAGTTGCGAACCAGCCGGCAACTCGTGCAGGAACTGGGCCGCGAGCCCAATGCCGAGGAGATCGCCAAACGCCTGGGCGTTCCAACCGACAAGGTCCGCAAGACCAGGCAGATCGCCCAGCAGCCCATCTCGCTGGAGACGCCCATCGGCGAGGAGGAAGATTCGCACCTGGGCGAATTTATCGAGGACAAGTCTTCCGTTTCCCCATCGGACGCTGTGATCAGCATCAGCCTTCAGGAACAGACGGAGTCCCTGTTGAAGACGCTGACGCCGCGCGAAGAAAAAGTCATCAAGATGCGTTTTGGCCTGGAGGATGGCTCCGAGCACACTCTCGAAGAAGTGGGCCACTCATTCGCGGTCACTCGCGAGCGTATCCGTCAGATCGAGGCCAAAGCGCTGCGCAAGCTGCGCCATCCGTCCCGATCGAGAAATCTCCGCACGTTCATCGAGGGCAGTTTGTAGGAATCTCCCGCGATCCTGCCGCGCGCCCTATATGTGTCTTGAGCCACTTTTTGGCCACGACGTACAATTCCCGAAAACGAACTGTGGGGCTTTGTCGTAACTTCGGGGGGGCGCCACCTGACATTCTTCGGCGCCTTCCTACACCACTTTTTGGCATTTAGCTGGTTTTGACCCCTGCAATTCCTCCGCCGATGAGCGCCCGGCACCCCCCAAATGCGCCTCTAAGTCTCAATATTGCTGGGGTTTCCTCCATCTGTGCCGTGAAAATTGCCGAACGCGGCGGGGATGGCACTTGGTTTGCCTTCTATACTGTGTAAATTGACCCACGCCGAGCGCAGAAGATGGCCGCTTTGGTCGGCCCTGAAATCGATCCGTCGGAGTTGGGAGGGGGTTGCAAATGATTCGCAAACTTATCATCACGGTGGTCGCGTTCCTGAGCGCCGTTCCTGCATTCTCTCACACCACTAAATCTCCCACGGTGCAGCCTCAGCCGGTCCTCCACCTCATGAACGACGACGAATTCGCCACTTATCTAAAACACTTGGATACAGATCTCCTTCACTCGCAAGAGCAACTGAAAAAGATGGACGTGAAATCCTTGAATCTTGACCCTCGGGAAAGCGATCTCCTGGAAAGAAGCCACAACCGGTGTTTTCAATCGCTTGATAATGCCAGGGACGAAATCCAAAAACTATTGCAGAAACAGACGCTCAGACTTGACTTATTCCTCCTGATTGACCTGAACGAGTTAGCCCGCAACCTGGATGCGCTGGACGAAGGTCTAGTGAGTCCTGCTGTCGGCGAAAGCAGCGGAGCCCAGAAGTCGTTGGGCTATGCAAGAGAAGTCCTGAGCATGGATGTGGCGCTGACAACGAACCTTTCTACATTTCAGCACCACTTTCTAGCGTTTACCGGAGTCATCGATGCGGCCCTCGACCAATCCGATCCTGATGTGTCTCAGGCCCAGCCCCAGACTCAGACTCAGAACTAAGACCACACCGTCATCCCTCAACACCCTGAAGTTGGCCTAACGGCGTCCACGTAGGCCAGAATTCATACCTGGACTTTGCATCGCCTAAGTAGGATGGAAGCGGCATGGCTGCTTACTTTTTTCGAGCTTCCTCCACCATATCCGCGACAACGATTCTGGCTTCCTCCGGATTGCCCACTTCGCGCAAGAATGCGATGCGTGCCCCACGCGTGCCATCCGGCGTTTTGAAGCGAACCTGAAAGCCGAGACGGTCGACTGAAGTCATCGTCACTTCCTCGGACTCAATTCCCGCGAATGCACGGGCCAGCTCGATAAGCGCGTTCCCGTGATGCGTATTCATGTGCTGCATGATCCCAATCGCCGAATCGACCAGTGGGTCGGGCCGCGCGCGGTCATATTCGGAGGCGGAAACCCAACCCATCACCCCGAAGCCGCCCACATAGTAGACGTCCACCACGTCCAGGCGATAAAAGGAAAAGTCCTCGAAGTCCACCCAGTATTTGCTGTTGGCGTAACGTGCCACGTAGAGTTCGCGTGCTTCAGCCACTTCAGGGTCAGGCACCGGCAGAGCATATCCCACCAACGTAACTCGGGACGCACCCAGCGGATCGCCGGTGGCGTCAGGCTGCGCCACTAACAGGCTGGCGCGCGGGTCTGCCTGCGCATTTTGTGTGTGCATGGCCATGGTGCTGATGAGGAACACGGGACGTCCCTGGCCGTCCAGCCCGTAGGGCATCACGGATCCAAAGGGAAAGCCCTGCTGTTTGCGCGAGAGCGTCGAGAGGCTTCCGATGCGGCCCACGTAGACCAAGGTACGAGCTCGCTCGGCGTAGGTAGGTTCGGCGGCCGCGGGCTGGTTACTCGCTGTGCCTGGGCCCGCGTGTTTCCCTACTGGTGATGAGGACATCGCTGCTCTCCTACACTCGGGCATTCATTTTGGCGGGCTGCCCTTTTGGATTCAGGGTAAACAAGAGGGAGTCCGCACCCCTAAACAAGCTAACACGTTGAGGCTTGGGGTGCCTGTCTAAACAGGATCTGCATCAGCCGGGGGCTTCGCCGCCGGCACAACTCGTTTTTCCATACGCACGCCGACGTCGCGAGTGAAGCGCCTCCAATCCCTCAGAGCTGGGCCGCCGAAATCACTTGTATCGATAGTTAATTAAGTGCATGCTATGCGCCATTCATAGTCACTAGATCAGACTAGCGTCAATTTTCCGGCCTGAGTCGGGAGCGGCAACCCCGTGAGCAACATCAACGGCAAAGCCTACGCAATGAACGCCATCACTCCGATGAAGTGGTGGGTAACGCTCGCCTTGAAGGTCTTGTTTTTCGTGCTTGGAATATGGAAGTCCAGACAGGCAGATCTGAAGAATCTCTCCTTCATTCACTTCGCCCGATGGGTGATCGTCAAACGCAATCAATTTCCCTGGCTTGGCGGCGAACAGCAGCGCGAAAACTTGCACTACGACTACATGATCTTTTTCAGTAATTTTAACGGGACGTGGAACCAATATATTGATGCTTTCTCCAGTGTGCTCTCGACAGGGCTGGATGCGATCTGGGGCTGGACGGAAAAATTCCCCGGGTCTGTTCCTGTCACGGCTTTCAAACGTCATATCGCCTTGGTCCAGTTCGATACCGACTACTACTACAACGCGTACCCATACGCGGCGACGAATGACGTCAAAGCGGCTCATCGAATCCAAGCTGCTCTCGAGGCCTTTGCAAAGGCCAGCCAGGAACTGGCGCCACAGGATTTCGAGAAGGCCTACCTGGAATTTCTGGTGCGGGTGCAGGGTGATTTGGGCGCTCTTGGCCCCGCTCCGGAGGGGGTCTGAGCGCATGACAAGATTGAGGTATTCACGATGGCTGATCATAGCGGGCAGTTGTATGGGCTGACGATTCTCTCCCCCATCATCCGTGACCCCACCAATAGCGTCGCGCATGATCTTGCCATTCGCAGGTATTTGTCCCACATGCCCAATGGGGGGAACAGTCCTTTCGCGAAGGTTCCAGGCACTCACTTTGCTCGGTTAGTCGTGATGGACGATGTTGTGTTCGTGGGATCGCCGACGATGGAAGAGCGCCTCAATTCGGCCTATCTCGTGTTCACCTCCGATTTTGACGGCGACTTGGACAGCTATTTGCAATCCATGGCCCGCGCAATTCCTGACGTCCTGGATGAAATCTGGTCAAATTGCGTCGAATATCCGGGGACCGCCGATGTGGGTAAGTTCACCAAGTACATGAAAAAGTGTCAGGTCACCACGACATTCTACTTTGCCGATGTAAATGACAAGACACTCGGCCAAACCCTTAAGGCATTGAAGATCAAGTCAGAGCTGGCTGATTTTGTTGTCAAGAACCAGGGACAACCCGCCGGCACTTTGCAGCAGGCATTTGGAGCTTTCCTGGAGAATATCAAACGAACTCCGCCGCCGGAGCCGGGGGCAAAGCAGGTCTAGACGCTTCGCGGGCAGGCATGACACAAAGGGGGCCGGAAGACATTCCCATGACGACGCTGAATTTTTCCGACATCCAGGGTTTTGTTGCCCGCGGCTATACATTTCCTTATGCCCGCTTCATTCTCGCGACGATTCATGATTCCAAGGCCGGGCGAACATTCATCGGCCGCATCACCGACCAAATCACGACTGGCGAAAAATGGGTCAATGGCAAGCCGGCTTCCACACTCAACATCGCGTTCACGTATCCAGGCCTCGTGAGGCTGGGGTTGCCCGAACCAACATTACAGAGTTTTCCGGACGAATACGTCCAAGGGATGAAGGCTCGCGACCGCATCCTCGGCGACACCGGGAAGGACGGGCCGGAAAATTGGGATGCAATTTGGAAGGTAGACGGCAGCGTCCACATGTGGCTCGGCGTGTATGGTGGGTCGGAAGCGGTCATCGAAGAGAGATGCAAGAAAATAGGCGAATGGATGTCGGAGACCCGCGGCGCGAGCGTCCTTCAGTCTCAGGATGCGGGTGCCATTTTCATCAGCGGGAAGCCGACTTCGAAAGAACATTTCGGCTATACGGACGGCTTCGCGAATCCGGACTTCGATGGCCTGGAGCGTCACACGATTCCCGGCCAGGGCAAACTGACAGACGGAGGGAAATGGGTTCCTCTCGCCACTGGCGAGTATTTGCTCGGGTACCCGGACGAAGCCAAGGAACTGCCGGTCTCACCGGTTCCGTACCTGTTGGCGAGCAACGGGACATTCATGGTCTACCGGAAGTTGCACGAAAACGTGGCCACATTTCGTAAATTTCTCGAGGAAAACGCGCGACAGTACGCGGGTGGGAACGAAAAAGAGAAACTCGCCGCCAAGTTTGTCGGAAGATGGCGTGATGGCACACCTGTCGAACTCTCTCCTGACAGGGAGGATTCTTCCATCGTGAATGACGACAAACAGAATACGAACTTCACGTATGGCAACGATCTGGATGGCGCCCGCTGCCCCCTTGGGGCCCACATCCGCCGTACCAATCCGCGCGACGCCTTCGGCTTTGCAGGCAAGCTAGTCAATCGGCGACGCATCATGCGCTGCGGGCTTCCGTACGGACCCTATGTTCCTGAGGGTCAACCGGTCCGGGACGAAGACGACCGTGGGATCATCTTCATGGCCCTGGGCGCGAGCCTTTTCCGGCAGTTTGAATTTGTGCAACAACAATGGGTCCAGTATGGGAACGACGCTCACCAGGGAAACGACAAAGATGTGCTCCTGGGCAACCACGGTGATCGGGGCAAGTTTGTCATCCAAGGCACGGACGCGGGGAACCCCCCGTTTGTCTGCGGCCATCTGCCCGACTTTGTCGAGCTTCGAGGCGGCGACTATTTCTTCTTGCCCAGTATCACCGCACTGAGAATGATCGCGAGCGGCTCGGTCGACCCAAGATAACGGGTCAGCGATCTGGCCGCAGGAAGGACGGCGTTATGTCCATTTTCGAAGTTCTCCGGGATACGGCGAAGCGGGTCGCGGGTGAAGTCGGCGCGGAAATCAAGGAAGTGAATCGTGACGTGCTGGATGCTGTGGACCGTGAATTGGCCGCCGTTCAATCCGACATCATGGAGTTTCTGGACCACCTGAAGGCCGCGGCAATCCAGAACCCCGAGCCGATTTTTGCGATTCTGCGCTGGATCAAGCCCATTTTGGTTGTGAAGAACTTCGCCATTGTCACGCGTTACGAGGATGTCCAGGAGGTGCTCTCGCGGGACGACGTCTTTCAGGTGACGTATCGGGAGAAAATGGAAATCGTCGCTGGCGGCAAGAATTTTTTTCTGGGCATGCAGAATTCACCGGAATACGAGCGCGACGTTTCACACATGCGCGGTGCCATTCGCCGCGAAGATGTGGCGACTATCATCGTTCCATTTGTTCAAGAGACCGCGCGCCGGCTGGTTATGAACTCGGGCGGGAAATTGGACGTTGTCACACAGCTGGGCCGCCCCGTTCCCGTGCGCTTGATTGCCGAATACTTCGGATGCCCACCGCCCTCTGAGAGTGAACTTGCGGATTGGGCGGCGTCGATCTTCCAATTCCTTTTCGCGGATCTGAATAACGACCCGGCGGTGGGCCAAGCTGCCCGTGATGCCGCGGCAAAGACTCGAAACTACCTCGATCAGGCCATCGCCACGCGTAAGGCGCGTCCGAACGCCAAAGATGACGTTCTCGGCCGCTGCCTCGCCATGCAGCGAATTGGATTGCCGGGGATGGACGACGTCGCCATCCGAAACAACCTCCTCGGCCTGATCGTCGGCGCGATTCCCACAACTTCGAAATGCTGCGCGCAAGCGCTCGATCAACTCCTGAAACGCCCGGCGGAACTCGAACGCGCCCGGGCTGCTGCCGTGGCGGGCGATGACACGCTGCTGGCGCGATACATCTTCGAAGCGTTGCGCTTCAATCCGAACAACCCCGCGCTGTTCCGAATCACAAGCGAGGACTATCCGCTGGCAAGAGGCCACATACACGGCGTCACGATTCCGAAGGGAACAACTGTTGTTGCGGTGACGCAATCGGCCATGTTTGATGAGCGCAAAGTCGACCAGCCCGAAGAATTCCGAATCGACCGGCCCGCCTATATCTACATGCATTTCGGATATGGTCTGCATAGCTGTTTTGGCCGGTATATCAACCAGGTCCAGATACCCGGCATTTTGAAACCCCTCCTCGCTTGCAAGGCTCTCGGGCGCGCGCCGGGCGACGCCGGCAAGCTGGTATCTCAAGGGCCGTTCCCCGCGAGCTTGAACGTCACTTTCGAATCAGCGGCAGTTGGAGCCGGGCGCTCGTGAAAGTACCAAAACAATGGAATTCGGTGCCACCGTTCTGCGCGCCACGCACGACGATGCGAAATTGTGCTGAGCGTTTGTGACTTGGCGCGAAGGCCCCGC
>WNFF01007580.1_pt1 | contig 10266 bp, 7 predicted proteins | sample 5400441 | NCBI WGS metagenome assembly WNFF01 (sample SAMN13153345, study PRJNA577476) | soil metagenome | isolation source: 120 cm saprolite under Douglas fir tree site 2 hole 3 replicate 1 | place: USA:California | collected 2015-04-18
ACCAGGCCCATGCGCTTCGCCCGGCGCGCGTCCACCGCGCGGCCGGTGAGCAGCATGTCGAGCGCCGCGGCCGGGCCGACCAGGCGCGGCAGGCGCATGACCCCGCCCCAGGCGGGAAGGATGCCGAGCATCACTTCGGGCAGCGCGAAGCGCGTTCCGGGCCGATCGACGGCGACGCGGTAGCGGCAGGCGAGCGCGAGCTCCACGCCCCCGCCCATGCAGAAGCCGTCGACGAGCGCGAGAGTCGCGAAGGGCAGGGCCTCGAGCTTGTTGTACAGGTCCCAGCCGCGCTTGACCAGGCGCATCGCGTCGTCGGCGTCCTTGAGCTTGGTGAACTCCTCGATGTCGGCGCCCGCGATGAATCCGGAGTCCTTTCCCGAGCGGATGACGAGCGCCCGCGGGTTCCGCGTGCGCAGCTCGTCGAGCATGCGGTCGAGCTCGGCCATCACGTCGGCCGAGAGGATATTGGCCGAGGCGCCTTGCTTGTCGAACGACAGCCAGACGATATTGTCGCGGTCGGTAGCGAGCTTCCAGTGTCGGAAGTTGTCACCCATATCGATTACAGCGCCTCGACCAGCATCGCGCCGCCCAAGCCCCCGCCGATGCAGATCGAGGCCATGCCGCGCTTGCCTTGGGTGCGTTTCAGCACGTGCAAGAGGTGCAGCACGATGCGCGCTCCCGAGGCGCCGACCGGATGGCCGAGCGCGATCGCGCCGCCGTCGACGTTGAGCCTTTCCATGTCGATCTCGCCCATCGCGCCGTCGAGCCCGAGCTGCTCGCGGCAATACCTGTCTTCCTTCCACGCGGCGAGGCAGGCGAGCACCTGGGCCGCGAACGCCTCGTTGATCTCCCAGGCGTCGAGATCGTTCAGCTTCAGTCCGTGGCGCTTCAGGATCGGCGTCGAGGCATGCACCGGCCCCAGGCCCATCTGCGCCGGGTCGAGCCCCGCCCATTGCGAATCGGCGATGCGGCCGACGGGCTCGAGCTTGTGACGCTTCACCGCTTCCTCGGTCGCGAGCACGAGCCACGCCGCCCCGTCGGTGATCTGCGAGGAATTTCCCGCGGTGACGTTGCCGTACTTGCGGTCGAAGAAAGGCTTGAGCTTCGCGAGATTCTCGACCGTCGAATCCTTGCGAACGCCGTCGTCGTCCTTGTGGAGCGTACCCTCTTCGTCATAGATCGGCGTGATTTCCGCGGAGAGGCCGTCGTGGGCGTCGTTGAAAAAACCGCTCTCTTGAGCGCGGATGACGCGCGCGTGGCTGCGCGCGGCGTACTCGTCCATGCGGGCGCGGTCGATCGCGAAGCGGTACGCGAGGTTCTCGGCGGTTTGGCCCATGAGCAGGCCCACGTAGGGGTCGGTGAGGCCTTTCATGATGCCGATGACGGGCGTGAGCAGCTGGGTGGGCTTGAGCTTCAGGAACATCCCCGCTTTGCGAAGCGGAGTCTTCGCGGCCATGAAATTCGAGAACCACACGACCATGGCCTCCGAATAAAGCAGCGGCACCCGCGACAGCGCGTCCACTCCCCCGGCGAGCCTGCATGCCCGAAGCGCAGTTGCGCATCACGGTCCAGCCCGGTACCTTCTCCCCGCAGCCCATGCGCAGCGCCGCGACGCGCCCGATGTTCACTTCGTCCACCGAGGGTGCGGCGCAACCGAGGATGACCTCGTCGAGCTCGGTCGGCTCGAAAGGCTGGCGCACGAGCAGTGCCTTGCCGGCCGCCGTCGCGAGATCGCTCGCCGCGAACGGGCCCGGCCTGTTGCGCGATTTCAGGAACGGCGTGCGCGCGCCGTCGATGATGTAGATCGGCTTGTTCACCGCGGCCTCCAAAGTCACTTTCCTGGGATCACCGGGGACACAGAGAGGAATTTTCTGAACGGTCCTCGTTCTCCGTGGATTTTCCGGCTTTACGCGGCCGCGCGCTGCGGCTCGGCCGGCCGGATCGCTTCCGACAGGCCCAGGTCCTGCGGGAAGTGGTCGACGCGGATCACCTCGTCGCGCAGCTGCGCCGCGCGCTTGAGAATCGATCGTTCCTCGGCGGTGATCAAGTTCGCCGCGGCAGCCGCCTGCGCGAGCTCCTCGGGCGCCTTGCCCTGGATCGCCCCCGACTTCTGCGCCGCGCGGATCTTCTGCTCGACCGCCTCGGCCTCGATCGCCGCCTCCAGCGCGGCTTCGAGACAGCCGAGCGGATCGGTCTCGCTCTTCGGTACGTACGCTCCCGCGGTGAGCCGGTCGCGCGCGGCCGAAGGCGCGATCAGGATACGCGCCACCTCGTGCCCCAGCCGGTCGGAGGGCACCACGTAGTCGCGGCCGCGCGGGAAGATGATGCGGCGCAGGAACCACGCCACCAGCCGGCTCGGGTAGTTGGAGATCACGCCCTCGATCGCGTTCTGCGCCTTGAACATCGCGTCCCACACCGACCATTCGAGGAGCGGCAGGTCGGCGGCCTGCCTTCCCTGGCACTCGTAGCGCTTGAGCGCGGCCGAAACGAGATAGAGGCAGGAGAGCACGTCGCCCAGCCTCGCGGAGAGCTTCTCGCGGCGCTTGAGACCGCCGCCCAGCACCAGCATGGAGACGTCGGACAGGAAAGCGAACGCGGAGGAAAATCGCGTGACTTTCTGATAGTAACGGCGCGTCTCGGGCGCTACCTCGGGAACCGGCACCCACGCCGACGTAAAGGGTCCCATGACGAGCGCGCGCACGCCGTTGGACAGGGCGAAGCGCATGTGGCCGAAAAGGGCGGCGTCGAAATCGCGCACGGCTTTGGCGCGGTTTGGCTCGCGCGTCGCTTCGATCTCTTTCAGCACGAACGGATGGCACCGGATCGCTCCCTGGCCGAAGATGATCAGGCTGCGCGTGAGGATGTTCGCGCCTTCGACCGTGATCGCGATCGGCAGCTGCTGGTACGCGCGCCCCATGAAGTTGTTGGGCCCCAGACATATGCCCTTTCCGCCGAGGATATCCATCGCGTCGTTCACCACGGCGCGGCCGCGCTCGGTGAGATGGTACTTGGCGATGGCCGAGACGACCGAGGGTTTCTCGCCCATGTCGACTGCCGAAACGGTGAGGATGCGAGCCGCCTCCATCATGTAGCAGTTGCCGCCCATGCGCGCGAGCGCCTCCTCGACGCCCTCGAACTTGCCGATCGCCGTCTTGAACTGGCTGCGAACCCGGGCATACGCGCCGGTCGCGCGCACCGCGAGCTTGGAATAGCCGCAGGACGTCGAGGGCAGCGAGATCGAGCGGCCGGCGGCGAGGCTCTCCATCAGCATCCTCCACCCCTGGCCGGCCATCTTCGCCCCGCCGATGATCCAGTCGATCGGCATGAACACGTCCTTGCCCCAGTTGGGGCCGTTCTGGAACACCGCGTTCAGCGGAAAGTGGCGCCGTCCGATGTTGACGCCGGGCGTCGAGGTCGGCACCAGGGCGCAGGTGATGCCGATATCTTCCCTGTCCCCGAGAAGCTGGTCCGGATCGTACAGCCGGAACGCGAGGCCCAGCAGCGACGCGACGGGTCCCAGCGTGATGTAGCGCTTCTCCCAGGTGACGCGCATGCCGAGCGTTTCTTTTCCTTCCCACGTGCCCCTGCAGACGATTCCGGAATCGGGGATGGCGGCGGCGTCCGACCCGGCGTGCGGATGGGTGAGCGCGAAGCAGGGAATCTCGAGGCCCTTGGCGAGCCGCGGGAGGTAATGGTTCTTCTGCTCCTCGGTGCCGTAGCGGTGCAGCAGCTCCGCCGGGCCCAGGGAATTCGGGACCATCACCGTCACCGCGGCCGCGCTGCAGCGCGTCGCGAGCTTGGTGACGACCTGCGAATGCGCGTAGGCGGAGAATTCCTTGCCGCCGTATTTCTTCGGGATGATCATCCCGAGAAAGCCCTTGTCCTTGATGAACTGCCAGACGTGCGGCGGCAGGTCCTGGTAGATCTGCGTGGTCTCCCAGTCGTTCGCCATGGCGCAGAGCTGCTCGGTCTCGTTGTCGAGGAACGAGAGCTCTTCGGCGCTCAGCTTCGGCGAGGGGAAGGCGAGGAACTTGCGCCAGTCCGGGTTGCCCGAGAACAGCTCGCCGTCCCACCACACCGTTCCGGCCTCGATCGCTTCGCGCTCGGTCTGCGACATCGGAGGCAGGATGGCCCGGTACCATGCGAGCAGCGGTCTCGCTACGAGCACGCGGCGCAAAGGCGCAAAGCCGAGCAAAAGCCCGCAAGCGACGAGAACTGCCCCGAGCACGAGGAAGGCGTTCATCCAATACGCTCCGGCGCCGAGCCCGGCGAACGCTGCCACCGCGCCTGCGGCGAGCCACACCCATCCGGGTACATTCAGATACGCGAGCGCAAACGATGCGGCCACGACTGCGACGATCCAAACGGCGAGGGACATGGGTGCTCCAGGATGTTCTAGGTGCAAATGCTTCAACGCAATATCTCATGATACGCTGCTCCGGCCGCCCGCGGCGCGGCGGCGCGCACCGCGTGTCCGCACTTGCTCCGTCCGCGCCCGTCCCCATGTAACATGGCAAGCCTCCATGGCCCACGATCACCGCAGCTTTGCCTTGCCCGCCCCGCTTGGGGGTTCCGCCGCTCCAAAGCGGCGCAGCGAATGGCGCGCCCTCGGGATGCTGCTTCCCTATCTCTGGGAGTTCCGCTTCCGGGTGGCGGTCGCGCTCGCGTTCCTGATCGGCGCCAAGCTCGCCAACGTCGGCGTGCCGCTCATCCTGAAGGAAGTCGTCGATTCGCTCGACGCGCAGACCGCCGTGCTGGTCCTGCCCTTGGCGCTGCTCGCGGCCTACGGGATATTGCGTTTCTCGACGACGCTGTTCGCCGAGCTTCGCGACCTCGTGTTCGTGCGCGTGACGCAGCGCGCGATCCGCCGCGTCGCGCTCACCGTGTTCCGCTACATGCACAGCCTGTCCCTGCGCTTTCACCTGGAGCGCCAGACGGGCGGGGTGTCGCGCGACATCGAGCGCGGCACCCGCGGCATCTCGACGCTGCTGTCCTACATGCTGTTCTCGATCATCCCGGTGCTGCTGGAGTTCGGCCTGGTCGCGGCGATCCTGCTCGCCAAGTTCGACTGGCGCTTCGCGGCCGTGACCTTCGCGGCGGTGACTGTATACATGGTGTTCACGGTGTCGGTGACGGAATGGCGCATGGAGATCCGCCGCCGCGCGAACGAGCTCGATTCGAAGGCCAACACGCGCGCGATCGACAGCCTGATCAACTACGAGACGGTGAAGTACTTCAACAACGAGGAGTACGAGGCGCGCCGCTACGACGACAACCTGCAGAAGTACGAGTCGGCCGCCGTCAAGAATGAAGCCTCGCTCGGCCTCCTCAATATCGGCCAGAGCCTCATCATCGCCGTCGCGGTGACGGCGCTCATGGTCCTCGCCTCAGAGGGCGTCGTCGCGAAGACGCTGACCCTCGGCGATCTCGTGCTCGTCAACGGCCTGCTCATCCAGCTCTACATTCCGCTCAATTTCCTCGGCATGGTGTACCGCGAAATCAAGCAGGCGCTCGCCGACATGGACCGGATGTTCCGCCTCCTCACCCAGGACCGCGAGATCGAGGATCGCCCCGGGGCGAAGCCGCTGCCTCCTGGCGAGAGGGCGGGAATCGCGGCGGTGCGCTTCGAGCACGTCGACTTTTCCTACGATCCGAAGCGGCAGATCCTGTTCGACGTCTCGTTCGCGGTGCCCTCGGGCAGCAAGGTCGCCGTGGTGGGCCACAGCGGCTCGGGCAAATCGACGCTCGCGCGCCTCTTGTTTCGCTTCTACGAAGTCAACTCGGGCAGAGTGACGATCAACGGCGCCGACATCCGCGAGGTGGTGCAGACGTCCCTGCGCGCCGCGATCGGCATCGTGCCTCAGGACACGGTGCTGTTCAACGATACGATCCTCTACAACATCCACTACGGCAGGCCCGACGCGTCGCTCGAAGAGGTGATCGAAGCGGCAAAAGCCGCGCATATCCACGAATTCATCGAGAGCCTTCCCGAGAAGTACGAATCGCGCGTGGGCGAGCGGGGCCTGAAGCTCTCCGGCGGCGAAAAGCAGCGCGTCGCGATTGCCCGCGCCGTCCTGAAAAATCCGAGCATCCTCATCTTCGACGAGGCGACCTCGGCACTCGACTCGGAAACCGAGCAGGGCATCCAGGCCGAGCTCGACCGCATCGCCCGGGGGCGCACCACCCTGGTGATCGCTCACCGCCTTTCCACGGTGATGGACGCGGACCAGATTCTCGTTCTGGATCAAGGCCGTATCGTCGAGCGCGGAACGCACAGGGAGCTGCTGGAGCGCGACGGCGCGTACGCCCAGATGTGGGCGCTGCAGCAGCAGGAGGAGGCCGAGCAGGCGGCAGCGGCTTGAGAAGCTCGCGTCGGCCGCCGTGGCGTTGGCACGGCCGGATCCGCGAGCCGGTGTGAGGTATTTGGCGTATCCTGTTATTTTCGTTGCAAATTATAGAAGGCAACGCTAGACTCCCCCGAACGCGAGAAAAGGGAGGACAGGTGAGGCTTATCCCGGCGATGCTGATCGTGCTGGCAGTCATCTCGATGCCGGCTTTCGCACGCGGGCGCGGCACGGCCGAAACGCAAGAGCCGTCGCTGAAATCGCAGGCGGCGCTGGTCGTTGACCAGGAATCGGGCGAAATCCTCCTCGGCAAGAACGCGCAATCCAAGCTGCCGATCGCCTCGCTCACCAAGCTTATGACGGCGATCGTGACGCTGGAGGCCGAGCTCGATCCCGACGAACCGGTGACGATCACCAAGGCGGATGTGGACAGGCTGCGCGGCTCGCATTCCCGCCTGCAGGTGGGCGCCACGCTCACGCGCGACGAGATGCTGCACCTCGCGCTCATGGCGTCGGAGAACCGCGCCGCCTCGGCGCTCGCCAGCTCCTACCCGGGCGGAAAGGATTCGTGCGTGCTGGCGATGAACCTGAAGGCTCAGCTGCTCGGAATGACGGGAACGCGCTTCGAGGACGCGACCGGGCTTTCGGGCCGCAACGTTTCCACCGCGCAGGACCTCGCGAAGCTGGTGCGGGCCGCGCACGCGTATCCCAAGATCCGCGACTATACGACTTCGGCTTCCTACCAGGTCAAGATCGGGCGCCGCGCGATGCGCTTCGGCAACACCAACCGCCTGACGCGCAGCTCCCGCTGGGACATCGGCCTGTCGAAGACCGGCTACATCGCCGAGGCGGGGCGGTGCCTGGTGATGCAGGTGACGCTTGCCGGGCGTTCGATTATCATCGTGCTGCTCGATTCCTGGGGTAAATACACGCGTGTCGGCGACGCTACCCGAATACGTCAGTGGCTGGAGTTCGCCTCCGGCCGCTCCGGCCCACACCGCTTCCCGGCCGGCTTGCCGGCAGGGGACGCTGTCGCGTCGAACCAGGGATCGAACGCCCAGCCGGGCTAGCTTCCGGATTCCGCCGACGGCATGAAACCCCAGCCCTCCCCTCAGCCCGCCGCGCCAGGGGTGGTGCGCTTCTACAACTTTCTTCCTCCCGGGAACAATTTTCTGGAGGAGGTGCTCACGGGACTCGCGCGTCCCCAAAAAAGCATCCCGCCGAAATATTTCTACGACGAGCAGGGCTGCCGGCTGTTCGAGGCGATCTGCGAGCTCCCCGAGTACTACCTGACGCGCACCGAGACGGCGATCCTGCGCACCCACATCGCCGAGATCGCGCAATTCATAGGCCCCGACGCCCAGCTGATCGAGTTCGGCAGCGGCGCGCAGGCGAAGACGCGCGTCCTGATCGAAGCGCTGCAGACCCTTCTGTACGTTCCGGTCGATATCGCCGAAGACACCCTGCGCGCCTCGTCCGGAAAATTGGCGAGCTTGTTTCCCCTGCTGAACGTCGTCGGAATCTGCGCCGACTACACCCGGGCCCTGTGGCTGCCCGAGCTCGCGGGCGTGCCGATCCGCAAGAAGGCGGTTTTCTTTCCGGGTTCAACGATCGGCAATTTCACCCCTGCGGAAGCGCTCGTTTTCCTAAAGCAGGCGCGCCGTGCGGCGGGCGCGGGAGGCGTGCTGCTCGTCGGCGTCGACCTCAAGAAAGACAAGACCACCCTGGATGCCGCCTACGCCGACTCCAAGGGCGTGACGGCGCAGTTCAACCTCAACCTGCTCGCGCGCATCAACCGCGAGCTCGGCGCGGATTTCCAGCCGAGCCGCTTCCGCCACCAGGCCTTTTACGATCCGATCATGGGCCGCGTCGAGATGCACCTGGAGAGCCTCGACTCGCAGCTCGTGCACATCGCCGGCCGGCGGTTCGAATTCGCGCCCGGCGAGACCCTCCACACCGAATTCTCCTGCAAGTATTCGATCGCCGAATTCCAGGAGCTGGGCAAGCGGGCGGGGTTCACGCCCGAAAAAGTGTGGACCGACCCGGAGCAGTTGTTCAGCGTGCACGGGATGGTTGCCACCTAGCAAGCTGTCAGTCCCGCGGAAGCGGGAGAGGCCGGCCCCTTACCTGGATCGACTGAGGTCCGAGTCCCGCAGCACACGCCCATCCCGGTTCTTCTCGCTCGCGTGAAAGAAGCCGTGCTCGACCAGATCGCCCAGGTCGAAGCGGAACTGCTTGGCGGTCGATATTTTTCTGGCGGCGAGCGCCAGCTCAACCTTGCTCAGTCGTTGCTTGCGGGGGAGCGCGAGCAGGATGTCGTTGACGTCGCCGGGGGCGTCCAGGATGAAGAGCTCATCGAACGCCTCTTGGTAGGTGCGGACCATCGAGTGGTAGAGGGGATTGGAAGACGGTCGCCAGACGTTGCCGACCGCGATCCCGCTCGGCATGACCGCCCGGCGCACGGCTTGCAGAAATTCCTGCGTCGTCAGGTGGGCCGGCACGTTGTGGGCGCCATAAGCGTCGAGAAAGATCACGTCGTAGGAGGGCTGGCGGACGTTCTCGATGAATCGCCGCCCGTCGCCGACATGGACCCGCATGCGCTCGTCTTCCCTGAAACCGAAGAACTTCTTCGCAACGTCCACGACGTCGGGGTCTATTTCCGCCACGTCGATCGCAGCGTTCGGGTAGTACTTGCGGAGGAACGTCGGTAAGGTCCCTCCGCCGAGGCCGACGACGAGGATGCGGCGCGGTTCTTCGCACAGCGCCAGTCCAGCAAGCGCGACCCGCGCATAGGGCAGCTCCAGATGATCCGGATCGCCCGGCTTCACTACGCTCTGCCGCGACCCGCCCCTCTCGAAAAGCAGAGTGCGCAGACCGTTGGAATCCTCCGTGACGACGATCGTGTTGTAATGCGAGGGTTTCTCGTAGATTACGGTTTCTGCCGCACACGCGAGCACGGACAGCGCGGCGAGTGCCGAGAGTCCTACATGGAGATACCGTCGGCCCTTCATGTGTCAGTGCTGCGACCGGTCGACAATGATGCGCTTGTAAAGGTCAAGCCACTTTTCGTAGTCGTCGATCGCCTCCTGCGCGTTCACGATCTTGACGGCCTGGCGCTCGCGCACCAGGCGCCGCACCGGCGTGTCGTAGTTCCTGTTCGCCGGCACGCGGTGCACTTCCGTGTAGAAGCGCTGGCCCTCGGTCAGCATGTAGTCGTAGAAAAGCGCCGCGGCGCTGGGGTGAGGTGCACGCCGCGAGACTGCGACCGCGGAGGGCAGCACGACGGCCGGCGGCAAGACGAACCAGTCGACCGGCGCGGACCTGGCTCTCATGCGGTCGACGTCGTGGCTGTAGACGCCGAGCATCACCGGGATCTCGCCCGCGATGACCAGGCCCGTGCTGTGCGTATGACCGGTGCGGACCGCGATGCCGTTGTCGCCCATGCGCCGGAATAGATCGAGGCCCGGTTTCTCGCCCATCGATTCGATCAGCGCCGCGAACCACTCCACGTTGGTCGACTCCATGCCGATGCGGCGCTTCCATTTCGGGTCGAGCAGGTCCTGCCAGGACTTCGGCACATCCGCGGGCTTCACCGCGTTGGTGTTGTACGCGTACACGAGCAGGTTGAGCCGGTCGGGCGCCCACTCGCCGTGCGCGGGCATGGTCTCGGGCAGGAGCTCCTGCTCGAGGAAAGGCGAATTCATTTTCTGCAGGAGCTTCGCGCGCGCGAGCACCTCGAGTTGCGGGGCGTTCGTTTCCATCACGTCGACCTCGAAGCGTCCGCCGCGCGATTCGCTCATCACGCGCTGCAGGATGTTCGCCTGGCTGCCGCGCCAGCTCTTCACGGTAACGCCGTAGCGGCGCTTGAAGTCCGCAGCGAGCCGGAGTTGGTCTTCCTGGGTGAGCGAGGAGTAGAGCAGCA
>WNFF01017272.1_pt1 | contig 10265 bp, 8 predicted proteins | sample 5400441 | NCBI WGS metagenome assembly WNFF01 (sample SAMN13153345, study PRJNA577476) | soil metagenome | isolation source: 120 cm saprolite under Douglas fir tree site 2 hole 3 replicate 1 | place: USA:California | collected 2015-04-18
GAGTTCCATTCCGACGGCGGCGGTTGCGGCGGTGCATGGGGGACATCTGGCGGAAGACGTCAGCGGGGCGAACGTCATGGCGGCGAACGGCGTACTCAGTATGCCGGCGGACATTTTGCCCGGTGCGACGGGCACTCCGGTGGGAATTGTTTATGACTTCGATGGTGCGGTGACCGACGGGCTGCTGGGGACGGGGGCCAGCAATTCCGCTTATTGCGCCACGAATTCTGCTTTCGGCGGAGTGGATAAGCTGGGGACGACGGCGCAGTTTTTGCATGCGCTGGTTATCCTGAATGGCATTTGCGCGCAGAATTCCTCGCAGTTGCCTGATCTGCAATATCACCTCGTCCGGGTGATTGGGCGGGTGCTGGGCCTCGACTGGTCGCAGGCGAATCTGAATGTGATCACGCGCAATCCGCCTGCGATGGCGGCGGACTATGCGGGGTTTCCGGTGATGCACGAGATTGATCCGGTTGGCTGCGTGCCGGTTGCGATTTGCTATTCGAATCACGGCGGGGTGGATCCATCGCAGCCGAAGATGGACGATCAGGCGGCGCTATCGAGGCTGTATCCGGTGACCGCGCAGAACCTGGCCGGCTTTCCGGGGAAGCAAATCTTTTCGCAGGTCACGGCGAGAATTCACGGAAGCGTTTATTTCACGGATGCGAGCGGGTTGGCTGCGCAGGGGATGCAGGGGTGAATGTGGTGGCGCGGTGGATTGATCCATCCACGCAGCAGCCTTCCCATGATGATGTTCGCCGAACACGCCGTTAAGCTCGAACCGCCTGTGCTCGCTGTGACTACAAGCATTGCGATTGACGCGCCGGTGTCGGAAGTATGGAGAAACGTGCTTGCCTTTCCGCCACTCGCGCCTCCCGAGGAGTGGATGTTCCGCGCCGGGATCGCTTACCCGACCTCGGCACAGATCGTAGGATCGGGGCGTGGAGCCGTGCGTTACTGCCGGTTCTCGACCGGAGACTTCGTCGAGCCGATTACTGCTTGGGACGAAAATCGTTTGCTGGCCTTCGACGTTTCTGCGCAACCAATGGCCATGCGAGAGTTGAGTCCGTGGAAAATTGTCCCGCCGCATCTGGAGCACAACTACATGCGCTCGCGGCGAGGACAATTCCGGCTGGTGGCGTTGAGTGATCACCGCACGCTTCTGGAGGGGACCACCTGGTATCAGAATTATTTCTGGCCGCAGGCCTATTGGCGCGAATGGTCTGACTGGATCGTGCACAGAATTCACATGCGGGTCTTGCGGCACGTGAAAGAACAAGCGGAAGCCCACCAGGCTGGGTGAGCGACTTGGCAGACCGCTACCGGAGCGGGGGCCACGACCGGCATTCTGACGGAGTGAGGGGCGAAGCCAGCGGAGCAGCGATCTTGAAGCGAATCACGCCGTCGGAGGTGGAACAGAAGCTTCGTACTCCTTCGTTGCTGGTGAGGGGAGTGCCGACTACTACGAATTCGTCGCAGGGTTGTTTCCGGCAGACCGGGGTCATGCGGAAGCGGAATCCAGACTTGGTGCACCAGGTGCCAACGGTGCAGTTTGCATTTCCTAGTGGGGCGTCGATCAAACCGGCATGGTCCGCCGATTCGGCTCCGGATCCAGTAAGACCAGGGCCGAGCGTCGCAAAGTCGCGCGCATAACCTCTCTCCGGATAAGTCACCGAGTAAGTGATTTGGGCGGTGTCCAGCGTGCGCATAGTGCCGACGGCGGTGGATTCATTGGCGGCGGTTTTTGCGCGCAGCAGGTTGGGAATTGCGATTGCGGCGACGACGAGAAAGGCGCCGGCGTCAACGCCTCCGCTGGAACTTACGCCGCGGATGGCGTCTGGCTCGGCGTAGGCGCACACCACTGCGGGCGTAATCTGTGAGGTCAGCTGCGAAAGGGAGTCGGCCATCTGCGGCGACAGCGCGCGCAGGCGCAGTGCAGTCATTGCGATGGGGTCCTGATACATCAGTGCAGAAGCTTCAGAGGAGTGGCCTGGGGGCAGCGACGCCAGAAACTTTTTGGACTTGGCCAAGGATTCGCCGCTTCTGTGAAGTCGAACGGCGTCGGCGACGGTGTCCCGGCTGGAGCCTATGACGAGATATCCGTCAACAAATGCGTAGCTGATGTCGAAGGGCTTTTGCGGAGAAGGGATTCGAAGGGAATGGTAAGTGACTCCGCCTTCTTCGGATTGCTGTGCCACGACCGGCGTGGTCGCCAGCAGTTTAGCCAACGTTGCTTGCAAACGGTCGGGATCATTGACGCGGAGTATGGCCTTCCATACGGGGACGGGCTCGGTAACGCTGTCCAGTTCGACGGTGATCTCTCCGGCGAGATGGCTGAGAACGTCATGTTTTAGGCTGACGTGCAATGACTGTTCCATGGGGTCGAGCATGGCCAAGGCGGCGGGATTTGAAGCTGTCGAGAGATCCTTAACGTCGTCGAACATCTCTCCCAGGTTTTTGAACAGAACGGTGCTGGCGAAGATGGCCTTGGGAGATACGAAATCGAGGCTGTTTAGAGGCGCCGGTGCGGCCAGCCATGAGGCGACTCCACGTCGCGGACCAGTGAAGCTCAATTCGGTTTGGCTGGGAGGCTGCCCGGGGGCGCTCTTGTGCTCCCAAACTAAATACTTCATGTCGGAAAATCCGCTGCGCTGGAAAAGCGCCTGGTTCGGGACGGCGCCCAGGGGGATTTGTTTCAGCAGCTTCTGCAAATCAGCGGCGGCCAAGACCTCGGCGCCGCCTTGATACGACTGCTCCAGGCGCTGCGCGAATGGAGTGGAGGCAAACAGCGTGGTCTTGCGGTCGAGCCGGGCATTGAAACTGCGCAGGGTGGCGATATCGAACGCTGCGACCACAAAATCTGGACGGACCAAGACCAGGAGTTCTTGAGCTGGGGGGCGCGCGGCTTTGTTATTGTCATTGTCTTTGGCAATGGCGAGCTGTTGCAAGTCTAAGACGCGGAGCGGCGGCTTGGATTTGCCGGCAACGTCCTTCACCATTTGCTGCAAGAAGGGCTTCAGTCCAGGCTTTCGCACTTCGGCGAGAATCAGCAGGCTGGGATGATCCTGGCGAGCTGCGATGGATCCCGAGAAGACAATTTCGTCTCCGAAGAATTGGGAGAGCTGATAAAACTTGTCGAACGAATCCTCAATTCGAGGAGCGGCCGCGGCCATGTCGCCGTGCTGCCACCAATCGCGGAGGACTGAGCTGTCTTTTAGTTCTTGCTGAAAAACTGCGAGCGCCTGATGGGAAGCGTCGCCGTAGTTGGGAAAAGCGGCATAGAACATTGTGGATTCCGGTAGCAGCGGCAAAAGACGGCTTTGATTGCGCGGAGGTGGAAACTGAACGTTGTGCTGAAGCTTGTCCATCAACTGAGCGAACTCAGGCACTAATCCGGGATGCTTCTGCAGGTACGCATTCCAGGGCGCGTCGGGTCGAACTGGCGGCGCGTCTTGAGCGGCACATGCCAATGCAGAAAAAAGGACGAACGCGGCTGCGCACTTGATGAACTTGAAATGATGCCGTCGGTGTTGGAGAGTAGGCGCGTATCGCATTCGCTGTTACCCGTTTGGAGAAAACATGATAGACGGCGTGGCCGGATTCTGCCAGAGCGCGGAGGGAGCATGATCTTCCGTGCGGAGAGGTAGGGAGACCGGATGGGGCACTAACACTCTGGAGTCCCAAGGCCTCGACCAAGCTGCCTCACTAAGGCATAATTCGGCGTTAGGCGATTCCCCGCCCGAGGACGCGTGAAGGAGGACGCGTGAAGAGTGTGCTACTGGTTTTCGTGCTTTCTGCCGGGCTTGCGTCCGGGCAAGAACGTCCGGCGGAGACATCCATTCGCCACGTGACGGTCATCAACGTCGCGACGGGCGTGGAACTGAAAGATCAAACCGTAACAATTCAGGGGGAGCGCATTGTTTCCGTCGCTGCAACTCAGGAAACGGATGCGGCGCAGCCTGGCGGCGTAGATGCTCATGGCAGCTTCCTCATCCCGGGCCTGTGGGACATGCACGTCCACGTGCACGAAACCTACGAACTTTCGCTCTATGTGGCGAATGGCGTAACTGGCGTGCGCATCATGTCGGGTGATCGCGATACGGCGGCATACCGCTCTGAACTGGCCCGGCAGACGCCTTCACCGGAGATTTACCTGGCCAGCGCGGTTGTGGATGGCAGTCCTCCGGTGTGGCCGGGATCCATTGTTGTGAAGAAGCCCGACGATGCGCGCCGCGCGGTGCACGAAATCAAGGCGGGCGGCGCTGACTTCATCAAAGTATGTAGCCGCATCCCGCGCGAAGCTTACTTCGCGCTGGCGGACGAAGCGAAAAAACAGCACATTGACTTTGAGGGTCACGTACCAGACGCCATCACTGCGCAGGAAGCGTCGGCGGCAGGGCAGCGGACAATGGAGCATCTGCTGGGGATTGCGGTGGCCTGCTCCAATCAGCAGGAGCGGCTGAAGAACGCGATAAATCGCGCAGAGTTCTTTCGCGACCGGATGGCGGTTGAGGCAGAAGCGTACCGCAGCCTGGACCAGGCGAAATGCCAAGCTCTGTTTGCCGATTTTCGGCGCAACGATACCTGGCAAGTGCCAACACTGAGCGTCCTGCGGCTTTGGGGCCGGTTGGACGATTCGAAATTTACCTCCGATCCTCGCCTGGCTTACGTAGGTAAAACATCCCGGGAGCGATGGGAGGAGAGGATTCAGCCACAGCAGCGGCGCTGGGGTCTCGGCGAACATCAGATGGCGCGCAGCATCTTCGCCATGGACGAGCGTGTAGTGGGTGCGATGTTCCGGGCGAAAGTGCCGATGATGGCCGGGACCGATGCGATGAATCCTTATTGCTTTCCAGGATTCGGTCTCCACGACGAACTGGCTTTGCTGGTCGGGTCGGGATTGACGCCGCTGGCAGCGCTGCAGTTGGCAACCATTAATCCTGCGAGGTTTCTGGGAAGAAGCGCGGAATTAGGAACGATTGAACCTGGCAAAATTGCCGATTTGGTGCTGCTCCGTGCGGACCCTCTGGCGGACATTCATAACACGACGCAGATCGAGGGGGTTTGGCTGCGGGGGAAGTATTTTGATGAGGCGGGGCTGAGGCAGTTGTTGGAGGGAGCGAAGGAGAGCGCCAGGCACTGAGCCCTACACGCAGCCACTGGCGGTCGGCTGCGAGGGTCAACCCTCGCCGTATCTAAAATCCCGACAGTTGTTATGATGCCGGCGGAAAGCAGGTTCCTCGGCTGCGTTCGGAATGACAGAACTTTTTTCGGGGCTGGCCCGGCGGAGGGTATCAAGAGCGGGCGGGTGAAGGCACCCTTCGACTCCGCTCAGGGCAGGCTCTGGTCCCTACCCGAGCTAAGTCAAAGGCCGCGGGTGAGGGCGCCCGCGCCACACGGGGGTTAGAGGCAGGCGCAGATTTCGGCATCGGATAATGTATGGTTAGAATTCTTCGCGGCCTGATAGATGCGGTCGATTACTTCTTCTGTGGCGGGGATGTTGTGGCGCTCTAGCCAAAAAATCACGTTCGATTTTCCGCTCATGGGGCCGATGTCGATTGTCTGTTCTAATCCGAAGAGGTGGGAGGGGACGCCGGAATAGACGGAGTTGGCTAGCTCGATGTCGTTTTTCTTTAGGGCTTTGATGACGGCGGCGGCGTGGACTCCGGTGGCGGTGCGGAAGGCGTCGTCACCGACTACCGGGTAGTTGGGCGGGATAGGGACTCCGGTGGCGCGGGAGACGGCCTGGCAGTAGGCTTTGAGTTGGGTCAGGTCTTGCTGGCCCCAGGGAGCGACGTTCATCAGTTTCAGGTTGACCAGCATCTGGTCCATTTGGGTGTTGCCGACGCGCTCTCCAGTGGCAAGGGCGCAGGCGTGAACGCAGTCGGCGCCAGCGGCGAGCGCAGCCAGAGAGTTGGCAACGGCGAGGCCACGATCGTTGTGTCCGTGCCAGTCCAGGCGAATCTTTTTCTCTTCGCCGGATGGTTTCACGACTTCATCCAAGACAAATTTTGTGAGGGCGAACGCGCCTCGGTGACATACATGACGTCGAGGCCGAGGCCGGCGGCGAACTTGACGGCTTTTTCTGTGGTTTGGAGCAGAAAGTCTTCGGTCCAACCTTCGGTGTAGCGGCGGAGAGGGCTGGAGCCGATGAAAGTTGCGGCTTCGATGTTGAGGCCGGTGCGCTGCACGATTTCGGCGATGGGGCGAATGTCGTTTTCGTGGGTGCGGGCGGCGCAGTTGGCGCGAATCTTCATCTTGTTGGCGACGATTTCACGGGCCAGGGCTTCGACGTGCTCGATGGCGCGGGGGCCGGCGCCGGGGAGTCCGAGATCGAGGGCGTTGAGGCCGAGGGATTCCATGAGGTGCAGGATTTCGATTTTTTGTGCGATGGAGGGATCGCGGACCGAAGGGGACTGCAGGCCGTCGCGGAGAGTTTCGTCGTTGAGCAGGACTCCGGCTCTGGGGAGAAAGTCTGGCGAGGCCTGGTTCCAGTCGTGGATTAGGTCAGAGGGCTTCATGAGTACGTGACAGGCCCAATTCTACTTGAGGTGTGCGGTATTATCTCGTCGTACGGGCGCGAGAGGGTTGGTTGCTGCCGGCAGAAAAGCTGGTTCCCTTCGACTTCGCTCAGGGCAGGCTCTCTCCGCCTGGGGCAGTTCGGAATGACAGATACTAGAGAAATACTATGCGACTTTTCGTGGCTCTCGACATTGATGAGGAAATCCGGAAGCAGATCGGGCAGTTCATCGAAGAAGTGCGAGGGCTGGCGCCGGATGTGCGGTGGGTGACGCCGGAGTCGTTGCATGTGACGCTGAAGTTTATTGGAGAGAAGCCGGAAGCTGTGGTTGCGGAGATTGAGAAGGCGGTAGGATTGGTGAGCGCGGAGGCCTTTGAAATTTCTTTTCGGGGCCACGGATTTTTCCCGACGGCGAAGGCGGCGAGGGTTTTCTGGGTGGGAATTGAAGGGGATGACGGACTGACACAATTGGCGGGAAAAGTTGAAGGAAGTCTTGCTGGCATCGGAATCCCGAAAGAAGAACGAGCGTTCAGTCCGCACCTGACGTTGGCGCGTGGGGGAGCTCGCATCGGCAGCGGGTCAGGGGCTCCCGGGCGCCGGAGCGGGGATCGGGTCAACCAAAAATTTGCAAAGCTGCAACAGCGATTGTCTGAGCGTCTGGCTGAACCTGCGTCCGAACCTCTGTCTGAACATCCGGGACCAGATTTTGGTACGATGGCGGCCCGCGAGTTCTTTTTGTATCGCAGCCAGCTTTCGCCGAAGGGGGCGCGGTACACGAAGATCGCGCGCTTTGAGTTGAGGTAGGGCGCTTGGCTCGGAAAGCCTAAGGGCGAAAATCCCCGCCTTGTCTTTCCAAAAAACGGAAAGACAAGGACGGTGCACGCCGAGGAGTACGTCGAGCCCGCGGGCACTGCCTCGACAGGTGAGGACGGTCCGCGCTCCTTGCCCCGTGGAGCGGCTACGTGAATCGAAGAATATGCATGCAATGATCAGCGCTGGCATCGGATATCTGCTGGGATCGATTCCATTCGGATATTTGCTGGTGCGGGCATTTCGTGGAGCGGATGTCCGGAACACGGGCAGCGGGAATATCGGGGCGACTAACGTTGCGCGGACGTCTCCGTTGCTGGGAGCGGCGACGCTGCTGCTGGATGCGCTGAAGGGACTCGCGGCGGTGTTACTGGCTTCCCGGATTTTTCCGGGCCAGAGCAATCTGGCATTTGTCGCAGCGCTGGCGGCGGTGGCGGGACACATCTTCCCGGTGTGGCTTGGTTTCCGCGGAGGCAAGGGAGTGGCGACGGGGCTGGGATCGTTCTTGCTGCTGACGCCGAAAGGGATTTTGGTGGCGCTGGCTATTTTTGTCGCGGTGGCAGCGGCGTGCCGATTGGTGGCCCTGGCGTCCATTGTTGCCACCGCTTCCCTTCCCCTTCTTGCATTGTGGATGGGAGAAAGACAGACGCCGGTTCTCCTGCTGGGGGCGGCCTCTCTACTCATCATCGTTAAGCATTACACGAACATTGGGCGGATGTTGCGGAGAGCGGAACCAAGGTTCGTGCTACGAAGGCGGAAGAAGCGAATAACCAAGATCGCATGAGCAAGATCGCCATCATCGGAGCCGGGGCGTGGGGAACGGCGCTTTCGATTGTGCTGGGGCGCAAGCAGCGGCACCAGGTGCGGCTGTGGGCGTATGAGAAAGAAGTGCGGGAGTCGATTGAGAACGGCCGCACGAACAACCCGTTCCTGCCGGAACAGCGGATTCCAGAGTGTGTCGCGGCCACGGGCAGTCTGGAAGATGCGTTGAAACAGGCTGAGATTGTCGTCAGCGCGATGCCCTCGCAGCATTGCCGGCGTTTGTTTCAGGAGATGTGCCCCTATCTGCACCGCGAAATGAGTCTGGTGAGCGCTACCAAAGGGTTGGAGCAGGGCACGCTGCTGCGTATGACGGAGGTGATCGGCGCGGTGACGGAGAAGAAAATTGGTTGTGCGGTAGGAGCGCTGAGCGGGCCGAGCTTTGCGGCGGAAGTTGCCCGCGGCGATCCGACGGCGATCGCGATTGCGTCGAAAGACGAGGCTTTGACTTCCAACGTGCAACAGGAGTTCGGCGATCCGGCCTTTCGCGTCTATACGAACGATGACGTGGTGGGCGTGGAACTGGGGGGCGCGCTGAAGAACATCATCGCGATTGCGGCGGGGGCCTGCCACGGGCTGGGGCTGGGGCATAATTCGGTGGCGGCGCTGATCACACGCGGACTGGCGGAGATCACGCGGCTGGCCACGGCCTGCGGCGGGCGCGCGGAGACTATGTCGGGACTGGCGGGGCTGGGCGATTTGGTGCTGACCTGCACCGGCGGGCTATCGCGGAACCGCAGCGTGGGAGTGGAACTGGGGCGGGGACGCAAACTGCCGGAAATTATTTCCAGCATGCACGGCATGGTTGCGGAAGGAGTTTTTACTACGGATGCAGCGGTGCAACTGGCGCGCGCGCACCAGGTCGAAATGCCGATCACGGAGCAGATGCACGCGATCTTGAATCAGGGGAAATCACCGGCAGATGCGATTCAGGAGTTGATGGCGCGGACCTCCAAGCGCGAGACCTACCTGGCGAACCGAGCGGAGTAATGGGCGAGTAACCTCGCCATTTTGCAGAATTGGAAGCGCTGCTCCACCCAAAAGCGCAGTACTCGAACATCACGCTGCCAAAATCGGGTTTCGCCGCAACCCGACTGCCGGTGTTTCGGTACTTTGGTAACGCGATGTGCCCGTCAAGTGGTGATTATCCAGGAACTCACAACATAAAATTAGATTCGCGGTTCCTACGGGAGAAGTACGAGGAAAAGCCACATTGGCCACGAAATTTCTGCCAACTCGCATTCCGATTCTGTACGTGATTCTCAGCGTGCTGGTGGTGATCAGCGTGGTGCCGATGTTTTTCTACTCGGTGCAGGTGCAGTCCATCAACCGCGATCGCCTGATCACCAACGAACGGCTTTTGCAGAACACGATCACGGTATCCGTTGCGGATGACATTTCGCAGCACCAGGAATCGTTCCGGCTGATGCAGACCAACCTGGCATCGGCTTTGCAGGTGGCGAGTGGAAACGATCTCACCGGTGAGCATGTGCAGGCACCGGAATTGCGGGCGCTGCTGGAAAACTTCGTCTCTTCTTCCGAAGATCTGGACTATGCCACGCTGTTGAATTCGGAGGCCAAGGGAATCTCAGCCGGGCGCATCGAGCCGGATGCATTTTTGCAGCGGGAACTGGAACAGGCGTATGCGGCGGCGCGCGAATCCCGCGCCTACAACGGTCAGCCACTGGTGGTGGGCAACGGCAAGTCGTCACGGACGGTGATGCTGGTCAGTACTCCAGTGACTTATGGCGGACATTTTCTGGGAATGATCGCTTCCGTAGTTGACCTTGAATTTTTAGTCCGCCGCCTGCAGGAGATTGACCGGGGCGGCCTGACTCCTTATGTAGTGGACAGCCAGGGACGGCTGGTCGCGGGCGCCGGCCCCGCATACGCCACCGGCCAGGACATGACTAACCTGGAAATCGTGCATAACTTCGTGGAGCAGGGCGGAAAGGCGCAGATGGTCGCCGCCACCCGGGAGTTCACGGTGGGCGGCAATAAGGGTACGGTCTTGCTGGGCACGTATAGCCCAGTGACCAACCTGAACTGGGCGGTGGTGGTGCAGAAGCCGCGGGACGAAGCTTACAGCAGCGTTTATGAAATGCAGCGCACGGCG
>WNFF01005601.1_pt1 | contig 10262 bp, 15 predicted proteins | sample 5400441 | NCBI WGS metagenome assembly WNFF01 (sample SAMN13153345, study PRJNA577476) | soil metagenome | isolation source: 120 cm saprolite under Douglas fir tree site 2 hole 3 replicate 1 | place: USA:California | collected 2015-04-18
CGCGACGAGCAAACATTGCAGGCAATGGAGTATTATAACCAGCTTCCGCACCAGGTAGACCTCCAGGTGTGTTACGCTGTTGATCCCATGCTGGCAACCGGCGGCTCAGCCATCGACGCGATAAATGTGCTCAAGAGGCGCGGTATTCCCCGGCTCTGCTATGTGGGCATTATAGCAGCCCCCTATGGACTACTGAAGCTTTCACAAACCCATCCCGATATCGATATCTATATAGGGGCACTCGACGAAAGCCTGAACGACGTTGGTTATATCCTACCCGGGCTGGGTGATGCCGGGGATCGCCAGTTTGGGACATATTGATAGAAGCCAGCCCAGGAAACCAAGAGGATCCAGCATGACGTATGTGCCAATCCCTCCCCAGGATGGCCAGGGAGATGATGAGGAAGCAGCAGCTCTTTCCGGCGATTCAGGGGAGGGAATTCAAGCACCATCCCAGGGAAAGCAACTCCCGCCGGAAGAGCAGCCGCCATCACCAGCAGGTGCAGCCGCCGCGAAACTCCCGCCGGAGGCGCAGGGAGAATTACATGGCGGACCGCTCGGCTGCTGCCTGGGTGTAACAATCGGCCTGCTGCTCAGCACATTGCTTGGCTTGCTGGGCTTCGGCCACAATCTTGCATTTTTACTGAGTTTTGTACTACCCCTCAACACTTTCACGCTGGTTCGTATTGCAACAGGCTGTATAAGTGTTGCCGGAGCGATTATTGTCGGCTTTGTTGGATGGAAAGTCGGCAAACGATTTTACCGGGAGTACGAGCCGCCCGTTATAAAAGAAAGGAGACGCAAGTCAAAGCCAAAAGAAGTCTGAATAATGAGCATATCAGAAAAACGTCTGAAAGAGGTGGGCAATGCGTGTTGTTATTTTCTGTGATATGGAAGGGATTGCTTGTATCGAGCACTGGGACCAGGTTTCGGCGGGTAAACCGTTCTATGAAGAATGCAGGAAACTCTATACTGATGAGATGAACGCAGCCGTGCGGGGCGCTCGCGCTGCAGGGGCAAGTGAGATTATCGTAGTCGATTGTCACGGCGCAGGCGGCGCTTACAATTTCAAAAGCTTCATTCCCGAGCAGCTGGAATCGGGGGCGCAATACGTCTTTGGTTACCCGTGGGCACGCTATATCGCTGCTTTCGAACAGGGGTGTGACGCTATTTTATTTGTGGGTGCTCACGCGATGGCCGGTACGCCCGACGGGGTGCTTTGTCATACCGTATCTTCAGAAGCGTGGTACAACGCCTGGATCAATGATACGCTGGTGGGTGAAAGCGGCATCCTCGCAGCCATCGCAGGCTGTTGGGATGTGCCGGCAATTTTTGTTTCCGGTGACGAGGCGACCTGCCGCGAGGTGAGAGCACTGCTGGGAGAAGATGTTGTCATTGCTCCAGTTAAGACCGGCCTGGGACGCTTCTCGGCTATCACTATGGCCCCAAAGGATGCCTGCTCGCTCATCGAAATGCGTGTCGCGCAAGCCATCAGCATGAAAGACTGGCCCAAACCACTTAAATTCACAGCACCCGTTACATTCAAGGTGGAACTGGCATCACCGGACCACGCAAGTGACTTCATTGGCAGAACAGGTGTGCGCATCGAGGGGCCGCGCCTGGTCACATCCTCGGCTGATAATTTCTGGCAGGCATGGGACCAGTTCTGGTACAGGAACTAGGTCTAAACAGTAGATGATATACTACCAGAGAGAAGATTCTCATTCAGCGGAGGAGGCATTTCGATGACATACCAGATCACGTTGAACGACCAGGAATACGCAGCACTAGCCGCAGCTGCGGCTAAAAGCGGCACAGACCCTGAGCAACTCCTGCATGAGATGATCCAGCGTCTGCAAACATCGTCTCAACGAAAACGTCCCTTGACGCCTCGTGAGGTAGTCGAGAAGCAATATCGCGAAGGAAAAATTAGCCATATTCCGACACGACAACCACTCACGCAAGCAGAACGCGAAGCACGTGAACGACGTGCTCGAGCTTTTGCCGGGGGGAAGCCTGTATCTGAGATGGTCATTGAAGACCGGGGGCCATACTAATGGCCATGTACTTTCTCGACTCTTCGGCTATTGTGAAGCGGTACTTTCAAGAACCAGGGCATGAGTGGATAGAAACGCTTCATGACCCGAACCAGGGACATGTGCTCTACATTGCCCAGGCAACCCTTGTCGAGGTGGTAGCAAGCATTTGTCGTAAAGCGCGTGAGCAAGACATGCCTCTTGAGGAGCGTAACACTACCATTGATGATTTTCGACGAGATGTTCGGCGTTCCTACAGCGTGTAGGTGGTTGATAACGCGCTATATACTGCTGCTGGCGACCTGTAAAGAATAAGGATAGAGACTGTATAATAGTTTGTGTAAATGGTCCAGTTGCAAGATGTGACAACAGAATTGGAAGGAGCAACCTATGACCATCCGACGCGAACTGATTGATGAATTGCTCAAAGAGTATCCCAATCCGCAGGACATTCTGGCCGAAGATGGGTTACTCAAACAGCTAACGAAGGCCGTGATCGAACGCTGCCTGGAAACAGAACTCGACACGCATTTAGGGTATCCAAAGCATACACGCAAGGGCAATGCCACCGGCAATATGCGCAATGGGCACAGTCAGAAAACGCTGAAGGGAGAGCAAGGACATGTGGATATCGAAGTGCCGCGTGACTGGCAAGGCACGTTTGAGCCTCAGCTGGTCAAAAAAGGGCAAACACGCTTGGACGGCTTTGATGACAAAATCCTGGCCCTGTATGCTCGCGGCATGACCACACGTGATATTCAGGCACAGTTGCAAGAACTGTATGGCGTGGAGGTCTCGCCCACACTGATTTCCAATGTGACTGAGGCCGTGATGGACGAAGTGCGCCAATGGCAAACGCGCCCTTTAGAGCCCATTTATCCGATTATCTACGTCGACTGTCTGGTCGTCAAGGTACGCGAGAACCAGCGTGTGCTCAATAAAGCGCTTTACCTGGTGCTAGCGGTCAACCTGGAAGGACAGAAGGAACTGCTGGGCATGTGGATCGCCCAAACTGAGGGAGCCAAGTTCTGGCTCTCGGTGCTCACGGAGTTGCAAAACCGTGGGGTCAAAGATTTCTTTATTGCCTGTGTGGATGGGCTGACCGGCTTACCCGAAGCCATAGAGACCGTCTATCCACAGACCCGGGTGCAATTGTGCATGGTGCATCTGGTGCGGAACTCGCTACGCTATGTGTCCTACAAGCACATGAAAGCGGTGGCGACCGATCTCAAAGCGATCTACTCGGCCAGCACCGAGAGCGAAGCCGAGTTCAATTTGGAACTGTTTGCCGAGAAATGGGATGCGCTCTATCCCAGCATCAGCAAGTCGTGGCGCGCACACTGGGCCAGAGTGATCCCCTTATTTGCCTTCCCAGAAGACATTCGCAAGGTGATCTATACCACCAATGCCATTGAATCCGTCAATATGACGCTGCGCAAGGTGACGCGCAATCATCGCATCTTTCCCTCTGATGAGGCCGTGTACAAGGTCGTCTACCTGGCCATGCGCAATCTTGCCAAGAAGTGGACCATGCCGATCCACGACTGGAAGCCCGCTCTGAATCGCTTCGCCATTGAATTTGCGGGACGGTTTCCTGGTGCATAAGCAAACGGATCTTTTCGGGGAACCGAGGAACATAAGCGAGGCAGAGCACACAAAGCGGATGGAAAATGACCTCTTTTCGTGCTATGGTCAAGAGAACAAGATGGACAGCTATGTTCGGATGAAAGGAGAACGCTATGGACAAGACCACGTTCATGAACACGCTTCAGGAGACACGAGCGCAATGGGAGGAGCTGCTGGCACAGGTTGAGGAGGAGCGCATGCTCCAGCCAGGGGCAACGGGCAAGTGGTCAGTGAAAGATGTCATCGCGCATGTGATGTCGGGTGAGCGTGAGATGGTGCCGATCATGTACACGCATGTGGTGGCTGGCTCTGAGCTGTGGAATCTCTCTGATGACGAGCGCAACGAGATCGAGTACCAGCAGAACCGGGAGCGCCCGTTGCAGGAGATCAGGAGCGAAGAGCAGCAAGCCTACGCCGATCTGCTTGCAGCGGCACAGACGCTCAGCGACGATGACCTCAACGACCCCCATCGCTTCCAACAGATGCCGCAAGAGTGGGTACCCTGGCGACTCTTTGCGGGCAACTCGTTTAAGCACTACCAGGATCACATGCCCGCTCTGCGCGCATGGGTGACACACAGCTAGGAGAGCTCAATGAGAAGGAGATACTGGACGTTTCCCTTTTCCTACAATGATTGTTGAGAGTGCATGAAATGATTGCAGGCTATTTACACAAAAGACTTGACAGACCCTTAAGGATAAGCAAAATCTTACTTGCCGTTGAAGAGTACCTTTGTTTGTATTGGTAGTTCATGTTAACATCGCCCCCTCATTACTTAACGTGCCACCTCTTCTTTATTAACCCAACCACAAGGGCACTCCTTATCTTTTTCAAACGTTAGCAGATAGTCCTTAATGCGGGTACAATGCAATGGCACCAATTCCTTAATATCTTCAATGAACTTGCTATAAGTATACTCACCATTGACAGGAGCATAGGTATAAAACAATATCGTCTCATAAGGCGCACCTGCCCTGTCTACATGTACGGTGAGATAGCAATATCCCAATTCAGGATAGTTCACAATCTTGCGTATACAGTACAACATATGTGGGTTAGGCGTAGGCAAATCTACTTTGGAGTGCCACGTTTGAACTGTTGGGTCAAAGTCTGTCGTCATGTTTTGGTCCTCCTGTTTCCTAGCATGCGAAACAAAATGGTTTGTGTATGACTAAGCATACATAATTACTGTCAGGTAATCAAGTATAGATGCCTAATTGTGGGTAGAGTCACTTATGGTTATAGTAAGGAGCACATAACAAGTAAACAGAACATGAGACGGACGTAAATGTATCGCTTACGGATAAGGGAAGTAGCGGAGAGTAAAGGCATTAACATGTCAAAGCTCTCCCGTATGTCCGATGTTAGTTTCTCTACAATAAAACGCCTCTTCAGAAATCCACATGAGCCTGTAGGCATTGACACGTTACATAAGATAGCTAAGGCGTTAGGCGTGCCAACCTCAGAACTTATCATAGATGAACCGGAAAAATAGTCCTAAAAGGCTTGTATCCAAACAGCGTGCAGAGAAACAGTTCTACTTCCACAATCGCCTCAGCCAGGTACGCACACGACCAGAGATACTCCGAAGAGAGCCGCACCTGCGCAATGATGCGACTCAAGCACCCACGCGAAATCACTACCACCAGAAGCCGCGAGCGCAGTATCCAGCTCCATTGCCCACGCGCCCCTTTCTCTTGCATCAAGAGCGGGACACCCCGGAATGTCCAGCTCGTTGGAACAGGAGCTTCACGCAGACGAGCCGTATTCTGCAACTGGTTGAGTTCACGCTGCAAGCCTCATCCAACTCACGCTTGACGGGCTGAAAGTCTTCATCCGTATAGCAGATGTTGAGCACCAGGGTATCCACACCCCGACCAACGATTTTGATTTCTGACACCATTCACACCTCCAACTACAAAATGAGGACAATCCAAGAAGGCCTATTCTCTAAACAACTCGGCAGTTGCCGAGACCGACTATGTGCAAATTAGCCGCTGATCTATCCTATCCCAACCAGCCTGTAGTGGCACTTTAGATACATTAGGCATGGTTCAAATGCACTTGACAGTTCCTCAGCAACAGAAAGGTCCAGCTCTGTCATGCTGAGCGCAGCGAAGCATCTCGCTGCCCATCACGACAGACCCTTCGCGGAGTTTACACTGAGCGAAGCGAATGTGCTCAGGGTGACACTGTTTGACTGTTCAAACTTTCAAGGACTCTTCTTCACAATTGAACCTTGCATTAGAACTATTATCTATTTGGAGAGATGGAGGACCATGCGTGACGGGTTGTGCCGTGCTCGTGAGTGAGGTCGCTACGGGGCCGAAAGAAGACAAGCAAGCGCAAGTACGGAAAGCCGGATGCGGTGAAAGTCGCCTGTCCGGTGTGTGCCGTGAGGCGCGTTGTGGTATCCCTGCTGGAAGCAGGAGGAATTGAGGAGGTATCCCTGGGTTATCAGTCTACCCGGATGTGAAAGTTGAAGGGGACAAGAGCAGACTGAGGAAGCGGTGCATGTTCGAAAGCGTTGTAGGACAGGGCATCCATAGGACCCGCTCCCTATGAGTAAAGCTGGATTGCCTGAACTCGAATCCTGACGTTACGATTTACACCCATTTCAAGGCTCCGCACTCCTGGCACATATATGGTTTTCGTGACAGTGGGTTGGCTCTCTTGAGTGCACTAAGTATATCAGTATTATGTTGATTACTCTTCTCGGTGTAAATCTCGGCTTCTCTGCTTAGTTTTTCAGCCTCCGAAAAGCTAACAGCTACATGCGTAGTTAACCTATTCTCTTTTTCACAAAGAAGCCTTTTTTGTGCTCCTTGTTCGTGGGAAAAACCCTTCTTCATTACTACACTTACGATTCCTGTGGCAATCGCAGCCGCTGCTGCTTCTAGAGCACGTTCAGTGAGATGCTTAGGTAGCCCTGGCATGGCTATCACGTCTCCTTTCAAAGTGTATTCGTGGTGCCTAGCAATAGTGCTGCCGATGAGAAGCACTTTTGGTCCTGCTGCGATACAGATCTGGAATCCTAGCCAGCTAAATTTCTCATATAACTAAACGATTTCTCCTGACCTAATAATTATAACATAGGAAGCTGATAGTATGGATGCTATACCGATTGTTGTGTACCGATATGCTAAGTCAACTCCCATGCAAGAGAGACGCAGCGTGATTGAAGCTCTTCCCAAACACCTTAAGATCTGCATGTCTCGTATGTATCCACACGCTTGTTGGAGCGGGGCTGAGTCATCCAACACAAGCGTTTCGTGTTTCCGTTCCATTGAGAAGCGAGGGCAGCTAGACCATAGCGACACGCGGGACAATGGTCTCTCCTGATCAGAACTGGCCGCAAGCCGCACCAAAACAAGCCCATCGACACAGCTCTGCCGACTTATTGCCCTCACCCACGCGCTTGAAACATGCAATGCGCGGACACCTCTCGACTAACGCTCCAACATCTTGACGAGGCAAGCAGAACCTTCTACAATAGACATGTCTGGACAAGAGCAGAGCTTCACACTGTGTGAAAAGCCTGGGGACTAGCGCCAGGGAGGGGTGACGCTATGCATGCGCAGCTACTCACCACCGTAGTGCCGCTTGACGCTGGCTCACTACTGGCTGGTCGCTATCGCATCCTCGCCAAAGTCGGCGAGGGCGGCTTTGGCGTGGTCTATAAAGCGCGGGACATCCAACGGAGGCACAGGCTGGTCGCCATCAAACAGATCGACCGGGCGACGCTCAGCACACGGCAGATCATCGAGGCCACCGACTCGTACAATCGCGAGGTGACGATCCTTTCCCGGCTCTCCCATCGCAACCTGCCGCGTATCTATGACCATTTCACCGATCCCACCCACTGGTACGTGGTGATGCAATACATTGAGGGAGAGACGCTCGAAGACTATCTCAAGCGGGCGAAAGGGGGCCGCCTTCCGCTGAGGCAGGTGCGTGCCATCGGCATACAGCTCTCCAACGTGCTCTCCTACCTGCATGCGCAAACCCCGCCCATCATTTTCCGCGATGTGAAACCCGCCAATATCATGCGCACGCGCTGGGGACGCCTCTACCTGATCGACTTTGGCGTCGCACGCCGCTTCAACCCGGACAAAAAGCGTGATACCAGCCCGCTTGGCTCACCCGGCTACGCCGCCCCTGAGCAGTATGGTCGGGCGCAGTCGACCGCGAAGACCGATATCTACGGTTTGGGCGTCACCCTGCAAACCTTACTCACAGGCAAAGAACCCCTGGATGATGAGCCGGGTACGCCGCCCACAGGGAAGCCCCATCCGGCTTGCCCGCAACTCCAGCACGTGTTGGACCAGATGCAGACGACGGACGCCTTCTGGCGTCCCCACACGATGTGGGATGTCAAGAAACACTTGCTCTCCATCCAGCCCGGCAATCCCAGGCTCGTAGCGATTCGCCAGAAAGCGTTTCCTTTGCTGATTGGGCTGTTTATCGGCTCGCTGCCCTATAGCTTTTTGCCGCTCGTGTGGCTCTTCTCCTCCCGTGACCCCAATGCCGACACACCATGGTTCCTTGTACCTGTCTTGCTCCTTTTCTTCTTCTGGCCGTTCGTCTTCATTTGCCAATGCGTGACGGCGTTTTCTTTCTTCTTCGCTGCCCACCTTCGCCAGCGCTTGATAGCCTGTGGTATCCTGATCATGCTCGCGCTCATGCTCCTGGCGCTTTCCTTGGGCTGGCTCCCGTCGCCGAGCAGCCTCATCCACTAGGTCAACCGGGAGACCTCGTCCTGAGGCCAGGTGCTTGCGTGTGAGCGTATTCGCTTGAGAGGAGTGGTGATAGTTCTCTCGCGAAACCACCAGAAACACCTCTTGCTTGAGGCTTGAGGGACGTCGGATGGGAGATTCCATTGCTCTGCATAGACACTGCGTTGACATTGACAACAACGAGTGGGTGAAAGCACAAAAACCACCTCTCATCGATGAAGACCACCAGGCCCGAACCACGTGAAACGGTTGGTGCTGGAACGTTCGACGATGTATCACAGGAACTAGAGGCAGCTGAAATAGCACCAATTATTGTTCTGCAACGCGGAACACGGACATACGAGAGCGTAACGAATTGGTCAGCTCTACAAGGTGGGCTAATGATTGCTGCATCTGGCCGCACTGCTGTGTGATCTCACTGGTCATGCGTGAAATTTCTTCAACGGCGTAGACGACCAGTTGCGAACCCTGTGATTGGCTTCCAGCTGATGTGCAGATAGCGCGCACCAGGTCCGCCATCTGTTCCGTGACCTCACTAATTGCATCCAGCGCAACACCGGTCTGGGAGACTAACTCGGACTGCATCACCACCTGCTGGATGTTCTGCTCAACGCTCTGGGAAACGGTTGTGGTTTCATTTTGAATAGCCCGGAGATGGGCTGCGACCCTGCGTGCCGCCTCAGCGCTATGCACAGCCAGGGTGCGGATCTCCTGGGCAATCACCACGAAGCCTTGCCCCTGTTCGCCTGCCCGCACTGCTTCTATTGCTGCATTGAGTGCCAGCAGGTTCATACGAGAGGTCAGGTCTGTTATTTCCATGACTGTATTGTTTATTTCCTGCCCGCTTTCTCCCAGGCGTTTCATTGTGCGGGCCGATTGCATGGCCGCCTCGCGCACCTGGCGCATCCCCTCTGTAGTCCGCACAACCATATGCTGTCCCTCAGTCGTCACATCCGTCGCATCCTTAGCTACCTGTGACGCCTTATCAGCACGCTCCGCCACCCACTTCATGGTACCGGCCATTTCATCGACCACGCGCGAGATATGTTCTATCTGGCGTTCTTGCTGGGTGGCATCGCGCACAAGCACATCGGAACTGCGCTGTACATCCTGGGCATGCTCATCGACCGCCTGCGTCACCATTTGCACGCTGCCCAGTATTTCACTGATCTTCTCGATCATGACATTAATAGCCTCTACCACGCGCTGCAATTTCTCGTGTGAAGTCCGTACACGCACGCGCAAGTCACCACGCTGCACCCGCTCCAGGTCACGTCGCAGCAAGGCAATCGCTTCCTCCAGGGCTATACGTTCCGCTTCACGCTCATCGAAGATACGCGCATTATCAATGGCGATAGCAGCCTGGTTTGCAAAGAGGTCCAACATTTCGATACTTTCGACGGTTGGAATCTTGCCATCCTCCGGATCATCTAAAGAAAGGACGCCCAGGACTTTCTTTTGCCGTGAACTAAATAATGGGACTATAAATATATCTTCGGGATGCCAGCCGCCCGGTTCGTAGTCGTCCACCGTCTTAGCTGCATCCCCTCCCAAATCTGCATACATATCGGCATATTCATGTGGAATGAAATAGCTCTGGCTGATGCGAAACTGCGGGCGCATGAGCCTGTGCATTTGCTCAACAGTCAAAGGACGTTCCCGTATACTGCGCTCTGACTCCTCTGGTGTCCCTACAAAAGCTACCGGCGAGGTAATATCGCTGTTTTCCTCGACGAGATTGATAACGGCTACACGAAAGCCTGTGCAGGCGCTGATAGAGGCAACGATCTGCTGAAGTACTTCATTGAAGCCCAGTTCTGCGCGTAAGATATTGCCCAGGCGGATCAGTTCTTTGATCTGCTGT
>WNFF01007531.1_pt1 | contig 10262 bp, 9 predicted proteins | sample 5400441 | NCBI WGS metagenome assembly WNFF01 (sample SAMN13153345, study PRJNA577476) | soil metagenome | isolation source: 120 cm saprolite under Douglas fir tree site 2 hole 3 replicate 1 | place: USA:California | collected 2015-04-18
CACCAATCCGTTCTCCCCCGAGGACGTGTACTTCAAGCTGACGCCCATCGTCCGCTGGGAGGACAAGGGCTTCGTCTCCAACCTCGTCGAGATGACGGTGCACGCGGGCACCCACATCGACTCGCCGCATCACTTCGTCCGCGAGAAGCCCGGGGTCGAGCAGATCCCGCTCGAGCCATTGATCAGCGAGGCGCTCGTGCTCGACCTGACGTTCAAGGGGACGCCGAAGGCTCGCATCGTTCCGGAGGACCTTGATCGCGCGGAGCGGGCGCTCTCGGCGCAGGGCATCACGATCCCGCCGGGGGCCATGCTCCTGCTGCGGACGGACTGGCCCAAGGGGCACGACACCACGGATCCGAGCTGGTGGAACGAGTCTCCCTGTTTGACGAAGGAGGCGGCGGAGTGGCTGGTGGCGAAGGAGCCCAGCGTGCTCGGCTACGACTTCGCCCAGGAGGAGAAGGGCGCCGACTATCAGACGGCCGAGGAGATCCTCGGGAGCGGGATGCGCGTGCATCGCACGATCCTGCCGCGCGTGGTGTGCCAGATCGAGAACCTGATGAACCTCGACCAGATCCCGTCCCGGGTGAAGATCATCGCGCTCCCCGCCAAGTGGAAGACGGAGTCGGCCCCGGCCCGAGTGGTGGCGCTCCTCGACTGAGAGCCGGCGGCGGCCCCTCGCGCGAGCGCCAGATCGCGACGATCGAGATGGCCGCGGCCGCCGGTCTCAGAACGGCGGCGGCGTGCCCGCGGCCAGGGGCACGTCGAAGGCGAAGAGCACGGCCGCGATGGCCTGGTAGTAGCCGGCCAGCACCACCAGCTCGACCATCCCCGATTCGCCGACCTCGCTCACCACCTCGTCCTGGAGGGCTTGGGGGATCGATTCGCGCGCGAGCACGTGCTGCACGAGGCGGGCGGCGCGCACGTAGCGGGCGGGCAGGGCCGAGAGATCACGGCGGGTCCGGACCTGCTCGACGATCTCCTCCGGAAGGCCTTCCCTGATGGCGATGGCCGCGTGGGCCACCCATTCGTAGGGCTGGGAGACGTGGCGCGCGGTGATGATGATGGCGAGCTCGCGGATGTCGCCGGGGAGCGTGGCGTCGTAGCGGAGGTACTCGCCGACGGCGGCCACGCGCTCGGCCAGGGGCGGGTGATGCATGAGGGGGGCGAAGGGGCCGCCGATCCGGCCGCGCTTGGAGGCGATGCGGTCGTAGACCTTCTTTGCCTCGGCACCGAGCGAGCCCAGAATGTCGGGCAGGCGGGCCATGGCTAGCGCCCCTTGAACACGGGCTCGCGCTTGTCGACGAAGGCGCGGGCCGCTTCGCGATGGTCCTCCGTCATCCCGCAGCGCGTGTGGTGCCAGGCCTCGAGGTCGAGCAGCTCCTTGAGCGTGCCCGTCTCCGCGGCGTTCATGTTGCGCTTCATGTAGCGAAGGGCGACGCGCGGCCCCGCGGCGATCCGCGTGGCCAGGGCCATGGTCTCCTTCTCGAGATAGAGCTCGCGCGCCTTGGCGGTGCCCACGAGCTGGGTCAGATGGTAGCTGCCGCCGAAATCACCCGAGTACCCCACGCGCGCGAAGGCCGTGGCGAAGCGCGCGTTGTCGCTCGCGATGCGCAGGTCGCAGGCCATGGCCAGGGACAGCCCCGCGCCCGCCGCCGCCCCGCGCACCATGGCGATGGTGGGCTTGGGCATCTCGTGCAGCCACCGCGAGGTTTCCATCTTCGCGCGCAGGCCCTGCGCCTTGTCTTCCATCGTGTCGCCGCCGAACTCACGGCCCTCGGCCATGGCCTTGACGTCGCCCCCCGCGCAGAAGCCGCGCCCCGCTCCCGTCAGCACCACCACGCCGACGTCGGGATCCGAGGCCAGGCGCTCGAGGGAGGCGAGCATGGCGTCCAGCATCTCGCCCGACATGGCGTTGAGCCGGTCGGGGCGATTCATGGTCAGGACGGCCACGCCATCCTTGACGGTCTCGAGCAGTTCATTGGTCATGGATGAGCCCTCCGGGCTTCGGTGGCGGCTATTTCGACGCAGGCATCGCGCGCAGATACGCGATCAGGTCACGGATCTCCGAATCGGTCAGATGGTACCCGAAGGCGGGCATGCCGGGCTTGCCTATCGTGGCCCCGCCGTTCTTGATGAGGTTGAGGAGGTACTCGTCCGAGAGCCCGGCCATGCGCCCGGGATCTCGGAGGTTGCCGGGACGCATCAAGAAGATCGTCGCGCGCCACGAGCCCTCGCCGCTGGATCCGTGACAGGTCGCGCAGCGGCTGAGATAGAGGCGCTGAACGGGCGTGGCCGTCCTGGGTACGGGGAATGGGAGGAAGATGACCGCGAGGACGCTCCCCGCGAGCAGGAGCAGCGTGGGCCCCGCGATCACGAGGAGCCATTTCGCCTTCACGCGGCGAAGCATAGCACGCGCTCGCGAGGGTTTGACCCGCACCGGGCGATCTGGCAGCATCGGCGTCATGGCGCCCGGCCATCCCATCACCCCCGTGACCGCGCGCCGCCCTTTCGAGCCGCGCGACATCACGAGGATCCGCTGGATCACCGATCCTCACATCTCACCCGACGGACGGCGGGTGGCCTTCGTCGTCACCACGCTCTCCGAGGACCGGGACGAGTACCTCTCGAGCGTGTGGATGGTGGACACCGAGGGCGGGGAGCCGCGGCGGTTCACCAGCGGGCCGAAGCGGGACACCGCACCGCGCTGGTCGCCCGACGGCACGCGCCTGGCGTTCCTCTCCGAGCGCGAGGGCAAGAAGAAGGCGCAGCTCTACGTCATGCCGGCGGACGGCGGGGAGGCGACGCGGCTGACGGATCTGAAGAACGGCGTGGCCGACCCGGAGTGGTCGCCCGACGGCACGCGTCTCGCCTTCCTGTCGCGCGTGGGCGGCTGGCAGGAGCCGGAGAGCGAGGAGGAGAAGCAGAAGTCCAGGCCCGCCCGCGTCATCACGACGCTCAAGTACCGCTTCAACGCCGAGGGCTGGATCTATGATCGCCCCACCCACCTCTTCGTCGTGAGCGCCGACGGCGCTGAGCCGCGCCAGCTCACGGACGGCGACTTCCACGACAGCGAGCCCGCCTGGTCGCCCGACGGCAAGCGGCTCGTCTTCGCCTCCGCCCGCCATGACGGCCGCGACGAAGACGATGCGCGGGACGTCTGGATGGTCGACGCGACCGGCGATGATCTCCAGAAGCTGACCGACACCGGAGGCCCGGTGGCGCTGCCCGCATTCTCGCCGGATGGCCGTCGTGTCGCCTATCTCGGCCGCCGCCCCCTCAACGAGATCGGGCGCAACCTTCGTCTCTACACCGTGCCGGTCGGGGGCGGCGTCCCGGCGTGTCTCACGCCCGATCTGGACCGCTCGTGCCCGGCGAACGTCCATCTCATGTGGTCGCCCGACGGAGAGTGGGTCACGTTCTCGATCGAGGACAGCGGCGATCTCGCCCTCTACCGTGTTCGCGCTGACGGCGCGGGCCCGGCCACCCGCATCACGCCGGGCGAGCGCTGTGTCACCGGGGCCACCGCCAGCGCGGACGGGCAGATTCACGCCTTTGCCGCCACTTCTCCGCTCTCGCCAGCCGAGGTCTTCGTGTGCGAGCCGGACGGCACGCGCGAGCGCCAGATCACCGACCTGAACCGGGAATGGAAGGCGGAGGTCGCGCTCGCCGCTCCCGAGCGCTTCACGTTCAAGCGGGCGGGCTTCACCATCGACGGCTGGGTGATGAAGCCGTTCGGCTTCACGGAAGGCGTCAAGTACCCCGCCCTCCTGAACGTCCACGGGGGACCCCACACGCAGTACGGCAACGTCATGTTCGACGAGTTCCAGGCCCAGGCAGGGGCGGGCCATGTCGTGATCTACACGAACCCGCGGGGCAGCCAGGGCTATGGCGAGGCGTTCACGCGCGCCGTGGTGGGCGACTGGGGCGGGGGCGACTACGCCGACGTGATGGCCGGCCTCGACGAGGCGCTGCGGCGCTTCGACTTCATCGACCCCGCGCGGCTCGGCGTCCTGGGCGGGAGCTACGGCGGGTTCATGACGAGCTGGGTCGTCGGCCACACGCGGCGCTTCAAGGCCGCCTGCTCCGAGCGCGCGGTGAACAACCAGTACACGATGTTCGGCACCAGCGACATCGGGCACTGGTTCCAGCTCGCCCAGAACGGACCCGCGCCCTGGGAGAACATGGCCTCGTACGTCGAGCGCTCGCCCCTCACCTACGCCAAGGACATCGTCACCCCGCTCCTCATCATCCACTCCGAGGACGACCTGCGCTGCCCGATCGAGCAGGCCGAGCAGCTCTTCGTGGCCCTCAAGAAGCTCCATCGTGACGTGGTGTTCGTGCGCTTTCCCGACGAGAACCACGAGCTGTCGCGCTCGGGCAAGCCCCGGCACCGCCTCGAGCGCTTCCGGCTCATCCTGGAGTGGTTCGCGAAGCACCTCGGGCTGTGACCGTCCACGCCTGGCACGACGTCGCCCTCGGCGATCGCATCGAGGAGCACTTCGCCGCCGTCATCGAGATCCCCAAGGGCTCGAAGGTGAAGTACGAGCTGGACAAGGACACCGGGCTCCTGCGTGTTGACCGCATCCTGCACAGCGCCGTGCACTACCCGGCGAACTACGGCTTCCTCCCGCAGACGTACTGCGAGGACGGCGATCCCCTCGACGTCCTCGTGCTGGGTCAGGAGCCCGTGACTCCCCTGTGCGTGCTGCGGGCGCGCGCCATCGGCGTGATGACCATGACGGACGACAAGGGCCGCGACGACAAGATCATCGCCGTCCACGTCGATGATCCCGAGTACGTGGACTACCACGACATCGCCGAGCTGCCCTCCCACCGCCTCAAGGAGCTGCAGCGCTTCTTCCTGGACTACAAGGTGCTCGAGAACAAGGTGGTCAACGTGGAGGATTTCCGCGGGCGCGCGGGCGCGGAGGACACGGTGCGCGAGGCCGCGCGGCTCTACCGCGAAAAGATCAGGCGCTGAGTCTCTATTCAGCACTCGCCTGACACCGACCTGGGCCTTTGGCCCTGGCCGGCGTTCAGCTCGAAAGGCCTAGCCCTTGACGGCGCCCGCGGTGAGGCCGGAGACGTAGTAGTCGAGGAAGAGGACGTACACGATCACGATGGGGATGCTCGCGAGGAGCGCCCCCGCCATGAGCGACCCCCAGTAGTAGATGTCGCCGCGGATCAGGTCCGCCGTCACCCCCACCACCGCCGTCTTGTGGGCCGACTGCGAGATGAAGGTGAGGGCGTAGGTGAACTCGTTCCAGCACAGGGTGAAGCTGAAGAGCACGGCGCAGATGATACCGGGCAGGGCCATTGGGAGCACGATCTTCCACAGCGTCTGCATCCGCGTCGCCCCGTCCACGAGCGCGCATTCCTCGACTTCCCTCGGGATGGTCCGGAAGTAACCCATGAGGAGCCAGGTGCAGAAGGGCACGAGGAAGGTCGGATAGGTGATCATGAGCGCGGCCACCGAGTCGGCGATGCCGAGCCAGACCACGACCTGGGAGAGGGGCAGGAAGAGGAGGGTGGGCGGGACGAGGTAGGTGATGAACACCGCGGTGCCGAAGCTGCCCGCGCCGCGGAAGCGGAGGCGCGCGAGGCTGTAGCCGGCGAGGATGGCGATGGTCACCGAAGCGAGCGTGGCCACCACGGCAACGAGCAGGCTGTTCTTCATCCAGATGAAGAAATCCGTCCGGGCGAAGAGGAAGGTGTAGTGGTCGACGATGGGCGCCTTGACCACGAAGGGCACGGACTTGAGGTTGTAGAGCTCGGCGTTCGACTTGAACGAGGTCACGGCCATGAAATAGAAGGGGAACATCACGAAGAAGATGAAGGGGACGAGGTTCATGTAGGCGAAGGCGTCCGAACGGATGCGGGCGCCCCGGCTGCTCGCGCTGGCCACCCTAGTGTTCCAAGGCCGGGCTCAGGAGCGAGCCAGACGAGGCCCGAGGGAGGAGCCGACCTTCGCTGCCGACGTTGTACGTGAGGATCGGCGACGACCGAGAACGTGGCCCTTCGAGCTGAGCGGCTCGGACGCGAGGCGAGGGCTGAGTGGATCTGGCGACGCTCATGGGCCCGGCCTACTCCTTCCGGATGTAGCGGAGCTGGAAGAAGACGACCAGCGCCAGGAGCGGAAAGATGAACAGCGAGATCGCCGCGCCCTGGCCGAGGTTGCCGCCCTGGAGGCCGACCTGGTAGGCGAGGGTGGCGAAGAGGTGCGTGGTGTTCACGGGACCGCCACGCGTCAGGACCTGCACGATGTTGAAGTCCGCGAAGGTGAAGATCGTGGAGAAGAGGATGACCACGGCGAGCACGGGCTTGATGAGGGGCAGGGTGACGTGCCAGAAGCGGCCCCACGAGCTCGCCCCGTCCACCTCGGCCGCCTCGAGATACTCGCGCGGCACGGCCACCAGGCCGGCGAGCACGGTGATGGCGAAGAAGGGCAGCCCCCGCCAGACATTGACGGTGATGACGGCGGCCATGGCGTAGGTCGACTGCCCGAGCCAGTTGGGCCCGGGCGGGCTCATCAGATGGAGCCGGATGGCCGTCCAGTTGACCACGCTGTAGAGAGAGTCGAACATCCACCACCAGCCCAGCGTCGAGAGCGCGGTGGGGATGACGAAGGGCAGCAGGACCACGCCGCGGATCACGCGCTTGAACCGGAGGTTGCGCGAGAGGAGCATGGCGAGCCAGACGCCCAGGACCGTCTTGAAGCTGAGGGCGATGGCCGTGAAGACAAACGAGTTCTGCACGGTCTGGCGGAAGGTCTCGTTGCCGAGGATGTCGCGGAAGTTCTTGAGGCCGACGAAGGGTCCCGGCGAGCCGACCCAGTAGTCCGAGAGGCTGAAGTAGATGGCCATTCCGAACGGGAAGGCGACCAGCGTCACGAGGAGGACGAGGGCGGGAACGATCAGGCCATAGCCGAAGACGTGCTCCTGCTCCCACCACTCGCGAAGGCGCGAGATCCGGCCGGACCGGGGAATCCCGGCCGCCTCGAGAACGCGGGGTCCGACGGCCACAGGCGCCTCAGCCGACCTTGAGCTGCCCCTTGATGGCGAGGGCGACCTGCTCCTGCGCCCAGTCCATGGCGCGCTTGGTCGGCATGCCGTTGACGGCCTTGGCGACCATGTCGGCCATGATGTAGTTGTCGTCGATGCGCTGGATGGCGTCGCTGGGCTTGGCCGGCCAGCCGCGCGGGTGCGCGTACTCGGCCTCCTTGGGCAGCATGGCGAACTTCGGGTTCCGCGCCCAGATCGGATGATCGGCGAGATTCTTGAGCGGCGGATGATTGAAGGCGTTCGAGGCCACGATCCAGGCGTCGAAGTTCTGCTTCTGGAAGAGATAGGCGATGAACTCCTTGGCCAGCTCCTGGTTCTTCGAGAACTTCCAGATGCCCATGCTCAGATTCGGGGGCGCGGAGTGGATGCCCGCTGGCCCTCCCGGGCTATTGTGGTGGTTGATGTCGTCGGCGATGGGCTGCTTGTTGGCGAGGGCCGAGTTGTACGGGCTGATCGGGTTGTGGATCCAGGAGCCCTTGCCGGAGAGGATGAAGCGGTTGTTCCCCGCGTCGTCCCAGGACAGCACCTCCGGCTCCATGGCGTCCTTGTAGAGCTCCTTGTACCACTCGATGACCTGAGCCGTCTTGTCGGAGACGATGCCCGGGGTCTTACCGTCCGCTTCCAGCACCTTGGCACCGTAGGACCAGGCGACCGACCAGTACGTCGAGTGCGCGTCCGAGCAGTGGCTGATGGGAATGCCCACGGGGTTGCCCTGCTTCTTCAGAACCTTGCCCTGCTTCAACAGCTCGTCCCACGTCTTGGGCGGGTGATCGAATCCCGCCTTCTTGAAGTGGGCCATGTTGTAGGTGCCGGGGAAGGAAACCCAGAACCACGGGATGGCCTTCCAGCCGGATTTCGTCTGGCAGCTTTCCGCCGCGAACGGATACCACCCGCCGCCCTGCTTGCCGACCTTCTCGACCACGTCGTCCATGGTGACGAGCAGGTTCTCGTAGAGGAACGGGTCGGAGCCGGCCGTCCGGTACATGTCATGGCCCGCCTGGGACTGGGCCTCGGCGGCGATCTTGGTCGGCATCTGCAGATGCGCCATCGTGTCCACGCGCACCGTGCAGTTGGCGACCTTGCCAAACGCCTCTGCCTGCTTCCTGAGCTCGTCGTCCGAGGCGGGGACGAAGTGGTTCCAGGAGAGGAAGGTCAGCTCCCGTTTCTGGGCGAAGGCGGGCGCCTTGCCGAGCGCGAGCCACGAGGCCATGCCGGCGGTGGCGCCGGCGGTCGTGGAAAGGAATTGGCGTCGGGTGGAGCCAGGGCGATCGGTCGTCTTCATCCGGGGCCTCCCTGTGGGCAGGGGGAGAAAAGGACGCGAACAAGATGACAGGACTGGAGCGTCCTTCACCCCCTCGTGAGCGAATCGCTGGTGGCGCACTTGTATCGCCCCCGGGCAGGCCTTGTCAAGCTACCGGCGAAGGGGCCTCGCGTCGAGTCGAAGGCAGCCCCGACTTGGCGCCGAGCGGGCGACCTCCTCGTCGAGAATGCCCGCTCCCCTGAGCGCATGGGCGGCCTCGATGTGTCGCAAGTTCCACTCGTACCATCGACAGGCGCGCACCGTCGTCTTCGGCCCGTAGCGGTCGAGGAGACGGAGGCGGAGCTCCGCGCCGGGACCCGGGGGCAGCTGGCCCACCCCCGCGATCAGCGCCGGCAAGGCGTTGGCCGAGAGTCCCCACACGAGATACGTCGCGTCGAGCCGGGCGGTTTCAATCGCGCGCTCGAGGTTCTGCCGCGCGATCCAGGCTTCGTGATTCCACCAGGCGAGCACGGCCAGTGCGCCCAGGCCGAGACCGGCGGCGCGACGCAGGAGGGGCGGGAGGGCGACCCCGCCCCGTAGCTCGACGGCCAGGAGAACGAGGAGGAGACCCAGCACCACCATGTAGACCTGGGCATAGAGCCGCGCCGTCGTGAAGCCATAGGCCGCCTCGTAGAGCAGGACGCGGCGGAAGGCGGAGATCAGGAGCAGCGTGGTCTCGGCCACGAGCAGCAGGGAGATCCAGCGTGCGGCGCGCTCGAAGGCGCCCGCGGCGCCCCATCGATCGAGGACGAGGATCAGGATGATGCAGATGGTGGAGGCCGTGGAGAGCTCGCCGAAGCCGCGCCGGGCATGCTCCGCGTAGCTCGTGCCGCTCCCCACGATGGCCGCGGGATCGCCGTAGAGGTAGGAGACCTGCAGGAGCAGGAAGAGGCCGAAGAGTCCCGCCACGGAGGCCAGGACAATCAGCCGCTCCAGGCCGCCCACTCGAGCTGACGACGGCCGGATCGGCCGGGGAGTGCGCGGGACGGCACCCTCGCGGAGACTCACGCCCCCCGCCCCGAGGGCGCCCGCGAGGAGCGCGCCGAAGAAGATGAGGCGGGGAATGAAATCGACGCGCTCGATCAGCTCCAGCACGGCATCGCGCGCCCGGGCCAGGATGGGATCGGCGCCGGCCAGGAGGAGGGCGAGCACCGTGATGACGGGCAGGGCCATGGCCGCGCCGCGCACGGCGGGGCGATGCCGCGGGCCCGCGAGCGAGCCCAGCAGCTCGATGCTTCGCCGGGCGGCTTCGAAGAGAGCGAGAGCGCCCGCGACCACCGGGGCGCCCACGACGAAGGGCAGGTCGAGCCATCCCGTGGCGGGGTCGCGTGCCACGAGCATGGCGAGGGCGAGCAGGGTCAGGCCGCACAGGGCGATGAGAGCGTGGAAGACGGGGTCGGCGGTGAGCGCGGCACCCGTCCCGAGGGCGCAGGCCAATGCGAGCGTGGCGGCGAGAGGCGCCGACACCCGGCGCGCCCCGAGCCAGGCGGAGAGCCCGAGGCTTGCCGCGGCCAGAGTCATCCACAGCGACCAGTTGAGGCCGATCGAGGCATCGAAGAGCACCCAGGTCCCGAAGCCGGCGACGGCCAGGGACGAGAGCCAGAGGGTGGCGAGGGCGGTCATGGTCATCGGCTCCTCGTGGACGGCGTAGAGACGGCAAGGGGAAGCGTGCCGAAGCGCCGGTCGCGCGCGTGGAAGTCGTCGAGGGCCGCGGCCAGATCGGCGGCGGCGAAGTCCGGCCACATGCGCGACACGAAGCGGAGCTCGGCATAGGCACTCTCCCAGAGCAGGAAATCGCTCAGGCGCTGCTCGCCTCCCGTGCGGATGAGCAGGTCGACGTCGGGCGCGCCCGCCCCGCCGTAGGCCTGGCCGAGGCGCGCGGCGAAGGCCTCGCGCGGCTC
>WNFF01007301.1_pt1 | contig 10261 bp, 10 predicted proteins | sample 5400441 | NCBI WGS metagenome assembly WNFF01 (sample SAMN13153345, study PRJNA577476) | soil metagenome | isolation source: 120 cm saprolite under Douglas fir tree site 2 hole 3 replicate 1 | place: USA:California | collected 2015-04-18
TGATCAGCCACGCCCGCGGGCTGTAGTCCGCGTCGGCGCAGTAGCCCTGTCCAGAGGTAAAGGCCCCCAGGATCGAGGCCCGCGCCGCGGTCTCGATCGCGTCCAGCTGCTCCAGCGCCAGCAGGCACTGCGCCTGCGTCTCTGTCGCCATCGCCGTCGCATCCGCCGCGGATAGGTAGCTCATCGCGGACCTCAGCATCCCCAGCGCTTCTGCGGCGCTGGCCGGTGATGTGACATCTTTCAACTTGATTGTCACCTCCCTCGCTGATCCTCGCGATCCGGCGGACGGGCTCCTCTCCCCCGGCGGTCCAGGCCGGGCTAGCATGTTCAATTTCTAGTTCGACTCTAGCAGTGACCTACGACATTTTCAGGGAACGCCGTGCGAATTAGGCATGATCACATTATTTTTCTTAGTTTGATGGCCTTGAAATTATTGGGACTAAAGGGTAAGGAGTGAACGGGGGCTTGGCCTCCACATGGATTACACATGGCCTCCATCTGTGCGCGACATCACCGGACTGAGCTAAGGCCGATGGATCTTGCCGGGCGGACCGGGCTCGTGGTGCGCTACATCGAGGAGCGGCTGGCCGTGCGAACATGCCGCCGTCCCGTCGAGTACCACCGATCTGGGCAGATGTTCACGCTGCCTGACGAGCATGCCGCGGTATGGGCGACGAGGACAGTCCGGCCTTCCGGCCGGGGTGTTCCCTGTGTTCCTGTCCCTGTACGCGACCCGAGGATGGGCTGATCAACGCCCTCCGGGTCGGCCGAGGGGTGGGCTGGGACGAGCACAGCGACTCGCCGTACCGCGGCACCGTCCGGCTTCCCGGCTTGGCCCTGCGCGGACGGGTTCCTGGCTACCGCGACGTATCGTCTGGCGGGGACATGAGGGAGTTTCGGGCGGATTCACCGGCGTGACCGAGGATCAGCTGCGCGAGGCGCACCAGCGTGACCTGGACGTAGAGGCCGCCGAGGGCCCGCACTTCGAGCGCGCGTGGCTTGACCCGGAGTCGGGCACGGTGTTGCCGGTCAAGGTCTAATAGGGGAGCTCGGTGTTCATCAGCTCGTCCAGCGTGATGCTGGCCGGACGCCTGGCGGTGGCGCGGCAGAAGTCGATAGCGTCTAGGGTCCAGCTTGGGCCGTTGGCGCCGACCTTCCAGGTTCCGCCGGCCGGGCCGGTCAGCGTCAGCTCGAAGTCCTTGCCGTGCCTGTCGGCCCACTCGGCGACGATGTCCGCGACGATCACGCCGTCGTGGTCGGCGGTCAGCTGCAGCGGCGTGCCGGTGGCGTGCGCGACGTCGAGGCGGTGCATCCACGGGTCGCGGGTCAGGATGACGTCGATGAGGTAGCCGAACGTCCAGGGTTCCTGTACTCCGTTCATGTCGTTGAGCTGCGACATGGTACGGCGGCGCACGAAGGCCGGCGTGCGGCGGCGGCCGGCCACGGCCTTGGCCACACGCGCGGCGTAGCGGTCGGTGATCCGCTCGGGCGTCCAGTCCTTCCGCTCGTCGACCTGGAGCTGGGTGAGCGCGTCGATATAGACGCCGCCGACCTTGGTCGCCTTGCGCTGCTGGCGGAAGCTTTCCCGCATTGAGGCGGCCATCTCGACCATCCCGAGCATGTGTGCGGCCATCTGTCGCACGTCCCAGGCCGGACAGTCGGTCCGGGCGGCCCACTGGGCCGGGTGTAGGGACCGGAACGCCTCGGCGCAGCGATCGTATTCGGTGGCGGCCAGGCGCATGGCCACCGACCGGGGCAGGGCGGATTCGCGGGATTTCATAAGTCCTTCTTTCCGGTTTGTTCGGTGTTAGCCGGTTCGGGGCTGGCCAGTTCGGAGCGGGAAATGCCGAGGTCATCCGCGAAGATGGCGATCACCCGGGGGATCAGGCGGCGCCACCGCTGGCCGCCCGGGTCGTTGGCGAGCTGCTGGGAGACCAGGCCGCCGATGATCGCGGTGAAGATATCGGCGTCCTGGTCCGTGGTGATGCCCATGCCCCGTAGCTCGTCCAGGAGCAGGCCGTAGACCTCCATGGCGGGCGCGTAGGCCTGCGGGCTTGGATGGAAGCCCGGGATGATGTTCACGTCCATGAGCTGGTGCCGAGCCAGGTCGGCGACGGCGAAGTCGAAATAGCGTTCCGCCAAGTCCGCCAGCCGTGCGCGGGGCTCGGCGGGCAGGTCCATCTCCTTGAAGTAATCGAGGAAGGCCTGCCACGCCTGTCCGAACATCGCGTCGTAGATGGCCTGCTTGGAAGCAAAATGCGAGTAGAGCGACGGCTGCTGCATGCCGACCCGGGCGGCGATGTCGCGCAGCGTCAGCCCGGCGATGCTGGTCTCATGCGCGGCATCCCAGGCGGCGTCGAGGATTTCCTGCCTGATTGCCTCATGTCGTTCGGCTTTCCTATCACGATTAGGCTTAACTATCACCGTTTGATCATCGGCGCACGCTGAAGCTATGTCAAGGGTTCCCGGCTGGATTGCGGCTGCCGGATCGTGGCAGCTGGCCTGGAGTGCTACCGCGCGAGGGCGGCGAGGAGCAGCTCGCGGGTGGGCTGAGCGACCGGCGGCTCGTTGCCGTTCTTCCTGAGGGTTTCCCGCGTGCACGCGACGACGTACGGGTCGGTGTAGACCTCCTCGGGCGGGCAGATCATGCCGTTGATCTTCCAGAAAGCGCGGAAGGCCCCGGGTTTCAGTGCGTGGCCGGGGGGAAGCCGGTCGGCGCACACGGTACAAATACTCTTACAGACACACGGTTCAAATACTCTTACAGATAGGACTTTCGGCTCTTAGGCGCCGCCATACGCTGGCGTATGGTCGCTGACGCAACGTTCTCCCGTCCGCGTGCTGGGCGAGCCTGCGGCAACGGACCAAACTGTCATCTTTACGCGCGTAGCGGCGGCAAGTAGCGTCGGAATGGTTCGCTGCGCAGCGCCGCACCCAGGAGGCATGGATATGACCGCACAGGAAACGGCCTGGCAAGCCGCGGAATCGGCCGCGGCCGTGCTGGCCCCCGATGCCGACGTGCTCGCCTCGGTAGACGCGGCCGGGCTGGGCACGTCCACGTTCGCGGTGCTGCGGCGCGCGGCCGGCAAGCCCGCCGCCACTACGTCCGCGGCGCTGCGCTACTGGACCAGCGTCGCGATGGCCGGGCCGGTTGCCGCGGCCCGCTGGATGGGCATGGACGCGCCGCCGCCGGTCCCTGTCCCGGAGGGCGACAAGCGGTTCGCCGACCGGACGTGGACCGACAATCCGGCCTTCTTTGCCGTCCGGCAGGCGCATCTGGCCGCGTCGCGGCTGGTCAGCGATCTGCTTGAGGCCGGGGCGGGCAACGCCATGGACGATGCCAAGGCCGCGCTCGCGACCGGCTTCTTGCTGGACGCGCTCGCGCCGACGAACTTCCTGCTCACGAACCCGGCTGCGATCAAGCGAGCGTTCGAAACCGGCGGGGCCAGCCTGGTGGCCGGGACCAGCCATTTCGTCGACGACATGCTCAACAACGGCGGCCGCCCCCGCCAGGTCGACACCCGGCCGTTCCGGGTCGGCGAGAACCTCGCCGCCACCCCCGGCAAGATCGTGTTCAAGAACGACCTGATGGAGCTCATCCAGTACGCTCCGCAGACGCCCAAGGTCCGCGCGGTCCCCGTGCTGGCCAGCCCGCCGTGGATCAACAAGTACTACGTCATGGACTTGGCGCCCGGCCGCAGCTTCCTGGAGTGGGCGGTGCAGCACGAGCGCACCGTGTTCGCGATCTCCTACCGCAACCCGGACTCCTCTATGCGCGGCGTGACCTTGGATGACTACCTCATCCACGGCCCGCGGGAAGCGCTCGATGTCATCGCCGACATCACCGGCGCGCCCAAGATTGACATTATCGGGCTATGCCTCGGCGGCGCGCTGACCGCCATGCTGGCCGCGTACCTCATCGAGAAGGGCGACGACAGGATCGGCTCGATCACGCTGCTCAACACCCTGCTTGACTACAGCGAGCCGGGCGTCCTGGGCACCTTCACCGACGAGAAGACGGTGCGACGGCTGGAGCGGCAGATGGCGGAGACGGGCGTCCTGGAAGGCAGCCAGATGGCAGGCACCTTCGACATGCTCCGCGCCAACGACCTGATCTTCAACTACGTGGTCTCTAACTGGCTGATGGGCCAGGAGCCGCCGGCGTTCGACATCCTGGCGTGGAACGGGGACAGCACCCGCATGCCGGCCGCCATGCACTCGTTCTACCTGCGCTCCCTGTATATGCGCAACGAGCTGGCCCAGAGCGAGCTCGAGCTGGTCGGCCAGCAGCTGTCGCTGTCCTCGGTGAAGAACGACACATACGTGGTAGGCGCGATCAACGATCACATCGTGCCCTGGCACGGGTCCTACAAGACCGGCGGCCTCATGGGCGGCAGCGTCCGCTACGTGCTGTCCAGCGGTGGGCATATCGCCGGCATCGTCAACCCGCCCGGCCCGAAGGCCTGGTACGAGGCGGCCGAGTACTCCGGCCCCGACCCGGAGGCCTGGCGGTCCGCCAACAGCAAGCACCGCGGCTCGTGGTGGGAGGACTGGACCGCCTGGTCTGACGCCCGCGCGGGTGCGCACATCAAGCCGCCGCACATGGGCAGCAGGCAGCACCCGGCCATCGCGGACGCTCCAGGAGAGTACGTGTTCGGCTAAAGCGGCCTGCCGACGATACGGAACGGAGACAACACCATGGCAGACATGAACGGCCAGGTCGCACTGGTGACCGGAGGGATCCGCGGTATCGGGCTGGCCATCGGCGAGAGGCTGATGAACCGCGGCATCAAGGTGGCGGCCGGCTACTCCTCGAACCACGACGCGGCCCAGCAGTTCAGCGATAAGTACGCCGACCACGGCGTCACCGTCCATCAGGGCAACATCGGCTCTAACGACGACTGCGTGCGGGTCATCGGCGAGGTCCTGGACCAGCACGGGCAGCTGGACATCCTGATCAACAACGCCGGCATCACGGTGGACAAGACGGTCCGCAAGATGACCCCGGAGGAGTGGGACCACGTCATCCACGTCAACCTGTCCGGCGCGTTCTACCTGTCCAAGGCCATCTTGCAGCACATGCTCGACCGCGGCTACGGCCGGATCATCAACATCTCCTCGGTCATCGGCTCGGCCGGCGGGTTCGGCCAGGCCAACTACGCATCCGCCAAGTCCGGCCTATTCGGGCTGACCATGAGCCTGGCTCTGGAAACCGCCAGCAAGAACATCACCGTCAACGTGGTCACGCCCGGGTACATCACTACTGAGATGACCGCGGCCGTCCCCTCCTCCGTGATGGAGAAGCTCGTGGCCCGGATCCCGGTGGGCCGGCTGGGCGAGCCGAACGAGGTCGCCCGGGTGGTGGAGTTCCTCGCCGACCCCGAATCGGGCTACATCACCGGCCAGGTCTACCCTGTCAACGGCGGTCTTTACATGTAGGTGCGGGCGGCTAGTGCTCCTGGGTGGGCAGGGACTGCACAGCCGGGACGGTGGGCGGGGACTGGTCCTGGCTGGTGATGTACTGGCGGAGCAGGTAGTCGCGGGTGGGCGGCAGGCCGGGGAATGAGCCGCGCCGGTCCGGGCGGAGGTTGAGGGCGCCGGTGAAGTCGCTGCACGTCTTGCGGCGCCAGGCGCTGATGTTCGGCTCTTCGACGCCGAAAAGCCGTTCCATGAAGCGGATCGTGGAGGTGTAGTCGGCGACCTCGCGGTAGATCCGCCCGCCGGTGCTGAACGGCGAGATGACCAGCGCCGTAGCCATCCCGTACCGATACAGCGGCGAGGATGGCGGGGCCTTCTGGTACTGGGCGAACCAGGCCAGCGGGTTGTCGTCGCCGGTGTCAGGCTCTTGGTAGTTCTTCCAGCTGATGCCGGCCGCCTGCAGCCGTTCGGGATATGTGGTCCAGGTGTACGGCGGCGTCTCGGAGTTGTCGATGACCGGGCCGCCGTTCTTGCCTCCGGGATCGATTGTTCCGGTCCAGCCGTACAGCCGATTCGGGTTCGTGGGGGCCATTACCGAGCAGTGGCAGGCGTCGCAAATGGTGAACGCGTCCGCCAGCGCGTAGTGGAACGGCAGGTCGGCGCGCGTGTAGTAAGCCATGGTCAGCGGGCCGTCGGTGTTGCCGTTGGACGCACGGTGGGCGGGCACCCAGTTATCCATCTTGCCGCCGTTCCAGGAGGCGTGCTGCACGGCCCACGCGTGCGACAGGTCGTCCACCGCGGCGGCGCTTGTCGCCATGGTGTCCATGTGGAAAGGGCAGCACATAACCGTCCGGGTTGAGCGGGTCCGGCTGGTACCACACCGGCTTCCCGTCCGGCAGGGTGATCGCGTTCGGGTCGCTGAACCCGCGCACGCCGCGATAGGCGCCGAAGTACGTGTCGAACGACGGTTTTCCTGCATGAGCACGATAACGTGCTCGATCTGCGACAGCTCCCCTGGCTTGGCATTCGTTTCCGCTTCCGCGACGGCTTTGTGCAGCGCCGCCGGGAGTGTGGTGACGACACTGGCGGCACCAAGGGTTCCGGCAGTGGCTCCGATAAACCTGCGTCGGCTGATGGAAGTCATGGCTCATCTCCGCTCATTGGCCCGATGATGGTGCATATCCTCCGGAAACTGTCCGAACGTGTGGAGATGTGCGCGGCACAGTCAGGTGTCGGGCTGTTGAACAAAAACCCGAAGCCGCTCCCGCGGCGTCTGTGGCGTTCCGTGGCGATACTGGGGCATGGGCGAACTGCGGAACGGCCCAGATGAGACGGACCACGGCGACGGGCCTGCGCCCCCTGGCCCGGAGGTCGGCGACAGCGGAGCTGCCCGGCAGCATATCGAGCCACGCAGTCGCTCTGAGTATGCCGCTGATCTGGAACAGCGGGTCGCCACTGGATGGAGCTTCCGTTCCGGTTCCGGAGCGGGGAGCCGACGGACGGCGCGGACGGTCGCGGTGCGGACTGGCTGAATACTCCTCTTGAGGTACTCCGGCGGTTTGAACCCCGGCAGGCCGGTTTGCCGGAGATTAGCGCCGGGGACGCGGCGGCCTACCTCAACGCGCATCACATCGAGCGTCCCTGGCTTGCGGCGGCGCGCGACTGCGGGCCTGAGGTGCAGCGGATCTTCGCCGAGCTTGACCAAGGAGGCGGCCATGCCCACATTCGCCATGAGGGCTGGGTCACCGAGGAGATGAACGAACAGCGGGTGGCATACCTGGAAGATGCGGGTGGCGATTAGGATTGCTACACGCTACATCATACGATTGTGTCATGACACAACCGCATGATGTCGAAAAGCTGCCGTCGCCATCAGCGGCACTCCTGCAGCTCGCTCGGCTAAAGGCCGATATGAGCCAGCGAGAACTGGCCGAACGGGCTGGAGTACCGGTCACCATGATCTCGGCCTATGAGCGTGACCTGCGGCAGCCCACCCTCACCACACTACTCAGGCTGCTGCGCGCGGCTGGCTTCGACCTCCGCCTGCATCTGGCCCCCTACGACACGCATGACGACATACTTGCCGAGTTGGAGGCTGGCCGTTCCGAGTCCGAGCGACACCGCCGAGATCGCGAGCTTCAGGCATGGCGCCAGGCCACTCCTGCAGAGGATGTGGCGTGAGCGACCAAGAGGATGCCGATGAACCGGAACTGAACGCCGCAGCCATAGTCGGAGCGCTGAACCGGCACCAAGTGCGCTACGTCATCATCGGCGCCTTCGCCGCTATCGCACAGCAAGCCCCGATACCAGCAACTAGAGACATCGATCTCACGCCGGAGACAGGCCAGGAAAACCTGGCCCGGCTGTCGCTTGCGCTGAAGGAGCTCGGCGCGCGAATCCGGACCGAGGGAGTACCGGACGGGCTGCCGTTCAGTCACGATGCCACATCCCTGGCGGCGGCCGAGATGTGGAACCTGATCTGCCCTGACGGCGAGTTCGACATCTCGTTCCATCCGTCAGGCTTCGCCGGAGGCTACGCCCAGCTTGTGGTCAATGCGCACCGTCTTCGCGTGGGCGAGGTGGAAGTCGTCGTCGCAGACCTCGCTGACGTGATCCGGTCAAAGGAGTCAGCGGGCCGCCCGAAGGATCTACGTGTGCTGCCGTTGCTCTATCGCCACCAATCCGCCCGCCGCGCGGCGGAATAAATGACGCTGGACATCAGCCACAAGCGAGCTGTGGTCAAAACGCTGATCCAATAAAGGGACGAAAAGTGCACGCGGCGCGGCAGTCGGCCGACGGACCGCAGCATTACCTGACCTGCGCGCTCTGGCGGCTCTGCTTGGGGCGAGGTCAGCGGGCCGCGTGCTCCCGGTCGACGAGGGTGGGCGCGGGCACCGGGATGGCCGGGACGGACTCGGGGAGGGCGAAGGTAGCGAACAGGGCGGGGTCGTTGAACGAGACGACCCGCGACAGGCCGGACGGGGTGAGGGTGAGCACCATAATGCCGTGAGCATGGTGAACGCCGTCGTTTTCGCGCATGTAGGCGGCGAACGCGGGCTGGCCGTTGGCCACGGCCGGGATCATGCGGAAGCGTCCCGGGCGGTCAAGGACCCAAGCGGCCAGGAAACGGCCGATGGGCTCACGGCCGGCGAACCAGGTGGGCAGCGGCGGCATCTCGAACACGGCGTCATCGCGCAGTAGCCGGATCAGCCCGGCCACGTCGGCGTTCTCGAACGCCGACGCGTACCGGTCGAGCAGCGCCTGGATGCCGGGGTCGGCTGGCTCGCTGATCTCATCTTCGGCAGGGGCCGCCTGCGCGAGGTGCGCCCTGGCCCGCTGCAGGGCGCCGTTCACCGCGACGGTGCTGGTGCCAAGCAGCCCGGCCACCTCAGCTGACCGCCAGCCGAGCACATCGCGCAGGATCAGCACGGCGCGCTGGCGGGCGGGCAGATACTGCAGTGCGGCAATCAGGGCGAGCCGCACGCTGGCCCGGGACGCGGCGATCTCGGCGGGATCCTCGGCCCCGGAGCTCAGCAGCGCATCCGGGATGGGCTGCAGCCACGGGACCTCGGGCCGGGCCGCGGCCAGCTGCCCGGCCGGGTCCTCGCCCGGGGCGCCCAGACCGGAGGGCAGCGGCCGGCGGGCGCGGGTCTCCTGTAGCTGGTCCTCGGCGTCGTGGACCGAGCCGAGCATGCGGTAGCAGTGGGCCAGCAGTTCACCCCGGAACGGGCCGGTCAGCCGCGCGAACTCGTCGCTGCCTGGCATGGCTGTGTCCTCCCGCGCCTTCGCTATCGCTGGCATCGCTGCTCCGTTTCCCCGGCCGCGCACGCGTGTCGCGGGCTCTCACCTATATAGATCCCGCCCGGCAGGAAAACTCACCGGCCGCCGGCAGTTGAGTTCGCGCGCACTCCCGGATCTGTACGGCTGAACGGCAACTGCAGGCAGAACGGAGAACGGTAATGCCGGAGATGACGACCGCGACGGGGCCAACCGTAGCGCTGGCCGACGACCGCGGACCGGCGGATATGCCGCCCGCACGCAGGCGATGGACGGCGGTAGCCGCCGTTGGCGTGCCGGTCGCGGCCCTCTCACCGTCCAAATCCAACTAGGAGGAACTCCGATGGAAGACCTATCAGGAACCACCGCCCTTGTCACCGGGGCAAGCCGGGGCCTGGGCCGCGGCATCGCGGCGGCGCTCAGCGCGGCCGGCGCACACGTAGTCGCGGTGGCCCGCGACGGCAGCCGGCTCGCTGAGCTACCTGCCCAGCTCGGCGGCTCGATAACGCCCGTCACCGCAGACGCCGCCGATCCCGTCGTGGCCGGGCAGCTCATCGACGCGCACCGGCCGGACATCCTGGTGCTCAACGCCGGGGCGGCCCCGCTGACCCGCTCGCTGCGGAATCAGACCTGGCAGACCTTCAGCCGGAATTGGGAGGTCGACGTGCAGCACGTGTTCCACTGGACCCGCGAGGCGCTGCTCGCCCCGCTCAGCCCGGGCAGCGTCGTCATCACGATGTCCAGCGGGGCGGCGCTGCGCGGCTCACCGCTGTCCGGAGGCTACGCGGGAGCCAAGGCAACCGTCGGGTTCATCAGCTCTTACGCGGCGGATGAGTCGGCCCGCGGTGGCCTCGGCATCAGGTTCATCTCGCTGCTGCCGCAGCTGACCCCGGCGACCGACCTCGGCGCCGCCGCGGTGGCCGCGTACGCCGCCAGGGCGGGCCTGGATACCGCCGTGTATATCAAGCAGCTCGGCCCCGTGCTCACGCCTGAGCAAGCCGGGCGCAGCGTCCTGGAACTCGCCACCGGCGCCAGCCCGGACCATGGTGCCTTCCTGCTCACCGGC
>WNFF01016273.1_pt1 | contig 10261 bp, 9 predicted proteins | sample 5400441 | NCBI WGS metagenome assembly WNFF01 (sample SAMN13153345, study PRJNA577476) | soil metagenome | isolation source: 120 cm saprolite under Douglas fir tree site 2 hole 3 replicate 1 | place: USA:California | collected 2015-04-18
CAGGCCGCGCGCGAAGCCTCACAGCCGATCCGGGCGCGCACCGGCGGCTCCACCTTCGCCAACCCGGCCGGCCATCAGGCCTGGCAGCTGATCGACGCGGCCGGCTGCCGCGGGATTGTCCGCGGCGGCGCGATGGTCTCCGAAAAGCACACCAATTTCCTGATCAACACCGGCAATGCGACCGCCGCCGACATCGAAGCCCTCGGCGAAGAGGTGCGGCGCCGGGTGAGTGACCGGTTCGGCATTACGCTCGAATGGGAGATCCGCCGTATCGGGCGGCTGCCCGAGAGCGCACTGCGCGCCGACGCGCTCGCGAGGACAGGATGAGAATTCGCGCGGGTCGCGCCGCGCCACCCCCGCCGCGCCGCCGGCGCCGGATCTCTCGTGCAATGCGCCGTGCCGTGCCGTGGGCGGTGGCGGTGGTGCTCGCCGCCGCCTGCTATGGCGGGGTTGTGCTGAGCCGGGTGCCGATCGGCCAGGCGATCCTTGCCGGCGTTGCCGATCGCGCCCTCGCGGCGAGCGCCGCGCTCGGGCTGGTTGTCGGGAATATCGAGGTCGAGGGCCGCGAGACCACCGACAGGGCGACGATCATGGCCGCTCTCGCGGCCGAACGCGGCACGCCGATCCTCGCGGTCAGCCCGAGCCGGGCGAAGGAGAAGCTGGAGAGCCTGCCTTGGGTGCGCTCGGCGACGATCGAGCGCCGGCTGCCCGGGACCCTGGTCGTCCGGCTGGTCGAACGCCATCCGCTCGCGGTGTGGCAGCACGCCGGCAAGCATGAGCTGGTCGATCGCGAGGGGGCGGTGATCCCGGTCAAGGATCTGACCCGGTTTGCCCGGCTGCCGACGGTAGTCGGCGACGATGCGGCGAGCCACGCCACCGCGCTCATCGACATGCTGGCGCGCGAGCCCGAGCTCGCCGCCCGGGTAACCGCCGCGGTGCGGGTCGATAACCGGCGCTGGAACCTGCGGATCGACAATGCGATCGACGTGCTGCTGCCCGAGGCAAACCTCGACGCGGCGTGGGCGCGGCTGGCCGCGCAGGAACGGGCGAACAACCTGTTGCAGCGCGATATCCAGAGCGTCGATATGCGGCTGCCCGATCGGCTGGTGTTGCGTCCCGCCGCCGCGGCGCCGGGCGAGACGGCGCCGGCGAAGAAGGTCCGCGGCCCGGGAAAGAGCACATGAAGAAGAGCGCCGCGAAGAAGAACACCGCACCGGCCGTGAGTCCCGGGAATGGCTCGGCGGGCAACGGCAACGGGGCGCGCCCGCGTCCGGCCGGAACACGTACTCGCGGCAGCATGATCGCGGCGATCGACATCGGTACGACCAAGATCTGCTGCTTCATCGCACGCGTCGAAGACCAGCCGCGCATCCTCGGCATCGGCCATCAGATCGCGCGCGGGGTGAAGAGCGCGACGATCATCGACCTCGACGCCGCGGCCGATTCGATCCGCAATGCCGTCCACGCCGCCGAGCAAATGGCCGGTGAGACGATCGGGCGCGCCGTCGCCAACCTGTCGGGCGGCTATACCGCCTCGCGCATCGTCAAGGCGGAAATCGGCGTGGGCCGCCACGAGATCACCGATCGCGACATGCGCCAGGTCCTCGAACGCGGCTATGGGACGCGGGAAGCACCCGACCGGCAGGTGATCCATTCGATCCCGGTCGGCTTCTCGATCGACGACAGCCGCGGCATCCTCGACCCGCGCGGCATGGTCGGCGAGCGGCTCGGCGTCAACATGCATGTCGTCACCGCCGCCACGGCGAGCGTGCGCAACCACACCGCCGCGATCGGGCGCTCGCATCTCGAAGTCGAGGCGCTGGTCGTCAGCCCCTACGCCGCCGGCCTCGCCTGCCTCGTCGATGATGAGATGGATCTCGGCGTCACGGTTATCGACATGGGCGGCGGGACGACGACGATCGGCGTGTTTTTCGGCGGCAGTCTGGTCTTCGCCGATGCGGTGCGGGTCGGCGGCCTCCATGTCACCAACGACATCGCCCGCGGCCTGGCGACCCCGCTTGCCCACGCCGAGCGGATGAAGGCGTTGTTTGGCAGCGCCATCGCCTCGACCCTCGACGAGCGCGAAATGATCGCCGTTCCGCAGATCGGCGAAGACGAAGACGGCCATGTCAACCATGTGCCCAAATCGCTGCTCGTCAGCATCATCGCCCCGCGCGTCGAGGAGACGTTCGAGCTCGTGCAGCAACGGCTGGAAGCGAGCGGCTGCGACAAGATCGCCGGCAGGCGCGTCGTGCTGACCGGCGGCGCCTGTCAGTTGCAAGGGGTGCGCGAGCTGGCCGGGCTCATTCTCGACAAGCAGGTGAGGATCGGCCGGCCGATGCGCATCAAGGGCCTGGCCGAAGCGACCCACGGTCCGGCTTTTTCGACCGCGGCCGGGCTGTTGCTTTTTGCCATGTCCGAACGGGCCGAATCGCCGCGCCCGCCGCGCAGCGCGCCGAGCGGGATGTTCGGTCGGGTCGGGCAATGGCTGCGCGAGAATTTTTGAGTTTGCTTGGATTTTTCTTTGGTCGCGGGTACCTGGTTTGCAGCAAAACAGGTAGTATCGGGCTGCGACATCAGGGGGACGCAGCCCGAACCCGGGCTTTTCTCGCGCCGGTTGGCGGCGATCGGGACGAGGGCGAACCGGCCTTACGGGGCCGGGCCAGGCCACAGTCGCGCAGGCGTGGAGGACGACAGCATGATCAATCTCAGCATCCCGACGGACGAGCAGGAGCTTAAGCCCCGCATTACCGTCGTCGGGGTTGGCGGCGCCGGGGGGAATGCCGTCAACAACATGATCCGCTCGAACCTGGTGGGGTGCGAATTCATCGTCTGCAACACCGATGCGCAGGCGCTGCAGCTGTCGACGGCGCCGCGCAAGATCCAACTCGGGATCGGGGTGACCCACGGTCTCGGCGCCGGCGCGCGGCCCGATGTCGGCCGGGCCGCCGCCGAAGAGGCGGTCGACGACCTGCTCGAATCGATGCAGGGCTCGAACATGGTGTTCATCACCGCCGGCATGGGTGGCGGCACCGGCACCGGCGCGGCCCCGGTCATTGCCCGCATCGCGCGCGAATCGGGCATTCTGACGGTCGGCGTCGTCACCAAGCCGTTCCAATTCGAAGGCGTCCACCGCATGCGGGTCGCCGATTCCGGGATCGAGGAGCTGCAAAAATACGTCGACACGCTGATCATTATCCCGAACCAGAACCTGTTCCGCATCGCCAACGAGCGCACGACTTTCGCCGACGCCTTCAAGATGGCTGACGACGTGCTGCATTCCGGGGTGCGTGGGGTGACCGACCTGATGGTGATGCCCGGCCTGATCAATCTCGACTTCGCCGATATCCGCACGGTCATGAGCGAGATGGGCAAGGCGATGATGGGGACCGGCGAAGCCGAGGGCGACCGCCGCGCGATCGACGCGGCCGAGGCCGCGATCAACAACCCGCTCCTGGAAGACGTGTCGATGAAGGGCGCCCGCGGCGTCCTGATCAACATCACCGGCGGCGCCGATATGACGCTGTTCGAGGTCGACGAGGCCGCCAACCGGATCCGCGAGGAGGTCGACCCCGACGCCAATATCATCTTTGGCTCGACCTTTGACGAAAAGCTCGCCGGCCGGATGCGCATCTCGGTTGTCGCGACCGGCATAGAGGCCGTCGAGCTCGCCCAGGAGCAGGGGCGCCTCGGGCTGGTCGGTCGCACTCCCGATGGCGAGGCGGGCTTGCACGATTCGGGCTCCGGCTACACGCAACCGATGCTGACGCAGAACGCGGCCAGCCCGCTGGCGGCTGGCGCCGAGGCGCCGCGCGCCGAAGCGCGCGGACCAGGCCAGGCCGAGCCAGTCCCTCCCGCAGCCGAGGCAGCGGAAAACGCGGCGGTGAAGAGTGGTGCCTTTATCGCGCCGCGGCCGGTCGATGCGGGACCCGCTCGCCCGGTGCCGATTGTTCAATCCGCTGTTGTTCAGTCCACTGGGGCCCAGCCTCCCGTTGCGCTGGCCGGGTCGGCGCAGCGGAGTGATGCCCAGCCGCGACCCAAGGGGCGGGTCCCGAGCCTCATCGAGCGGGTCACCGGGGTCGGCCGCGCCCGCCCCCCGGTGCCGGCGCCCGATCGCTCGCCACCACGGCCGGCCGCAGCGCCGGCGCGCCCGGCCCAGCCGCGGCTCGCGCCGCTCGAGCCCGAGGATTGGCCGGGCTTGACCTGGCTTGACCCGGCCATCCACGTCTTTTTCTTAGCGGTCCCGATCTCAAGACGTGGACCCCCGGGACAAGCCCGGGGGAGGGGATCTTTCTAGCGCTGTCATCGCCACATCTTGTGCCCGCGGGGCATCCGACATGCAACAATCGGTAATAATGTTTGATTTGTGGCGATCCGGGTGGCGGGACTAGCGTCTGCGTGGGGATCGTTTCATTTCGAACGTTGTCGCATGTTGGGGGAAATGGGGATTGCGCTGCAGCAGACGTTGGGGGATGTCGGCCGTTGCCGCGGCATTGGCCTGCATTGCGGCCAGCCGGTCGCAATGACGCTCCACCCGGCGCCGCCGAACACCGGGATCGTGTTTCGCCGGACCGATGCCGGCGCCGAAATCCGCGCGAACTGGACCAGCACTACCGAATCGGCATTGTCGACCGTGCTGTCCAATGGCGAAGGAATCCAGATCGGCACGATCGAGCATCTAATGGCGGCGCTTGCCGGGAGCCAGATCGACAACGCGGTGGTTGAGCTGGATGGGCCGGAGGTGCCGATCATGGACGGCAGCGCGGCGCCGTTCATGGTGATGATCGAGCGCGCCGGAATCGTCCCGCAGGACGCCGTGCGGCGCGCCTTCAAGGTCCTGAAGCCGGTTTCGGTCAGCGCCAATGGCGCCTCGGCCGCGCTGTTGCCCGAGCACGGCTTCTCGATGAGCTTTGAGATCGATTTCGACAACCCGCTGATCCGCCGGCAGGACATCACGCTCAATTTCGAGCCCGGCACCTTCAAGGCCGAGCTTGCCCCGGCCCGCACCTTCGGGCTGCTTGACGATTGGCCGCGCCTCAAGGCGGCCGGGTTGGCGCGCGGCGGCTCGCTCGACAACGCCATCGTGGTCAGCGGGAACCGGGTGCTGAATGATGGCGGGTTGCGCTTTGCCGACGAGTTTGTCCGCCACAAGCTGGTCGATGCGCTGGGGGACCTGTATCTCGCCGGCGGACCGATCATCGGGCATTTCCGCGGGCTGCGGTCAGGCCATGCCCTGACCCGCCGGCTGGTCGCGGCGCTGTTTGCCGACCGCGATGCCTGGTGCGACACGACGATCAGCGACGCGCGGGGGATCGGTGCCGTCGCCTGGCCGGAGGCTCGCCGGGTCGCCTGATCGAGCCGGCTTTACCGGGCGCTGTGGGTTTGTCCCCGGCGGCGCGATCCGTGCTATAAGCTCCCCGGGGAATGTAGTCGGGGTTGAGAGTACCGATGCGTCTGTCGTTGTTGCCGTCGCCGTGGCGAGTCGCTGCCATCGTGCTGACGATCGCGCTCGCTGCCTGCGGCTCGAAGAACGAGGCTTACATCGAAAAGCCGGTCGACGATCTCTACAACAAAGCCATGGACGCCCTGGTGGATGAAAACTACACCGCGGCGGCCAAGACCTTCGATCAGGTGGAAAGCCAGCATCCCTATTCGGTATGGGCGACGAAAAGCCAGCTGATGCAGGTGTACTCGCTCTACGAGGGCGGCAAATACGACGATGCGATCATCGCGGCGGATCGCTTCATCCAGCTGCATCCGGGCCACAAGGACGTCGCCTACGCGTATTATCTGAAGGCGATTTGCTATTACATGCAGATCGTCGATGTCGGCCGCGATCAGAAGCTGACCGAGCTGGCGCTCAAATCGCTCGACGATATCGTTCGCCGCTTTCCCGACAGCAAATACGCGCGCGATGCCAAGCTGAAGCTCGACTTCACGCGTGACCATCTGGCCGGCAAGGAGATGGAAATCGGCCGGTATTACCTGAAGCGCCAGGAATACTTGGCCGCGATGAACCGCTTCAAGCGGGTCATCGACAATTTCCAGACGACGACACATGTGCCCGAAGCGCTTGAGCGGCTCGTCGAATGCGATCTCGCCCTCGGCCTCAATCGGGAAGCCAAGGAGAACGCGGCGGTGCTTGGCCACAATTACCCGGGCAGCCGCTGGTACGGCGAGGCCTACGCGTTGCTGACCGGCGGAAGCGCCCCGGCAACCGCGAGCGAAGGCTGGTTCAGCCGCCTCGTCAGCGGCGTCTTCTGACCGCCGTCCGGCGGCTGTCGTCCGACTGGGGCCACATTACAAAAAAATAATTTCAGCTTGGCAACCCGCTGATCTATGTCAGCGCGGCTTGTCGCGAGCGAACCGGGGAGGGTCCTGAGCATGTTGCGGCGGATGCTGGCTGTCTCGTTCCTGCTGATCCTGGTGGCCACAGCGGCAAATGCCGCCGATCAGCCCGCCATAGCCGGCCTCTTCGTCACGACCAAATATCCCGCGCTGACCGTCCGTGCCGGCGAGACCACGACGATCGATTTGTCGGTGCGCAACTTCAGATTGCCGCCGCAGCTCTTGACCCTCGCCGTGCCGCAGATCGCCAATGGCTGGAAGGCCACGATCCTTGGCGGCGGCCAGCCGGTTGCCGCCGTCGAGGTCGCGCCGGATTCCGAGGAGCGCCTGCAATTGCGGCTTGAACCGCCGGCTGGGATCGGCCATGGCGACTATCGTTTCATCGTCCAGGCCAAGAACGCCCAGTACGACGACAAGCTGCCGATCACCGTGACGATCGGCGAAGAGGTGCCGGCCAAGCTCAAGCTCACCACCAACTTTCCCGCGTTGCGCGGAACCGCGACCACCTCGTTCAAATACAAGGTGTCGGCGACCAACGACAGCGGCCGCGACGCGACGATCAATTTCAGCGGCGACGCGCCGAAGAACTTCCAGATCGGCTTTACCGAGGCCTATGGCAGCCAGCAGCTCACCTCGATCCCGATCGAGGCCGGCAAGTCGAAGGATGTCGAGGCGGCGCTGACCATCCCGCGCGACACCCCGGCCGGCGACTACAAGCTCGTGCTGCACGCCAAGACCGAGGCGGCGAGCGCCGACCTCCCGGTCAGCCTGACCATTGTCGGCCAGCCGCGCCTGGCGATCTCGGGCGAGGGCGGGCGGCTCTCCGGCGAGGCCTATGCCGGCCAGAGCAGCCAGCTTACCTTGGTCTTGCGCAATGACGGCAGCGAGGCGGCGCGTGACATCGAATTGAACGCGACGACCCCCGAGGGTTGGAAGTCGAGCTTCGATCCCAAGCAGGTGCCACAGGTCGCCCCCGGCGCGACCCAGGATGTCAAGGTGACGCTGACCCCGTCCGAGCGCGCGATCGCCGGCGACTACCAGACGACGATCCGCGCCAGCGCGGCAGGCGGGCTTTCGGAATCGGCGAATTTCCGCATCACCGTCTTGACCTCGACCTTGTGGGGCGCGGTCGCCATCGCAATCATCGCGATCGCCCTCCTGGTCGTCGTCTTCGCCGTCGCCCGCTTCGGCCGGCGGTGACGAGTTTGGCGTGGCATGCGCGTCGTGCGTCCTTCGAGACGCGCCCTTTGGGCGCTCCTCAGGATGAGGTAAATTCTTCATGGAATTAAGAAAGAACCTCATCCTGAGGAGGCCGCGAAGCGGCCGTCTCGAAGGACGCACGAGGATCATCCCAACTTGAAACCGAGACACTAAATGCCCGCAGAGGTGGTGATCAAGGCCGAGGCGCTGACCAAGCGCTACGGCACAACCCTGGCAGTCGACCGTATCGACATTTCGGTCAATGCCGGCGAGATCGTCGGCATCCTTGGGCCCAACGGGTCGGGCAAGACGACGACGATCCTGATGCTCTTGGGCCTGACCGAGCCGACCAGCGGCCATGCCGAGGTCGCCGGCTACGACCCGCTGCGCGCGCCGCTCGAAGTGAAGCGCCGGGTCGGCTACCTGCCCGATCAGGTCGGCTTTTACGACAACCTCTCGGCCCGCGACAACCTCGCCTATACCGGGCGCCTGGCCGGGCTCTCCCGCCCCGAAATCGACGAGCGCTTCACCGCCGCGATCGACCGGGTCGGGCTCGGCGACGTCGGACGGGCGCGGGTGGCGACATTCTCGCAAGGCATGCGCCAGCGCCTGGGCCTCGCCGAGATCCTGATGAAGCGCCCGAGCGTGGCGATCCTCGACGAGCCGACGACCGCGCTCGACCCGCATTCGACGCAGGAATTCCTCGACATGATCCGCCGCCTCAAGGCGGACGGGACCGCGGTTCTCCTGTCGTCACACCATCTCGATCAGGTGCAGAGTGTGTGCGACAGGGTCGCGCTGTTCAACCGCGGCCGCATCGTGCTGTCCGGTACGGTCACCGAGCTGGCCGGGCGCGTGCTTGGCGGCGGGTATGTCATCGATGTCGAGGCGCGCGGGCCAGGGGATGCCACGAGCATCGGCGAACGCCTCGCCGCAATGCCCGGGATCGTGCGGGTGCAGCCGCTCGGCCACGGGCTGGACAGCGAGCGCTATCGGGTCGACTGCGCGAGCGATCTGCGCGCCGAGATCGCGCGCCGCCTCGCCTCAGAGGTCGAGCTGATCGGCCTCCATTTTGCCGCGCCGAGCCTCAACGAGGTCTACACCCGCTATTTCGAGGAGGCGCGTGATGCCGCGGAGTAGCCGGCGTCCCGGCGGTCGACCCATTGGAAGCAGATTGGGATCGCCCTGGACCGGGCTCGGCGCCGTCGTCGCCAAGGAGACCGCGGACCATCTGTCGAGCGCGCGGATGCGCATCCTCGAAGCGCTGGTGTTCCTGACCGCGATCGCCGCCGCCTATGCCGCGATCCGCTCGATCCGCGCGACGATCGGCGAAAGCCCGTTCCTGTTTCTGCGCCTCCTGACCTTTTCGCAGGAGCCGCTGCCGTCCTTTATCGCCTTGCTCGGGTTCCTCATTCCGCTGGTCGCGATCGCGCTCGCTTTCGATGCGATCAATGGCGAATTCAACCGGCGCACGATGAGCCGCATCCTGGCCCAGCCGATCTATCGCGACGCGCTGTTGCTGGGGAAATTCATTGCCGGATTGTTGGCCCTGACGATCGGTCTCGTCTCGCTCTGGCTGCTCGTTCTCGGTCTTGGCCTCCTACTGTTGGGGCTCCCGCCCAGCACCGAGGAGACGGTGCGGATGCTCGGCTTTCTCGTCGCCACGATCGCCTATGGCGGGGTCTGGCTGGCGGTGGCGCTCTTGTTCTCGGTGGTGTTCCGCGCCCCGGCGACGGCGGCGCTCGCCGCGCTCGGCGCGTGGCTCCTCTTCGCGCTGTTCTGGTCGGTCATTACCCCGCTCGTCGCCAATCTGATCGCCGGGCCGCCCGAGGGAGTGTTTGGGCCGCGCATGGAATTTCTCCACACCCAGCAGATCATCGAGCGCCTCTCGCCGAACACGCTTTATGCCGAGAGCGCGCTGGCGCTGTTGCACCCGGCGACGCGCGCCTTGGGGCCGGTCTTGATCAGCCAGCTGCAAGGCGCGCTCTTGGGGGCGCCATTGCCGGCCTCGCAGAGCTTCATCCTGATCTGGCCGCAGCTGACCGGCCTCATCGCGGCGACGATCGTGATTTTCGTCATCGCCTACATCGCCTTCCAGCGCCAGGAGATTCGCGCGTAGCCGCCCGGTCCTACAGCAGATCGGCGGCGATCCAATCGCGCCCTTCTCGCGTCCGAACCGTGGCGAAGACGCGGATGTCGCCGGGGATCAGGAAGCGCAGCGCGTTGACCGTGTGTCTGATCCAACCGACGTCGGTCACCACTGCGATCCGGGCCCATTGCGGCAAGGGCTCGATCGCGACGTGCAGATCATCCCAGGCGGCCCCCGGAAACCGCGAGCTGATTTCGTAATAGAGCCGGATCTTGTCGTGCCGGTTGAGGGTTCTCTGGACCGCCGGGGTAAGCACCCGATCGCAGTCGTTTTTGGTCACCTTTCCTGTCGCGAGGATACCTACAACGTCGTCAGGAAGGCCTTCGATGAGCGAGATCATGGGCCGCTTCCATGTTTCATGTTTACCGGCCGATCGAGGTGCCGACTAGAACCTGACCTTCATCGAGCTCTGCACCGTATAGGCGTCGCCGCGCAAATTCGACACGACTTGGCGATGGCCCCAGGCACCCTCGATCCCGATATCGACAAACGCGACCGGGCTCCAGATCAGGTTGAGATGCGTAATGCTGAGCTCCTTGTTGACCGCCGCCCGGCCGGTGGCCC
>WNFF01011688.1_pt1 | contig 10257 bp, 10 predicted proteins | sample 5400441 | NCBI WGS metagenome assembly WNFF01 (sample SAMN13153345, study PRJNA577476) | soil metagenome | isolation source: 120 cm saprolite under Douglas fir tree site 2 hole 3 replicate 1 | place: USA:California | collected 2015-04-18
GCCCGCAGGCGCGAACAGCCACGCCTTGCCGTCGGCTTGCAGGATGAAGGGATCGATGCCGGAGATCGCGTCCACGCCGGTGGCGCCTTCTGGAGGCCGGTACGACGGAGGCCGGTCGGCCACGAAGTCCGGCACGTCGTGCCCCGTCCACTTGCCGGCGTCGTCATCCCACCAGACCAGCGCCTTGCGGTCGCTCCACGGCTTGCCGTCCGGATCGGCGGAGGCGCGGTTGTACAGGATCCGCCGGTTCAACGGCCACGCCCAGCCCCAGTCCGGGGCGACCCAGCTCTGCTCGCCGCCCGGCTTACGGCGGGCGGCCTGGTTGACGCCGCCGGCCCGCACGCCACAGTAGATCCAGCAGCCGCACGCCGTGGAACCGTCGTCCTTGAGCTGCAGGTAGGACGATAGCGGACGCAGCTCGGCGTCGAAACCGTTGATCTCCGCGAGCACCGCCTCGGCCGACGGTTCAGACAACGGCCCCTCCACCGGATAGTCCCAGGTGAGGTCCAGCACGGGCCGGTCCGTCTCGTTAGCTACCGTGCTTTCTGGGGGGACGCCCCCCAGACCCCCCGGGGCCAGCTTCTCCCGGATGCGGCGGCCGAGATGGTACATGAACCAGAGCTCGCTGCGCGCGTCTCCGGCTGGCTCGACCGCCTGATGATGCCACTGCAGCATCCGCTGCGTGTTGGTGAACGAGCCGTTCTTCTCGGTATGCGCGGCGGCGGGCATGAAGAACACCTCGGTGCGGATGTCCTCGGTGCGCATTTCCTGGGTCTCGATCTCCGGCCCGTTTTTCCAGAAAGTCGCGCTCTCGATCATGGCCAGGTCCCGCACGACGAGCCAGTCCAGGTTCGCCATGCCGAGCCGCTGCATCCTGCCGTTCGCCGAACCGACGGCCGGGTTCTCCCCCATCAGGAAGTAGCCCTTGCAGGTGCCTTCGAGCTGCGCTACCACCGTCTCGTAGCTGCTGTGGCTGCCGGTCAGCCGCGGCAGGTAGTCGTAACAGAAGTCATTGGCCGACGTGGCCGCCTCACCCCACCAGGCCTTGAGCAAACTGACCATGTAGGTGCTCATGTTGGCCCAGAAGCCCTTGTCCATGCTCTCGGCGTGCACATAGGTAGCGAGATCCTCGTTGCCATGCACGTGCGGCATCGGCAGGTAGCCGGGCAGCAGGTCGAACAGGGTGGGGATGTCGGTGGAGCCCTGGATGGAGGCGTGCCCGCGCAGCGCGAGGATGCCGCCCCCCGGCCGGCCGATGTTGCCGAGAAGCAGCTGCAGGATGGCGGCGGTGCGGATGTACTGCACGCCCACGGTGTGCTGGGTCCACCCGACGCTGTAGACCAACGCCGTAGTGCGGTCGGGACCCGAATTCTCCGTCACCAGCTCGCAGACCCGGGCGAACGCCTCGGGTGGCACGCCGCAGACCTGCTCGACCATCTCCGGGGTGTACCGGGCGAAGTGGCGTTTCAGCACCTGGAACACGCACCGGGGATGCTGCAGTGTCTCGTCCCGGTCCGGATCGGGGTGCGCCGCGGCGCCGCCTGCGCCGTGCGTCTCCCCGCGTCCCGCCCGGCGCACCTGCCGGTGCGCGTCACCGCGGTCAACTCGATCGCGCCGCCCCGCCGCCGCCGACACATCGCCACCCTGGTAGCGCCATGTCTCGAAGTCGTAGGTGCGGTGCTCGCGGTTCAGGCCGGAGAACACCCCGTCCAGGTCCTCGGTGTCGGCGAAGTCCTCGGTCAGGAGCGCCGCCGCGTTGGTGTAGGACACCACGTAGTCACGGAAGTACTTCTCGTTCGCCAGGACGTAATTGATGATCCCGCCGAGGAACACGATGTCGGCGCCGGCCCGGATCGGCACGTACAGGTCGGCCACCGCGCTGGTCCGGGTGAACCGCGGGTCGATATGGACCACCGTCGCGCCGCGCGCCTTGGCCTCCATCACCCACTGGAACCCCACCGGATGACACTCAGCCATGTTCGAGCCCTCGATCACGATGCAGTCCGCGTTCACCAGATCCTGCTGGAACGTGGTCGCGCCGCCACGGCCGAAGCTAGTCCCCAGACCGGGGACGGTCGAGGAGTGTCAAATCCGCGCCTGATTCTCGATCTGGATCGCGCCCAAAGCCGTGAACAGCTTCTTGATCAGGTAATTCTCCTCGTTGTCCAGCGTCGCCCCGCCCAGGCTGGCGAACCCCAGCGTCCGCCGGGTGCGGGCGCCGTCCACCTCCTGCTGCCAGCCGTCCCGGCGGGCCGCGATCACCCGGTCCGCGATCATGTCCATCGCGGTGTCCAGGTCCAGGTCTTCCCAGTCTTGGCCGAACGGCCGCCGGTACTTGACCTTGTATTGCCGGGCGCCCCCGGTGGTGAGCTGCAAGCTGGCGGAACCTTTGGGGCACAGCCGCCCGCGGCTGACCGGCGAATCCGGATCACCCTCGATCTGGACGACCGTGCCGTCCGTGACGTACACGTTCTGCCCGCACCCCACCGCGCAATACGGGCAGACGGACTTGACTACCGAGTCGGCGGTGCTGGTCCGCGCCACGCGGGGGTGCTCGCTCTTGGCCGCGGCGCCGAGGCCACGGCGGTCGGTTCCGGTCAGCTGCCGGTAGACCGGCCACGACCCGATCCAGCTACGGGTTCCCATAGCGCTCGCGTCACCTCCCGCGTCACCGCGATCAGCCCTCGTGCCCAGTATCTCCTACGCTACGATCGCAGCGACGCGGGAGGGGAGGGTGGCCGCCAATGGCAGCAAACGCCCTGGGCATTGACGTTTCGAACTTCGCCGGGCAGTTCGACTGGGCCGGCACGTCGGGCCTGTCGTTCGGCATCTGCCGCGCCAGCCAGGGCCTGGGCGAGCCCGGCACCAACTCTCCTGACCCCTTCCTGTCCTGGAACTGGCCGCGAATCAAGGCCAAGGGGCTGGCGCGGGGGGCCTATCACTTCCTCGAGCCGGGCCGCGACGGGGCGGCGCAGGCGAGCTACTTCGTGGAGACGGTCAGCAAGGTCGGCCTCGAGACCACCGACATGCTGTGGCTTGACAACGAGACGGCGGGATCGTCACCGGCCGCCGTGGCCGCCTGCGCGCGCGCGTTCATGGCCAGGCTGGTGTCGCTGCGCCCGCACAATCCGTGCGGCGTGTACTCGTTCTTCGACTTCATCACCTCGGGTAACTGCGCGGGGCTCGGCTCGTACCCGCTCTGGCTGGCCATCTTCCAGTCGGCCACGCCGAGCGCGCCGGCGCCCTGGAGGGCATGGAAGTTCTGGCAGTCGGCCGCGACCAGCACCCACGATAACGACGTGTTCAACGGGACCGCGGCCGAGCTGAACACGTGGATCAGCTCATTCCAGCCGAACGTGGAGGTCGAAGTGCAGTCAGGCCAGCTCAACACCGGCGCCAACGCCGTCACGGTGATCACGGTGCCGCTCGGCAGCGGGACAAAGATCGCCTTCGGCTGCGACAACGGCCTCCAGGGCCTGGCGCCCGCGGTGCTCAGGGTGGCGATCCACGACACCCTGTGGCACATCACGAACAACGTCACCGTGGACTCCGCCAAGGGCCAGGCCGTGCTCGCGTTCCCGAACGCGAGCAAGACCGGGGTGATCTCGGTGCGCCGGCAGGACGCCGGCGACGTCGTCGTGGGCTACGAGGTCTCCTAGGCGGCCTTGGTGAAAACCAGCAGGAACTCGAGCAGGCCGTGATCCTGGGTGGTCACGAAGCCCCCCAAGCTCGGGTTCTGGATGTTGTAGTCGGAGAACAGCACCGGGATCTGGCCGAGCACCTCGATCTGCGCGCCCTTACGGCCAGCCGAGTATTCACCCGGACTTTCTCAGCAGGCTCTCAACGGCCTCAGAATCCGCGGACCGCGCGGTCGCATGACTACACTGCTGCCCAGTGATCCTGATCGTGGCCGGTGTGTCAGGCAGCGGCAAGACGACGGTGGGCGCCATGCTCGCCGGCCGCCTGGGCTGGCGGTTCGCCGACGCCGACGACTTCCACCCGGCCGCGAACATCGAGAAGATGCGGGCCGGGATCTCGCTGACCGACCAGGATCGCCGGCCGTGGCTGCGGGCCATCGCGGCCTGGATGGACGATCGCATCGCAGGTGGCGAGTCGGCCGTGGTCACCTGCTCGGCGCTCAAGCGCTCCTACCGCGACATGCTACTCGGCGGCCGTCCCGATGCCCGGATGGTCTTCCTGGCCGTGGATCGCCAGGTGCTCGCCCGGCGGCTGGCCGCCAGGCACGGTCACTTCTTCCCTGAGCAACTGCTCGGCACCCAGCTCGACGCCCTGGAGCCGCCTCAGCCGGATGAGCGGGTAATTTCGGTGGTCCCGGCGGACGAGCCAGCCGGCACGGTCGCGTCGATCATCGCGATACTGTGTCCTCAGGAGAAGGGGCCTGGCGAGGGCGCGGGTTCAGACTCAGGCGCTTCCGGCGCCGCTGGCGGTGATCATGAAGCTGAAACTTGACCTGCACGACATTTACAACCGGGGACAGGACATCGACCAGGCGCTGCAGGCGATCATCGACGAGGCCGTGGCGAAGAAGGCGCCGCTGGTCGAGATCATCCCGGGCAAGGGTTCCGGACAGCTCAAGAAGCATGTGCTGCGGTTCCTTGAGCAAAAAGAGATCAAGGCGAAATACCACCGGGTGGAGAAGGACTCGAAGAACTTCGGCCGCCTGTTCGTGCATTTCCGCTGGTAGGCGCGATGCAGCCGGGCGGCGCGGCCGCCCCGTCACCTTGCTTGGGCCCGTCCACCCTGACGCGCGCGTCGGCCAGCCATGGGTAGCTGGCCACACCTGGGGAAACATTCGGTGCAGACTCTCAGCAAGCACTTCAGATCCACTAGCAATGGCAGCCTTCAGCAGTACATCCGACTGAGACAAAGGAGGCGCGTCATGCGATTCAATCTCTCGGCTCGCCGGATTATCCTGGCTCCCGCGCTGGGCCTGGCACTCGCCATGACGGTTGTCGGCTGCAGCAGTAGTTCCAGCACGCCTGCTTCGACCTCATCATCGAGCTCTCCAGCCTCGTCGCCCGCTGCCAGCTCCGCTGCCCCAAGCAGCTCAAGCACCGGGTCAAGTTCCGGGGCCGTGGCCCAGATCACCGCGAACTGGGAGAAGTTCTTCAGCTCCAGCACCCCCACCGCGCAGAAGGTCGCCCTGCTGCAAAACGGGAGCGTGTTCACCACGGCCATCAACGACTTTGCCAAGTTGCCTCTAGCGAGCGGAATCGCGGCCAAGGTCACCAAAGTGGTGGTGACCTCCCCGACCAAGGCGACCGTGAGCTACGACATCGTGTCGGGCTCTACGACGCTCCTGGGCGGCCAGACCGGCACGGCTGTGAACCAGGGCGGTGTCTGGAAGGTCGGCGACGCCAGCCTTTGCGCCCTGTTGAAGCTGGTGCCCGGCGGCTCGGTGCCAGCCGCGTGCAGTTCGGCCGGCTAAGGCAGGGCCGCTCGGTTGGCTAGTCAGGCGGAGGCACTCTCCGGTGACCGGCACGGCGAGGGCGGCGCCGTCGGCCGGGGCGGCCAGGCGCTGGCCCTCGCGACGCTGTGCACGCTGCTTTTCCTGACGTTCCTCGACAACACCGTGGTCAGCGTCGCACTCGGAGACGTGCAGACCAGCCTGAAGGCGAACGTGGCCGACCTGCAGTGGGTCGTCGGCGCCTATGCCCTCACCTTCGCCAGCATCATGCTGGCCTGCGGCATGATCGCAGACGAGCTCGGCCGGAAGAAGGTCATGCTGGCCGGCGCCGGGGTCTTCTGCGCAGGCTCGGTCATGTGCGCGCTCGCCCCGAACGTCCAGGTGCTCATCGCGGGCCGCGCGGTGATGGGCCTGGGCGCCGCCGCCAGCGAGCCGGGCACGCTGTCGATGCTCCGGCATCTGTATCCGGACGCCAAGGCCAGGAGCCGGGCGATCGGCGTGTGGGCCGCGACGTCAGGGTTCGCGCTCGCGGCCGGCCCGGTCGTCGGCGGAGTGCTCATCGGGGTCTGGAACTGGCGGGGCATCTTCTGGTTCAACCTGGCATTCGGGCTGGCCGCCCTGGTCGTGGCGGCGATCATCTTGCCGGAAAGCGCCGACCCCACGGCGGCGCGCGTCGACACCGCCGGCACGATCCTCGGCGCGGGGGCACTCGCCACGCTCGTGTTCGCGATCATCGACGCGGAGTCGGCCGGCTTCGGCTCGGCCGCCGTGATCATCTTGCTGTGCCTGAGCGCGGTCATGTTCGCGGCCTTCGGCTGGTGGGAGCGCCGCGCCCCGAACCCGCTGCTTGACCTGCGCTTCCTGCGCGTGCCGCAGTTCACCACGGCCAACATCGTCGCGTTCTGCACCTACTTCTCCACGTTCGCCATCTTCTTCTTCACCGCGCTGTACCTGGTCGAGGTCGTAGGCGCGTCGGGCTACCGGCTGGCGGTCGTCTTCCTGCCGATGACCGTCCTGATGATCTTGTCGTCGGTGCTGGCGGGACGCTGGACGGTACTGGCCGGGCCCCGCTGGTCGATCACGATCGGCTGCCTGCTGTTCGCCTGCGGGCTGTTCCTGACGGACGGCTATCTCTCCCCGCACCCGGATTACGGCCCGCTGACGCTGACGCTCGGGCTGGCCGGTATCGGCATCGGCACGACCGTGGTGCCGATTACCTCCTCGGTGCTGGCCGCGGTGCCGCCGGAACGTTCCGGCATGGCCGCGTCGGCCACCAACACCAGCCGGGAGATGGGCGCCGTCACCGGGGTCGCGGTGCTCGGCTCGCTGGTGTATTCGCAGCTGCACGCCAGCCTCATCACGCAGATGAATCATCTCGGCGTGCCGCCCAGCTTCCAGGGCCTGGTCGTCACGGCCATCGAGACCGGCCAGATCCCGCAGAACACCGGCGCCTACGCGGGGTTCGGGAAGCTGGTCCAGGAGGTAATCGGCGCGGCTTACACGGCCTTCCACGACGGCCTGCACGCGGCGCTCTACCTGTCGGCCGGGCTGGCGCTGGCCGCCGGGCTGCTGGCCTTCATCACGCTGCGCTCACATCCGGTCGACACTGGGTCTTGACTTTTCCGCCCAACTGAGCGATTCAGGAATAGGACGGCAACGGCGCACGGCCACTTCCTCGACGGCACGCAAGCGAACAGAGGCTGAACATGGTCTGTTATGCCCGCCCTGCGAGCCGGCTGGCGGCCATCGCGATCGTCGCGCTGCTGCTGTTCTCCCGGCCGGTCAGTCACTTCTTTGACACCGCCGCCCTCATGCTGGCGGTGACGCCGGCGCGGCTGTCGCCGCGGCGCTCGTCTTCGCGACCTTCATGTCCACCCGCCGCCGCCGGGCTGCGGCCGGCGGCTGCGTGAGCTGCCAGTTCCGCTGCCAGCACGCCATGACCGAGCCGACGCGACGGCTCTGGCTGGTGACCACCGCGGACCGCGGGCCAGGGGAGTCGGCTCCCGACCGCCTCGCGGCCGCTCCCCGGCATCCGGGCACTCCCGCGCATTGGGGCACTCACAGGCGCCCTGGCCCCGCGCCCGGCCGTTCGGTACCCGTATTTATCCCCGTGCCTACGGTGCGATCCGCCGGGACCGCCAGCGCCGCGGCCGGCGTCTCCGGGGGGGCTTGCGGCCTAGAGCCGCCGCGGTGGCCGGATCGGCCCGCTTACCGCGTAAGTCAGGTATCCCATCGGACGCCCAGGCCTGCTGTCCATGTCCGGCAGGGAGAGCGGGCCGGCTCGCCGACGTAGCGCCCGCCGGAGTCTCGTCGAGCTGACACATCTGGCTGGACACATCTGTCCCTGGTGGCGTTCGCGGTCGGCCTGATCGCCCTGCTCACCGGGATCGTCTACTCGCTGCTCCCCTTCGGCGGGCACCCCACCGGGTGGACCAACCCGTGGGTGCTGGCCGCGGTGTTCGGCGGGCTGGCGACCCTGGGCCTGTTCGCGTGGATCGAGCTGCACGTCCCCGAGCCGATGTTCCGGCTCGGGCTTTTCCGGATCCGCGCGTTCACCGCCCGGAACATCGCCGGCCTGCTCGGCGCGCTGGGCCGGGGCGGCCTGCAGTTCATGTTGATCATCTGGCTGCAGGGCATCTGGCTGCCACAGCACGGGTACAGCTTCGACCGGACCCGCTGTGGGCCGGCATCTACATGATCCCGCTCACCATCGGGTTCCTGCTGCTCGGCCCGATCTCCGGGGTGCTGTCCGACCGGTACGGAGCCAGGCTCTTCGCCACCGGCGGACTGATCATCTCCGGCGTGACGTTCCTGCTGCTCGAGCTGCTGCCGATCAACTTCAGCTACGTCTGGTTCGCCCTGCTGATCTTCTTGTTCGCGGTCGGCATGGGCCTGTTCTTCTCGCCGAACCAGGCCGCGGTCATGAACAGCCTCCCGCCGGAGCAGCGCGGCGCGGGCGCGGGCATGCTCAACACTTTCCAGAACTCGGCCACGGTGCTGTCGATGGGCCTGTTCTTCACCATCGTCACCCTGGGGCTGGCGTCGCGGCTGCCCAGCCACCTGTACCGCGGGCTCGTCGCGGCCGGCGTCGCTCCCGGCGCCGCCCGCGTCGTGGCCAACGAGCCGCCGATCGGCAGCCTGTTTTCGGCCTTCCTCGGCTACAACCCGATCAAGCAACTGCTCGGCCCCACCGGTGCGCTGCAGCACCTGCCGGCCAGCCAGGCCGCCTACATCACCGGCCGGTCGTTCTTCCCCCAGCTGATCGAGCAGCCTTTCGCCGCCGGCATGCACCTGGCGTTCACCTTCGCGGCCGTCGCGACCGGGATCGCCGTCGTGGCCTCGGCGCTGCGCGGCCGACGCTACCTGCACCGGCCGCAACCGGTCCTGGAGGAGCTGGCCGAAGGCGCCGCCGAAACTGCCGGGCTCCTCGGCCTGGACGAGACCGCGGCGCTGCCCGCCGCATCGCCAGAGAACGCCTGAGCCAGCCATCGCGCGCAACGAAGACGGATGGCCAGTGCCGGCCGGAGCCACCCGGGCTAGATAGTGAAGCCGATGGCTCGCAGCTGCTCACGGCCGCTGTCGGTAATGTCAGCGGGCCGCCAGGCCGGTACCCACTGCCAGTCGACGCGGAAGTCTTCGATGCAGCCGAGCGAGGCCAGTGCAGTGCGGATCTGGTTCTCCATGACACCGGTGAGGGGGCACGCCGCGGAGGTGAGGGTCATGGCGATGACGGCGGTCTGCCCCTCGATGGTGACGGCGCGGACGAATCCGAGATCGACGATGTTGACGCCCAGGTCGGGGTCGATGACATCGGACAGCGCCTCACGGACGGCGGTGACTCGCTCGCCGGCCGCTTCTGCTGGAACTTCCGGAGCAGCGGCGGGAACGGGCGGCTCTGCGGGGGGTTGGAGCAGATCCGTGCCGGCCGTCGCGTACAGGCCGGCCGGACGCAGGGTGATCTGCACGCGGCAGGTCGGGCTGTGGATCCAGTCCGCCACGCCGTGGGCTTTGCGCCGCACCCGGACGATGTCCTCTCCGGGCTGCGCGCTGCCGTCGGCCACGACCAGCAGCTCCGGGTCGAGACCCGCGGTTTCCGCTTGCACGATGGCGCGATCGAGCAGCCGGGCGACTGATTCGTACGTGCGGCCGGGGCCGAAACGCAGCCGGGCGCGGGCGGCGATGACGGGCTTGCCGATGATGGCGCCAAGCGCGGCGCGGCCGTCGCTCTTCGCGACCCGCATCTGCGGCTCGTCAATGTGCAGTTCAGCGGCGAGTGTCGTACCCATGCGCGGTCCTCATTCAGGTTGCGGTGGCGGCCGCAGGGACGAGCCGTTTGAGCGGCAGCGACTCGTTGCGGAGCTGGTCGGCGGTGGCGCTGTGGTCGCGGGCGATCAGGCGGCGGACGTCGAGCACGTCCCGGGGCCGGTTCAGCGAGATCACCGCCCGGAGACGGTCGCCGTCCAGGCCGAACGCGGAGAAGCTGCGCTGCTCGAGCGAGCCGCGGATGATCAGCTGTTCGGTGTCATCGATGAGGCCGGCGCTCTGGATGCTGTGCTCGTACTGATCGGACCAGAACCAGTGGACATCGCTGAACGGCTCGCGCTGGCCGAGCATGTTGCGGGCCGCGGCACGTCCGTGCCGGATGGCGCTGTCGTGATGCTCGACGCGTACGCGTCGCCCGTACCTCGGCAGGTACTGGGCGGCGACGTCTCCGACGGCGTAGACACCGGGCGCTGCCGTGGCGAAGTACTCATCGACGGCGATACCGTCCCCGGCCGGCAACCCGGCCTGCTCCGCTAGCTCTTGATTGGGCACCGTCCCGACGCCGA
>WNFF01004026.1_pt1 | contig 10256 bp, 6 predicted proteins | sample 5400441 | NCBI WGS metagenome assembly WNFF01 (sample SAMN13153345, study PRJNA577476) | soil metagenome | isolation source: 120 cm saprolite under Douglas fir tree site 2 hole 3 replicate 1 | place: USA:California | collected 2015-04-18
CCGCTGTTTTTCGGCATCTCCCCGGCCGAGGCGGAGATGATGGACCCGCAGCAGCGGGTGCTGCTGGAGACGGTGTGGAGCGCCATCGAGGATGCCGGGTACCGGCCGTCGCGGCTGGCCGGCCAGGATGTCGGCCTGTTCGCCGGGGTGCAGTTCAGCGACTACCAGCACCTGCTGCACGAGGCCGGCGTGCTTAACGCGCGGGTCGGGCTGGGCAACGAGCACTCCATCGTGGTCAATCGCATCTCGTACCTGCTGGACCTGCACGGGCCGAGCGAGCCCGCGAACACCGCATGCTCCAGCTCACTGGTCGCGGTGCACCGCGCCGTGCGGTCCATCCGCACCGGGGAGAGCACCGTGGCGATCGCCGGCGGGATCGCGCTGAACCTGGCGCCGTTCTCCACGGAGGCGGCCGCGATGATGGGGCTGCTGTCACCGCACGGCCGCTGCAAGACGCTCGACCGCAGCGCGGACGGGTATGTCAAGGGCGAAGGCGTCGGCATGATCGTGCTCAAGCCGCTGCACCAGGCGACTGCCGACGGTGACCAGATCTACGCGGTGATCCGGGGCACGTCGGTCAACCACGGCGGCCGGGCGGCCTCCATCACCGCACCCAGCACCGAGGCGCAGGCGGCGCTGCTGCGCGAGGCCATCGAGAAGGCGGGTGTCGGCCCGGAGTCCATCGGGTACCTGGAACTGCACGGCACCGGGACCGAACTCGGTGACCCCGTGGAAATCAACGGCATCAAGTCAGCGTTCCGCCAGCTCGCGAAGTCGCGGGGCAGCCAGCTGCCTGCCACGCCCTACTGCGGCCTGGGATCGGTGAAGACGAACATCGGGCATCTCGAGCCGGCCTCGGGTATCGCGGGCCTGATCAAGGTGATCATGTCCATGCGGCACGCGACGCTGCCCGGGCTCCTGCACCTCAACGAGATGAACCCGTACGTCGACCTGCAGGACAGCCCGTTCTACCCGGTCCGCGAGACCGCACCGTGGCAGCGGATGACCGGCGCCGACGGGCGCCCGCTGCCACTGCGCGCGGGCGTCAGCTCGTTCGGCTTCGGCGGCGTCAATGCCCACGTGCTCGTCGAGGAGTACCCGGCGGCCACGCCGGCACCGGCTGCCTCGACAGCGGCCGCTCCGCGGCGCGAGCGCGTGTTCGTCTTCTCGGCGAAGACGACGCGGGCGCTGGACAACGGGATCGACCGGTTCCTCGACCGGCTGGACCGCTGGGATCGCGGGCCCGGACCCGTGCCGGACCCCGGCATCGTCGCGTCCACCCTGCGCGAGGGCCGGGAAGAATTCGCCGAACGGCTGGCCGTCGTGGCCGTCAGCCTGCCGGAGCTGCGCACCCGGCTCCAGCAAGCCCGGCGCGGGGCGACTGAACACGGTATCCACCGTGGACACGCGAAAACCGCCGATGCCAGCGTGCCGCGCACCGGCACGGCAGACGAGCAGGCTGCCGCCTGGGTGGCGGGACAGACCGTCGACTGGCCAGATGAGGTGCGAACCCTGACACCGCGGCGGACCTCACTGCCAGGCTACGCCTTCGACCGTACGAGGTTCTGGTTCAGCGCACCCGACGGCGGCGGCGCCAGGCGCGCCGCACCGCGCGACGAGCAGATCCTCACCGGCGAGGAGTACATCCGCGCGGTGCTGCGCGACATCCTGCTGGACAAGCTCAAGCTCACCGAAGACGTGTTCGACGAGAACCAGCCGCTGAAGGACTACGGCGTGGACTCGATCCTCGGCGCGATGCTCACACAGATCGTGCAGGAGGAGTTCGACATCCAGATGTCGATCACCGCGCTGATCGACTACCCGACGCTGCGCTCCCTGTCCGGCTACATCCACACCGAGTTCTTCAAGGACCGGGAACCTGTGGCCGGTAGCGCCGCACGCCGCGTGGACCGCGACCGCGACCCCGGTGACCAGAACAAGCTGCCGCCCGAGTTGATCCCGATCAGTGTGGGTGGCACCCGGCAGCCCTCATTCTGGGTGCATGGTGCGGCCGGTTACTCGACCGAAGTCCAGACCCTCCCCGCTGCGCTGGGGCCCGATTATCCCATTTACGCGTTCCAGGGCCGGGGCACCGACGGCCATTCCATGCCGCAGACTCTGGACGAAATGGTCGACCACTACCTGGACTGTATCCGCCGGGTGCAGCCGAAGGGGCCGTACGTCATCGGCGGGTACTCCTTCGGGGGCATCCCGGCCATGGAGATCGCCCGGCGTCTCCATGAAGAGGGCGAGACGATTCGACATCTCATCATGTTCGACACCTACCCCGCGACCCAGGAAGTCTTCAACCGCCACTTCGGCGGGTACGACGAGGGCTTTCTACAGTTCTATCTCGCGAACTACTTCCTGAAGCTGGACGAGTACCCGGAGTTGGCCCTCCGGGCCTCAGACGTGGAGCACCTGCCGCCCAAACTGCACCTGGCCGAGTTGGCCCGGCTGGCCAAGGCGCGCAGCGGCAAACGGCTCGCCGTGGAGGACATCTACCGGTACCTGCGCGGTGGCATGGACACCTCCGAGCACTCAGAAGGCATCTACCAGATCTACAAGATGCGCCCGTACGACGCCTCGGACGTCCTGTTCTTCCGCGCTATGGACGGCTTCACCGGCCGTTCCAGCAGGCTGTACTGGGGGCCCCAGAACATCCTTGATGGCTACGACTACGTGCAGCCGTGGCGGGATATCGTGGCCGGCGAGTTGCAGGAGGTCCAGTTGGACAATGACCACCTCAACATGCTCAACGAACCAACACTCAGCATCGCGGCCAAGCACATCGAGGCGGTGCTCCGCGATCCGCCGCCACTGGACGCCGACAGGTACGACAACTTCGTGACCTCGTTCTCCGCGGTCACGGAGTTCGGCGGGCAGTTGCTGGCCGACCGGTTCAAGACCGCCGGGGTGCTGCCTGCCGACCAGTCGCCGGTACCCGTCGCCGAGACGCGCACCCGGCTGGCCGTGCAGGACCGGTACGACCGGCTCTTCCACGCCTCGCTTGGCATCCTGGAGCGGGAGGGGTACCTGCGCCGCACCGGCGGCGACATCAGCGCTACAGACAAGCTCGCCACATCCGGTTTCGCCGGAGGCGCGGACAAGGGGGCACAGCGCGCTCAGGAACTCGTCACCGCCCACCCGGAGATCGCGGACTATATCCCGCTGCTTGTCACCTGCCAGGGCGCCGTGCTCGAGGTGATGCGCGGGGACCGCGAGGCCACTGACGTCATCTTTCCTGGCGGTTCCATGGAACTGGTCGCCGAACTGTACAAGGAGAATATCCAGACCGAGTACTACAACCGGCTCGTCGCCGAGCAGGTACAGCAGCATGTCCGCCAGTTCACCAGGCGGTTCCCGCTGTCCACCGCCCAGGTCTTCGAGGTCGGCGCGGGTACCGGCGGCACGAGCGCGTACGTACTGGAGTCGATCGCCAGTACCGCCAGCCGGATCCGCTACCTGTACACCGACATCGGTGCGGTCTTCGTCCAGACGGCCAAGGCGCAGTTCGGCACCCAGTACCCGTTCACCGAGTTCGCTGCCTATGACATCGAGCGGGCGCCCGCCGCGCAGGGGTTCGAACCCCACTCGATGGACGTCGTCGTGGCTAGCAACGTGTTGCACACCACGCGGCGCATGCAGGTGACGCTCGACCAGTGCAGGGCGCTGCTCAAGCCGGGCGGTATCATCGTCATCAACGAGCTGACCCAGCGGCTGGATTACAACACCCTGACGTTCGGCCTCACCGAGGGGTGGTGGCTGTACGAAGACGAGGAAACGCGGATCAGCGGCTCCCCGCTGCTGTGCACCCAACAGTGGCGGACCTCGCTGTCCGCGGCCGGGTTCGAAGACACCGAGTTCTATGGCCTCGCCGGGGCGGCGGAAGATGACCACGCACAATGCGTCATCGTCGCGCGCGGCATGACCGCCCCTGCTGCCACCTGAGCGATCTACTGCTGGGGGCGCGCCGACCGGGGCGGGCGCGCCGGATGGCCGATTGCGACTACTTCTCGATCAGCGTGTCGCCGATCACCATTGCGTCAAGCCCGGACGTGTAGAAGACGGACAAGGCGTCCTCCACCGTGTGGATGATCGGCTTTCCCATGACGTTGAAGCTCGTGTTGAGCACAAGAGGGACGCCAGTTTTCCTGTAGAACTCCTGGATGAGCAGGTAGTACTTCTCATTCCACTCACGCTTGACGGTCTGCAGGCGCCCGGTGCCGTCCTCGTGCACCACAGCGGGTACCCGCTGTTTCGCCTCCTCCTTGAAACTCAGGGTCCGTTCCATGTACGGGGATTCCTGGTAGTCAACGAAATAGTCCGGCCCGAACTCGCTGAGGATGGACGGCGCGAACGGCCTGAAGGCTTCCCGGAATTTCACCCGGGCGTTGATTTTGTCCTTCATGTCCGGGTACCGGGCATCGGCCAGGATGGAACGGTTTCCAAGGGCACGAGGCCCGTACTCCGCCCTCCCCTGTACCCAACCGATCAGCTTGCCCTCCGCGAGGAGGGCCGCCGTTCGCCGGCACACCTCCGCGAACTCCAGCCGCGTCTGCTTCGCTGGCCCGAAGTCGCGGACCTTGTCCAGGGTGTCCTTCGACATTTCCGAACCGAGGTAGGGTGACTGGAATGCGGAGGCCTTCTGCTCGTCGGGGTGGTCCTCGTGAAATGCGAGCCAAGCCGCGCCCAGCGCGTTTCCGTCGTCGCCGGGCGCACTGAAGATATGAAGCTGCTTGAAGTTCGTCTGTTCCAGCGTCCGGCCGTTGGCGGAAGAGTTGAGCGCACACCCGCCGCCGAGGATGAGATTCTCCGATATCCCCAGCTTGCCAAGGTTGTTCAGGAACTCGAAGTAGACTTCGCAGAACACTTGCTGCCCCGCATAGGCGATGTCCGCGGCGGCGAAGGGTGACTCGCCCTCCTTCCGGCGAAGGTCGTGGATCTTCTTGGACGGAGAGAGAAGGGCCGTTTCTGGCGCAAACCTGATCGTCAGCCCGTCGACTTCGATGAGCGACCTGAAGAGGTCATAGAGGTCCTTCCTGGGCTGGCCGTAGGCGGCGAGCCCCATCACCTTCCACTCCTCGCCGTTCAGATGCCCGAATCCGCATGCGACGCAGACGAACGTGTAGAAGAAGCCGAGGCTGCCCGGGCTCGCGTTGGGCAGTCCGTCGATCTTGCTGATGACGCCGTCCTTGTAGTGATAGCAGCACGTGGAGGAGCCTTCCCCGAGGGCATCCATTACGGCGCACACGCCCTCATTGAAGGGGCTGGAATAGCAGGCGACGGCCGCGTGCGTCAGATGGTGGTCGTACAGGCGGCGCCGCAGCTCTGGTATATACTTCGCGTCCTCGCGCTGGTTCAGCTCATACCTGAGCGTGTTGCCGGTCTGGTTGATGGCGTTGATCTGCGAGACGCAGACGAACTCTCGTGATGTGATGTGGGTCTTCATGTAGTCGGGCAGTTCCCCGAAGAGTTCGACCAGCCGGCGCTCGTTGCTCCGGACGTCCTCCAGCATCTGCGCCATCAAGCCGCTGGCCCGCTCGCTCCAGCTCTGAGCGACCACCAGGTCCGCGTCCGGATCGCAGTACTTTCTGACCAGCTTCGCGGCATGCTGGAAGAAGTCCGGAGGGCAGTTAATCGACCGCTTGTTCTGCAGGTACCGCTCTGTGGCCTCCGCGAACAGGACGCGGCCTGTTGAGTCGACGATTGCCATGGCGGGGTCGTGCAGCGTGTTGGACAGCCCGACGTAGTTCTGCTTCATGCTGAGATGAACCTCACTTCCAGGAAAGTGCGGGGTTGACGGATTCCAACTGCACGCCAAGCTGCTCCGCGATCCCGAACAGGTCGAGGAAGTCCCAGAGCTCGACGAGCTTCCCATCGACAATGCGGTAGATCGCCACACCCTCAGCCCTTATCCACCGTCCGGTGGCAGCCATACCCATGAAGGCACGTTCATGGGTACCGGTGAAGCTGTAGTAGATCACCACCTTCTCGCCTTGTGCCAGCCAGTCCTCGACGGCGAACCGAAGGTCGGGAAACGCGTTGAGATAGTGCGCGACGTACCGCTTGAACGCGGGCACCCCGCTGAACTGGCCGGAACTGCCGTACCGCATGAAGTGGGGTGCGATGACGCTCTCCGCACGACCCAGCCCGGCCGGCTTCCACAGCTCGTTGTACTGGGTCATGACCCGGAGGCTCTGGTCCATCACCGGTCTCCGGCACCGGCCATCCGGTCCGCCCGGTTGTGGCGACAGTCGACCGGGGCGGTCCTCACGGTGCCCGCCGACCAACGATCTTGGCGGGCGGGATCAGCATTCCGGCCTTCGCCGTGCCGGTGACGGAGTCGCCGTCGAAGGTCAGCTCCATCGTGGCGGTGACCTTGAACGGGCGGTTGAACGTCGACTTCCAGATTAGCTTGTTGCCCTTAAGCCGCGGGTCCGCCAGCTCCCGTTCGCCATCCTGATTGGTGCGGGTCAGGCCGGAGATCTGGTCAGGCCCGTGCTGCACCAGCTCGAGCTCGGCTTTCTGCTCGCCCATTGGTGTGGCGATCGAGAGATGCCAGGTACCGGTCAACGACATGTTGGTCTTTCCTTTTGGATGTGGGTAGGCACCCCGCGACGAATCGGGTGGCTGGCGCACCGAGCATCAGGTCCAGGAGCCGGGTCATCAGTCCTCGATCAGCGACAGGGCTTCGCTGGGGCAACCTTTGACTGCCGCCGTAACGGCGCCCAGTTGGTCGGGGGTGGCGTTCTCGGTCTGGATGAGAAGGACACCGTCATCACCGATCTCGAAGACGCCCGGCGCCTGGGCCTCGCAGATGCCCAGCCCCATGCACTTGGTCCTATCAACAGCGACCTTCATGGCCTAACTCCTCAGCTGGGGTCGGTCGCGGGCGGACACTTCGGCATGATCGCTCGTGGGGTGATCACCTGAAGCGTCTGCCGCGCAGGGCCTCAGGCCGGGGTGGGTGTCTACGCCGAACTGGCCGACCAGCCGACTGCCGCCGACGAACACGAAGACGTCCTTTACAGGCATGCGTTGCGGCCCCCGGAGTAAGCGACCCGGCGACGCCGGTCTCACCCGGCGATACCCTCATGCATGTTTCCCCGGCCGGCACCCTCCGCGCTAGTGGACACTTGCTGCCAGGCCGGTCTGGGCTCCCGGAAGCGGCCACAGCGCCTAATGGGTGGTCGCTTGCTGCCGCTGCCACTTATGGCCGATCGCGGGCGGTGGCACGGTGGCGCGGGGCGCGGTAGAAAATGAGCGACGTTAGTTGGCCCCTCACCATCTTTACACGTTCGTGTGGCGGGCACGATTCTACGGAGATGGGCGCGATGCCTCAACAAACGGATGACGCAGTGCGCACGGATGTCTGCGTTATCGGCTCCGGAATCGTCGGCCTGCACAATGCGCTGCAATACGCGCGTCGCGGGTTCCGGGTCGCCATCGTCGATGAATTGACCGAACGCGACAAGAGCACGTACAAGGTGGGCGAGTCGCTGCTGATCTTCTCGAACCCGTTCCTGCGGACCATCGGCGACCTTGACAAGGAGCTCTCGGAGTCTTTCGAGAAGCGCGGGGTCTGGTTCGCGCACGGCCTCGAGGGCAAGACGGTCTTTGACGACGAAGTCGTCGAGTGGGGCTTCCAGAGTGTGATCCCGCAACGGTGGAAGGACCGGATCGAGGACCGCCGGTTCGGCCGGACCATGTTCGAGGACGTGCAGATCGTGCGTCCGGAGATCGAGGCCGTGCTCCGGGGTCGGCTCAAGGACTTTGACGAGATCACCGTGGTGGATCGCGGCCAGGTGCGCAACGTGGAACTGGGCGACGGTAGCGACCACCGCATCAGCTGGGAGTCCCGCGACGGCAAGCAGCACGGTACCGTGATGGCGCGGTGGATGATCGACTGCTCGGGCCGGGCCCGCTTCCTGGTCAAGCGCTTCGGCCATGACATACCACTGGACGACGGCTTCTCCACCTCCGCGGTGTGGGCACAGTTCTCCCACTGCACCGACGACTGCTTCGGCGACACCTGGGCCTTCAACTATCCCGAAGGCGGCGGTACCTCCCGCGACCGGGACACCGTGCACCTGTGGGGCGACGGGTACTGGATCTGGCTGATCCGGCTCACCGGGGACCGCATCAGCGTAGGCGTGAGCTTCAACAGCGATCGACCGCCCGCCGGCGGCAACCTGCGGCAGGCGTTCTGGGAGATCCTGCGCCGCTACCCGCTGCTGGACTTCCTGCGCGAGGAGAACGTCCTGGACTTCCGCGCGTACCGGAGCGTCCAGTACATGACCGACACACACGTGTCGCCGCGGCGCTATGCGATCGTCGGCGACGCTTCCTCCATCATCGACGCGTACTACAGCCAGGGCATCTCGCTGTCGCTGTCTACGTCCTGGCACGCCGCCAACATCGCGGAGGCGGACCTGCGTGGCGGCGTCCTCAACACCGACTACATCGCGCACGTCAACCGGGCCGTGCTGGCCGACTGGCAGATCATGCGCAGCATGGTGCGGTCCAAGTACAGCACGACCATCGCGGACAGCCGGTTCTTCCTGCTCGACCACTGGCTCGACTACCTTATCTTCGGTGCCGTCGCCACCAACCGTTTCCGCATCGTCCGCTGGCTCACGGCGACCAACGGCGACACGCGCGCGGAGACGCCCGCCACAGCGAAGCTGCGGGCGCGGCTCACCCGGGAGCTGTTCCTTTCGCAGTCGACGCCGTTGAACCGGGTCGACCCGGCAAAGGTGGCCAGCGTGATCGAGCGGTGCCATGCGGGCGTGCAGCGGCGCGCCCAGTGGCGGCTCGACCACGGCATCCGCTCGCGACCCGCCAAGGCTGTGATGCGCCCCGAGTCTCCGCTGCCGGCTATGTGGCGCCTGCCTTACCTGCGCTTTAAGCGGCGCGCCGACCTCACCGTGCGTGCCTTCACCGAGCCGGAGTTTATGCGCCCGCGGCTGTCAGCCAAGCTTCCGCCCCTGCTCGCCGGCTACGGCCCGATCCTCGTGGCGCTCACAGCCGTCATCCTGTCGTATGACATCGCGGACACCGCCGCCCGCCGCGCCACACACGCCATCGGCCGGGTGCTGACCGACCCGCTGCGCCGACGCGCACGCGTCGGCGCAGCGGGTCGGAGGCAACCGGATCCGCGCGGGAACCCGCGGCCTCGCTCGGCTCCCAGCAACCACCGAAGGTGACCGCGGTCAGGTGATCGAAGTCGAAGACCTCCGAGTCCGCTATCGTGGCGCCGCCGGTACGCAGTCGACGGCATGTCTTTCCGCGTGGCCCGTGGTGAGGTGTGGGGCGGGCCGAAGGGTAGTAGGGGTTTATAGGGGCAGCTCCGCGACTGCCCCGGCGGATATCGTTCCGCACCAAGGCGAAAGTTGCGATTTGTCAGGTTCGTTGGCACCTGGCACCGGACGTCTTAGGGGAGCGGGGAACGATGCTTGAAGGACTGGGGCTGAATTCTCGAACCGAGGCGGTGTACCTGGGCGTGCTCAAGGCGCCCGCGGCACAGGCACGGGACTTGGCAGTGAGCCTGGAACTGGAGGAGTTCGAGGTACATGAAGCCCTCGGCGAGTTGGCACGGATGTCACTGCTCCGACCGTCCGCAGGGGATCCCCAAGCGCTGCGGCTGGTCCACCCGGAAGCCTCGCTCCAAGCGCTCGTCGCCCGTAGGCAGGCCGAGTTCGCGCGACTGCAGCAGGAACTGGAAGAGTGCAAGGCTGCGGTGACAGTGCTGTTGGCCGAGCACGCGGAACTGAACCCTCCGGTAGAGGCGCCCGACGTCGAGTACATGGAAGGCGCGGACGCGGTCGAGGCCCGGCTGTGCGACCTGATCAACGCCTCGCGCTGGGAGATTTGCGCGTTCGTGCCGCCGCAGTCACAGCTTCCGCTCTCCGACGAAGCCAGCGAGGCGCTAACGGCCCGCATGATCGAGTGCGGAGTGCGGTACCGCACCGTCTTCCTGGACAGCATCCGCAACCACCAGCCCTCGCTGGAACGCGCGCGATGGCTGATGGCGCTGGGCACAGAGGTACGCACGGCGCCGCTGCTGCCGTTGCAGCTGTTCATCTTCGACCGCGCGCAGGCGCTGGTACCGGTCGACCCGGGGGGCGCTTCGGACGCCGCGGCCCTGGTGTCCAACGCGGGCGTGATGACGGCGTTGCTTGCTCTGTTCCAGTCCACCTGGAACAATGCGGCGCCACTGGGCGGGCCGCGGCTCCGGGATGACGACGGCCTGT
>WNFF01020396.1_pt1 | contig 10256 bp, 9 predicted proteins | sample 5400441 | NCBI WGS metagenome assembly WNFF01 (sample SAMN13153345, study PRJNA577476) | soil metagenome | isolation source: 120 cm saprolite under Douglas fir tree site 2 hole 3 replicate 1 | place: USA:California | collected 2015-04-18
TCAGCGAGCCGACGCTGATCAAGCGCGCCATCCAACTTGGGGCGCTGGAGTACGTCATCAAAACGCAGGTGGAAGGCAGCGCCTTGCTCACCGCCATGCCGCGCTGGATCAACCGCGAGAAAGCGTTCGCCGCCGCTTAGATCCGGACCCGAAGCGTCGCGATCCCCCAGGCCGGCAGCGAGAGCCTGACCACCCGGTCGGCACAGGCGAGCGACTCCTGCAGGTCGCCGGCGAGCGTGACGGAGGTGACCTCGGCAGGCTGCGGTTCGAGATGGATGCTGGCGTCGCGTGGAGTGTCGGAGGCGTTGACGACGCGCAGCTCGTACCCATCGGGGCGCGGGATCAATGCGGTCATCTGGATGGTCTCAGGGGAGAGCTCGATCCGTGGGGCAGCCGTGGTGATGGCCGGGCCGCGCCCTGCGACCAGCGGCGTGAGGGTCGATTCCGCGGCTCGCCAGACACCTCCGCGTTCCCAGTTGCCCTCGTGGAAGAACAGGCTGTAGCGGAGCCGGTGCCCGCCGAGCACTTGCGCGCCGGGCGTCTCCATGCCTGGGCCCGCATGCCCAGTGCGGCTGGTCAGGTCTTCGCGCGAGAGCCAGCCGACCGAGCGCAGCAGGGTCAGGACCAGCTCCGCTGGATTCCCGGGCCGCACCTCGTACTCGTGCAGGCCGTCGGCGATCAGCGCCAGCCCCGCTCGTCCATCGCTAACGTCGACGAATGACCACATCGGGTAGGTGGGCAGCTCGATTTCTGCGGCGCCGGGATCACGCCGCGCACCGATGGCGGGGCGTCGGGTGACGTGAAAGGGCGTGTCGGCAGCCGACTCGCTGACTTGAAACGGGAGCGGGAAGTGTGCCCGCAGCCGGTGGTCGGGCGTCCGGTTGATGATCTCCAGCTCGACGTCGAGGCGCGGGGTATCGGCCTCGAGCGCGAGGGTCAGACGAACGGGCAGCGTGATCTCGCGATCGCTGCGGGCCCGGCGGTCGGCACGTAGGCCGTCGTAGACGGCTAGGTCGAAGCGTGCCTCCAGGCTGGCTCGCAGCGGCCCGGTCTCCGCGACCGTGCTGCTGAAGTTACGGACGGGATCGACCATTTGGGGATTGCGCGCGGGCGGTGAGAAGTTGTACTCGTCGCCGGCGTCGCCCTCGTCCACCAGTCGGTGCAATCCGTGGTACCGCAGGCCCGTCTGCCGGTCCAGGATCGTGAGCGTTCCGTCTGGCAGAAGCTCACAGGCAAGGTACGCGTTCTCCAACCGGCGGGTGGCGGCGGTGACGGCGACGTTGGGACTTCGCGTCCTGAGCGATGCGACCGAAGCGCCGGCAACGATGGGCGCCAGGACGAGGGATCCGTCAACCTCGACCAGGCCTTGCCGGGGAAAGAGGCTGGGATTCCAGACCTGTCCCTCGCCCGCCACCCTGGTGAGACCGCGCTCTACGACGGCCTCGGCGATCTGCAAGGCGGAGACACTCCGCTGCCGAGCGGCCTCGGCGACCGCATCGATGCCCGAGCCGCATGCGGTGTCGTGGGCGGCGTTCTGCAGCATCAGGGTCCAGGCCTGCTCGAGCGCGTCCGTCGCGTCGATTCCGGTCAGGGCCGCGATCGGCTCGGCCAGCCGCTCGAGCGTCCGGCTGGCCGCGAAGTGCCGTTGCTTGTCGGGCACCCGGACGGAAAGGGTTCCCATGAGAACGTTCGCGCGCGCCGAGGAGCGCAGTTCTCCGCGCCAGTCTGGCCATCCATCCGCGGGAAGCGTCGCCAGGTAATCATCGAGGCGGGCCAGCCGGATGATTGTGCCGCTGAGGCGGCCGCTGGCACCCCGCACCGCAGCGCTCAGCGCGGCCTGCGGCAGGACGTGGTCGTTGCCGTTCATGAGCAGCACGTTTGACGTCGGACGAAACGGCTGGATCGCCTCCAACGCGGCGGCGACCCGCGTCGCCAGGGCCGCCGGGTCGATGGGCAGATCCACCCCGTGCGCGTAGGAATTCCCCATGTACGCCGTCAGGATGCGGCTCCCATCGGGGGCTTCCCACCAGAACGCGACCCGATCGATCGCGAGCGGGACGCCGCGCCAGACGGCGGCATAGCGAAAGCCGAGCTGGCGGTAGAGCTGCGGCATTTGCGCGGCGTGCCCAAACGAATCGGGAAGATACCCGACCCGCATCGAGCCACCGTGCCCCTCGGCGGCCGCAAGCCCGCGCTGCAAGTCCCGAACCAGCGTCTCGCCGCTTACCAGAAATTCATCAGGCAGTGTGTACCAGGGCCCGACCTGGATCTGCCCACGACGAATCGCGGCTTCGAGCCGGGTCCGCGCCTGCGGACGAACCTCGAGATAGTCGTCGATCACGACGGTTTGCCCGTCCATCAAGAAACGAAAATCGGGGTCGGCCTCGGTCAGCGCCAGCAGCTGATCCCAGAGCTCGACGAGCTGAGCTCGAAACGTCTCAAAGGTCGCGTACCACTCGCGGTCCCAGTGCGTATGCGGGACGACATAGACGGTTGTCGTCCGCGCGGGGTCAGGCACGCGTTTATTGTCGCCGGACTAACGCCTCGAGCGCGCGCATGGCACTAACGTCTCGAACGCTCGTTTGGCACTAAAGCGCCACTCGCGTGGGGCGACGCCCCGAGCGCCGCGGGTGGGTCGGCGGGCCCGCAATCAGCCGAGGAGGCTCCACTTTTCCGAGCCGATCACGTGCACCCAGGTAAGTCCGTTGTCCAGGTCGATCGGGTTACCGGCGGCATCGAGGTAAACCGCCGGCACGGTGGGATCCGGGTGGTGCCAGGTGGCATGGATGACGACACCGTCGACGAAGATGTCGGCCCGGCCGTCGCCGCTAAGCTCATAGGCTTCCGTGTAGTACCCGTGGAAGCGGTTCGCCGGGTTCTTGTCAAGATACGAGGTCACGTACTGGACGATCACCGTCTTGGCGTGCACGCGACCGGTGCCGACATTCATGAAGGCCCTGCCATCCTGTGATTTCAGGTACTGCTTCGAACTCGGATCGTACTGCCAGGTCGCACCATGATCGGGAACTGAAACCGTCGGCGCGGCATCACCGGTAAAGGTCGCGTCCGGGTGTTTCGGCGCGATGTCGTACTGGAGGGCGGGTAGATTCGCCTGCGCAGTGAAGGTCGTGACGTTGGTCCCATGCATCATCACGTTGTGCGGCGCGTAGCGGGTGTTGTTGTCGCGGTAAAAGACGTTGCCCGCGCCGTGACTGTAGTCGTTGATCAGGTTCGGGTGCTGCCAGACCAGCCCGAGGACGTAGTCGTTGGCGCCCGAGCAGTAGATCATCCCCTTGTACATCAGCACCAGGCGGATCGTGATCAGGCGGCAGCTTCGGACTGGCCCAACAAGGTCGGGCAGCGGGTGCCAGTAGATGGCGCTGAGGCGCGGGATCGACCCCTCGCTGATGTACTCGTAGATCATGTCCGCTTGCTGCATGCCGGCTTGCGGGCGGGCCTCGCTGCTGTTTTCGATCTGAACGATGGTTGGAGCGCCCGCGCCGATCCGTGCGGGGTCGCCCTGTGAGGGGACTTCGATTAGGGTGGTAAAGGCAAATTTCCAGTCGGCGGCCAGCGGGTCCTGCTTGCGGTTGACGGCGGTTTGGGAAATTGACAGCTGGTACTGGCGGCTGTGTTCCAGCTTGAGGTTCAGGTTGGCGCTTTTGCCGTCGCCGGCCCAGGTCACCTTGCCGGCGTCGAGTGGCTTGGCGTTCACCGTGATTGGCGTCCGCGCCCCATCCATCGGCTGGGCGAAATCGATCGTCACGTCGCCGGTCGGCGCGAGGGATTGCTGCCCATCAGTGACCGCCTTGCTATCGACCTTGACGGCGGCGATCGACGGCGCGGGCTCGGTCTTGAAGCCGAACTCGTTGGTGACCCCACGTCCGGAGGTGTTCTGAGCCTCCTTGATGCTGACGCGATAGCTGGTGTTCGACGCCATCTTCGGCCGGAACTGAAATTCCCGGGGGCTCACGGCCGTGAAGGCAACCAGCACCGACGGGCTGATGGTGAAGGCATGCTGCACCGAGTCAGGCTTCATGTCCTGGTTGAAGTGAAGGTCGATGGTGGCGGTCCGAGGGACCGCCTGGTCGCCATCGCTGACGTTGGCGCTTACCTCGAGCGGGGTGGTGATGATACGAATCACGATGACGGCCGCCACCACGGCGATGGCGATCGGCGCCAGCCACCAACGCTCGCGAAGGGTCTGCGTCCAGGTCATTGATCACTCCCTATAACGTGAATCCAGGTCAGTCCGGTGTTCAGATCCAGCGGGTTGCCGCTGGCATCGTAGTAGACAACAGGCAAGTCGCGATTGGGATGCTTCCAGGTCGCGTGGATCATCCCGCCGTCGGAGTAGATGTCGGCCGAGCCCTCCCCGGCCAGCTCGTAGTACTCGGTGTTGTAGGTGTGATGGACCCCGGTGTTCGCGGGGTTGGTGTCAAGGCGTGAAACGACGTGCTCGATGATCAGGTTCTTGGCATGCACCTGGCCGGTGCCGACGTTGGTGAACGGCGCCCCGTCCTGCCACTTGAGGTACTCACGCGAGTTGGCATCATAACGCCAGACGGCCCCATGCTGCGGAATGGAGACGCTGGTCGCCGGGGTTGCGCCCGGCAATGCAACGTCCGGATGTGCCGGCGCGATGTCGTAATTGAGCGCCGGCAGGTGCGCCGCCGCGGTATTGGCCGTGATCTTGTCGGGGCGGGCGATGACGTTGTGGGGCGCGTAGCGATCGGAAGCGCGGTACATGAAGTCGTACATGTAGTAATAGTCGTAGACCACGTTCGGCCACTTCCAGACCTGTCCCAGCACGTAGTCGTTGGCGCCGGAGCAGTAGATCTCACCGCGGTACATCTGCTCGAGCGCCACGGTTATCAGGCGGCAGCTTCGCACGGGCCCGATCAAGCTCGTCGGTGGATGCCAGTAGACGGCCGATAATGATCGGGGCACCCGAGGCCCCGATCCGCGCCGTCGATCCGGCCGACGGTACTTGCACCATCGTCATGAAGCTGAGCTTCCAGTCAGCGATCGCGAGATCGTGCTTGCGGTTCTCCGCGGTCATTGGGACCAGTAGCGTGTGGGTACGGCTGTGGCTGAGCGTCACGGCGAGCGTGGCGCGCTGCCCGGTGTTGTCCCAGCTGACGCCCTTGGCATCGAGCGCCGTTCCATCGAGGAGGATAGGCGTGCGCAGGCTGTCCATCGGCTGCGAGAAGGTGAGCTTGAGGTTGCCCCGCAGCGGCACGGCTTGCTGGCCGTCGGCAAGCGCGGCGTCGTTGAAGGTGGCGCCGGCGACTTTGGGCGCGGGCTCGGTGTGGAACGCGACCGCGTAGTCCTCCGTCCCAAACCCGATGCTCTTGCGCGCGCCGATCACGCGGATGCGGTAGCTGGTGTCGGGCTGCAACCAGGGATGGAACTCGAAGGTCCGGGGGTTTTTCACCACGACGGTGAAGGGGGTCAGTGGCGCGATGCGGAAGCCGCTCTCGACCGAGGCGACATCCATGTCCTGGTTGAACGCCAGGACAACGGCTGAGCTTCGGACGACGGCGTAGTCGCCGTCGGAGACGCTGGCATTCACCGTCAGCGGCGCGGCGAGGGCGCGCAGCACCAGCCCGGCGGCGCCCAGCAGCAGGACGATGGGGAAAACCCACCAGCGGCGACGCAGCGCCGCGGCGAACCCGCTTCCGCGGGTCATGGTTGGTCGCATCAAGGGATCCTCAGCAGCGTACTCTGAACGGCCGCACAGGCTATTTCACCCACAAGCCAACTTCAATAGCAACCGCTATCCGGCTTGTTGAGCGTGGTGCCTTATGGTTTTCTTCCCGGTCGGATCCCCCCGTCGAGATTTACGCCACCATCAACCGGGGCAGGAGCAGCTGCTCAACGTCGAAGAGGACGTCCAGGACCCGCACCGGGTCGCGCGTGACGTTGCGGTTGAGCGCGCGCAGCAGCTTCCGGCTCAGTGGGCGCACGAACTGCGTGATCTCATCCATCAGCGGTGCCGGGACGGGACCCCGCTGGTTCTCGATGATGTCTTCGATCGACAGCAGAAAGTCATCGGCGCGGCGGACATCGGCGCGTCGCGTCAACTCCTGGTTCCGCCGGTCGGCCGCTGCCTCGAACTCCCGATGAATTTCCTCGATGGCGTCGCTTAGCATTGAAATCGCTCCCTTCACAAACCCCGATTACACCCAATTCACCGACGCATGAAAATTGATACGCACACTGTTACATAGTCGGGTATGGCTGTCAAGCACTTGCTAACTCGGCGCACTTTCCACACCGGGGGCGGCTATTTGTGAAATCAGGCCGTCAGGCCGTCGCCGGAGACTTCCTGTAGCGCGTCGAGTTCGCGGACCTGGCTGAGGACGAGGCCCTGATCGCCAAGCGATTGGATCAGACGAAGGACGTATTTGACGCCGGCCAGGTTCACGCCCTTCTGGCGGGTGAGAAACTGGATTACTCGGACGCGCCGGATATCGTCCTCGGAATATCGGCGGCGGTTGGTCGCGGTCCGCTGCGGCTTGATGAGGCTCTCGCTCTCATAGATCATCAAGGTGCGCGGATGGAGATTCAGGATCTCGCTCGCGATGCTGGGTGTGAAGACCGCCCGCCCCGGAGCGATCGCCGGCATTCGCTTCCGCTTTCCCATGTCCCTCACCCCTCAGACGGGATACGGATCATCTCCTATGGCAGTAACTTTACATCCACGATATCACATATTGGCGGTATTCGCAAGCTCGGCCGAAGCGCCAAGCTTGCCCTCGGGAACGCCGCGTAGAGTTAGACGCAGGCCATGCTGGCGATCGAGCAATACACCCGCCGCCTCCTGAAGGACTTTCACCCGATCATCGCCGCCAACCGTCCGCCGGTGGACGTGGCGCACGATGCGCCCGATCGGACACGATTCGTTCGCGGCGCCGGCGGGCTGGTCACCGGCCTCTCCGGGCTGGCGCTGGCGACGGGGGCTGTCTGGGTGGCCTCCGTTCGTGATGGGCTCGACCACGAGCTCGAGCTCGACGACGGCGGCGAACCGATGATGGTCGAGACCACCGACGGCGCGCGGTTCCAGGTGAGCTGGGTCAATCCTCCGCGGCTCGCCTACGACCGCTACTACAACACCATCGCCAACCCCTTGCTCTGGTTCGTGCAGCATTACCTGTGGAACCTCGCCGAGGCTCCCGTCCTGGACGACAGTACCCACCTCGCCTGGAACGAAGGCTACCGTCGGGTCAACCAGCTCTTCGCTCAACAGGTCGTGCGGGAGGCGCGCCGTGGCCGCAAGCGGCCACTGGTCCTTTCGCACGATTACCACCTCTACCTGGTACCGCGGCTGGTCCGCCGCGAGCTTCCTGATGCGGTGCTCCAGCACTTCGTCCACATTCCGTGGCCGACCCCGCAGTACTGGAAAGTCCTGCCGAGCTACATGCGCGACGAGATCATGGACGGCTTGCTCGCGGCCGACATCGTCGGCCTGCAAACCCACTCCGATGTCCGGAACTTTTTGCTCACCTGCGAAGAGAACATGGGCTTGCCCGTCGACTTTCGCCAGCAGACCGCCTTCTACCGCGGCCGCACCATCTGGGTCCGGCGCTATCCGATCTCGATCGACGTCCGTGAGTTCGAGCGAACCGCCGCGAGTCCCGCGGTCGAACGGGCGGAACGCGAGATCCTCCGCTGGCGACCCGAACAGCTGATCTACCGCGTCGACCGCATGGACCTTTCGAAGAACATCATCCGGGGCTTCTTGGGCTATGAGCGGTTGCTGCAAGCGCACCCTGAGTGGCGGGGCCGCGTCGTCTTCTGGGCGCTGTTGCAGAAGACCCGCCAGGATGTTCCCCAGTATCGCGAGTACGCGCGCCAGGTGGTGCAGGTGGCGCGGGTGATCAACCAGCGCCTTGGCTCCGGTAACTGGCAGCCAATCCGGCTCGAGCTGCGCGACGACATGAGTCGGGCGGTGGCGGGCTACAAGCAGTTCGATGTCCTGCTGGTGAACCCTATCTACGACGGCATGAACCTGGTCGCCAAGGAAGGGATCACCGTCAACCGCCGGGGCGGGGCCCTGGTCCTATCGGAGAATGCCGGGACCCATGAAGAACTCGGGGAGTGGGCGATCACCATCAATCCCTTCGACGTCGACGCCACGGCGCAAGCACTGCACCGGGCCCTGTTGATGGACCCGGTCGAGCGTCACGCGCGGGCCGAGAAAATGCGTGCCGTGGTGCAACAGAACGATGTGGCCCGCTGGATCTCCGCGCAGTTGCAAGACATCCGCGACCTGGTGGAACCGTCCGCGGCCCGCCGGCCCGAGGTTGGGCTCGAAGAGCCCCTGCCACTCGGACGCGAGGGAATGCGCTAAGCGCCGGTGCAGATGTCGAGCACTTGCCGGAGAAGCTGGGTGACCCCGGGCACGCCATCCACCATCAGATCGCAGTCGCGGAACATGTCGTCCCGCACCTCCGTTGAGCGCACGCCCACGGCCACCGTCCTAACGGATGCCATACCCTTGAGTGCCGAAAACGCATCCGAATCCGTGCGGTCGTCGCCAACATAGATGATGCCGGCGGGCTGCAGGTCGGCGGCCAGCCGGCGCAGGACTTCTCCTTTATCGAGTTCGAGCGGCGGCCGAACCTCCCAGACGAGGCGTCCGGGTTGCAGCTGCAGGTGCTCGCGGCGCGCGATCTCCTCAAGCGCCGGCAGCAACGCCGCGCCGGACGCGGATGGGTCCGCGGCCTGGCGGAAATGGATGCTGAGCGTCGCCTGCTTGCGTTCGATGACAATACCCCGCGCATGGGCTTGGGGAAGCGCCTCCACCGCATCGGCCGCGCGGCGCAATCGCGCCAGGTATGGCTGGGCCTCATCGACCACCCGTGAGGCGCCGCTATCCCGCTCCTCGAGTCCGTGATTGCCAATCAACAGCGCGCCTGTCACTGGGAGCCGGCTTAGCAGGAAATCCGTGTCCCGGCCGCTGATGATCACAACCCGCTGCAGGCAATGGCTGAGCTCGCTGAGAAGCGGGACTGCCTGCGGATCGGGCGCCGCGCCGTCTGGCTCAGGCACGATTGGCGCCAGCGTGCCATCAAAGTCGAGGCCGAGGATGATCCGCGCAGGCGGTACGGCGGAGAGACGTTCGCGAAGTGAGGTCAGGCCCAGAGATGGCGGGCGCCGGCGAGCTCCGGAAACTCCGTCTCCGGAATCTGGAGCCGGCTCTGAACGGCGGCCTCCATCAGGGAGAAGATCACTTTGACGCCGGCGAGATTGATGCCGTGCACGGTGGTGAGCTCGCGGATCAGCCGGATCCGCTCGATATCGCGCCGCGAGTAGCGCCGCCGCTGCGTCGGCGTCCGCTCGGGCGCGATCAGGTTTTCACTCTCGTACACGAAGAGGGTGCGCGGCTCGATGTCGAACATGTCGGAGACTTCGCTGGACTTATGCGGCATTGCCACCTGCTGCCCTCCCGAACCCGAAATTGCACACCATTATATCCACCATATCAGGATTTGTGATAAACGCTCGAACCCGAGCGTCGTATACGCGGTTTGTGGCGGCACTGTGCCCAGCGTGACCGAGCCCAAGAGCGCACTCATTGCTTGTACGGGGGCGTATCACCTTAGCCGTACGAACTCACGCTTGAACGCACCCGGTCTTGCAGGGTACTGTCACGCCCGAACGGCCCCGCGCCGAACTTTCGAGCATGTCGCGCATCTTACGGCAACTCACGGTGTTTGGAGGGCGAGTCGTGCTGGGAGTGATGCTCTTTGCACTCCTCACGCCTCCCTTCGGGCTGCGCGCCTACCTGGAGGCCCGCGCCCAGGATCAAGCGCAGGCAGCCCGCGTGATCAGCAGCTTCGGCCGCCCGGTGGGCGCCATCGTCAAGCTGCCGGTCACCGCGCGTGGTTTCGCCCAGGCCCCGCGCTCGCCGCTCGATGGCATTCGGGGCAAGGGCTCCTGGCTGATGATTTTCGACGGCGATTGGATCGATCCGGATGCGGACCGCGCGGCGGCGATCGTCGATGCGGCCGTCCGCGCTGACCTCAGCCACCTGTATGTCCGGGTCGCCGACAGCAAGCACCACTTTTACGGCGCACCGGCGCTGCAGGACCTGCTGCCAATCGCTCACGCGCACGGGCTCAGCATCATCGGCTGGATCGAGCCCATGCTCGATGACCCGACCGCCGACACGGCCGATGCCCTGGCGGCTGCGCAGTTCGACGAGCAGGGCCAGCGGCTCGACGGCCTGGCGCTGACCATCGAGGGCA
>WNFF01005612.1_pt1 | contig 10255 bp, 7 predicted proteins | sample 5400441 | NCBI WGS metagenome assembly WNFF01 (sample SAMN13153345, study PRJNA577476) | soil metagenome | isolation source: 120 cm saprolite under Douglas fir tree site 2 hole 3 replicate 1 | place: USA:California | collected 2015-04-18
CGATGGCCGCGAAGTGCTGCTGCCCTCGACGCCGAAATCCGTTTCCCGCGAAACCACCATCGAAGGCGGCACCATTGACACGGAATTTCTCGGCGGCTTGATCGAGTACCTCAGCGAGCGCATCGGCTCAACGCTGCGCGAATACGGCAAGCAGGCGCGCACCATCGGCCTGCGCATCCGCTACGTCGATCACTTCTCGGCGCACCAGACCGTGCGCCTCACCAAACCAACCAACGACGAACGCGAACTGCTCGCCGCCGCAAAAGACCTGTTCACCAAATTGTTCACGCGCCGCGTGGCCGTCCGCCTCGTCGGCGTCAGCGTGCACAATCTCGAAACCGACAAACGCCAGCACGAACTCTTTGACACCAACGCCAACCGCCGCTGGTACTTGAACCGCGGCCTCGATTCCGTCCGCGGCCGCTACGGCTGGAACGCCGTCTTCTACGGCAAAGGCCTCGAGCTCCGCGAACATTACGCGACCAAACCCAACGGCCTGGTCCTCTCAACGCCATGCTTATCGCGGTAGGGGCGACCCTTGGGTCGCCCGCTGCAAATGGTGCCGGGGCTTCAGCGGGTGGGGCAAGCCCCGCCCCTACGGCAAGTTCGCTGACTTTTTTCCTTCCCTTCCCCTACCTGATTCGAATGAACAAGCATGCTCGCCGAAAGCTGGCATGCCTTCTTCCCTTTCCAAGCCGGGGCAACCGTGTTCGTACATTTGCATTGTCATAGCCACTACTCGTTTCTGCGAGGCGTGGCGTCGCCCGAAGAAATCGTCGCGGCAGCGGTCGAGCAGAAAATGCCCGCCGTGGCGCTGACGGACACGAATGGTTTGTATGCGGCGGTACAGTTTTACAAGTTGGCGCAGGAAGCGGGAGTAAAGGCGATTGTCGGCGTAGCATTGGACGTTTCTCGCTTGCCGGAACTCGTCAATCGTCACTCGCCACTCGCCACTTCTTGCCACAAAACGCAGAGCTTCCCGAGCATGCAGCTAGTGCTGTTGGCCGCGGACATGGAAGGCTACAGCAATTTGTGCCAGCTCGTCACGCTGCGGCATCTCGGCACAACAAAATTGTCACAAAACATGAATTCAGCTGAAACCGATGGTCGCCCCGTGACTTTGCAGGAATTGGCGGAGCACAGCCGCGGCGTGATCGCGTTGTGCCCATTGCCGGCAAGATCGCGTGATGTCGGTGCCCGTAGGGGCGCAGCATGCTGCGCCCCTACAAAGACAGCTCAAGCAAATGGCGATTGCCATGAGCAAGCAATCTCCGGCACCAATCACCAGTCACCAATCACCAACCACTTTTCGCAACTAAAAAAGATTTTCGGCGACCGCTTGTATATCGAGGTGCAGCGCCTATCGCCGGGGGACGGACGCGTGTTGCGCGAAGCCGAACGCCTCGGCCGCGAACTGGGCGTGTCATTAGTGGCGACGAACAATGTTCATTTTCTGCGACCCGAGGAGCATTTGCATCATCGCGCGGTAAACGCGATCCGCACCGGCGGATTGCTGACAACGGTGGCGGCGCCAGAAATCACCACCGGCGAAGCGTGGTTCAAGTCTGCGGCGGAAATGCAAAAACTTTTCCCCGATCATCCGGAGTTGCTGCAAGCAACGTTGGAAATCGCCGAGTGCTGCAATTTGCAACTCGAGCTGGGAAAACTGATCTTTCCGGAGTTTACCGTTCCGGAAGGCGAAACTCCGGATTCCTATTTGCAAAAAGTAAGTTTCGAGGGCGCGCTGAAACGCTATCACTCATTAACACCAGAAGTGCATTCGCGGCTAATGCGTGAGTTGGAGGTCATCAAGAAATGGGGCCTAGCGCCCTATTTCCTACTCGTAATGGACATCGTGGAAGAAGCGCGGCGCCGCGGCATTCCCGCGGTGGCGCGCGGGTCGGCGGCGAGTTCGATGGTGACGTATTGCCTGGGAATTTCGCGCGTGTGCCCATTGCGATGGGGGCTCTACTTCGAACGGTTTTTGAACGAGCAGCGCGGCGATTGTCCGGACATTGACATCGATATTTGCGGCGCGCGGCGCGATGAATTGCTCGACTATGTCTACGAGCACTGGGGTGCCGAGCACGTAGCCATGATCGCGAGTTTCATCACCATGCATGCGCGGCTCGCGGTGCGCGAAGTAGCAAAAGTTTTTGGCGTGCCGCCGGGTGAAGTGGACCGCTTCACGAAGCGGCTGCCGCACCGCCCGGTGCGCGAAATTCTATCGGCGATTCGCGATCTTCCGGAATGCCGCGATCTTTCCGTGAACAACGAGCCCTGGAAAACAATCCTGCAAGTGGCGCTACGGTTGGATGACGCACCACGGCATCTCGGGATTCACCCTTGCGGCACGGTGATTTCCGCGCGTCCGCTGACGCGACTGACTCCGCTCGAACGCGCCACAAAAGGGATCGTCGTCACGCAGTACGACATGAATGCCGTCGAAGCGCTCGGGCTGATCAAAATGGATCTCCTCGGCCAGCGCGGATTCACAACGATGTCGCTCGCGCTGGACAACATCGAGAAAAGTAGGGCAGGCATTCCTGCCTGTCTAGCCGTGCGCGAACCACAACCTAGAAAGCGGACAGACAGGAAAGTCTGTCCCACCGCACGCGAGATCGATTTTGACGGCGTTCCGGAAAACGATCCCGCGACGTGCGCTGTAATCGCGGCCGGGCGAACGATGGGAGTGTTTCAGATCGAGTCGCCGGCCATGCGCGGGTTGTTACGAATGATGAAGGCACGCACGCTGGAAGAAATTGCGCAAGCACTGGCGCTGATCCGGCCAGGCGCGGCGGAGTATGGATCGAAAGAGTTGTTTATAAAACGCTTGCGCGGAGAGGAAGACGTCGAATATCCACATCCAGCGCTCAAAAACATCCTTGGTGACACACGCGGTGTGTGCATTTTCCAGGAACAGGTGATGCAGATTTCACAGGTTGCGGGAGAGCTGTCTTTGGCCGAAGCCGATCTCATACGGCGAGCCTCTGCGAAGTTTTCCGGCCGAAGTGACCGCGAGCGATTGCGTGGAAAATTCCTCCAAGCCGCGGGAATGATGGGGCTGACCAGCCAGCAACGCGAAGAGACCTGGATGATGGTGGAAAAATTCGCGGGGTTCGGTTTTTGCAAAGCGCACGCGGCCACGTATGCGGACATCTCGTATCGCATGGCGTATTTGAAGACGCATCATCCGGCGGAGTTTCTGGCGGCGATGTGCAGCGCGGGGGCGGGGTTCTATCACGTGTCGGCGTATGTGGAAGAAGCGAAGCGCTGGGGCATCGCGGTGCGGCTGCCGTCGGTGAATCATTCGCGGATGGAGTACACGGCGGAGGACGGAGGAGATGGAAAACGCGCGCTGCGCGTGGGTTTGATGCAAGTGAGAGGTCTGCGCGCCGAAACGATCACGGCGATCCTGCGGGCGCGGGGAGAAGGCGGCGCGTTTCAATCACTCGAAGATTTTCTGCGGCGCGTGCCAGTGGAATGCGATGAGATCGAATCGCTGATCAAGTGCGGCGCGTTCGACGAAGTCTGCAACATGACTCGGCCGGCGATGTTGTGGCGCTGGAATTTGCTGCAGGCCCATGGAAAAAATGTGCTGCCAGGAGCGGTGGCGCTGGCGGAGAACGCAAAAACGCTGTTTGCCACGGCAAATCCGCAGGATGCCATTAACGCGGCGCTGGCGGAAATGCAAACGCCTGAATATACGATCGAGCAAAAATTAAAGTACGAGCGCGAAATTCTGGAAGTTTGCGTGAGCGGGCACCCTCTTGATTTTTTGCCGCGCAACGGCGAAGCCTGGAGCGACGAGCTGCCGGGGCTGCGCGGGAAGCGCGTGACACTGTGCGGCTGGGTGGTGACTTACCGGCACGTGGGCACGAAAAATTACCGCAACATGATGTTCGTCACGCTGGAGGACCAGCGAGGCGTGTATGAAGTGGTGCTTTTCCCCGACGCTTACGACCGCTATGGCGGCTTGGTCTTCGAGACACGCACGATGCGGGTGACCGGGCGCGTCGAGCCGGATGGGCAGATCAAGGGCGAGAAGCTGGAGGCGTTGAAGAAGTAAAGGACGAAATTCGGACACGCTGACGAGTGGCAACGAGCTTCGAGTTTCGAGATTAAAACATGCTATTTCAGACCAGAAAACGAAACACTGCGCCGGTGGCGGAGCCGGAGACGGGGCGGCCGGCGGGGACCGGGGAGGAGTGGCTGGGGCGAAACCGCAGCAGCAAGCGGCGGCTCTGGGAACGGTTGAATCCGCGGAGCCGCGGGCAGGTTCGCATCATCGCCGAGGCGCTGGCGCTGCACCAGACGCACGCGCAACTGCCGGATTCGGTGCGGGCACGGCTCAGCGCCGCGGTGGACGAAATCGAGCGGCTGGTGGCCCGGACGCGGGCGCTGCTGGCGGAGGTAGCACGCCGGACACCACCGCGCGCATGAAGGTTGCAGGCTGCAGTGGGCGGCGGGATACTTTCCTTATGGCTGTCCCCAATAAGCGCGGCTCCCTCTTGCTGACGATGTGTGTTCTGACGTTCTGCGCCGTGACGCTACCGGCGCGGGCGGATGAGATTCGCCTGAAAGACGGCAGAAAACTTTACGGCGTGATCGTCTCCTACGAAGACAACATGTTCAAGATCAAGACCGATTTTGGATATGAGCTGATCGAAAAAGACAAGATCGAGTCCATTATTCCAACGACGCCATCGGGAAAATCAGAGCCGACACCGGCGGCGAAGAAAGATGCAACCCAGCATTCATCAAAACCAGCCGGAGATTCGCAGCCACTGGCTGAGCCAGCGGTGGCGCCGACTTCGGATGCCGCGGCGATGGCGACGAACGCCAGCGGAAGAACGGTAAACGCCGGCGTGGCGGGAAAAATCGACAAAACGGCACCGAAAACAACGAATGTGGCGGTGAAACCGGAAGTTCCAGCGAATACGCTAACGGCCAATGTTGCGGCGCCGGCGATCAAAGGAACTCCGGCGGCAACGGCAACGGGACTCACGGCGGCTGCGGCAGCGCCTGCTCCACCGAAAGAACCGGAACTTCCCGCGAACAAAGAAGAAATCCTGGGCAATCTGTACACGAATTACACGCACGGCTTCCGCATGTACAAGGCGCCGAGCTGGAGCTTGATCGAAGAGGCGCGCGGGGCCTTACCCAATGCGATCGTGGCGATGGGCACGTCGAACGAATCCACATTGCTGGTGGTGGGCGAGGAGAAGACAAAAGATCCTCTGGACACGGCAGCCGCGGGGATGGAGAAGCGTCTGCATGACGTGTACGCCAACTACCAGCGGCTCTCGGAGCGCAAAACGGTGGTCGGCGGATTGCCAGCGGTGGAATATCAATACCGTGGCAAAGCCGACGAGCACGACTGGTCGGGAAGGCTGGTGATTGTGGCGCGGGGCAAGGACATGTTCACGGTGCTGGCCATGACGTACGCCGACAGCGACTTGATTCAGATTCAGGAGAACGTGATTGCCCGGGCCATCGCGAGCCTGGACTTCAGCGTTCACTAGGGAGTGCGCTATTCTCAGTTTTAAGTTGTAAGTTGTTAGTCAGAGAAAAAAACCGCCATCTTCCTTGTTTCACCCCCCCTCCTAGTTTTTTGTAAGTGTTGCTGATAAAGGATTTAGCTTCGTTGTAAGTGGTTTAGAATCAACACTTGCGGGATGGTGTGTAAGTGTTGATTCTAAAGGAGTTTGCTGTCTACGCGGAGGCGGCAGTTGTGGTCGAAGTGAAGCGCGTAGGGGTCCCTGTTGGGGGCAGGTTGGGGAGAAGCGGGCGAGAGGGAGCAAGTGTTTGAAGGTGGAGATGGATGCTTTGGTGTAGTTGTTCGGTGGAAGCGCCGACGAACATGGGGCGGAAGAGCCTCACTTGTGAAAGGGTGAGGTACGGGTGCGGGTTGAGGGGGGCTTGGTGGCGGGACGGAGACGGAAGTTGGAGACGAGGCAGGGGCAGGCTGTGGAGCCTGAGCCCCACCGGTCTCCCGACCGGGTCGGGACAAGTTCCGACCGGCCACTACATGCCGAACGAATTCGTCGCTCGTGGGAGGCAGGGGAGTGTGCGGCGATGGGGCCGGTTGTGGGGCGTGGGGAAGTGGCGAGTGGTGAGTGGCGAGTGACGAGCGGGAGGAAAAAGCAGATTCCTCGCTACGCTCGGAATGACAACTTACAGGTGCGGGTTGAGGCGGGTTCGATGGCGGGGCCGAGGCGGGTGGTTGGGCTTCAGTCTGCGGCGGGGCGGGCTGGGGTTGAGGTTGGGGCGGGTCGGATTGTTGGGGTTCGGGGGCGGGCGGGAAGCGGTAGTCGTAGTTGTCGTTGACGGAGTTGCGGATGGATTTGCGCCAGCCGTCGGTCCCTAAGGCGTTGATGTATTCCTGCTCGGAGATGTGGATGGTTTGCAGGAGAGTTTGGACCAGGTAGGCGACGGTGTGGGCGGTTTTGGGCTTTACGTCGCCGCGGACAACGGCGGGGATGAGGCGTGCCAAAGCGGTGCTGAGATCGCAGGCGGAGAGGTAGTCGCCGGAGAAGAAGTAGGCCAGGTCTTTGCCGAGGGCTTCTGAGGCGCGGGCGCGGGCTTCTTTTTGGGCGTGGTAGGGGCAGAAGCGGGGATGGTTGGCGAAGCGAGGAGTGCAGCAACGGCGGCCATCCGAGAACGTAAACGAACACAAGGACACGCGGTCCTTGGGACTGAGAGAGGACATATAAAGGCTCCTTAGAGTTGAGTTTTGGGTTGCGTGATGAAGAGAACCGATACCCACGCCAATCGGGAGATTGGCGTTCCCGGCGGACACCCTTGCAGGGCAAACCGGCGGTACAAAACAGAAACGCCCCGGCTGAAGCCGGGGCGCAGTGATCAACAGGGGTATTGTACCACAACGGTAATATGGGTCAAATTAAAAAATTAGGGTGAAAAAAAGTCAGAACCCAGAGCCTTAAAACCGAGGGCTGCGGCACCGCACGAACGTCTGCGCTATCCGCCAGGAATGTTAATGTCAAATCCAGGGCCAAACCTACCCGTTCGCGCCATTAGCAGCTGCAGCGGACTGCCTTGCGGCCACTGGCCACGTTGAAACTCTGTTACGGCCTCCAGGTTGCTTTTGTCCCCCCGGAAACTTTGACTCGTACAGCGCAGCATCAGCACACTTGACTATTCCTTCGAGGGTCTTGTCTTCCACTCGGTCTGTGGAGCAAACACCGATGCTTGCAGTGACAGCAATCTCAACTCCACCTAGTTTCGCGTTCTCAATCTCAACTCTGATTCGCTCCGAAGTGACTTGTGCTTCTTCGGCCGTAAAGTCCGGCAGGATAACGGCGAACTCATCCCCGCCCCACCGGAACACCCTGCCCTTGCGGCCGACCACGCGAGCAATAGCTTTGATTGTGCCGTCCAAGCAATTGTTTCCTTCCAGATGCCCCTTTGAGTCGTTGAGTTGTTTGAAGTGGTCAAGGTCGATCATGACTACAGCACACTGCGCCGACTCATCTAGCAACGCGGAAAGCTCCGCATTGAAGACTTCTACCTTGGGGATGTTGGACAGGGACAGATCACGTTGCTGGACTAACGTGGTTCTTGCTTCGGGAGACGGTGACGCCATCTGTTGAAGGAGTTTATCCGTTGCACTACCGTAGACCGCGCTATCGTCCAGATCGAGCAGAGAATTGGCCTTTAGTAATCTTGCGGCAAGTCCAAGGTCTTCAATTGCAACCTGAAGGTAATCAGCATCCCATGGGTCGAGCGTCCACACTTTTGTTGGCGTGTCAGGTGTCAGGAATCCCATCACGTAAGCCTTGCTTGCCAGGAACTTCTGGATTTCATCTTGTGTGGCCGGGCCCGACTGCGGCTGAGTCGTCCAAGGGTTTGATATTCCACTTGCCGCACAGCCGGGCTATAGAAAATTATCTCCCCGTCGTCAAGCGCATGCCGGACACGATTCGCATTGCGTCGTAGGTCATCGAAGATAGTATTGGTATAGCGCCCCCCGGTCGAGATCATGGAGACCGCGCACTTTGCGACTTCACAGTTGACCAAATTGGTGACGGTCGTCAGCATGCAGCCGAGACCGTCTAGCGCTGCCACAATCGGCCAGTGGACTTCTACAAGGACAGGAATGCCCGAACGAGAATGGACTGCTTCCGGCGACCCAAACTTCATTCGACAGGCGACCACATGTGCGTATACGTCTACCGCGTTTCTGTATTCAGACGTATTTGGAAGGTCATCGAGGAAATTAGTAGAGACTTCAAAGTCGGCTAGACGCTTAGGAGTCCCAACTGCGAAGTAGTTCCGCCGACGGAAGTCGTCAAACCTTTGCTCGACAATCGGAACGCCTACCGTTTTCAGGCGCTTAGTCAAGTCAGCTAAACCGAGTTGTGTTTCGCTCCGTGTCGGCTCCGCCATTATTCTTTATACTTTAGCAGAAATTCTATCTGAAAATGTAGTTCAACTCACGGGCAGCCGGGTGCCGAAGGCTTCGGTTTAAAGGCTGCGGGTTTTGACTTGCTCCCTCTTTCCGAGGCGTGCCGCGGATCACCTTCTCATGCTAAACTAAAAAATATGGAAGTTACGCTGCACATCCCCGACGATGTCGCCAAGCGGCTTTCTGCTGCCGGTGGTGATGTGTCCCGACGTGTCCTGGAGGCGTTCGCCCTAGAAGGCTACCGGGAGCAAACCCTGACGCTCTACCAGGTTTCGGAAATGCTGGGCCTATCTCGCGTGGAGACGGAGGATTTTCTGGGCCGCCACCATGTTCCGCTAGCGGTGATCGACGAAGCCGATCTGGACCGCGAGGCGGCCCTATTCGAAGCAGCATCGCGTCGCAGCCCGCGCTAACATGCTGGCGGGATGAAAGCAGTCTCCAACACGACGCCACTCCGATATTTAATCGACATCGAACAAGAGCATCTCCTCGGACAACTGTTTGAGAAGGTCTTTGTCCCCGTAGCAGTTCACGAGGAATTGACGGATGCGAAAACGCCGGAAACGGTTCGCAGCCGCGTGATATCCATGCCTGACTGGTTTGAGGTTCGGACGGTGCAGGAAACTCAGAAAACGACGTTTCCGGTCACGCTGCACCGGGGCGAACGGGAAGCCATTCTGCTAGCGGAAGCACTACACGCAGATGTGCTTTTGATCGATGAGCAGATTGGACGGACGATCGCCCTGAGCCGGAATCTCCCGCTCTCGGGAACGCTGGGCGTTCTGGAACGCGCGGACAGGATGGGGTTCGTGAGCGATTTCCCACAAGTTCTCCGACGATTGAAGACGAGCGGGTTCTTTATCAGTGAGCCGCTCGAGCAACAGCTTTTGGAACGTCATCACAAGCGACGAGGCTTGGTCTGAAATAGCGGACTTAGCTGGCGGCGGCAGCGGCTTCGGCGGGCTCGGCGGCTTTGCGGTGCTCGCGGATCATGCCGATGAGGGCTTGGGCGGCGCGGGGGAGGCTGCGGTCGCGGCGGTAGATGAGGCCGAGTTCGCGCCAGAGGTCGACGCCTTCGACGGTGAGGAGCTTGACTTCGCCGGCCTTCACGTAGTCTTTTGCAAAATTCTCACTGATGATGGAGAGGCCGGCATCGGCGGCGACGAAACGCTTGATCATGCCGATGCTGGGCAATTCCATGGCGACGTGGATGCGCGCGCGATAGGGGCGGAAAAGCTTGTCGAGCACCTGGCGGGTGAAGCCGGTGCGAGGAAAAATGAGGGGCTGCTCGGCGAGTTCGGCGAGGGTGATCTTGGAGCGATGAGCCAAGGCGTTTTTCGTACTGACCATGAAGCGCAGGCGGTCTTTGTAAATGTGGTGCATCTTCAGGTTGGGCGACTTTATGGGGAGGGTGACGATGCCGACATCCACGGAGCCGTCCTCGACGCGCTGCATGATCTTGTGGCTGAAATTGCGGTAGATGCTGATGTGCACGAGGGGATAGCGGCGCTGGAATTCGGCAAAAATATCGGGGAGGAGGTAGAGGCAAGTGGCTTCATTGGCGCCGAAGACGATGGGGCCCTGAACCACGTTGCCGCGGTCGGCAACGACCTGAATGGATTCGTCGCGCATGCGAAGGAGTTTTTCCGCGTACTCGAAAAGAACGACGCCGGCGGGAGTGAGCTCGACGGACTTGGCGGAGCGGTCGAGGAGCCTTGCTTTGTAGGCTTGTTCGAGCTGGCGAATCTGGGCGCTGACGGCGGATTGCGAGCGAAAGACTTTCTGGCCCGCGCGAGAGAAGCTCTTCAGTTTGGCGACGAAGACGAA
>WNFF01014917.1_pt1 | contig 10253 bp, 6 predicted proteins | sample 5400441 | NCBI WGS metagenome assembly WNFF01 (sample SAMN13153345, study PRJNA577476) | soil metagenome | isolation source: 120 cm saprolite under Douglas fir tree site 2 hole 3 replicate 1 | place: USA:California | collected 2015-04-18
GCGCAGCGCCTGCCGCAGCGGGTGCCCCGCCGGGAAGATCTCGTCGGCGGGGCGTCCCAGCAGCGCGTCGGCCGGCACACCCAGGAATTTCTCCACCGCCGGGCTGACCATTACCGCGCGGCCGTCGGGCGTGAACAGCAGCAGGCCGTCCTCCAGGCCCGACATGATCTGGTTCAGATTTTCCCGCAGCGTGCTGAAGATTTCGCGGACGCCGCGAAGCTGGTGGCCGATCTGCGTGATTTTCGTGCTCACCTGGCCGAGTTCGTCGCCGCTTTCGAGCGGCTTCAGATCGAACTCGCCAGCCGAGATGCGATCCAACTGCGCGGAGATGCGGGCCAGGGGAGCGAGAGAGACCTGGCTGACCACCGCCGCCAGCAGCGTGGAAAGCAGCACGGCGCCCAGCGCAACCCACCCCGCTCGCCGCAGGCCAGGGGAAACCTCGCTCCGCAGCAGACCAGTTTGAGCCGCGATGCGAATTTCGCCGAACGGTTCTTTGCCGAGATTGAACGGCAACACCACCGCATAAACCCGCGGAGGGCCGTAGATGATGCGGAGCTGGTCCACAAAATTGCTGTGCGCCAATTGCTTCAGCGGAATGCGCCCCGGCACGGGCTGCCCGAGCATTTTGGCGTCGCTTGAAACCAGGGCCGTGTCATTACCATCGACGATGGTCACTTCATAGATCAAGGGGCCGTAACCGAGTTCGGCATCGATCACCGTATGTAGACCAACGTTTTGAAATAGTGACTGTCGGACGTATTCCCGCAGGTCCGCGGGACTTTCGGAAGCGGGAGCGGCACCCTCCTTTACGGCATCGGCGAGGGCGCGGTCGGCCTGGAAGAAGACTTTCTGCGCAACCTGTTGTGCGCGATCCTCGGCCTGGCGGATCACCTGGTGGGTAAGCGTAATCACGTATAGCGTCGAGGTCAGCGCCACCACTCCCAGCACCAGTAGCGAGGTGGTGAGGGTGAATTTCGTTTTCAGGCGAAGCTTCATGGCTCAATTCCGCTCACCATCGCTGGTTTGCCATAGCGCGCCCTATTTGGCTGGTCTGCCATCACTGCGCCGGCTGCCGTGTTGCCTCGTACTCTTTCAGTTTGTTGTGCAGCGTCTTCAGGCTGATTCCCAGCAACTCGGCGGCTCGAGTCTTGTTGTTGTGGGTAGCCACCAGGGTTTGCAGAATCAGCTCCCGTTCGGCGGCCTCCACGGTGGTGCCTAGAGGGAAGCGCAGCGCGGAGAGCTCTGAAGCCGTGGCGACCGACGCGCGACCGAAATCGGGGGGGAGGTGCGCGCGGCCGATCACCGCGCGATCGCAAGCGATGACGGCGCGCTCGAGCACGTTGCGCAGCTCCCGGACATTTCCCGGCCAGGTGTAGCTGTGGAACAAGTCGAGCACTTCGTGCCCGATTCCCAGAACCTGGCGGCTGTGCTTCTGATTGAGCTCACGGAGTATGTGCTCGACCATCAGCGGCAGGTCTTCCTTGTGCTCGCGCAACGGCGGCAGATGGATGTGGAAGACGTTCAGGCGAAAGTAGAGGTCCTGCCGGAGAATGCCCTTGGCCACGGCCTGCTCGGGATCCTTGTTGGTCGCCGCGAGCACGCGCACGTCCACGGGGGTTTCGGTCTTGCTGCCCAAGCGGCGCACCTTGTGGTCCTCGAGCACCCGCAACAATTTGGCTTGTGTTGGTGCCGGCATCTCCCCGATCTCGTCCAACAGCAGCGTGCCCCCGTCGGCCAGCTCAAAGCAGCCGATGCGCCGCTCGGCGGCACCGGTGAACGCGCCCCTCTCGTGGCCGAAGATCTCGCTTTCCATCAGCGACTCGGGAATGGCCGAGCAGTTGATGGCCACAAAGGGTCGCTCGGTGCGCGGGGAGAGCCGATGAAGCGTCCGCGCGACCATCTCCTTGCCCGAGCCGGTCTCGCCAGTGATCAGCACCGAGGCCGAGGAAGGGGCAGCCAACTCGACCAAGCGCATCACTTCCTGCATCGGCTTCGAGGAACCGATCAGGTCCCCCAACCGCCCGGCATCGCGCAACTGACGGGTGAGCGCGGCCACCTCGCGGCGGTCGCGCGCCTTGCCCAATGCGCGGTCCAGCAGCGCCCGGAGTACGGCGGCTTTGAGCGGTTTTTCGATGTACCAGAAGGCACCGGCTTCAATCGCGGCCACCGCGCGTTCTTCGCTGCCTTTTCCGGTGATGATAATCGCAGGGACATCATGGAGTTCGTCGCCCAGCCGGCTCAGCAACTCCAGCCCATTCATGCCGGGCAACTCAACGTCGGCGATTAGTGCGGCCGGCTGAAATTCGCCGAAGCGAGCTAGCGCGTCTTCTGCGCTGGGCACACCCAGAACCTCACAGCCCCATTTGCGCAGCAGGGCCTCGTAGCCCCGGCGGGCGTTTTCCTCGTCCTCGACGATCAGGATGCGGTCGGCGGTTCCTTGTATCTCCATCGCGCGGAAGGCGGTCTTGATCTCTTCGCTCATACTGCTCCATGGGGATAAGCATGGGCTGGTCCTGTCGAATCTACCAGCAGCCTAGGCGAATGCCAAGAGACACAACGCAAGAAACGCGAGGATCCAGAGGAGGGTATTCCGCATATGAGGGTCGGAATTGTTCCCGCCCGACAGTGATGTCGAGTGACGTGCCACAAGGAGATCCAAGTGCACGACCGCGCTCTTGCGCCTCATCAGAGGCGCGGAGGTCCTCGCCGGCGGTTTTCCCTTGCCGCCGGGCTGGCGGGCTACATCGCACCGGCAGGAGAGAGAATGCCTTTCCTACCGCTTCGCGAAGTAGAGCGGGCGCTCGAGTTCGAGTTCGAGTTTGGTCCCCTTGGGCAAATCGAGTTCTTGGCCAATTCCCGACGAGATCAGGAAGCCGGCCGCTCCGCCTATGGCCGCGCCGATCCCGGCGCCCTTGCCGCCCCTCGCCACGGCCCCGGTCACGGCGCCAATCGCAGCGCCTGCTGCCGCAGCCTCAATCTCCCGGCGGCCCTTGCTGTTGCGCGCTTCGATCTCGCCTTCTTTGCTTGGGCCCTCTCGTACACTGTGGTCGCCTGGAACGCTGACCACATCGGCCACCAGCGGCATCTTGCCCGCGGGTGTCTTGATTTCGTCGAAGCTCAGCCACATTCGCGCGCGGCCAGTCAATCCGGCGGGTTCGATGCGGCTGATGTGTCCACGGATCTCCGCGCCGGGAGCCAGCACGGCGCCGTCAGCAGTTTGCAGCGGCTCGAGCGTCTTGGCTTTGAACTTTTTGTTTACATGGTGTTTCTGGGTGCTGAGCTCGTCATCCAGCCGCACTAGAAACTGCGTGCCGGTTGGGACGGTCGAGGGCAGCGTGGCCGGGGGCGCCGAGCTGTTCTGTTGGGCCGGTGTTGTGGCGGGCAGACTCGCTGCAATCAACAGCGCTCCAATCGCCACGGCAATCTTCATTGTCTTGGAAGACGGTTCGGATGCTCGGGCGTGCATTGCTCTCCTCCGGGTCGCCTGAAGCTTAGGGGCGGCCTTGCTTTGCTGCCTTGCTCTGCTCTCCAGGACGTGGGTGAGGAAGCAGTCTGGCAGCTCGAGTTACCTTAGTTCAGATGGTGGCGGCGCACTTGGGGTGGCCTCTCCGCGCCCTTCCCGCAGCAATGAGCGTTTGCGTGCTCTCTGGTCCTGTAGTTTTTACACACTTGGCCTGGGACTCTGATTGGCAACTCGTTTTCTAACAACAGATTAAGGGGATTAGTCTTTGGAACCCCACCTGCCCCGCTAGCAGGCGAAATCAATGGAGGGTCCGCATGTTAGGTAGCAACACCTTAAGATCCATCGGATTGTTTGCATTTCTAGCTGTCTCGCTGACGCTGGCCGGGTGCTCGTCTAACTCGGCTGACACTGATCGGGGCGCGAATACAGCCGCCAAGTCAGAAAGCGTTCTGAGCAATGTCTTGCTCCACATCGTTCTGGATCAGTCCTTGACCAGTAACCGGAGCCACGCAGGCGACGACTTTGAGGCCAGCATCTCGGAACCGGTCGTTGTGGACAGCAAGACCGTTATCCCCAAGGGAGCCCGGGTGCATGGCCGCGTTACGGAAGCCAGTGAAGCGGGCCATCTGCACCACCCCGCGAGCCTACGTCTAACGCTGCGCTCAGTGGAAGTGGGAGGAAAGTCCTATGCCATTGAGACCAGCTCAATCGGCCGCGCTGGCCCCAACCACAACAAGCGCAACGTTGAGTACATCGGCGGAGGCGCCGCCGCGGGTGCGCTGATCGGCGCCCTCGCCGGTGGCGGCAAGGGAGCGCTGATCGGGAGTGCAGTGGGTGCTGGTGCTGGCACGGCAGGTGCCGCCGCTACCGGAAAGAAGGACATCGCGATTCCCGCGGAGACGAGGCTTACGTTCAAACTTACACAGCCAGTTTCCATTACGGTCAAGGGTTAAGCAACCAACCCCGGGAGGGCCCGACCGGAAGCGATTTCCCGCCGGGCCCTGAAGTTTCCGAGGTCGCCAATTCCCGCTTTGAGACCCTGCCCGTTCCCGTTTCTGCATCGCATACTGGCAGCAATGACTTAGGCTTCTTTTCAGATTTCCACTCCCGACCGTATTCCCATTGTGATACGATTCTCGCTCTTCTGTATACTGTAAGATTATTCATAATGTATTTATCTTAGTGCAGTTATGGGATGACTTCTCATCTGGTACAGGCCTTGCTTCCGATTTTGAACAGGAGGATCAAACTTGGAAGTTGACGCTGAACAGCAGAGTTCCCAGCCCCGGTCGGGCGCCGTCATTGTCCTGATTGTCGATGATGAAGTAGCAGCTCAGAATCTGTGCAGCGACGTGGCCCAACAAACTGGCCTGCGAGTGCGCACTTCTGCCACCACCGAACAGGCGCTAGAGATTCTGGAGCAGTTCCCTGTGGACATCGTTCTGACCGACCTGAAGGTGCCGCAAATGGGTGGCCTGGAATTGCTCAAGCATATCCGGACGGGCTATCCACAGATTGCGGTAATGATGCTGACGCAGTACGGCACGATTGAAACGGCGGTCGAGGCCACCCGGTTGGGCGCCATGGACTACATTACCAAGCCGTTTCACGTGGACGAACTGCGCGCCAAGCTGGAGCGGCTGGTGCGCGCCATCGAACTCGACCAGGAAAATCGCGTCTTGCGGGAGCAATTGCGCAGCCGTCCGGGGTTTGGAGGGCTCATCGGCGTCTCTTCCAAAATGCAACGAGTTTACAAGCTAATCGAGAAGGTGAGCCAGCACACCTATCCGGTGCTCATTCTGGGCGAGAGTGGCACGGGAAAGGAACTTGTGGCGCGCTCGGTCCACTTTTCCGGCCCCCGCCGGCAGAAGCCGTTTGTTCCAATAGACTGCTCGGCACTGGTGCCCACGCTGATTGAGTCGGAACTATTCGGGTACGTCAAAGGGGCCTTTACCGGCGCCCTACACTCCAGACAGGGGCTGCTGGAGGCGGCGGATCAGGGCACGCTGTTTCTCGACGAAATCGGTGACTTGCCGGTGGACTTGCAGGCCAAGTTGCTGCGCGTCCTCCAGGAGCGCGAGGTAAAACCGGTCGGCGCCATCGAGCGGATCAACATCAACGTGCGCGTGATTGCGGCCACCAACCGCGACCTGGAAGTGGCCATCCGCAGCGGCGGGTTCCGCCAGGATCTCTACTTTCGTCTGAACGTGGTGCAGATTAAGCTGCCGCCCCTGCGCGAGCGCAAGAGCGACATTCCCCTGCTTTTGAACTCCTTTCTGGAAAAATTCTGCGATCCGGAGCGGACAGTACGCACCATTTCCGAAGAGGCCATGCGCCGCCTAATGGCCTACGACTGGCCGGGCAATGTCCGGGAGCTGGAAAACGCTGTGGAACGCGCCGTGGCCCTGGGTTCCGGGCCCATCCTCCAGGTGGGCGATCTACCCTCCAACCTCCAGTATTCTCCCGTGGAACGCGCGCCGGAAAGCGATGAGATTGTGCCGCTGGAAGAAATCGAGCGCCGTGCCATCTTCCGCGCCTTGCGGGAGACTAGCGGCGACAAGCTGGCTGCCGCGCGTCTGCTGGGAATCGGTAAAACCACGCTCTATCGCAAACTGAAACAGTACGAGACCGAGCGCAACCGGCCGGAGCGCTTGGCCGAACCGTCCAGCCTGGCCTGAATCTCGCGCGAAAGGTTAACTGACTTAAAATCGAAGAAGTAAGGAAAGCAGGGTTTTCCTATCCGGGAATGGCCCGCTGTTTCAGTCTCGGAGTGGGAAATTTAGCCCTGACTCCCGCCCCTTATCCTTTATAACCGATTGCTGGGAAGCTACTTACAGCTTGTGGGCTGGTGGAAACCCCAGTGCAAGGTAGCTGTCGGAGCAAACCAGCATGAGGCAAAGAGTGTCCATCCTCCACTCCCGAGCCATGCGGCAAACGATAGAGGTGGCCGATGGCAAGCGCCAGATTGCTTAACTACTGGTGGCCAAGAAGGGGCGCGACGCCGCTGTGCGGGGTGGTCGCGCGCGCCACGGTTAGAGGGGAATCGATGGGCGCCATTCTGGAGCTTGGGGCACGCAGCTTGTTGGAGGCCGGCGCAGCGGACCGGGCAGCAGTGTGGCTGCAGAGCGCGCATCATCCGGAGATCTACCAGGGCGCCATCGTCGAGGCCGGCTCAGGGATTGTGCCGGAGGAATGGAAGCAGCTAGACGTCTCCCCCCCTTTCTTTGGGAAGTTGCTCGATAGCCAGCAACCACTGACACATCTGCGCGACAGTTCGGTGATGTCTTTGATTGGCCCGCTGGTCGAAATGCGCAGCGCTGTCTGGCTTCCCCTGCGCGTGGAGCAGAGCAGTTTGGGCTTGGCCATGGTTGCCATGGCGAAGGTGCGCCCGGCGCCCGAAAGTGAGCTCCTCCGGACGGTCGCCGATGAGATCGCCCTAGCCGTCGCCCAGCGGCAGGACCGGGAGCAGTTTCGGCTTCGCCGAGAGGAACTGGCGGCGACCGGGCGATTACAGCAGGCCATCCTCGCCGGCACGCACGCCAATCTACTTCTAACCCAGATTGCAGCTCAAGCCATTCGATACGCGCGTGCCGCATTCGTGGCGCTGGGCCAGGCCAGCCCGACGCCGCAAGACTCGCCCAGGTTTGAGATTCTTGCCGGGCCTCGGGAATGGGCTGGGTTGATTCATCAGGAGCCCATGGTGGAGGTCTGGCGCACGGCGATCGAACAGAGGCGGTCAGTCGAAGTGAGTTTGAACGAACTCGGGATTACCCGGCCGGCGAGCGATTGGTTTGAGTCGGAACGCGTCACACGGTTGGTTGCGGTTCCGCTCGAGGTGCGCGGGCAGCAGCTCGGGGTGTTGCTGACGGGGTTAGCTCCTTCGGCCCGGCCCGCTGCGGAACTCGAGCGTGTGGAATCTTACGCCACGCTGGCGACAGCAGCGCTTTGGGGGGAAGATCGGGAGAAGCGGCTTTCAGAGGTGGCAAGCTCTTATCGTGCGGTGCTCGAAACCAGCAGCGAATGGATTTTGGTGCTGGACCCAAAGGGAACCATTCGCGAAGCCAGTTGCTCCGCTCGCCAATCCTTGGGCCTGGAGCCGGCAAGGCTGGGCCGTGTGCAGCTGGAGGATTTGTTTTCCCCGTCGGCGCGTGAGGCGATTGTCGCGTGGCGGACTGCCACTTGGAGCGGCCAAGCGAGAGCGCCGCTGGAAGCCCAATTGTCCAGCGAGAACCTGGTGCGCCTGCGCTTCCGCGGAGGGCCGCGGAACGTTGACCGGGAGGAGAGTCGCTGGCACGTTGCCGTGGAAGACATTGCCGCGCTGCGCGCCTCCGAACAGAGCAGCAGCCAGGCGGAAGTGGAGTTGCGCACGGTCCTGGATTCGGTGGATAGCGGTGTGTTGTTGTTCGATCTGGAGGGCCGCGTTCGCCTGGTAAACGATCGCTTCATGCAACTGGTGGGACTGGATCGGCGCCGGACCGCCGAGCTGGCCACATTTGAGGCGCTGGTGGAAGCCATTGCCGGCCACTTCCGCGAGCCGCTGGCCTTCGCCGTGCGCTGGAGAGAGCTGCTAGGCCGCACCGAGGAAGCCAGTTGGGACGAACTGGAGTTGATGCGGCCTACGCGCAAGGTAATCGAGCGCTTCTCCCGGCCCGTCATGGATGCGGGAGGGCAACGCCTGGGTTGGCTGGAGGTGTACCGCGACATCACCGGTCAGCGCTTGATCCATTCCAAACTGCTGCAGACCGAAAAAATGGCGGCCTTGGGTCAATTGGTGTCGGGCATCGCCCATGAGCTGAACAATCCACTGACCAGCATCATGGGGTACGCGCAGTTGCTGCTCGGCCGCCGCCTGGAGCCGGAACTGGGCGCGGACGCTCGCATGATTTATCAGGAGGCGGAGCGGGCCGGGCACATCGTGAAAAACCTCCTGCTATTTGCGCGCGAGGCCAAGCCCGAGCGCCGCCCGGTGAACCTAAACGAAGTTGTAGAGCGCACCCTGGCGCTGCGTAGCTACGAGCTCAAAATCGAGAACATCGCCGTCGAAACTCAGCTCGACCCGGACTTGCCGCTCACGCTCGCCGACGCAGCCCAATTGCAGCAGGTCATCCTCAACCTCGTGGTGAACGCCGAGCAGGCCATGCAGCAGGGGCGCGGGCACGGGCACATCCGCGTGCGCACGCAGCGCCTCTCCACGCAGCGATTGGCGCTGGAGGTGGCCGACGACGGCCCAGGCATCCCGCCTGAGGTGGCTTCGCGCATCTTCGATCCCTTCTTCACCACGAAACCTGTTGGTGTGGGCACAGGGCTGGGCCTCTCCATCGTCTACGGGATCATCCACGAACACGGGGGAGAAATCTCGGTCAGTAGCCAACTCGGGCAGGGGGCGGTATTTTGGATCGAGCTTCCGATTGTCGCCGCGCCCGCGATGGCCCCAAATGCAGAAGAAGCCGCGCCCGCACCCACTCCGCTCCCCGCCGCCGCGCCCGACAAAGCAGGACAGCTTCCGGTGCGCCGCGAGCGAGTGCTGGTAGTGGAAGACGAGCCGACCGTGGCCCAATTGATCGCCGACGTGTTGCGGGAGGAAGGGCACGTAGTAGAAACGGTGCTGGATAGCCGCGAGGGGCTCGAGCGCTTGTCTCGCCAGGAGTATGACCTGGTGATCTGCGACCTGAAAATGCCACACCTGGATGGGCGTGCCATCTATCGCGCGTTGGTGCGCGCCGGCAGCCCGTTGCAACATCGCATAGTTTTTGTCACTGGTGACACGCTGACCCCGCACACCCTGGAATTCCTGGACACTTGTGGCCTGCCCTATCTCGCCAAGCCCTTCCTGGTGGAAGAGCTGAAGGCGGCTGTTCGGCGTGCCCTTAGCGTTGCCCCATCTCCGCTGCAGATGGTGGCGGGGGCCGAAACTTCGGGCAGGCCTCGCGATGTCAGGAGGAAACGATGACTCCGCAAGAGGGAGTGATCTTTCTGGTGAGCGCCGACGCAGCGCTTACCCAACAACTCATCAACGAGTTGGTGGCCGCGGGCAGACACTATCAACTTCCACTGGCGATCAGCGTGGCGCAGGCACGCAAGGGATTCCGCCGCGTGGCCCCTACCGTCATTCTTCTGGACGAGTCGGCGGTCAAAGTAAGGGAAAGAGGCGAGCCGCTTGAATCGGCGGTGGGCGTCCTCACCGATTTCGCTCCGGTAGTCGTTTTGGCCGCGGCTGAGCGCCAGGCCGAGCTGGCCCTCCTGATTACGTCAGGGGCAGTCGATTTTGTAGCTCGTGTGGGCGATTTTCTTCCTCTTGCGGTGGGATTGCTGGAGCGCCGGGCACGGTTGGCCGAGCAAGCAGGCCGCGCGGACGAGTTGTTGGGTTCCGCGGAGGAACGAGCTGGAGATTTTGGGGAGATTCTCCGGCACGAGGTCAATAATCCATTGACCGGCATTCTCGGCAATGCCGAGCTGCTGCTGGCCGAATGCAAAAAGAAAAAAGGCAGCGGGATACTCGGCGAGGCCGCTCTCCAGCGGCTGCAAACTATCGCCCAGTTGGCCGTGCGCCTGCGCGAAACTGTCCGCCGGCTCAGCAACGCCTGGGAGAGCCGGCACGACCACGCCCGCTCCGCTTGATCTGCCCTGGGCTTCCTCACAAATCCTGTTTCGGTTTGGGGATTGTTCCACGAGGGATTGATGAGGGTTTCCATTTCACTCTTCAACTTTGCCGCCTCGCGACTCACTAATCCCTTTTCCTTTTTTCCCTTTGCCTTCCGTCTTGATCCCTGGCCGTTGAAGTCCTTACTCG
>WNFF01008599.1_pt1 | contig 10252 bp, 7 predicted proteins | sample 5400441 | NCBI WGS metagenome assembly WNFF01 (sample SAMN13153345, study PRJNA577476) | soil metagenome | isolation source: 120 cm saprolite under Douglas fir tree site 2 hole 3 replicate 1 | place: USA:California | collected 2015-04-18
GTTCGGCGTGATGGCGCTGCGGAAATATTCGACTGGCGTCTCGTAATTCGGCGGTCGATAGGCCAGTTTGATGAGCGGCTTCTTGCCCGGCAGGACATCAAGAATTGCCTCTGCCCGCGTGCCCTCAGACAATTCTGCCGGAAGGTCGAGGCCCGCCGCCTCTGCTTCTAATAGCCGTAGGAAGCTAACACCCGAACCGGTAAGCGCGGCAGCTCCACCCGCCCCTTCAAGCAAACGACGTCGTGTGATCATCGTTTCGCGCCTCGTCAGGCCTGCTCGCGGCAGAGATTGACCGCCCCGGGCCATACCTGTGCACCACTACGGGAGAAATCGATGACCGTTCGAGTTCATTCCAGCGTCAAACAGGCGCACAAGGGAGCGACACTTCGCGCCTCCGAACGTGGCGTAAATTCAGCTCAAGGCATGATGGCAATGAATCTCGGCAGAGCGAACAGCGTGCTCGAGCACGAGACCTTCTTTCGTCTTGTGGCATGCTGTTCCCATCGCGGTGCCGGTCTTACAGACCTACATCGCCCGCATTTCTTCTTAAGAGCTGCGAAAGAGCAGGTTGTCGGTGTCGACGAACTTGCACGTGGTAATGGGCGTTGGTTTGGGGGGCGTTGGACCAGCCGTCTTGAGACCGAAAGTCAACATAAGGCGTTCGTGCCTGGATCACAGAGGACCATCGCCATGCGTGTTATTAAACTTCTCAGTGCTTGCGGCATTGTCTTGTCGACGGTAGCTGGAGCCGATGCGCAGGCCATCGATTGGAGCAAGATCGATGGCATCTTCGGCAGAGCCGCAGCCGTCAGCGGTGCCGTTCATCGCTACGGCTTTCCTCGATCAGACCTGCAGGTCACACTCGACGGAGTCACAATCCGCCCAACATTAGCTCTGGGCGGCTGGGTCGCGTTCCAGCCGATCGGAAACATGGCAATGGTGATGGGTGACCTTGTACTGCTGCAGACCGAGGTCAGCCCAGTCATGGCCAAACTTATCGAAGGCGGCGTGGATGTTACCGCGGTGCACAATCACCTTCTACGCTCCGAACCGCTGACCTTTTATATGCATGTCGGCGGGCACGGCGATCCCGTAAAGATGGCGGAAACCATCCGTGACGCATTGGCCGTAAGCACGACGCCGCTCACGCCTCCCACACCGCCGGCCCAACCTCCGGCCATCGACCTTGACACCGCTCAGATTGATCAGATCATCGGCGCCAAAGGGGTAAACAATGGCGGGGTCTATGCCATCAACGTCCCCCGCCGCGATCCGATCACCGAGCAAGGAATGAGGGTGGGCGCGCCGATCATGGGTGGCGCGACCGCCATCAATTTCCAACCAACCGGCGGGCGCAAGGCGGCGATCACGGGCGACTATGCCCTGATCGGCTCCGAAGTTCCTGACGTGGTGCGCGCCCTGCGGTCCAATGGCATCGAGGTGACGGCGATTCACAGCCACATGCTGACCGAAGAGCCGCGGATATTCTTTCTTCACTTCTGGGCTAATGACGATGCCTTGAAACTTGCCAGAGGCCTGCGTGCTGCTCTCGACAAAACCGCAAGCGCTAGAAGCTGATTTTCCGCGGTCCGAGGGTGATTGTATCTTCGGGCCGCCCGCGCCCATGCCGCAGCGAGGCCAGACTCGCACGGCGTTACCGCTAGAGAATTTCTTGGTGTTGGTTCTACGCGCACGGCGCCTCGATTGCGTGATGCCCGCGAACTGTCATGCCCGTGATAAACCGCGCAACAAAGCGATCGCGCCTAAGGCCCCTGCTTCAGGGAGCGATTGAAATATCGCAGGTCGGGGGGAGGCTGGTCCTTCCGCGTCGGCATCAACTGTCCGTCGGGGCTCAGCATGTAGTTCTGCTTTCCGATCTCCACATGATTGTTGTTCTCGGCGCAGGTGACCTCGCGCCAATAGGGCTGGCGCTCGGGCTCGCGATAGTACCTCTTGGTGACGACCCAAGGGCGCGTGAGCGCATGGTCGATCACCGTGACCTCGTCATGGAAGATGTTGGGATCGGATCGGTCGAGGTAAATTCGCTCGCTGACGATCGTCAGGTTGTCCTCGTGCAAGGGAATACCGCTGTCGTCGTAAGTGCGGGGTCCCCTGAAGCCGCGTGTCTCGACCTCGAGCACGTCGTACCGGCCATCCCCATCCGTATCAATCCACGTGCCGATAGAATAACCGAGGGAAGTTGGCTCGATCTCCGTGGGCCAAGGGCGTCCGTCGGTATAGATGCGGCGATTGTCGTTGATGTGCTCGACCGTGATGTAGGTGGTGCGAGGCGTGACGATCACCTCCATCTGACCGTAGCCGTTGGTGACCCGCGGCATGCCGGGTGAAATACATGTATTGGTCTGGGCAAGCCCCTGTCCGCCGGCGGCATGACCCTTGAGGTTGGCCTCGAACAGGGCCTGATATTCGGGAGTGAGTGGAGCCTGTTGTCCGGGACCCCAAGGCTTGCTTGCGTCAAATCGCGCGGGGTCGCCGATCGGACGCCACTGGCCCTTGAAGTCGGGATACCGGCTCTCGTCCCAGGCGCGACCTTCGGCCAACGTGATGCAGAGCGCCGCCAGGACCGCGAACGCTTCGATCGCGCTTCGGTATCGCATCGTCGTTCTCCCTTGCGGCTGCGACCAACAGTTACGCCGCCGACTGCTGGACTGCTACCGGTCGTGCGTCTTGAAATGGCTCAGATCGGGAGGCGGCTGGTCCTTGCGGGTGGGCATGAGTTCGCGATCAGGGCTCAGATAGTAGAGTTCCTTGCCGATCAGCACGTTTGCCGTCGTCGCCGCGCAATCCTCCTGGCTGTGAATCGGGTATTTGCCAGGTTCGCGCTGGTAGCTTTTCAACACGGTCCACGGCCGCGTATAGGCATGGTCGATCAGCGTGATCTCGTCGTGCAGAATGGTCGGATCATCCCTGTCGAAAAAGATGCGCTCCTTCACGATCGACTGGTTGTCGGCATGGACCGGCAGGCCGGTCGGGTCCAGAGCCCGCGGGCCCTTGAAGTAGCGGGTCTCAACTTCGAGCAGGCTGAAATGGCCGCTGCCGTCCTCATCGATCCATATGCCGATCGAATAACCCTGGAAGCTCGACTCGCCCCCCTTCGGCCAGGCGCGCCCGTCAGTGTAAATGCGGCGATGATAGCCGCTGTTGTGATTGAGCAGGATGTGGGTGACCTCCGGCAGCACGATGATTTCCATTTCACCATAGACCGTCATCGACGCTGGCATCCCGGGGGGCATGCAACGTGCGCCAGACTGCCAGTTGCCCTGGCCGCCGATCGCCTGGTCGGCCAGGCTCGCCTCGTGAATCGCCTGATACTCGGGTGTCAGCGGAGCCTGCTGACCCCGTCCCCAGGGCTTGGTCGGGTCGAACGACGGCTGGCCGCCGGGCCGCAGGTTAACCCTGCGCCAGACGCCGAAGAGGTCGGGATATTTCGGATCATCGAAGGCGTGGGCCGTCGCTATCGACGCCAACAGCCCCGCAATCGCAATCGAGATCGATCCTCGGAAAAGCATGGCTGTTCTCCCTGCGATCAAGACCCAACGGCGTGCAAGCGGAGGGCTGCTCCGGGCCGAAACAGGACCGTTGAAGTAACGGCGCTGCCGGCATGAGCGCAACGCGCAAAAACCCGAAGTCCTCCGCGCCTGCCGTTCCGACGCCTCGGGCGCAACGCTACCCCATTTCGCCGCGCATGCGGAAGAGGACATTTGCTCCTCGATGCAGTAAGCCGACGCGTCCCGCGAATCGGAGTGGGCGCGAGCCGCGAATAGGACGCGCAAGTAGCGATTGCCCTGTTTCGCTATCTTGCCGAGGATCGTGCTGTCTCCGGCCGATATCTGCCTGGGCACCAATCCAAGCCAAGCCCCGATCGCCGCGACCATTGCGCTGGGCATAATCGGTCCGATGCCGGGCACCGTCATCAGCCCTGTGCACGCCGCATGCTGCCCGGTGAATGCAGTGATCTCGGCAGGATAAGCCTTCGATCCGCAACGCGGCCGAGATGGGTGACGATTGTCGATCGGGAGGTCTGGGATCGACATCGCTTTCATGCGGCTCCGATGGCCGCATATGGGTCGCATGTTTCCAATTTGACGCGCGCGGCTCCGCCTGTCAGATTGCACGCAGGTCTTCGGCAACCACCCCTCAGCCATTCAATCGGCCAAGCGTTGCCCTGTCTTGGCTTGGCGATCCGCCGGGCAGATGGGGTATTACGATGGATGGCCTAGACGCACTCAGTATCTTTATCTTTCTCGCCTCGACCTTTGCGGCCTCTCTCATTACGGGATTGGCCGGCTTCGCCTTCGGCATCATCGCGGCGGGGCCGTGGCTGCATGTGTTGAAGCCGGCCCAGGCGACGACGCTGATCGTCGCGTTCGGTCTGCTGATCCAGAGCTACTCGGTATGGAAGCTGCGCGCGGCCATCAGACTGCAACGCCTGCTGCCATTCCTGATCGGAAGCGCATTCGGTGTGCCGCTCGGTGTCGAGCTCCTGCGTTGGATCGCGCCGGTGCATCTGCGCGCTGGCATTGGCATCGTCCTGATCGCGTACAGCGTCTACGGCTCGCTACGCCCGCGCTTGCCGGACTTGAAGACCGCCGGACGCGCCGCGGACGGGGCCGTTGGTTTTTTCGGCGGGGTACTCGGCGGGGCGACTGGCCTTGCGGGGATCCTGGTGACGATCTGGTCAGGCCTACGCGGCTGGCCCAAGGACGAGCAGCGAGCCGTTTTTCAACCGGCGGGCGTCGCAACTTTTGCCATGATCGCCATCTGGCTCGGCGGCACCGGAATGGTGGCGCGCGACACCATGATAAACTTCGTGACCGGGCTCCCCGCCGTGCTCGCCGGCACTTGGGCCGGCCTCAAGCTGTACGGCAAGCTCGACGAGGGCTCCTTTCGCAAGGTGGTGCTGGCTCTGCTATTGTTGTCCGGCGCGACACTCGTTTTCTAAACACTCGCTTGAGTCGAAAATCGACAGATTCTTCTGATCGAAGCAGAACCAGAATAGCCAAAAGGCTTGCATTTCGCTGTAGCTATTGGAACCCCCAAACGTTGAACCTTGCCTCCTCGTGACGTGCTGGGATCGGCGCCGCGCGGCATGAGCGTTCATCAGGCGATGATGTACCGGACCGCTGGGCAAGGGAAAGGTCACAGTCCAATACTGCCGCGCCAGAAAAATCAATGGGCGGTGGCCGAGAGGAACGTTCAAAGAAACTGCTCTCCATCACGCAGCAAAGGAATATCAACGTCGATCTCGGGCGCCCGTACAGTGCTGAACGGGCAGCGAAATGACAGCTTGGCGTACAAGTCAGACTAAGTTTGAGAGATGGCGCAACGTCCCCGATATTGTTTTCTCTCGCTCAAAGATGGAGACAATATCGTCGGCCGGGAGACGTCCCTGTGCCAGCCGGAGTCGGAACGAGTCCAGAGAAGCGCAATCGAAACCCCAAGGACTGAGCGCCTGAGGGGCGCGGTCCATGACTGCACCGGCCCGATCACGTACGGTCTCCGCCTCAATGCCGTCGCGTGCGATCCGCCCCAGGTCGTAGATACGTGTCTCATCTGATGCCCGACCTTTCAGGCCCTCATCGAGGAGAAGCGCGAGCCAAAGCATGAAATAATTGCGGTAGTCGACAAGCGAACACGTCATTTCGAACGGCTTCAATTCGAGACGAAATCTCTCATCCGGATGGACCTCGAGTGCGGGAGCCACCACGCTGCGATGGTAGGTGCGGACGGATTTGCCGACGCGTCCACGAATGCGCCACAGTTTTCCACCACGGAGTGGGGAGGAAAGCGTCAGCGCGACGAGGGCTGGTACGTAGTAGTTGACCTTTTCATTCAAGTCTCTCACATCCATTCGCTGCGTTAAGGCCTCCGGCAGGCTGATATTGATATCCGGTCCATAAGTCAGCATTGCTGCCATTGCCCACTGCCAATAATCATACCGACGTTTGTTTTGCGGCCCGGAGAAGTCAACCTCGGTCGGATGAAACGATAATGCGACCGCCTGAAATCCTGCATTGGCAAGGCCGCGCTGCAGACGGCCATGCAGCGCCTTAAATGCGGCAAGGCAATCTTCGATAGATGAACAGACCGGGGTACGGATTTCGACCCCTTTCGGCAAGAGATCGATCGGGTTCATCTGCGGATCGGGCAGATGGTAGCCCTCCACAACATAAGGCCCGGCCTTTCGATGCGGCGGCTCTACCTTGAAGCTGCCGCATTGGAAATCATCCGCCGGAATGGCCTCAAGAGTTGCGTTCAATGTCTCGAATTGTAGGTCAGGATGCCATAATGGCCTGAATGAATTCGCGTCAACCAGCAGAAACTCTGTCTCAAGGCCAAAGCGGAAGCCATCTTGAGTGAAGGGGCTCATCGACTAACACTTCGTCGATATAATACAATCAGAAAATGCAGGTACCTTCTCTCCTGGTGTATGCGGCGACTCCAGGCCACCCAGCCAAAAGCTCACGGCAGTTTCTGAAGGAAGCCCGGCGGTCGCTCAGGCCAACCCGGAAATCGGCTGTTAGTTCCCGCTGCCGGGCCAACGCGCTCTCACATTGGCCTTCAATGCGCGAGCGACGCCGACGTGTTTCAAGCCGAATGCATCCGCGCATTCGTTGCGTGCGAGCATGTTGCCTGGAAATCCGAGATCGTCCCACAAGCGATGCGCTGCCCCGCTCGGGATGACTGCACCTCCCAACTCGTATCGGTAACGAGCCGTGAAGGGGACGTAGCACATTGCGCGAGGCCGCGCACCACGCGGGCGGGAAGGCCCCAATGCGACGGCACGAACGTATGGCAGAGCGCGGCTTAAAACGATGTTAAGAAAAGGCCGATCTAGTGTGGTAGAAAAAGAAAGAGCGTTTCTACGCTCTCCAGTGTCAGCAAGAGCGATGTCGTGGCCGCATCGGTGCCGGTGAGCCCGAGCAGGAGCAGCAACGGGCCGACAACATCGCAAAGATTGCTCCGGAAAGCTAAGGCAGATCGCCATGCCTTAGTCCCATCGCACCAATTCCGGGAGGCGAGCGCATCGCGCGCATGAAGTGACATACAAGGGCTCCGCAAACTCCCGCGCCACAATAGAGCAAGCCCCTGAGGAGTGTGGGATCGGTCGAGCCAAGAAGCCCTTTGACGATCGGTGTCGAAATGCCAAGGGTTTCGATTGAGAATTGGAATATATCGAGCTACTATTATTTGCGATCCACGAAAATGTCGTCATGGAGTTAGGTCTATGGTGCAGCGGGTTCGTCGTACTGGCGTTGCTATATTCACGACACTGACCATCATGGGCTACCTAGCTCAGGCGCGAGCTGCGGAAGAAGAGCGTTTCGAGATTTCCAGCATCAAGGCGATCCGGCCCACTCTGGTTGATACGATCACGGCCCTTCAACAGCGCGATGTCGCACGAGCAAGAGAGGTGTTCGCGGATTACGATTCGGGCTGGAACGGTATCGAAGTGTACATAAACATCCGCAGCAAGGATGTGTATCGCGTGCTTGAGCTCGAATTCCAGCCCAGGATCACAAAAGCACTCGATGGACCCAACCCGGAGATCTCGGAAGTGCTCATGGACGTCCAGGCGATGCTCGTCAAGTTCGACGAAGCCGTCAGCCTGTTCGCAAATGCGGCTCCTCTAAACCCGCTTTATGACGATGTTGCGCGACTGCGCATCGTGCGAGCGCACTTGCGGGAGGTGACCCCGGCCTTGAAGGCAGGAAACCTTGCGAAGGCCCGGAAATCTTTCGAGGCCTTTGAGGATGGGTGGTTCAATATCGAAGACTTCGTCAGGGCGCAGTCTCTTGACGCCTATGTCGCCATAGAAACCGGGATGGTTCAAATCGAGCAGGCGCTACTCCTGTCTGATCAGCCGAATGTCGCCGCCGTGACAGGCTTAGTAGGCGGTGTGATGAGTCAGTACAATGCCGTGGTGACCGAGGTGCAGAGGCAGGCTCGGAGCGCCCAATAGCGGTGCCGTTGGGCGCCTTGGACCGCATTCGAAGTCCAATCTCTGGACACGGCCTGCTGACGCGAGCCGCCAGCTGTCCGGCTCCCGGCGGGGTCTCCGCGGGGAGCCGGTGCAGAATAAACAACCGAAGCGAGCGGTCTCATAAACCGAAGACATAGAGCACGGTCGCGTTGCGCTGCTCCTTGAGTTCCGGCGTGAGGACAAGTTTGCTCTGGGATGCCGGGCTCGGTCCCGATGCGACCGCTACATATTGCTTGCCGTTGACCTCGAAAGTCATCGGCGGCGCCGCGAAGCCGGACCCGACATTGATCTTCCACAGCTGGTCGAGCGTGGTGTCGTCAAAGGCCGCGACGGTGCCGTCCAGCAGTGCGAGGAACACGAGCCCGCCGGCAGTTGCCAAGGTCCCCGAATAATCTTGTAGCCGCCGCCAGTTCTGACGTACCAGCCCTGCTCCCGGTTTGTGGCGACTGTCCGATCGTTGGTCACGAATTCACAGGCAGTCATTGCCGGAATGTAGAGAAGTTGCGTTTTGGGGCTGTAGGATGACGGCCAGAAATTGTTGCCGCCGGTGCGATTGGGGCAAACCTTTTTGACTGGATTTTCCGAGGTGGGATCGGCGATGCCCGAATAGGTCTGGACATCCTTATTGGGGTCGTAGTCGATAGGCTTGCCAGTCTTCTGGTCGATGCCCTTGGTCCAGTTGACTTCCATGTAGGGCTTTGCACCGACCATCACGCCATTGTTGCGCTCCATGGTGTAGACGAAGCCGTTGCGCGCCGAGTGGGTCACGAGCTTGCGCGGCTGCCCGTCGATGGTGCGGTCGATCAGGATGTGGGTCCCGACCTCGTCGTAATCCCACATATCGCCCGGGGTGTACTGGAAATACCAGTTCATCTTGCCCGTGTCGGGGTCCCACGACACCACGCTGTTGGTGAACAAGTTGTCGCCCGGCCGCAATCTCGCATCCATCATCGGCACCGGATTGCCGACACCCCACAGGGTCTGGTTGGTGCCCGGATCATAGGTTCCGGTGACCCACACGGCGCCGCCCCCGGTCTGCCACGCATTGGTCTTGTCTTTCCAGGTTTCGCTGCCGGGCTCGCCTGGTGCCGGAATGGTGTATTTGCGCCATAGGAGCTTGCCGGTCGCTGCGTCGAGCGCCGCCATCCAGTCGCGCGCGCCGCCGTCGCCTCCAGAGGCTCCGATGATGATCTTTTCTTTGATGGGAAGCGGAGCGCCCGTGATCGTAATCTTCTCCGCATCGGATACGTTAGTTTCCCATACGACTCTGCCCGAGGTCTTGTCGGTTGCGATAATGCGCGCCGGTGCACTCGCGGGCGAGATGACAAAATTGCCCCACAAGGCGGCGCCGCGGTTGGCGACCTGCCGCTCCTGCCTGGGCTCCATACGCCAGACGATGCGGCCGGCATCGCCCGACGTGGCGTCGATCTTGTAGAGCACGCCCCAGGAATCCGTGATGTAGAGGAAGCCGTCTTCGGCAAGCGGCGTTGCCTCGATGAATTCTCTGCCGTTGGTGCCGGCAAGTGGCACCGCGTAGGCGAGCTTGAGCCCCTTGACATTATCCTTGTTGATGCGGGCGAGGGGCGAGAAGCGCTGGCCGTCATAAGTGCGATGGTTCATTAGCCAGTTCTGTGGCTCCTTGTCGGGATTGAGGAGCCGCTCCGGCGTCACATCGGCCGCGAACGACGGCGTCGTCAGCAGAGTAGCCGCTAGCAGAGCATTGCGGATCGAACGTTTGTGTCTTGCCATGATTTCCTCCCTTTTGCGAATATAGGCGTCGCGTCGACGCAAGGTTCCAGCGAAGCTCATTCTCGTGACCAATCCGCGTCGTCCACGATAGTCACGCCATACGGATCGATTCCAACCCCGGCTACCTGGGCCGCAACGCTACGCGAACCAAGATCGATCACATAGACCATTCCGGTTGGGTTGGTGGCAGATGCCGCCAACGTATCATCGCCGCCGGTTACAACCGCGTAGCGCCCTTCGCTCGTGACAGCCGCGACTTTCGGCCGTGCCGGCGCACCGTCCGGGCGGGTGAGCCGAATGCGCGCTGTCTCTGCGCCGGGCCTATGGGCGAGGGCCAAGCCGACATCGATGACTGAGACAGTAAGAGGGGCAAAAGTGGTGGCGGTATGATTATAAGATTCCCAAAGCGGCGCGAGTCGGATTCTTTGTGGGTATGTCGCCGCCCGACGATCTTGACCGCCTGTCGCACGCTGAGCTGAAAGGCTTGGTTGTCCGGCA
>WNFF01013644.1_pt1 | contig 10252 bp, 10 predicted proteins | sample 5400441 | NCBI WGS metagenome assembly WNFF01 (sample SAMN13153345, study PRJNA577476) | soil metagenome | isolation source: 120 cm saprolite under Douglas fir tree site 2 hole 3 replicate 1 | place: USA:California | collected 2015-04-18
CTGGCCGCCGCCCTGCTGGTGTTCACCCTGGGCCGCGCGCGCGGGCGCCTGCACCCGGAGCGCGCGTTGCTGGTGGGCGTGGTGTTCAACTCGTTCGCGTCGGCCGTGGTCATCGCGCTCGAGTCCGTGCTCGCGCCGGAGAAGACCCAGGCCGTCCTGCTCTGGCTGGCGGGCACACTGGGCTACGAGCCCCAGCCGGTCCTGGTCGCGGCGGGCGCCGTGGTGCTGGTCGCGGTAGCGATCCTGACCGCGCTCGCCGGCCGCCTGAATCTATTAGCGCTGGGGGACGAGGGCGCCGCCGCGCTCGGCGTGGACGTCGAGGCGACGCGCCTGTTGTCCTTCTTCGCCGCCAGCGCCGCCGTCGGCGCCGCGGTCGCGCTGACCGGGCTGGTCGGCTTCGTCGGTCTGGTCGTCCCGCACGCGGTCCGGCTGGTCGCCGGTCCGGATCACCGGGTGGTGCTCCCGGCATCGGCGCTGGGCGGAGCGGCCTTCCTGGTGCTGGCCGACGCCATCGCGCGGGTGCTCTTCCGCGGGCTCGGGACCGAGCCTCCCGTCGGCGCCGTCACCGCCCTGCTCGGCGCCCCGCTCTTCGTCCTCCTGCTGCGGAGGCGCACGTGACCACTCCGCTGCTGGCGGTCGAGTCGGTCCGCTATCGCCACGACGCGCAGGCGCCGGAGGCGGTCGCCGGCGTCTCGCTGCGTGTCGATCCGGGCGAGGTGGTGGGCCTCATCGGGCCCAACGCCGCGGGCAAGAGCACGCTCGCGCGGATCGCCTGCGGGCTGCTCCGCCCGGCCGCCGGATCGGTGCGGCTGCGCGGGGACGACGCGTTCGCGCTGCCGCGCCGCGAGCGCGCCCGGCGCGTCGCCTTCCTCTCCCAGGACGAGCCGGCCGATCTGCCCTTCACCGCGCGCGAGGTGGCGCTGATGGGCCGCGCCCCGCACCTCGGGCTGTGGGCGCTGGAAGCGCCGGGAGATCGCGCGCTGGCGGAGGCCGCCCTGGCCGAGGCCGACGCGCTGGATCTCGCCGGGCGGCCGGTAGCTCAGCTCTCCGGAGGCGAGCGCCAGCGCGTGTTCCTCGCCCGCGCCTTCGCCCAGGATGCCGCGCTCCTGGTCCTCGACGAGCCGACCGGCGCGCTGGACCTTTCGCACCAGGTGCTGCTCGTCAGGGCGGTCCGGCGGCGCGCGCAGAGCGGGCGCGGCGCGCTCCTCGTGCTGCACGATCTGGCGCTGGCCGGCGCCGCCTGCGATCGGCTCGTGCTGCTCCGCGCCGGGCGGCTCCTGGCTGAAGGCCCCCCGCTCGAGGTCCTGCGCCCGGAGGTGCTCGGCGAAGCGTACGGCACCGAGGTGGACGTGGTGACCGACCCCGCCACGGGCCAGCCGCTGGTCGCTCCGCGGATCCGGCGCTAGTCGCCGCCGTATTCGGCGGCGCTACGCCTTTCAAAGCGCGGACGTAATGGGATGCGCTTTGGTCGTTCACTCGAGGTAGAGCGTGATCCCCGCCATGAGGAACTGGTCGAAGCCGTCGCCGTTCAGGCGCCGCCGGAGCACGATCTGCGCGCCGCCCTTCTCGGTGAGGAGCGCGACGCCGGCCGACGCCCACCACAGATCGTGCGTCGCGTCCCAGGTGGCGCCGCCGCGCAGCGCGACCACGTCGCCGACCAGGATCTCCACGCCGCCGGAGCCGCGGTGCTTCACGTCCTTGAGGTCGGACAGGTCCGCCTTGTAATCGAAAGCGAGGTGCCAGTCGCGGTCGTTCCCCCAGGCGATCCCCACCGTGCTGGTCAGCGGGAAGCTCGGGATGGCGCTGGTCGAGACGTTCTGCACGACGGCGCCGTAAGCGAAACCGCCTCTCTTGACCAAGAGGCCCACGTCCTGGGCGAAGGTGCGCACCAGGCCGTCGGGCGTGGCGAACCGGTAGTACTTCGTCTCGCCGCCGAGGAAGTAGCCGCCGCCGACGGTGTAGGAGTAAGCGAGCGCGCCGTACCATCCCTCGCCTCGCCCGCCGGGCTGGCCGCTGCCCCAGCGCGAAAAGAGGAATCCGGTCCCGACCGCGGAGCTGGTGGTGTCCACGATGCTCGCGATCAAGGCCTGCGCCGGGAAGCGCGAGTCGAGCAACCCGTCGACCTCCAGGTGGTACCTGCGCTGCTGCGAGATCCCGGCCGGGTTGACGGTGATGGCGTCGTTCCCGGTCGCGATGGCGGCGTGCGCGCCGCCCATCGCCGTTGCACGGGGCATGTCGACGAAGCCCGGCCAGGGCGCGCCCGGGTCCTTGATGCTGTTGTCGGCCCGCGCGGCCGCGGCCACGGCGAGCAGGGCGGCGAGGAACGCGCGCATTCGCGGCGCAGTGTAAGCGGGCCCCGGCCGGGAGTCCCGAAAACGCCCCGGCCGGGGGTCCGCGATCGAAGAGCACAGCGCCGCCGGATACGGCGGCCGCTGATGTCGGACTGCCGCGCTAAGAGAGGAGCAGGATCTCGGAGGAACACGGTGCGGTTTGGGGCAGCCGATGTTACCTTCGCGGCCCCCTGGAGGTGCGATGAACCATCCCTTGCGCAAGGTCGTCGTCCCGGCCGCCGGCCTGGGCACCCGGTTCCTGCCCGCCACCAAGGCGGTCCCCAAGGAGATGCTGCCGATCGTCGACACGCCGGCCATCCAGCTGATCGTCGAGGAGGCGCTGGCCGCGGGGGCCGAAGAAGTGGTGGTGGTCAACGGGCGCGGCAAGGGCGCCATCGAGGACCATTTCGACCGCGCGTACGAGCTGGAGGACCAGCTGCAGCGGAAGGGGAAGAAGGAGCTGTTCGAGCAGGTGCGGCGGATCAGCGACTCGGTGCGGCTGGTCAGCGTGCGCCAGAAGGAGCCGCTCGGCCTCGGGCACGCCGTCCTCGCCGCCCGCTACGCCGTCGGCTCCGAGTGGTTCGGAGTGCTGCTCGGCGACGATCTGGTCGACGCGGAGGATCCCGCCATCGGTCAGCTCGTGCGGCTCTCGCAGAAGACCGGGAAGGCGGCCGTCGCGCTGATGCCCGTCCCCGAGACGCAGGTGCACCTCTACGGAGTGGCGGCTGGCCGGGCGATCGACGGCGGCCACATCGAAGTGGAGCGCATCGTGGAGAAGCCGCCCCGCGACCGCGCGCCGTCGACCCTTGCGGTCATCGGGCGCTACGTGCTGCCGCCCGACGTATTCGACGTGCTGGCCCGGCTGCAGCCCGGTGCGGGAGGAGAGATCCAGCTGACCGACGCGCTCGCCGTGCTCGCGCAGCAGAAGCGGCTCCTGGGCGTCCGCTTCCAGGGGACGCGCCACGACGCCGGCGATCGGCTCGGGTACCTGCAGGCCAACGTCGCCTATGCGCTCAAGCGGTCCGACCTGCGCGAACCGCTGCTCGCCTGGCTCCGCGAGGTGGTGAAATGAAGCGCGTCAAGCGCGCGGTCCGGCCGGCGCTCGCGGCCGCGGTGCTCGCCGCCGCGGCGCCTGCCCTCGCGTACATCCCCTCCGTCGCGGTGCTCCTGAAGAAGGCAGCCGCGCGCGCCAACGAGGGCAGCCGGACCCGGGACGTGACGCTCACCGGCACCCTGCAGGTCGGCGACGCCGCCCCGGCCCAGCGGGTGCTCGCGCTGCGCTTCCCTCTCTCCTGCCGCTTCGAAGGAGGCGCGCAGGTGCGCGGGACGGTCGCGCAGCCTCTTCCCTCCAGCGCCGCCGGGAATCCCGAGCAGGAGCTGATCGAGCTGGCCTGCCCTCACCGGCGCGGCCGCGTACGACCGCCTGGGCGATCGCGTCGCCGTGGTGGTGGGCGCGCCGCCGCGGCAGGCCGATCGGCCGCAGCTCTGGCTCTACAAGGACACGTACGCGCCCGCGCGGCTGATCGCCCGCCGCGACGGGCACCTCGAGGACCTGCGCCTGCTGGAGTACGGAAACCCTGCCGCGGCCGAGTGGTTCCCGCGCATCCTCGAGCTGTACCGCGACGGCAAGCCGTCGGCGCGCTTCGAGGTGCTGGAGACGAAGGGCTTCCGGGAGACCGGCGAGGAAGAGGACGACGAGCGCGAGTAGACCCCATCCGGGGGAAGACGGCCCTCCCCACCCGGCCGGCGCGCGCCCCGCGAGCAGAGCGCCGCCGGAGCGCGACGGCACGCTCGTCGAGGTGGCGCTGCCCGTGCCGGCGAACGGCGGCGTGTTCACCTACTGGCTGCCGGAGGGCGCGGTCGAGCCAGGCCGCCGCGTCCTCGTCCCGCTGGGCCGGCGCACCGCGACCGGCGTGGTGCTCGGTCCCGCCCGCTCCGTTCGGGGCGAGCTGCGCGACGTGCTGCGCGTCCTCGACGAGCAGCCGCTCCTCCCGCCCGACGTCCTCCAGCTCGTCCGCTGGGCGGCGGCGCATTACCTGGCTCCGCTGGGGCTCGCGGTCAGGGTCGCGCTGCCGCCGGGGATCGATCTGCGCGAGGAACTGCGGGGCGCGCTCACTCCCGACGGCGATGCGCTGCTCGACGGCGTGCAGCGGGCGCTCTTGCCCGGCGGCCAGGAGGCGGCGACGCGCACGCGGCAGCTCCTGCGCGCCGTGCGCGAGGGACGGGCGCTGCGCGCCGCCCAGCTGCGCGCGCTGGAGAAGCGCGGCCTCGTCTCGCTGAGTACCTCCGAAGCGCGGCCGCGGGTGCAGGCGCCGCAGGTCGAGCTGGCGGCGGCCGTCCCCGGCGCCCAGCCTCCGGCGCGGTCGCCGCGCCAGGCGGAGGTGCTGGCCTGGCTCCTCGCGCGCGACCCGGTGGGCGTCCCGGTCGAGGAGCTGCTTGCCGCGTTCCCCGGCGCGCGGCCGCACCTGCGCAAGCTCGCGGCGCGCCGGCTGGTCGCGCTGCGCACCGAGCCGGCTGGAGCGGCGCGGCTGCCCGACGCGCCCTGGGGCTCGGCGGTGGTACGCGAGACGGCGGCGCAATCCGCGGCCCTGGTCGAGCTGCGCGCGGCGCTGGACGCCCGCGCGTACGCCCCGTTCCTGCTCGACGGAGTCACTGGGAGCGGGAAGACGCACGTGTACCTGGAGGCGATCGCCCACGCCCGGGCCCAGGGCCGCGGCGCGCTGGCGCTGGTGCCGGAAATCGCGCTCACGCCCCAGCTCGCCGGGCGGTTCCGGGCGCGCTTCGGAGACGACGTCGCGGTGCTCCACTCGGGGCTCACCGAGCGCGAGCGGCTGTCGGAATGGCACCGGGTCCGCGGCGGCGGCGCCGGCGTGGTCGTCGGTGCCCGCAGCGCCGTGTTCGCGCCCGTCCGCGACCTGGGGATCGTCGTCGTGGACGAGGAGCACGAGCCCTCCTACAAGCAGGAGGATCGGCTCCGCTACCACGCCCGCGACCTGGCGCTCGTCCGCGCGCGCGATGCCGGCGCCGTCGCCGTGCTGGGCAGCGCGACGCCTTCGCTGGAGACGCTGCGGCGCGCGCAGGACGGCAGGCTGCGCACGCTGCGGCTGCCGGAGCGCGTCGACGGCCGGGCGCTGCCGGCGGTGGAGATCGTCGATCGCAAGACCACGCTGCGAGGGCGCGGCGATCCCGCGCTCCTCACGCCCGCGCTGTCCGAGGCGCTCCAGAAGACCGCGGCGCGCGGCGAGCAGGCCATCCTGTTCCTCAACAAGCGCGGCCACGTCCGCAGCCTGCTCTGCCGTTCCTGCGGCGCCGCCGTGGGGTGCCCCAACTGCTCGGTGGCGCTCGTCCTCCACCGCGCCTCCGGCGCCGCGCTGCGCTGCCACCTGTGCGGGCACGAGGAGGTGCCCCGCCCCTGCGCGGCGTGCGGCAGCGACGACCTGGTCCCCCTCTCGGCCGGCACCGAGCGCGTCGAAGAGGAGCTGCGCGCGCTCTTGCCCCAGGCGCGCGTGGCCCGGCTGGACCGGGACTCGGCGGGCGGGCCGGGCAAGGCGGCGGCCCTGCTCGCACGATTCGCCCGGCGCGAGCTGGACGTGCTGATCGGGACGCAGATGGTCGCCAAGGGGCACGACTTTCCCGGAGTGACGCTGGTCGGCGCGCTCGACGCGGACGGGCCGCTGCACCTGCCCGATTTCCGCGCGGCGGAACGCTGCGTCCAGCTCCTCGCGCAGGTGGCGGGGCGGGCGGGACGCGGCGAGCAGCCCGGTCGGGTGCTGATGCAGGCGTTCCGGACCACCGAGCCCGCCGTGGTCGCCGCTGCGGCGCACGACTACCACGGCTTCGCCCGCGGCGAGATGGCGCGGCGCGAGGCGCTCTCCTTCCCGCCCCACGCCCGGCTGTGCGCGCTGCGCCTCCAGGGGAACGTCGAGGCGCGCGTGCAGGCGGCCGCGGAGCGCCTGGCCGGGCGGGCCCGCGAGCTGCAGCGGCGCGGGGGCGATCGGGTGGACGTGCTCGGACCGGCGCCCGCTCCGATCGCGCGGCTCCGCGGCAAGCACCGGTTCCAGCTGCTGCTCCGCGCGCCGGAGCACGGCCCGATCCACCGGCTCTGCCGCGCGCTCGGCGAGGTGCCCCTTCCCTCCGGGGTCGAGCTGGCGGCCGACGTGGATCCAGTCGCCCTGCTCTGACGGGCGGCCAGCGGCTCGGCTGCCAAATCGCGGACAGCCCCAGCGGAATCCTTGCTGCGGCGCTTTGCGGCGCCGAATATACTCAGCCCGTTGGAGGGACGACCGGACATGGCCCTGCGTGAAATCATCATCTACCCCGACCCCCGCCTGAAGCAGAAGGCGAAGCCCGTGGCCGAGGTGGACGCCTCCGTCCGCAAGCTGTGCGACGACATGGCGGAAACCATGTACGAGGCGAACGGCGTCGGGCTCGCGGCGCCCCAGCTGGGCGTCCTCCAGAACGTGATTGCCGTCGACGTCGAGCAGCGTCCGTCCGCGGACGGCGAGCCGCCCAAGAAGAAGGGCGAAGGCCTCTTCTGGCTGATCAACCCGGTCATCGAGGTGGGCGAAGGGGAGTTCACCTATACCGAGGGCTGCCTCTCCATCCCGGACGAGTACGAGGAAATCACCCGGTTCGGCCGCATCGTGGTTGAGTTCCTCGGCCGGGACGGCAAGCAACACCGGCTGGAGGCGGCGAACAACCTGCTGTCCGTCTGTGTGCAGCACGAGATGGACCACCTGCACGGCAAGCTGTTCGTCGACCACCTCAGCGCGCTCAAGCGCGAGCTCATCCGCCGCCGGATGAAGAAGCTCAAGACGCAGCGCGAGGCGGAGCGGAAGGGCGAGGCCACGGCGCTGTAGCCGGCGCGCTCGCATCGCTCACGACGCAACGCGGCGATGCAACGCGGGTGAAACACCCGGCGCCCCTGAAGATCTGTCACAGTCCGTCCGTCCGAGGTGTCATCGCACCCGATCCCGCTGCGCCGGGAGGAGCGGATGAAGCGGTCGATCCTGGGCAGGGCGGCGGCGCTCGCGAGCCTCCAAATCGCTACGGCGCTGCTGATCGCGGCCGGGGCACGCGCGGACGATGCGCGGCCGACGCTGCTCGCGCTCGAGAAAGGCACCCTGAGCTACACGGTGGTGCACAAGCTGCACCAGGTGACCGGCACGACGCAAAAGCTCGAGGGTCTCGCCCGGCTCCAGCCGGGAGGCCCCACCCTGGTGCAGGTGCGGGCGCGCGTGGCGACCTTCGACAGCGGCAACTCCAACCGCGACGCGCACATGCGCGAGGCCACGCACGAGCCGCTGCATCCAGTCGCCGAGGTGAAGGGGACGCTGCCGCCCCTGACGCTGCCGCTCGCCGAGCCCCAGGACCTGACGCTGGACGCGCGCGTGGAGCTGAACGGCATCCAGCAGAAGCAGGCCATCCCCGTCCACCTGGAGCCCTCGGGCCAGCGGGGTGTGCGGGCCAAGTTCTCGTTCCCCATCAGCCTCGACGCGTTCCACGTCGATCGGCCGGAGCTCTTGCTGATCAAGATCGACGACCGGGCGGTGATCGCCGGCGACGTGCTCTTCTCGGTGCGCGAGTGAGGCTCGCCCTGGCCGCCGCCGCCGGCGCGCTGTGGGCCTGCGCGTACCCGGTCGATCGCGCCGCCTGCGCCGTCGACTCGGACTGCGACGCGGGCTTCTGCGTCGCGGGGGGCTGCCGCGAGGGATCGCGCACCTGCCCCGCGCTGCAGCCCCGCTACGCGAGCATCGACCGCGACCTGTTCCAGGTGAGCTGCGGGACCTCGGGAAACAAGGCGTTCAACTGCCATTCGACGGAAGGGGCGGCGAGCGCGAGCTTCCTGGACCTCTCCGGCGACGCGTATCCGCGGCTGGTCGGCCGCACCGCGGTGAACCCGCTAGGCGATCTGAAGGACCTCGTGCTGGTGAAGCCGGGCGATCCGGAGAACAGCTTCCTGGTCCAGAAGCTGCGCCTGACCACCCCGCTCGACCCGCACCTCGGCAGCGGCATGCCCGCGGATGCGCCAGGCTCCATCTGCGCCAGCTCCGTCGAGGCCGTGGCGCAGTGGATCCTGGGTGGCGCGGGGAGGAACTGATGCGCGTCGCCGCGGCCGTCTATTGCGCCATCGCCGCCCTGGGTCGGGCGGCGCTCGCCGACGGGGGCGGAACGCTCGAGCCGCGCACGCCGGTGCCCTGGCCGCCGCCATTCGAGGCGGCCAGCGGGGCTGCGCGCCCCGACTGGCTGCCTCGGTTGGCGGATGCCGGCCAGGCGCAGGCGCCCGAGCAGCAACCACCGCCGGCACCGCCGACGCCGCCCGAAGGGCGCGCCGCGCCCGCCCCCGACCAGGACTTCGACCTGCTCGCGCCGCAGAAGGCGCCGGACGAGGCGGCGAAGGAGCGGGACCTCATGTTGATGCAGCAGCTCCGCCTCCGGCGCACGATGCTGCAGCTCCACCAGCTGGGCGGCTACGCGACGATGGCGACGGTGACGGCCGCGGTCGTGCTCGGTCAGATCAACTACCTCGACAAGTACGGCGGCGGGGGAGACACGGGGCGCTGGATCGTGCCGCACGCGATCGCCGCGTTCACGGCGGCGGGGGTGTTCACCGCGACCGGACTCCTCGCCGTCCTCGCCCCGAGCCCCCTGGAGAAGCCGCTCCGGGTAGACACGGCCACCCTGCATAAGATCGCCATGGCGGTGGCGGCCGCGGGCATGGCCGCGCAGGTGGTGCTGGGCCCGATCACGGCGAGCAAGGAGGGCCAGCTCTCGCAGCGCGACTTCGCGCTCGCCCATCAGATCATCGGCTACACCACTCTCGTCGCCACCTACGCCGGTTTCCTGGTGCTCACCTTCTGAGGCGTCCATGTCCGACGACTTGACCCGCCGCCAGCTGGTCCGCCGCGCCGCCCTGGCCGCCTGCGTCCCGGCCCTCGCGCGCGGGCTGGGCGGATGCGCGCGCCGCATCTCTCCGAACCGCGACGTGCAGGGCGGCACGCTGGTGGAGGGCAGGGTCGTCATCCCAGCCGCTCAGGTGCCCGAGTTGGAGCGACCGGGCGGGGCCATCGTGCTGCACAATTCGTGCGCCCCGCGGCCAGTTCTGATCGCGAACACCGGGACCGGCTTCGTGGCGCTGCAGGCGATCTGCCCCCATGCCGGCTGCGAGCTGGCCTGGGTGGGTGAGGACTTGCAGGCGGAGTGCCCTTGCCACGGCTCGCGCTTCGCGGGCGACGGTACGGTGCTGAATCCGCCTGCGCGCACCAATCTGCAGGCGTATCCAGCCAGCCGCGACCCGACGACCGGGGACGTCCGGCTCCACCTGTTCGCCGGCGACGGGGTCTTCCCTCCCGTCCAGGATGGCAAGGTGGTCTTCCCCCTGGCGAGCTACGGCGCGCTGCTGCAGACCGGAGGCGCTGTCCTGGGTCAGCCGGAAGGCATGTCCGGGCCGCTCCTGCTCACGCACCCGGACGCGAACGCGAATCCGGTAGCTCTCTCCGCCGTCTGCACCCACCAGCAGTGCACCGTCCAGCCCGCGCCGGCCGGCGCGCCAGGGACCTTCACGCTCTATTGCCCTTGCCACGGGTCGGCGTTCGACCTCACCGGCAAGGTCACGCACGACCCGGCTACGGTCCCGCTCTCGCCCTTTCCGGTCGAGGTGGATGCCTCCGGCATCGTGACGATCACGGTGGGCTCGATTTGCTCCTGAGGCGGCTTTCGGGCGAGAACCGGAGCATGCCCGAGGCACCGCCGCCGAACCCCGACTCCGCCCGCGCCTGCCTCGCCCGGCTCTACGAGATGGACGCCGCCCTGGAGCGCATGGAGGTCGAGCTGCCCGACGACGTCCGGCCCGTGGGCGCGGAAGCGCGGCGGCGCGTGCACGCCTGGCTCACCAGGCTGGGGGCCGGCGACGCGGACCTGCA
>WNFF01005617.1_pt1 | contig 10251 bp, 7 predicted proteins | sample 5400441 | NCBI WGS metagenome assembly WNFF01 (sample SAMN13153345, study PRJNA577476) | soil metagenome | isolation source: 120 cm saprolite under Douglas fir tree site 2 hole 3 replicate 1 | place: USA:California | collected 2015-04-18
TCGACGATCAGTTGGAAGAGTTGAAGCGAGCGATAACCGAGTGGGCACTGCGCGGGTAGGGGTGGACCTATGTGTCCGCTCAGCTTTCGGGCGCACACGCAGGTGCGCCCCTACATAATTAGATACCCACGCGCCACGAGCAACTCCGCATTCAGAATCGCCGCCCCCGCCGCGCCGCGAATCGTGTTGTGACCCAGCGCCACGAAGCGATAATCAAGCACGCTGTCAGGCGCGATCCGTCCCACCGTCACGCTCATCCCGCTTCCCGCATCGCGATCGAGTCGCGGTTGCGGGCGATCGGCTTCGTCGCGCACGATGATTGGCTGGGCCGGCGCTGAGTGCAGCTGCAACTCCTGCGGCAGCGAAGTGAACGAGGCCAGCACGTCTCGGACCTCATCGATTGAGGCCAGCCGTGCCAGCTTCACGCGCATTGAAGCCATGTGGCCATCCGTCACGTTCACGCGATTGCATTGCGCGCTCACCTGCATTTCCGCATCACTGATTGTTCCGTTGTCGATGCGGCCGAGAATCTTCAAAGTCTCGCTTTCAATCTTCTCTTCCTCGCCGCCAATGTACGGCAGCACGTTGTCGTTGATATCGAGGGATGCCACGCCCGGATAGCCGGCTCCAGAGATTGCCTGCATCGTCGTGGCAACACACGATTCAACTCCGAAGCTCGCGTGCAGCGGCGCCAACGCCATCGCAATCACAATCGTCGAACAGTTCGGATTCGTAACGATGAATCCGCGATCATAACCGCGGCCCGCGCGCTGCGCATCGATCAGCGCGAGGTGTTCGTGATTCACTTCGGGAATCAACAGCGGCACATCCGCATCCATGCGATGTGACGAAGAGTTCGTGATGGTGGGAAAGCCGGCGCGCGCGAAACTCTCTTCCGCGTCGTTGGCGACGTCACCCGGCAAACTTGAGAAAACGAAATCGCAATCGAGGGGCGGCGCCGGCGGCTGCACCATGATTCGCTTCACGCCCTCGGGCATTTCGCCCGGCAAACGCCACCCGCAGGCTTCCGCATAAGTCTTGCCGGCCGATCGATCGGATGCCGCTAACGCAGTGACTTCAAACTGCGGATGCTCTTCCAGCAGCTGAATGAAGCGCTGACCGACAGTGCCGGTGGCGCCTAATATTCCCGCGCGAAGTTTTCTGTTCATCGGCTCAGTTGGTGTTTGGGTCAGTTCAATTTTAACGCAGAGGTTGCAGAGGATTTCGCTGAGGGACGCAGAGGAAATCCCCTTTGCGCCCTTTGCGAAATCCTCGGCGTCCTCTGCGGTTAATTCTTTTTCTTCACGACAACGATTTTAGCGCCGCTCCCAAGCGCCTTACGCCTTCCGACAGCTTTGCTTCATCGGCACAGAATGAAATGCGCAGGAAGCCTTTGCTCTCGCTGCCAAACGCCGACGCCGGAATTGTAACCACACCCTGCTCCAATCCGGCCTCGGCTACGCGCAGCTCATCACCATAGCTGCTTATATCAACCATCGTGTAGAAGGCCCCGTCGGGCGTCACGCAGCGCAAACCAAGTCCGTTACGAAGCAAGCCGAGCAGATGATCGCGCCGGCGATGAAATATAGCGCGATACTCTTCGCGTGACGCCGCCGCCTCGTCCGTCCACGCTGCCAGCGCGGTTTTTTGCGATATGCTTGAAGCGCAGGTCACGACATAGCCGTGCAACACCAGCGCAGCGCGCATTACGGTTTCGTCTCCCGCCAGCCAGCCAAGCCGCCACCCGGTCATCCGCATCGATTTGGAAAGGCCGCTGACGATGATCGTGCGCGGATAGAATTCCGAGATCGACGCCGGCCGCTCCGCGGTGAAATACAGTTCGCGATAAATCTCATCGCTGACGATGAACGCGTTCGATCCGCTCGCCACGACCGCCTCCGCCATTCCTTGCAGATCATCCTTCGACAAAGCACGGCCCGTCGGGTTCGAAGGACTGATGCAGATGACAACCTTGGTTCGCGCCGAAAGCCGGCTTCTAAAATCTTCGAGATCAAAACCGAAATCGTCTTTCGCCGGCAGCTGATAAGTCACGGCGCGCGCGCCTACCATTCGCGCAATCATCGGATACGCGATGAACCCGGGATTCGGCATCAGCACTTCATCGCCCTCTTCGACCAGCGTCCTCAAGATCAGATAAAGCGATTCCTGCGAGCCGGCGGTCACGATGACCTGCTCCGGTGTCAGGTTCAGTTGCGGATAGTCTCCGGCGATGCGTTCGCGCAGAGAGAGTATGCCCGCTTGCAGCGTGTACCCATTCTGCTCCTCCTGAATTACGCGCACGGCTTCGCGGCGAATTACTTCTGGCGTCGGCAGATCGGGCTCGCCCAAACCGAGACTGATGCTGCCCGGCTTCGCGCGATCCGAGATCTTCCGGATCATGCTTTTTTCGATTCCGCGCAGGAATGGTGGTGGTTGGAATTCGCTCAAAGAAAAACGAACCTCGTTGATCTCCTGGACTGCAGCCGTCTTCAGACGGCTTTCCCGAAGGGTTAGTAGACCAGCGCTTTTTAGCGCTGGGTAAGCCCAGCCCGCTGACCCTTAGCGCGCTTCCAGCGTGCTTTGAATATATAGCTTTAGCATCACGCCTAAAGCCCACAGACATAAGCCCGCTGAAACGGGCTCTGCGATTCTGGTGCGTTCTGACCCGGGCGTCAAACGCCCGGTCTAGTAACCCTGCGGGAAAGCCGCCTGAACGCGGCTAAAGAACGTTCGACTTTTTCGTGCTCCCTAATATTGGGTTCGAAACCTGCACCGGTACCCACTGACAACCTCAACGCAGCACCTCCTCCAATTGCGTCGCCGCATCAGTTTTCTCGTCCCGGTACTTGACGATCACCGGCGCGTAGAGTGACAGGCCCCACTCGAGGCCTCTTTCGCTTGATACCGCTCGCGCGCCTGGAACGACGACCGCACCCGCGGGAATTTCGAGGGGTGCATCGCCAGTGCGTCGATACACTTCGTCGCGCACCAGATCGAAAACCGGAGTTGAGCCAGTGATGATCACTCCCGAAGCCAGGACGACCCGCTCTCGGACAATAGTGCCTTCGTAAACTCCGCAGTTGCCGCCGACAATCACGTCGTCTTCGATGATCACCGGCATCGCGCCGGCGGGTTCCAGCACGCCGCCAATTTGAGCAGCGGCCGAAAGATGCACACGTTTGCCAATTTGTGCACAAGACCCCACCAGGGCGTGGCTGTCGATCATTGTGCCCTCATCGACGTAGGCGCCGGCGTTGACGAACATCGGCGGCATGCACACGACGCCGGGGGCGATGTAAGCGCCATCGCGTATGCTCGATCCGCCGGGAACGATCCGCACGCGATCATCCGGCGAAAATCTTCTGATTGGGTAAGTGTGTTTGTCGAGAAACTGAAGACCACCATCTGCCGGCGACATCTCTACAATCGCGCCCATGCGAAAGCCGAGCAGGATGCCGCGCTTGACCCAGGCATTCGTCTCCCACTTGCTTTCCGCATTGCGCTCAGCCGCGCGCACCTCGCCGCGATTGAGCGCTGATTTGAAATCATTGAAGAGCGCGAAGTCTCCGGCTGAATACTCTTGAGTTTCGCGCGCGACTAAAGCTTCGATTTGTTCACGCAAGGACATAAAGTCAGAACCGCCTGCGGTAGCGGGCGGGCATTGGTTCTCAATTAGTAGGACTGTTTGCAAAAGACAGGCCCGCCCGCTACCGCAGGCGGTTCTGACTCACGCGGTCGCTCGCACACTCTCCAATACTCCAAGGTCCGCAAGCACTGCGCGAATCTTGTCCCGACTCTTTTCCTGAATCGGCACCAGCGGCAGGCGGAAGTTTTCTTCCAGCAACCCCATCATCGCCATCGCGGCCTTCACGGGACCCGGACTTGATTCAATGAAGTTGATTTCCATCAAAGGCAGAATGCGATAATGAAGCGCACGCGCTTCCGTCCAGTTCCCGGCCAGAGCGAGTTCAGTCATGCGCGACATCAAATCGGGAATCTCGTTCGAAGCGACTGAGACGATTCCGTCCGCGCCCAAAGCGATCAGCGGCAACGTCACCGCATCGTCGCCCGACAGCAGACGGAAGTTTGCGGGCCGCTCGCGCAAAATCTCCATGATCTGCGAAAGGTTTCCCGACGCTTCCTTGATGGCGACGATGTTCTGGCAATCACGCGCCAAACGCAGCGCGGTTTGTGCGGCGATGTTCGACGAAGTGCGGCCGGGCACGTTGTAGAGCATGACCGGTGTTTCCGGAATCGCTTCCGCGATAGCGCGAAAGTGCGCGTACAAACCTTCCTGGGTAGGCTTGTTGTACCAGGGGGCAACTTGCAGCACCGCATCGGCGCCGGCATCGCGCGCGCGTTGCGAATACTCGATCGCCGCGGCGGTCGAGTTGCTGCCTGCACCCGCGATCACTCGCGCGCGCCCGCGCGCAACTTCGATTGTCAGCGCAATTACGCTCTGGTCTTCTGCTTCGGTCATCGTGGCACTCTCGCCCGTAGTGCCGCACGGAACCAGCAGACGCACGCCACCAGTTATTTGGCGGTCGACGAGCGCACGCATACGCTCTTCATCAATCGCGCCGCCGGCAGTGAATGGCGTCACCAGCGCCGTCGCGCAACCGCGCATCCAGTCAACTTTCATCGTCATGATTCAGACTCCTTATTTCTACGGAACGATCTCTGAGATCCGGTTCGTTTGCAGCTCCGTTAGGAGCACAATGTTTATAGCCTCGTCTATATCTTCAGCCAAAGCTCCAGAGGAGCGAAATGTAAATCTGCCGCTCCTAAAGGAGCTAAGACCAATCTTGAGTTCCCGCCGGACTATGGACATTTCGCTCCTAACGGAGCGAGCTTCCCAGAATGTCATCAAAGACCTCGGAAAACTCGAACACACCCTTCCGACCAACAATCCACTTCGCCGCGACCAGAGCCCCGGCAGCGAAACCTTCACGACTACGGGCGACATGCGAGATCGATATTTGATCGGCCACCGAATCAAAGCCGAGCCGGTGCGTTCCGGGAATGTAACCCGCGCGGGTCGACGTGACCGGGACGTCGTGGCCCAGTTCTTCGGCGACGATCTTGTGAAGCTGCACCGCGGTGCCCGAAGGCGCGTCGCGTTTGCGTTTGTGGTGCGCCTCTTCGATGAAACCGTCGTACGATTCGAGATCGCGAAACAGTTCCGCTGCGCGCGCCGCAATGCGATAGAATACCTGCACGCCGACCGAGAAGTTCGCGCCATAGATCAGCGCGCCGTCATGGTCGCTCACCACGCTCCGGACTTCCGGGAGTTGCGCCAGCCAACCCGTCGTGCCCACAACGATCGGAACTCCGGCAAGAGCGCAAGCTTCGGCGTTCTTCGGAACGCTGTCGGCAATGGAAAAGTCGATGGCCACATCGCACCCGCGCAGCGCTTTTGCCACATCTTCGACGCCGCGATCGGCGTCTTCAATATCGAGCGTCAACGCGATTTCATGGCCCTGCTCAATGGCCAGTCTGCCGACCAATTGACCCATCGCGCCGTATCCGATCAGGGCGATTTTCATCAACGGGTTCCTTCCGCCTCCGGATCGCCTGGGGCCAACAACCGGCGGGTGATTTCGGTGTAGATCTCCACCGCGCGCAACAACTCGCCCTTCGACACGCGCTCGTGATCGGTGTGCGCGTCGAGGATCGAGCCCGGCCCAATCAGCAGAGCTTTACCCCAGTTGGTCAAATACGGAATGTCAGTCGTGAAGCGCACAATCGTTTGTTCGAATCCGTCGAGCGCCACCAATCTCACTGGATCGTGAGTCGACTTGTAAACCAATTCCGCGCGGCCGGCAACTGCATTTTCCAATAGTTCCTTCGCCGCATCTGCGCCCGTGGCGAGCCGAATCTGCAGAGTCGTCTGGGCCGCATTAGGAATCACATTGGCGCGCGTGCCGCCTGAGATTACACCGATGTTGCAGGTTGTGTCGCCGAATACTTCGTCCGCAGGCCACTCGATCGTGCGAATATCGGCAAGCACATCGAGTAACTTTTCGATTGCCGAATCGCCCTGCTCGGGATAAGCCGAGTGCGCCGCGCGCCCCGCGGCAGTAATCGTTACTTGCAACGAACCCTTCGTGCCCACGGCCAAACGATTGTCGGTCGGCTCGCCATTGATTAGATACTGGCATGCTGACGCCAACGGATGCGCGTTCGCAACTTTCGCTCCCGCGCTGGTTACTTCCTCGTCAACCGTGAAGAGCAAGCCGATTTCGCTCACGCCGTCGGCGCGCAAGTTTTCCGCAGCGGCGATCTGTGAAGCGATAATACCTTTGGCATCGCACGCGCCGCGGCCATGGATAAATTCTTCATCTTCGCCGGCAGCGATGTGCGGCGGCACCGTGTCCATGTGCGTCGAGAGCACCACGCGCGCCGGCGCGGCGGTCGTCGCGATGACGTTTGCGCGATCGTCCGCCACCTCCTGCAACTCAACTCGGTAGCCGAGCCGGCGTAGTAATTCTCCGAGAGAGTTGCCGATTTCGAATTCGCCGCCGGTAACTGACGGAACGTCGATCAGTTCGCGCGTGAGTTTGAAAACGTCAATCAGATCGGGGCGGTAGCCCGACCGTGAGGGAGGGCTCAGTTCGATCATGCCCGAACCTCCGCCGTGAGCATTTCTGCGGGCTGTTCCGAACCTTCGCCTTCAAAGTAAGCGCGATGCAACCGCACGATCGTTTCCCGCGCGCGCGCGTCATCAACCATGAAAGTTAGATTCACGCTCGACGCCCCCACTGAAATCATCGATACGTTGATATCGCTGATAGTCGAGAACACTCGCGCGGCGATTCCCGGAGTTCCCCGCAAGCCTTCGCCGATTACTGAGACGATGGTCCGGCGCTCTTCGACCTGAACCGCGCCCAACTGTGCGAGATCCCGAATTAGTTCCGGCAGCGCGCTCGCATCATCGATCGAAAGCGACACGCTCACCTCAGAAGTTGTCACAACGTCAACCGCAGTCTGATGACGGCCGAAGACTTCGAACAGCGCGCGCAGAAAACCATACGCGCCGAGCATGCGCGCGGAGGTAATCTGCACCGTCGTAATGCCGCTCTTGTGGGCGATGGCTTTGATTGTTTGCGGCGCGGCTTCGGATGACGTCACGATCAGCGTGCCTGCTTCGTCAGGTGCGCGCGAGTTGCAAACCCGCACGGGAATCTTGCGGTCCATCGCCGGCTGAATCGTTTTCGGATGCAGGACTTTGGCGCCGAAGTAAGCCAGCTCAGCCGCTTCCTGATATGAGAGAACCGGGATTGTCCTGGCATTGGTGACGACGCGCGGGTCGGCCGTAAGCACGCCGCTGACGTCGGTCCAGATCTGAATCTCGCGCGCGTCCAGCGCCGCGCCGATGATCGCCGCCGAGTAATCTGAACCTCCGCGGCCGAGCGTGGTGGTGGCGCCTTTCGCGGTGCTGGCGATGAAGCCGCCGACCACGGGAATCTCGCCCACTTCGATCAGCGGACCCAACGCGGCCTGGGTCGCGATTGTCGTCTCCCGGAGCGGCGCCGCGCCGCCATAGCTCTCGTCGGTTTTGATCAGGCGGCGCGCGTCGACGTAACGGGCAGCGAGGCCGTTTTCGCGAAGTACCGCGCCGAGCAATTGCGACGAAAGCAATTCACCGAAGGCGACAATCTCGTCCCGCAGTGGCGCATGCGTGGATGGATGCGCCGCCACAATCTTATGTAGCTCCCGAATCTGATCGCGGGCGTCCGCCAGCGCAGCCTCAAACTGGGCCTTCGTTTCGCCACCAAGTAACTGATTAGCGATCGCGCGGTGCCGTTCAAAGCCCTGATCGAGGCACCGGGTGGCGGTGCGCGCATCGCCATCGTTTGCCTGCTCGACGCTCGACAGCAATGCATCGGTGAATCCACCGATGGCCGACACCACGACCACGATGCGCTCCGGCCCTGCCGAGTTCACAATGTGAGCCACGTTGCGAAACGCTGCGCTGTCTTCGACGGACGTGCCGCCGAATTTCATGATGGTTGGTTTCGATGACATTTGGCCGCGTTCTCTCTGTGAACCTCTGTGCTTGCTCTCCGGTCTCTGTGGTGATGAACCTTCCTTAACCACAGAGTCACAGAGGACCACAGAGACTTCACAGAGAAAACAAAAAGGGCAAGCTTTGTCAAGATGAATCTCCCTCCGCTTGATTGGCAACTCGGCGCTCTCGTACAATCTCAGGCTGCGTTCAGAGTTCAAGCTTTAGCTTGGTCTTGTTGGTCGCGAGCAACAACCTGAAGGTTGAACTCTAAACAAAAATCATTATGAATTTCGATAAAGCCTTAACGAAAGTCTTCGGCAGCAGCAATGAACGCTTTCTGAAAAGCATCCGTCCAACCATTGGGCTAATCAATGAATTCGAGCCGCAGGTTCAGAAGCTTTCCGACGAACAGATGCGCGAGCGTACGGCTTTCTTCAAAGCCCAGATCGCCGACGCCGTCAAGGATGCGCGCGACAAAGACGACCGCCGGTATCGCGAACAGGAAGCGCTGAACGAAATCCTGCCCGAGGCGTTTGCCCTGGTACGTGAAGCGAGCAAGCGGACGACCGGCATGCGTCACTTCGACGTGCAAATGATCGGCGGCATCGTTTTGCATCAGGGCAAGATCGCTGAGATGCGCACCGGCGAAGGCAAGACGCTGGTCGCGACGCTGCCGGCTTATCTCAACGCGTTAACCGATCGCGGCGTGAATGTCATCACGGTAAACGATTATCTCGCTGCGCGCGACGCGGAATGGATGGGCCAGATTTATCGCTTCCTCGGACTCACCGTGGGCTGCATCCAGAACGACATGGACGATTTCGAGCGCCAGACCGCTTACGCCGCCGACATCACCTACGGCACGAACAACGAGTTCGGCTTCGATTATCTGCGCGACAACATGAAGTTCGACCTGGCCACCTGCGTGCAGCGCGATCACTATTACGCGATCGTGGACGAGGTTGACTCGATCCTGATCGACGAAGCGCGCACGCCGCTAATCATCTCCGGGCCTTCCGAAGAATCAACGGACAAGTACTATCAGGCGAACGCAATCATTCCGCAGCTTCAGCGCGGCGAAGAACTGGCCGAAGGCCAGAAGACCGGCGATTACATCGTCGATGAGAAGAACCATTCCGCGGTGCTGACCGAAGATGGCGTGGACAAAGCGGAAAAGCTGCTCGGCGTTGGCAATCTTTACGATCCTGCTAACATGGAGCTGCTGCACTGTGTCGAGCAGGCCTTGAAGGCGCACACGCTTTACCGTCTGGATCATCAATACGTAGTGCAGAACGGCGAAGTGATCATCGTCGATGATTTCACCGGGCGTTTGATGAAGGGCCGGCGCTGGTCTGACGGACTGCATCAGGCCGTCGAAGCGAAGGAAGAGGTAAAGATCGAGCGCGAGAATCAGACGCTGGCGACGATTACTCTGCAAAACTATTTCCGGCTCTACCAGAAACTTTCCGGCATGACCGGCACGGCGGAAACGGAAGCCGGCGAGTTCCATTCAACTTACAAACTGGAAGTCATCGTGATCCCGACGCACATGCCGATGGTGCGTAGGGACAATCCCGACGTGATCTATCGCACGCTGCCAGAGAAGTGGGACGCCGTCGTCGAAGAGATCCAGGAGCGTTACGAGCAGGGCCAGCCGGTGCTGGTGGGCACGGTTTCGGTGGAGAACTCGGAATTGATCGCGCGCCGCCTGGTGCGGGTGGGCGTACCGCACAACGTGCTCAACGCGAAGCATCACGAACGCGAAGCCGAGATCGTCGCGCAGGCTGGACGCAAGGGCGCGATCACGATCGCGACGAACATGGCGGGCCGCGGCACGGACATTTTGCTGGGCGGCAATCCCGATTTCATGGCTCGCGAGTTTTTGAAAGAGCAGGAAATCGATCCGGACGAAGCGACCGACGGTCAGTGGAAAGAAGTATTCGCGCGCGCGAAGAGCATCGTCGAATCGGAACACAAAGAAGTCGTCGAGTGCGGCGGTCTGCACATCCTCGGCACTGAACGGCACGAGTCGCGGCGCATCGACAACCAGCTGCGCGGGCGCTCCGGCCGCCAGGGCGATCCGGGATCGTCGCGCTTCTTCCTTTCGCTCGAAGACGATCTGATGCGCATCTTCGCCGGCGACAAAGTGAAGGCGTTGATGCAGCGCCTCGGGATGGAGCAAGGTGTCGCGATCGAATCCAAGATGGTTTCCAAGCGCATCGCGGCCGCGCAGAAGTCGG